>Ga0315553_10001538_pt1 | contig 19072 bp, 15 predicted proteins | sample SalMarSW160140MG_FD_203099 | JGI IMG/M metagenome (GOLD analysis project Ga0315553, IMG submission 203099) | Salt marsh sediment microbial communities from the Plum Island Ecosystem LTER, Massachusetts, United States - Salt Marsh Sediment SW1601-40 ... | reverse complement strand
CTTACTAATGAACTCTTTCCGCTCCCACTTAGACCTGTGACCACCGTGATTTTCCTTTTCGGTATGTCAACAGTAACTCCCCGTAGATTATTTGCTCGTGCATTTTTAATCGATATCGATTCAGATGCTATTCGGCTGAGACTTTTGCTTTCATTGGGGTTCAACTTCTCCTCTGCTAGAAGTGCTTTCGATGTTAACGAGGGGTTCTCTTTCAAGAGTCCATTCAAAGGACCTTGATAGATTGCTTCGCCCCCTTCAGGCCCACCTCCTGGACCAAGATCGACGATCCAATGGGCACTTCTAATCATATCGGAATTATGTTCAACTATTACTATTGTTGCATTAGAGTCTACAAGGTTATGGAGTACTGATAGCAAACCATCCAGATCTGCAGGATGCAAACCTGTACTTGGCTCATCTAAAATCAATAGACTGCTCTGGAGGTTTCTCTTGCCAAGGTATTTTGCTAGTTTAACTCGTTGGCTTTCACCTCCAGATAGACTTGGGGAAGGTTGACCAAGTTTGACATAACCCAAGCCAATTGTTACAAGTGCATCAAGTATCATTGTCGCTGATTTCTTCTTAGTTCCATTTAGCCTGCTTTCATTGTTAATCAATCTATTTACATCTTCGATGGATTGGTCATAGATATCTGCGATTGAAAATTCCTTACTACCAAACCTGATTCTTGCTTCTAGGACTTCTTCATTGAATCGTTTTCCATCACATTCATCACATTTTATCCAGAGGGATGGAAGATATTTCATCTTGACCTCTACAGCCCCCATTCCATTGCATTTCTTGCACGCGCCTTCAGGTCGGTTGAAAGAAAAGTGTGACCCAGAAAGTCCCGTTTCACTTGCGTAGAGGTCTCTGATGATGTCTGACAGCTTTGTGTATGTTGCTGGATTGGATCTAGGATTTTTACCAATTGGACGTTGGTCAACAAGCACTGGTTTGATATTCTGTGTTATTAACTTAGTACAACCTATTGGTTTCCCATCCTTTAGACTTGGCACTAGGATATGTTCTACAAGAGTACTCTTCCCTGAACCTGATGGACCTGTTATTACTGTCATTCGTCCTTTTGGGATCTTGATATCGATATCTCTTAGATTGTGTTTTTTGGCTCCAATTATTTCGATAAAGTCTCTTGGTTCCTCTCTCTCAGGTTTAGATCTAACTCTCTCTTGCAGACTAAAATACTGGCCTGTAATCGTATCAGATTTCCAGAGTTCTGCTGGAGTCCCTGAAAATGTTATTTCTCCCCCTTTCTCGCCTGCTCCTGGTCCGATGTCTAGAACAGTGTCAGCATATGCAGCTGCAACCCGATCATGCTCTACATAAATAACAGGTCCTTGAAGCTGCTTGAATGCAGGTAGGAATTTTTCAACGTCTGAAGGATGTTGGCCAATAGTTGGTTCATCTAATATGTGGACAATATCTTCAAGCTTACTCGTGAGTGAAATGGCAATTCTAACCCTCTGCGCTTCACCGCGTGACAAAGTAGGGGCGGATCGATTGAGCTGTAGATAACCTAGACCAACTGAACTAAGTGCATCAAGTCGAATCATGATTTCTTTGCGTAAGCGTTCTGCAGTTTTAGGGAGCCTCTCATCTTTGAATAGTATTGGTAACTCACTCACACTTAATTCTAGGAGTTGATCTATTCTATGATTTGCCCAATGAACACTTGAAGCGAGTGGATGCATTCCGGAATTATCACATTTGTCACATCCCTTCCCCTTACAATCCTTACACTTCATTTGGAAGTACTTGGGTTCGAGTTCTTTTATCCAGATTCCACAATGTGGGCAAATATTGGTTCTTGAAATCTTCTGTGTGATATCTGTTCCTATTATTGAGTAAGTAGAACATCCCAAAGATGCACCAAATTCTATGGCCTCTCTAATCTCTCTGACCTTTGGCTTAAGGTAACTCCCTAATACGATTTCGATATCATGTGATTCTTTTTGATTAAGCTGAATTTTGGAACTTTCCATTCCATCTATGATGATTGATTTCTCACCAAATTCTTGTTTTAGTAGATCAATCAAAGTGCGGTGACTTCCCTTAGCACCATGTACCAAAGTAGCTGTTAGTTTGGTCTGTTTTGTTCTTGACGATTTCTTTACTAGATCAACAATCTCATCGTCCTGGAGGATCGTGATTCCTTCTCCACAATCAGGGCAATGTCTTATTCCAAATCTCGCGAAGAGTAATCTGAGAAAGGGATGGATACCTGAAGATGATGCTAGAGTGGAGTTGGGATTTCTATTCAATAGATTCTGGTCCACTCCGATAGTGGGACCAATCCCTGTTACCGACCCAACGTTTGCTGGAATCATTCTGGAACTTGTTCGACCCGATCTAAACAGCTCGAGAAACTTTCGTCGTGCTTCATGATATAGTGTGTCAAAAACGAGGGAGGATTTACCAGAACCTGAAATTCCTGTGATTACAGTTAGACCGTCTCCTATATCACAGTCTATTGACTTGAGATTGTTCTCACTGGCTCCACGTATCTTGATATTCATACCTACTCGACAACACCTCGATTGAATGTCCCGAGAGATATATCAGTTTCTCATCAAATCCGAGTATAGCATTATCAGCCTTCAGGTATTATTTTGGTATAGGGCTTTTTTTTGTAATATAGTATTTTGAAAGGAAAGCAGACCTGAGCATTGAAAGTTCCAAATAAGTAGAATGATATAGGCGCCTCCGAACTAATTAGGTATGGATTCTGAAAGGTTCTTAAAACAGATTGCATTCATCACAGAGATTGATAGACTCAAGAAGGTTATACGTCAGACCTCTCTTACGGATGCATCACGACGGGAAAATGTAGCTGAACACTCATGGCATATCGCTCTCATGGCAATACTTCTTGCTGAGTATGCAAACGAATCATCTATCAAAATAGGTATAGTTGTGAAGATGCTTCTTATTCATGACATCGTTGAGATTGACGCTGGGGACACTTTTCTCTACGACGATGAAAATACTGAACTAAAATCTGAGAAGGAACTAAAGGCAGCAAAACGGATTTTTAGCTTACTACCTCACGACCAAGCTGAAATCTATCTTGCACTGTGGGAGGAATTCGAAGCAGCCATATCTCCTGAGGCTAAATTCGCGAAATCCATTGACGCCTTACAGCCAATACTACTTGCCTATCAGAATGAGGGTTGGTCATGGAAGAAACATAAGCTTGAGAAACAACGAGTATTAGAAAAGAAGGAGTCCATGAAGCATGGATCCCAAGAGCTATGGAAATATACTCAACAACTGCTGGACAAAGCTGAACAACTTGGATTTTTTGAACATGAATGAATTATAGTCCCTTAATACCTCGAACATGGACATAATTCAAAATTGGTGATTGATATTGACATACGGTAGGTAGCTGTTACAATATTATGCGGATTGTGTTTCGAGCCCATTATTCTTTCATTTATGTTCTTGCTTGTTCAGTGGATATATAATTCTGGGGGAAATGACGTATGCGATGCTCTACGTCTATTATATCTCTCATCTCAGAATTTGAAAGTGGGGGATGCAATGTGAATGGTGTGGTGCCACGAGCCTTTAGTTCATGGTCTATTCTTGATAGATGAACATTGGCTGCGACTATTGCATTCAAGAGAGAGATCCGCATAAGATTCAGCTCTGTTTCTGAATGGATCTTTAACCGCTGTGGTAAGATTACACTGAACGAATGCTTCCTTCCTAATACCGTTCTTTGTGTCATATCAATCACCTAAGCTATATATGCACACAAAGCAATATAAAGATGTTGCATTTATGCAACATTTGTTTAAATATAAAATCAAACGTTTCCAAGTTGTTCAGATTGGTTCAAATACGAACGTACAGTTTTTGTCTCCCTTTGCTTGACAATAAATCTCTTCACACGATAAGCGTGTACCACAAGATTCCCAGAATACGCCAACAAAGAATCCTGCAAGGAAATGACATACAGGATTCTCTGATTTCCCATATGTTTCTGCAATGAACGATCTAGTGATTGTAAGATTTGCTACACATACACCATGACTCCTTACTGAATCTAAATCGAACCATCCCACACCTTGAGGTCCATAGAACTCTCCCCATTTAGTGATGAACTTCATTTCTCTTTCTTCCCACTCACTTAGAAGTGCTTGAGTCGAACTTTTACCTGCTTCTATCCCTGCCTCGTAGATTAGAGCATCAGAACCTTCACCAACATCAGATTCTATAGTTTTCTGAATATTGGCAAAAGTTTCTGCACGAATTATTATCATGCGATGATTTTTCATGGCCCATAACGAATGCTCCAGAAATTTCTCATTCTTCTCTGACATTGCTCCTATCTCCTCTTTCTTTTCCTCGTTTTCATGTTCAATGATGTAAGTTTCCCATAAAACTCTAGCAAGAGCTTGACTAAATCATTATCAGTATTCAGACTATACACATGTGTAACTTTTCCAATCTTATCTTGAGTCACCAGATTCATACCAACCAGAGTTGGAATTGTACGTGTTACACTTCCTGGGTTTTTGTCGATTCGTCTAGCAATCTCTCTAAGGTTCAAAAGGGTGTCCGGATTCTCCATGAAGAGGTCCAGCACTAAAAGTTGTATTGATGGACCAAATAGCTCATTAAACATTGAGATTCTAAATTATCCTCCCTATATGAATCATTTGTTGCAAATACGAAACAAGCACTATCTAATTATTCTGCTTTCAATGAATTTTATGATTGTGCATTTTTTTTCATCTTCTATTGAAGGAGATGAATCTACCGATTTTAATTGTCTTCTGCTTTTATTAGTACAAAACCCAATAATAATAAGTAGAAATGACTCTAAAACTTTAGATTTGCTCGTAAGGCATAATCTTTTGAGTTCGAAAACGATTCCATAGATACATTCGTGGGAGAATTTGTAAATGCGTGACCAAGATGATGGTAGCAAAATCATGAAAGCCGTGCTCATTGGAGACGGTGCCGTTGGTAAAACAAGTATGCGCCGTAACTACTTGGGAGAGGAATTCATAGAGGGTCATCTTGCAACTATTGGTGTAGATTTAGCAACAAAGAGAATCGTTTTTGGTGAGGACATCGTTAAATTTGTGCTCTGGGATCTAGCTGGCCAGCCCTCTTTCAAACAAGTACGAGGTCATTATTACCATGGATCCAATGGGATTATCTTGGTCTATTCTGTCATTGACCGTGATTCATTCGACAATGCATCCAAATGGCTTGTTGAAGCGTTCAATAATCTCAAGAAACTTCCTCCAACGATTATTGTAGCTAACAAAATAGACCTTCGTGGAAGTCCGCTTTACACACAGCAGGTAAGCCGAGAGGAAGGAGAGGAGTTTGCTACTATCTTCACAGAGCGACTTAATGTTCCTGCCATCTTTATGGAAACCTCAGCGAAGACGGGAGAAAATATACGGGATGCATTTTCAGCATTGCTCAAGATGATGGAAGAGGAGGACGCAAATCAGGACGAACCAGATATCTATCGTCCCTAAATCCGCGTCAACTTCATCTCGATTATTGTTACCATGTCAAATACCTTTTAAAGATAAATTTCACTATAGTTAATGCAGGTTGTATTCCAAATGTCCGATACCACAACAAAAACAGATTCTTCGCAGAAGAAAAGAATGACAATAGGTGTAGAAGGAATGCATTGCGCATCATGTGTTGCAACTATTGAAAAATCGCTTCGTGGACAGGATGGAGTTATCGGTGTGTCTGTAAGTCTGTTACAGGAAAAAGCAGTCGTGGAATATGATCCAACAAAAGTAGACCGCCTTCTTCTGGAAAAGGCTGTTGAATCCACAGGGTATCGGTCAAAGAGAAAACGAATGACTCTCACATTCGAGGAGCCTCTCGATAAGAATTCATGGTCTGAAGTCAAACAACTTCTTCTTAAACTCGAAGGCATCATTTCAGTGAATGATTTCTCATCCACAGGGAAGCTAATCTTGGAGTATGATGAAGACCTTACGACATTCAAGATAGTGCGAAAGACTCTGAAGAATGTAGGTTTCAGCGTTTCTGAGAGTGGAGCTGGTGATTCTGACCGAGAGAGCCTAGCGCGGGAAAAGGAAATCCGATTCTATTCTCGTCTTCTAGCTTTATCTGTTATTCTGACAATTCCAGTCACACTGATTATGTTTGATGTGGTCATGCTTTCTGGTGTCGATCCTAAGATATTGATGTTTATCCTAACAACTCCAGTTCAATTCATAGCGGGATACCCATTCTACAAGGCAAGTTTAGCAGGTCTTAGACATGGTAAAACCAATATGGACACACTTATCATGCTTGGAACAAGTGTTGCATATTTCTATTCAGTCACAACTACTTTCGTTCTCACTAGTTTCCCATCCTTCTATGATACATCCGCTATGTTAATTTCCTTCATCCTTCTCGGTAGAACTCTTGAGGCAATGGCGAAGGGTCGTACATCCAGAGCTATTCGGTCATTAATGGATCTCCAAGCTAAGGTCGCTACTGTTTTTCGTGACGGACAAGAAATTACTGTCCCTATTGAAGACGTTGAGGTTGACGACATACTTCTCGTTAGACCCGGGGAAAAAGTACCAGTTGATGGAATTGTTATTGATGGGAGTTCATCAGTAGATGAATCAATGATAACTGGTGAGTCGATACCTGCTTCAAAGGGTGTAGGTGACTCTGTGGTAGGTTCTACAATTAACAAGAATGGAGTTTTATACATCAGAACTGAAAAAGTTGGCAAAGATACTGTTTTGTCACAGATTGTTCAGATGGTTGAAGATGCCCAGGTGAATAAACCTCCAATTCAGAGAAAAGCTGATCAAATTGCAGAAGTTTTTGTACCGTTTGTGTTGGCAGTTGCGGCAATTACATTCGTGGCATGGATATCAATTGGATTGGTGGATTGGACCCGAGCGCTTAGTTTCACCATAGCAGTACTTGTTGCAGCATGTCCATGTGCACTAGGTCTTGCTACGCCCACTGCGATAATGGTGGGAATTGGAAAGGGGGCACAGCATGGAATTTTAATCAAGACTGGTGAGAGCCTCGAGCAGATTCCTAATGTTGATACAATCATTTTTGACAAAACTGGCACGCTAACCGAAGGACGTCCACGAGTTACAGACTTGATTTCTGGTGGAAACTGGTCCTATAATGATGCGCTGGGTTTGATAGCATCAGTTGAGAACAAGAGCGAACATCCCCTTGCTGAAGCAATAGTTGAACATGCAAAAGAGAAGCATTTACAACTATCTGAATCAACTGAATTTCTTAATGAATCTGGGAGAGGTGTAAGAGCAGAGGTCAATGGTCAGGTAATTCTTGTAGGCAGTGATAGGTATCTAAGAGAAAACAATGTGGATATTGATGAAATATCTATTCATAGTGAACTCTTGCAACAATCTGGCAAAACTACAATCTATGCCGCGGTTGATAGTTCTCCACTAGCAATTATTGCCATTGCCGACCCTGTGAAACCTACATCTATGCAAGCAATTCGTGAGTTATCAAAAATGGGACTTGATGTCTGGATGATTACAGGGGATAAGAAAATCACTGCTGATGCTATTGCGAAGAGTATTGGAATAAACAATGTTATGGCTGAAGTCTTACCGGCTGAAAAAGCCGAGAAGGTGAAAGAACTACAGGATGATGGTCGCATTGTTGCTATGGCTGGAGATGGAATCAATGATGCTCCTGCACTTGCACAGGCAAACGTTGGTATTGCTCTTGGTAGCGGAACAGATGTTTCAGTAGACGCAGGTGATATTGTTCTGGTCAATGATGATCTCTTGGATGTTGTATCGGGTATTCAACTAGGAAAACAAACAATGTCAAAAATAAGACAGGGTTTCTTCTGGGCGCTTATTTACAACATGATTCTTCTTCCAATCGCTGCAGGTGTTTTGTTTCCTTTAACTGGACTGGCTCTTCGTCCTGAAATTGCTGGACTTGCGATGGCTCTATCGAGTGTGAGTGTAGTAACAAATGCTCTTCTTCTAAATCGATTCAATCCGACTCAAGCACGTATTAATACAGAGAGCCCTTCTAATACGAATGAAGTGAAAACCACTGTGGCAGTTGATCCCATTTGTAAGATGGATGTTGAGATCGAAACTGCAGAGCTAGTAAGTGAATACAAAGGAAAGATGTATTATTTCTGTAATCCATATTGCAAGACAACATTTGACGAAAATCCAGAGCAATACAAAGATCAAGACTATAGAGGCAATTAACTCTTCTAAGATGATTGTAGATTGTCTGATACACGATTCTAGCTCAGCTAGAATCATTGCATCTTGTTTGGCTAAATCCTTCATCTGTTTCCAACAGTCTAATCATATCCCTATTTTTGATATTTAATTTCAATGTGCCCTATTTTTCTGGTATTACCTTATCTGGAGATGGTATTGCCATTTGTGAAAACGCTAACAACTAATGTAGATCAATAGGAAATGAAAATAAAAAAAAGGGACTCCGGTTGCTTTAGCAAGCAACCAGCGCTTAAATCAGGTATATTGTATTTTTCTTAGTAACGTCTTCCGCGATCTCTGTCGCGACCGCCGTAGCCGCCGCTACCACCGCCACGTCTGTCTCTGCCGCCGCCACCGTAGCCACCGCCACCGCCGCCACCATAACCGCCACCGCCACGACCACCGCCGCGACCGCCGCCACCATAACGTCGACGTTCATCTTCATGCTCAGCTGCAGACATATCATTGTCTTCATCAACTTGCTCAATTGCAGCTTCAGCATCAGCGAGTTGACCATATTTACCAATGTTCAAACGCAGATTTCCTCGGAATAGTCCTGTATAACCATTTGTCAATGTATAGGATTTTCCTTCTTCGATTGAATCAATTGAATCATCCCACAATGGAACTTGAACAGTTCCACTTGAATCTCCAACTCGTGCATCTGCTACTCGGTGGGTTGTGTTATCATTTCGTGATTCAACTTCACGCTCTTCTCCAACTTCTAAAACTCTGAAGCTGATAGTAAGATTCTTCATTCGTGGCTTTAGCTCCGCCACTGTAGCCTCTACTGGCTCTCTATCGTAACTCATAGTACTAACACTCGTAGTATTAAACAGGTCTTTCAAAAGTAGCGTGTTCTTGTCGTGATCCGCGCATGGGATATTCCCGTACTCTACCCACTGTGGGAAAGCGCTTCTTGGTAGTAACCTGCATGCGGAATGCCGAAATAGATGCTTATTACATTATGCATTGAGCTGAAATAAAATCATGCATCTCCAGTTTCATTTCTCTAGCAGTTTCGTCCTGACTTCTCTTTCAATTCTTCTTTCTCGATTAAAATGCGCCATTTCTCCACGACTATGCTTTACGGTTCCTGTGCTAATCACGTAGATGTAAAATATAATGAGGATACTTCCAAAAACAAAACCTAGAATATCTCCTGCCATAATAAAACCAATAATACCTGCAGTGAAAGCTGTGAGCATTGTCCATAGTCCAGAGAAGAAGAAGAGCCATTTTCGCTTGGAAGGTAATGTTAGGAGAAATGTTTCATAATCAATCTTCAATGTTGGTTCATGATACTCATCAAAACACATAGCATCCATCTTGATTCCCAGAATCTTTCCTGCTATTAGTCGTCCGTAAGGATAGAAGAGGGCTATGATCAAGAACAATCCGATGAATCGAATAATGACTGCACCAATTTCCATTATTCCCCACGAAAATATCGCAAACCAATTCACTGGAATTGTCAAGCCAAAGATGAAAATAGGTACTGAGAGAAGTCCGAATAAGGTCTGCATGCCTAAGAATGGAGTAATTCTATACACTCTACCTCTGTCATGTTCAAAGAGAATATTCCTAATTTGTGTAGCTTTCTGGACTTCGGATATATCTGGATTTGATTCACGTTTTATTTCACGCACAAGCTTCCAAAACGATTTCTTCGTTTCTTTTGGTACATGTTCAGGATTTTCATTCACAATTGTAAGAATAGTTTCAAGTTCTCCTAACCTGTTTGACATTCTTAATTCACCTAATTTTCAGACCAACTGTGTCTCAGAGATTTTAACTCACTGGAGTAAAAACAAATCCTACTAGCAATTCTTTCATATCATAGTTAAATGTTATCGATACATTTGCCATGACCTCACCAGCATCAAAACATCAGATCGTACATTCAATGTCTTACTAATGTTCAACAAAACTCATCGCCCTGATATCGGTATAACTAATAATGCTCAATAGAGAAATCTAAGAATGTGTTATCTATTTGCTTTTCCTCCTCATTTATTGCTAGTAGTGGTGGAGGTTGTTCAACATCAAGACCTGGTCTGTAATCGAACAAAGTACTGAGTTTTTTATGCAATAATGTATATAATTTTGATAATGGTAGTTCCATTGGGCATGCATCTTGACATTGACCACAATTAACACAAGAATCAGCAACATGTGAGAGTCTTGTAAGAGGAAATACAATATTTGGTGGAATTGATCCCTTTTCTAGATATTCTCTATTTGCTTCAAGTAAACAATTCTCACAATAGCAAATAGGACATGCATCTCTACATCCAAAGCACTTTATACATTTATTAAATTCTGACAGCCAGAATTCCAATCTTTCTTTTGTATTTAATTCCTGTAGAGGCTTAAGGTCTCTATCTATCCAATCTCTAGCAAGTTCTATTTCTGTTTGATTCTTTTTCTCGCGAGCTTGAATACTCATTTCATTAGGAGTTTCAACTTCAATGAATTCTTTCTCTATAGCTTTCTCTATCAGAGCTCTCCCCTTCTCTGAACATATTTCAATGAAAGTTCCTCCAATCTCTAATTCCTCTGTACCCCATTTACCACATGCAAGATCTGCCATGGTTGGAATATTCGTTTCACATCTTCTGCAGTTCTCCCTTCGACCATAACCCTTTTTTTCAAGGACTGCAAGATTCTTCGATTTTCGAGTACCATCTTCTAGAAAAATAATTAGCTCACCATCATCTATATCCTCCCTTTTGACAGAAAGCGGATCAACCTCAAATTCTTCTATGAACATCTTCTTAGCTGCTATTGGCGATAGTGTTCCTGTGCAATTTAATCCTATGAGAAGTAAATTCTCTGCATTGATTTGATTTCTCTTCTGAAGTTCGATAACAGCTTTGATATCACATGGTTTGCCTACTATTGCTAATTTCATATTAGACGCACCGTTAAGGTGCAATTTCACAAATCGAGCAATGTTAGGCGTTGCAGTATGAAGTGATCCTGTGGTTTTAATCAACTCCTCTGCTTTCGTAATCAGAACCGGGATACCTGAATATCTATCTCCGTCTTTCGCTTGGGTTGCCACTACACCATCAACCATTCCTGATTCTAGAGCATATTTCAGAATTGACGTGACTGAACCACCACATTCTCCCCTTTCAAAAATGGCTTTATCTTTCGAGCGAACTATGTACATATCTCCACTCATCTTACCACCTCCATTTTAGCCGCACATACCTTGTATTCTGGCATGCCGCATGTAGGGTCAAGAACCGGATTTGTTAGAACGTTAGCACAGGATTCACCAAAATGAAATGGGACGAACAACATACCCTCCGGAACTTCGTCAGTAACCCGTGCTCTTGCTTCAATCTCTCCTCGTCGGGTTTTCAGCATTACAATGCTGCCATCTCTGAGCTTCTCAGCTTTTGCATCTTTGGGATTAATTTGGCAGAAGCAGTGCGGAACTTCACCATTAAGCTTTGGTGTTCTTCTTGTCATGGTGCCTGTGTGATAATGGAAAATACTCCTTCCCGTAGTTAGAGTGTATGGATACGATTCATCGATTTCTTCGTCCGCTGGTTTATAGTTCACTATCTGAAGATGTCCAAGACCATCCGGTGTATTGAATTTCTCTGTAAAGAAAGTTGATACTCCCTCATGATCTTCTGTTGGACATGGCCACTGAATACCTCCAACAGTTTTCTCTAGTCTTTCATATGTAATTCCCTTGTATGCAGGAACGCAATTTCTAATCTCCTCGAAGATATCTTGTGAAGACGTAAATGCAAATTTTTCTCCATATCCCATCCTTTGTGCAATTTGGCAGACAATCCACCAATCTGGTTTTGCCTTACCTGGCGGATCAATCAACTTGTTAATTTTTTGAACTCGGCGGTCAATGTAGGCATGGACTCCTTCACGTTCAACCCAGGTGGCGGCAGGTAGTACCACATCTGCGAGGCGCGCGGTTTCAGTAAGATAGATATCTTGAACAATTAACAGATCCTTTTCTTGAAGCATCTTCTGAACATTGTTAGAGTCAGGAGCTGCCATAACCGGATTCGTTCCGACAATCCACAGGTTTTTGGTTTGCTCCAGCATTTTAGTATATGGTAGACCAGGAGTAGATGGTAAGTTTTCTACATCCCAAAGTTTCTCAAAAATCTCATGAGCTCCTGTTCCGACTTTTTTGAAACCCGGATAGAACACGTTGAGACAACCCATATCACCAGTGCCTTCTCCATTTATTTGCCCTCGACATGGACTTGGTCCAGTACCTGGTTTACCGTACTGACCCGTAATCAATGCAAGGGTGGCTAGAGCTTTTACATTATCCGTACCTTTGGAGTGTTGGTTGAGTCCTTGATTAAACAAAATACAACAAGTATCTGCGTTCGCAATCAATCGAGCTGCTTTTTTGATATCACCTAGATTTACCCCTGAAGTTTTTATCATCTCTTTATAGTCTAACGAGCTAAGATGTTCTCGAAGGGCTTCTATGCCTTCTGTTCTAGTATCAACGAATTCCTTATTTTCCAAGTCTTCTTCAAGAATGAATTTCATCATAGCATTGAGGACTTCAATATCTGTTCCCGATTTTAATTGGAGGTGAATGTCTCCGATGTCTCTGGCTGTCAACGTGTTTCTGGGGTCAAGAACAATCACCTTTGCTCCATTCTTCTTAGCTCTCAATATTCTTTTTGTCATCATAGGAAATGTTTCTTTGGGATTGATTCCAACTAGAAAAATACAATCCGCTTTTTCTATATCAAGCTGTGAAATAGGCATGACACCAGATCCGACAGTTGGACCCAGCCCTGCAGCAGTGGGTGAATGGCATAGTCTACCACAGTACTCGACATTATTTGTCCCCATAATTACTCGAACGAATTTTTGTAACACATACGCATCCTCATTCGTGTTCTTTCCAGAGGTAAGCATTCCGAATTCTTTGCGATCGCTCTCCAGTAATTTTGTGGCAATAAGGTTCAGAGCATCATCCCAAGTGCATTTTACAAGTTTTCCTTTTTTTCTGACGAGTGGCGTTGTCAACCTATCCTCGGAGTATAAGAACTGGTATGCATTCATTCCCTTCGGACAATGAGTCCCTTGATTGATAGGGTGTTCTTTCCATGGTTCTTGACCAATAATCTTACCGTCCTCTATTACCAGGTACAATCCACAGCCACAACTGCAATAGGGACAAATTGTTTTTTCGAAACTGATCATCTGGAACTCCCCCTTAGCGGATTCGGACCAAGCTCGCGAACCTGATTGACAAAATCATCAACAACAGCACCAAATTTGTTAGCCTCAGATGCTGATACCCATTCTAGTCTGATTCTACCAGGTTCTATCCCGACTGTTTGAAGGACTTCCTTCAATACCATCACTCTCCTTCTCGTGTAGAGATTTCCAATTTTGTAGTGGCAATCGCCTGGATGGCATCCTGCAATAAGGACTCCATCTGCTCCCTTCATAATCGCTTGAATCACGAACATAGGATCTACTCGACCTGAGCAGTTGACTCTAATGTTGTGAACATTCGGTGAATATTGCACACGACTCGTTCCTGCTAAATCTGCCCCTGCGTATGAACACCAGTTGCAGAGAAAAGCTACAATTCTTGGTTCAAATGCAACTTGCTGCATCATCAAGACTCCTCCAATTACTGCAAACACCATGTCTGCAAAACCATGCGAATAGAAACTCTGCGTATTGTTATTTTTGGGACATAGCCCTGTATTAAGATTTTTGGAATATAGCTCGAAATCAATACAGTATTAATATAGAGGAATGAATAAGTTTCATACTCCTCGTTATCTTCCTTACTGATTACTCATTCCACTTTCTTTACATACCTTTTTCCATTGATTATCGGTTGCAGTGAAATTGATTGCTTCAGCTTCTAGATAATCACAAAATTTTCTTAATTCTTCTGCGATCTTCTCGCGCAATTCTTGAGTAGGTTTAATCTTCCTCTCCCAATAGCCTTTCTTTAATTGCAGGATTTTCCTTTCTCTATCATATTTCAAATCAATTCTTCCTAGGAATTCATTTTGATAAAATACAGGAATGAGATAATATCCCCAAATACGGTCTTTCGGAGGTTTGTAGACCTCCCAGACATAATCGAAATTAAATGCTTCCAGTGTCATTTTTCTTTCCCAAATCAGCGGATCTAAGGGACCGATGAATCGTGCTCTATCATCGTAAGCATCATCAATGGACTCGGTTTCTTCTAATATATCACTTGTAGTGAGGTAGATTTGCTTGCCTCCACTAATCTTTACTTCTCTGAGTTGTCCTGATCTTATCAGTTCTTTCACATAAGGACGCGAGCATTTTGGTTGCCAAGGTTTTGATGCAAGACCGATTTGATTCACTCTTCTAGTTAATAATGATTTGCAGAATTCCTCTATAGTATCCGGTCCATTTGCATCAAGATATTTCTGTGCTATCCGTTTTTCAGGAAGTGAGTAATATCTTCTATAAGATTCTCTATGGTGAATGAAGGCTTTCCCTCTATTCCAAAGACAATCTAGAACCCCCGCACCGACTTTCCCAGCTTTCCAACCATTGTATTCAGTATTAGAGACTGAATCTGTTTCAATTTCTTTAGACGAAATTGATTCGTTTTCCATTAAGAGATGGAGGATTTCATCAAATGCCTTTGGATATTTCTCTCTTAGCTTTTTCTCTCGTCGTTGATAGTAATGGTCTCCACCCAACTTCATCCAAGCATGAGTTAGAGGAAAAAATTTCATGGATATCATTGCGAGATTCTTATCGAAGTGCTCGAAACCCCATCTTTTCTCATGTACTAAATCTAGAAAATCATCCACTCTATAACCTTTCATCCTTGCTTGGTAAATCAAATCATGGTTTCTACCTACAATTGGTAGTGTGTCGAGCTGAATTGAGCCCATCGAATCGAGGAGTAGTTTGATACCCTCCTTTCCTGACAAATTGGAGTATATCCTAGCTGAACGAGTCAGAATATTCTTTGCAAGTTCTGTACTTATCTCCTGCATCAATCTACCCCTTTTAATCTGATGATATTCTCAATCCTATATTAGTGCTACTCGGTGAACGCGAGTTTACAGGAGATGACTTTTCCTAGAGTTTTAATATCGCCTTGTTCCTTAGATATGTGCAGAGAGATAGAAATGGTGCTTACTGGATTTCAGAAAATATACTTCGGTATGGCTCGACTTGGTCCAAGCATGATGCTAGATATGTTGGACCTATCAACTGCATTGTTCTATTTCTCGATACAAGAACTACCCGGTATTTTTACGGGTGTATCGATTGCAATTAGCTATCTGGTAATTGCCGCCTCTCAATTCTCCTTTGGTTATCTCAGTGATAGATTGAAATCTGGCAAATGGGGTAGAAGAAAACCTTTCGTGATGATTGGAGCACCACTAATGGCTCTATCTTTCATGTTCATCTGGATTCCTCATCTTTTCATTGGTGCATCTGACACCATAGGTCTCTTCATCTATGCTGCTACCACCCTCAGTATATTCAAGCTATTCTATGGACTTGTGACTACTCCCTTCCAATCTTGGATGCCTGAACTCACTGAACCTGAAGAAAGACCATCCGTTTCCTCATGGCAGAATGTTGCGAATTTTCTAGCCTTTGTTTTAGGCACTGTGGGCGCAACGCTCCTTGCTGAGTTTGCCATAAGCTGGGGTCTCCCTCTGGTTCTCGTGATTTTCATTCTTGCCATTATGTACATTGAAATCATTGGTTTTATACCCTCGATGGTTGGTCTTCATAAAGAAGGAAAATTCATTCCCCAACCTGATATCAAGAAAGATCTAGGTTATGCATTGAAGAATCGTAATTTTCTTGGTTGGTTAGGTGCTCGTGGTCTTCTCTCTGTAGGAATTGCAATGGTAACTGCTACTGCATTTCCATTTGTTAATGATTATCTCCAATTTGGTTTGATTGACCTTCTGATGTTTGGACTAGAACTTCTAGGAGTGGTCTTTGGATTTTTCCTAGTTTGGCGTTGGATGATTACAAACGTTGGAAAACGAAAAACACTACAGGTTTCAATTCTTGTTGGTGTTCTTGCACTTCCTCTCACCCTCTTCGTCGCAGATAAGATAGTTGCATACTTTTTGATTGCCTTGATTGCTGCGTCTGTATCTGGATACTATCTGTTCCCCTATATCATTGAAGCTGACTTTGCTCATGTTGATGAGGTCAAGACTGGTGAAGGAAGGGCTGGTATATATACAGGGTTCCCATCAATTCCTCTGAACATATTCCAAGCATTTTCTGCTATTCTTTGGGGTATTATATTCAGTTTACCAAGTCTCGCTTTGGTTCCTGGTACAACTGACACCTATCTGAGTCTTGGATACGTGTATTGGGGTCCTGTGGCGGCTTTCTTTATGTTTCTCTCAATCATTGTCCTTTTCAAAGTAGATTTGGATCCTGATTTTCAGTCATTGAAACAAGAATATTCTGCTGTTGAGTCTGAATCTATCTCACATGACGAATTACCTAGTTAGGCAACAGGAATTGACCTTCTGCAGTCTTTCTGACTTCACCTGATACCAACACAAACTCCAATGATGAAGGAACCTCTACTTCAAGAAGACTTGGTCTATTCATCTCAAATCCTTGTTCTATAGTGAATCTCTCTTGGTCATCACCAAGCACATCATAATTATACAAATACGCTCCAAGTGGACCTGCTGCGCTTCCTGTGGCAGGATCTTCTGGAACTCCAGCTTCTGGTGCGAACATACGAGCATGGACACTCGAATCTGAATGAGTACATTGTGTTGTAAAGATGAGGATATCTCTACTTGGATGATTCTTGAGTATTTTATTGAGGCGAATTGGATTCGGATATGCTCGTTGAACTGCTTCGATTGAATTTAATTTTATAATTAAGAATGAGAAACCTGTTGAAACATATTGCATTGGTGAAGCTGTTGAAATATCATTACTCCCAATTCCTAACATCGTTGCGATTTCTTCCTGCGATTCGAACACCTGGAGAAATTCTGGTTTTGGTTGAGTCATTTGAACTTTGGAATCCGAAAGAAATTCAACAGGAATCCTTCCTATCTGAAGTTCAAGAGCGGACTTATTACTGCTAGGATCGAGTATTGATTTTTCCTTTAGAACAAATGCAGTGCCTAACGTAGGATGCCCTGCAAATGGAATCTCCATTCCAGGTGTGAATATACGCACTTTCGCAGCAACATTATCCATAGTTGGATTGAGAGCGAATGTGGTTTCCGAGAAATTCATCTCACGTGTGATACCCTGCATTTCTTCACTCTTTAGCTCTGCACATTCAAGGAAGTTCCAAAATGTAGCTAGTTGATTCCCACTAAATGCATACCTCTTATCCATGAATACACTTGTTTGAATGAATTGAAATTTCCGCATGATATTAGTAAGTGATTCGTAGTATTTCAGTGAAGTTATTTTGGCTTGTATCAGCATTTAACCTTGTCAAGTTCACCTTGGCATATCTTCTTGTCTTCTGGATCGGATATGCTATCAATCAATTTCTGTGCTTTCTCCTTAAAGGACGCACATTCAGACATATTACCCGCAACACTGTGAGCCTTAGCGAGTGCCTCTAAAACAAAGGGCATATCCCAATCCTTGAAGTTTTCATCTGACTTCTCAGCTGTTTTCGCTAAATCAAGTCCTCTGTTTGCATGATATAATGAGGGTTCTGCTCGCCTCATTGCGCTATAGACACGAGAAATCATGTATTCAGCACGAACAAGATTGACAGTCGTTCCAACTTTACTCCAATGGTAACGTGATGTATGTGCCATATGCAAAGCTGTTTCAAGTTCCTCCTGAGTTGGATTTTCATTGTCTAGGACTGGCCATATTCCATTGTTTGTTTCTCTAGCAATTTTCTTATGAAATTCCATCTCAGTCATTTTTTTGTCTTCAGTCACATTAATCACCGCTGAATAGAGGAAGGTGACGCTCTAATTTAACTATTGTTATCAGTCACAAATTGTGACTCACCATTATAAGGGATTTTTCTAACATTTAGATAGTTCCCGATAACGTGGTGAATATTTTGCGATCGGACGAAGATACAAATGATGGAATTGAAGACGAGGAAATGAGCGCCGTGGATGCTGCTGAATGGGATGACGATTTCACGTCATCGAGATTTCAAGGTGGCAAATACAAAGCCAAAGGCTATTCTACGCTGATAGTCTTTCTCCTTTGGGTTGCTTTTGTGATAGTGTGGTTATTCTTCTTTGCTGAACCTTTTGGTCCTTTTGAGAATCTTGGTATAGTCATTGCTTCATTCTTCCTTCTCGGAGGATTTGTTGGAGCTGCGTGGATACCTAAAGGTGCAGGACCTGGTGGTAGATGGCGTATTTGGATATCTATCTTTACAGCCACTGGATGGATTGCATTCATAGTATTATGGCTACCTTTCTTCATGGAGAGCTACACAGTTGCTCAGAATACATCTGTGTTCTTAGCTTCTTTGTTGATATTGATCGGCTCTAATGTTGGAGCTTGGTTAACCGTAGTTCCAAGCTCTGCATGGAATGTGGGGAAGCGGCCCGGTGCAACAATGGCTGTATTCGTCATCTGGTGGATTTTCCTAATCTATTGGTACTGGTTCCAAGCTGACCTTTATACACTGAATATGAATGTTGTAGTCCTTGACCTGGCAACAATGATCTTCTTTGCAATAATTATAGGATTATGGATTAGCTTTGCTGGAACAATCAATGCGGGACCTGGGTATCTTGGAATTGGATTGCTATACACATGGATGATTTTCATTC
>Ga0315553_10001537_pt1 | contig 19080 bp, 20 predicted proteins | sample SalMarSW160140MG_FD_203099 | JGI IMG/M metagenome (GOLD analysis project Ga0315553, IMG submission 203099) | Salt marsh sediment microbial communities from the Plum Island Ecosystem LTER, Massachusetts, United States - Salt Marsh Sediment SW1601-40 ... | reverse complement strand
GGGGCTGGTCGTAGAGACTGCGAGAGAGGTCTATGGGCAACCGCAGCGGGTAGTCCCCTTCTCGGGCGGTTCGGGTCCCAACCATCCCTTTATCCATGACTTGAAAGTACCAATAGCGACGGCCGGGATCAGCTACCCGGGAGCAAACGTTCATGCGCCGGATGAGCACATCGTCATCGAGAACTTCGTCAAGGGTACGCGTCACACGGCCCGCATCTTGAAGGCCTTCGGCGAGGGGACAGCTTGATGCGCACCCCTGGATGGGCTATAATCCGCTCGTTCGGGGCGTAGCGCAGTCCGGTAGCGCACTTGCATGGGGTGCAAGGGGTCGGCGGTTCAAATCCGCCCGCCCCGACCATAGAGAGCAGGAGGTCGGTTTCCTACTCTCTATTGTATTACTGAAGGGAACTGAACCGCAAGTACGGGGGCATCATGGACATCAACTGGCCAATGGTCTCAGAGATCTTCTTTGACAAGATTGTCGATGTAATCCTGGGCGGGCTTGCCGGATATGCGGTCTATTCCTTCCGAAGAAGGAGAGGAAATAAGAGACAAAAGCTACTTAAAGAGCTTGCCTTTTTGAGGACCAAAGGAGTCGCCCAGCGAAATCTTGGTTTTAGTTTCCGAGAAATGAAGAAGCAACATTCAGCCTGGATTGATGGTGTTCAGCATACAGAGCAAAGGATCTTTGAATTCGTAAGTGAACTATCCGCCGCAGAGGCACAGAAGTTAGCGACACTGGACAAGGTCACTCAAGTCATGGTGCCCCTCAGTAGCGACGAACGTGTCTTCGTCCGCACATTCAACAACTTCAATGAAAGACTTGAACGCTTAAATACCCTTATCGAAAAATACCTAACGCCAGACTTGGGTCAGTAGCTCTATTCGATTAGATACCATAGCTCTTCGGGGAAAGCCCAGGGACCATCATAGGTATATGCTCATGCCCAGATGTCACAGTCGTTCCGTGGACAGTCGGCTTTGGTGCAAAAACGGCCATCGGGAGGGGCATCGCCGGGAACACATCGATCTCACGCTCTTAGACCAGGTTGGTCTGCTTGAGAGACTCTCGTCACGCTTCGACTCGTTCCGATTGCCACTTGGCCCTGCCCAGGAGAGTCGGGATCAATCCCCCAATTCTCTTCCCGGCGTTCAGAGTCGTCTGGAGCGTGTTCAGCGTGGGGATCCCGGATTGATGCAACAGGGTAATGGGGACGAACACCACATCCGACGCTTGAATTCCCATCTCGCAGAAGGTCACATCCGGGCTGGTATCCACGATGACGGTTTCCTCTGACTCTAGAGGTGCATCCTGCAGCGCCAGGGCTAGCAATTCTCTCGGCGTTTCCGGGCCACGCAGGCGTGCTAGGGAGGCATTAGCCGGGATGACACGGATCAGCTCATTGTAGGGGATACCACACGAGCCTGGTGGAACAGCTCGCTTGAGGGGATATGGTCCATTTCGCTTTGGAGGATGTCGCAGGTTCCCAGGCCACCGTTTTGTTTCGCATGTCTAGCCCCGAGAAGGAGGATGGTTGCCCCGCGCTGTGGATCGAGATCGATGACGGTGACCGGGGTTTTACGCTGGTTGGCCACGAAGATCGCAAGCATCGTGGAAAGAGTCGATTTTCGAACTCCTCCCTTCATACTTGCGATGGTGATCAACATCGAATCCCCCGGTTCCCCACGAATTTCTCCTAATCCAGCACCTGCGCAGGTATACGCGAATCGTACAGATTTGCCAATCCAGTAGTATTCCAGACGGCTATTCTGGACTATTGCATAATCAGATGAATTGAAAACGGATGTGGGCGTCCCTTTGAGGAGCACATTATCGGTTATCGCTTGCACAAGATGTGGTAGATCGGGGTAGCGGTACAGAACTCAAGAGGAAGTCTTTTACTTTCTAACTTTTCGCAGCATTGCCTGTTAAAAGTTATTAAATACACTACGGACACGCACAGATAGAACTGGCAATAAAAGGCGAGAAATTCCTCCTGGCGCTCACCCCACAATATGCCACCACACGGCTATTAACGCCACAAACTCACAAAGTAACCCTGAAGCTGCGAAAGATTAGCGTTGCCAGTTTATGAGCAATTGCTTACCGTTCAGAGAGCTTTCGCTTACGCCTTGAACACCCCCGATACCATTCGAAGACGTTGGTAGGGCATTATGTATTGTTCATGGCCATGGAGTTTAGATGCAATGCGATTACGTTGTGGTGCAATAATCCAGCGCCATATGTCGTCCATGACATTTTTCGTAATAAAGCAGGAAGAAAGTCACTTATTTCGGAAGTAAAGAGGAAATAAATTGGGAATATACCATAATATGGAATGATATTCCACGATGCGGAACGACGGCAGATCCCCATGCAGTCCCTTGATCGATCTATTCAAGTTCTCATTGAGCTAAGTCGAAATTCTGAAGGCATCTCCCTAGGAGACTTAGCCACGGCGACTGGTTTACATAAATCAACAATCTCAAGAATTTTAAACACTCTTAAAGAAGCACACTTTGCCAGGCAAGAAAAACACTCTCATAAATATTTCCTCGGTCTCGGAATATTAGAACTTACATTTGACTACCTCAGCGGTTTAGACCTACACCAAGCCGCGTTACCCCATATGCGCAATCTCAATAACGTCACCCAGGAGACGGTTAATTTAGGCGTACTCGATGGGTTTAATATCATCTATATCGAACGTATAGAAAGCAGGCAGATGCTTAGAACGACGAGCCCTGTCGGAAAACGAACTGCAGCATTTTGTACCGCATTAGGCAAGGCAATACTTGCCTTCGCTGACAACGATACGATCCATGAAAGTCTGTATAGCAAGCCACTTGAGAGACTAACTCCTTCAACAATAATCGAACCTCTCGCAATAGAAGCTGAACTGGAAAAAATTCGAGACACTTATATCGCTCTTGACGATCGGGAGAATCAAGAGCATGTTCGCTGTATCGCTTCGCCAATATTCGATGCACGTGGCCATGTCGACGCAGCTGTGAGTATCTCCGCTCCCGCCTCTCGGATCGATTTTGAGAAATCTGGGGAACTTCAAGAGCAAGTTCGTTCGACTGCAAAGGCAATTTCGGCTACTTTGGGTTGGGTGATTACCTAATCCGTCCAAAGGATGTAACCGTACGGGTTTTGTTCTTTATTGGGAGGTAAACCGATAAAGCATAGGCCAATGAATGTAAATTGAACTATCAAAAGAAATCCATAGATAGAATTTCTCTTTCAGCATCATATTCTCCAATTCATACGATCTTACTTGTCATGAAAGGATCTCGGGATGAGCAAAATTGTGCGAACTGTACTGGGGGATGTCGACCCCAATGAGCTTGGTGTGATTCTGCCCCATGAGCATTTAATAGCGTTTCCCCCTGTGCGTGTGAGACCGGATATTGATTACCGACTGCCCAGCGTGGAAAAGGCAACTGAGGAAGTTAACGATTACCATGCTGCTGGTGGATCCATGATATGTGAAATGGCCACGCATGGTTATGGCCGCGATGTACGAGCCCTACAAGAAATATCACGCACAACCGGGGTTCACATTCTTTCAACCACGGGATTCGTGTTTGAGAGCATTTACCCAAACCTAGCCTTTAATGCCACCGAGGATGAACTCGTTGAGTTGTTCGTCCGCGATATCACCAAGGGTATGGACGGTACGGAAGTAAAAGCAGGCTGGGTTAAGTGTGGATCGAGTTATGAGAAAGTTACCGGAACGGAAAAAAAAGTCATTCGTGCGGCAGCTAAGGCAGCGCTGCGTACAGGTGTTTCGGTGACCACGCATACATCGAAAGGGTCAATGGTCTTTGCACAAGTTGAATTGCTCACTGCAGAAGGATTACCTCCGAACAGAATCAATATCGGCCACCTGGATCGGTATACGCTTCAACCTGGATATTTGTTCAAGCTGGCTAGAACCGGTGTCTATTTCGCCTTTGATAACGTCGGAAAGCTCAAGTACGCGCCAGATAGCCAGCGGATTGAAATGATCAAGATGCTAATCGGGGAAGGATTTGTGAATCAGATCTTGCTTTCAACGGATAGCGGAAGGCAATCGTACTTCAAGTCTTATGGCGGTTGGCCGGGTTTTGCCTATGTGTTGAATACGTTCGTGCCGATGATGCGCCAAGCCGATATCCATGATGAAGATATTCACGCTATGACGGTTTTGAACCCGAGGAATTTCATTGCGTTTGAGCCTGCACAAGAATAAAGGATACCAAGCTACGAGGAGAGACGATGGCCCGTTTACCTGAAATACTCACGGTCTGCGGCGTTGGATTTGGCACCAGCCTTCTTCTAAGGATGGCGGTCGAGGACATCCTGACAGATGAGGGCCTGGTCGCAAAAGTTGCTGCATGGGATTCTGGAACAGCAAAAGGCCAGGCGGTGGACATCATTATTTGTTCGCAAGACCTTGTCAGTCACCTGGATGGCTTTAAAGGAAGGATCGTTCCCGTTATTGATATTACAGATAAAGCTGTCCTGAAAGAACGGCTAATGCCCATCCTACGTCAAGTCATCGCAGAATTGGAGGCGAAATGAAAGGAGGTGGTGATCCTTGTAACGGCCATTGGCAAACAATTAGAGGATAGGAGGAAGTTCACTTCAAATATTCATCCACCAACCAAATGCTCAATAACCGGCAAAAATATATCTGATTAGGAGAGACTAAGATGAACGTCTTAGCCATCATACTTCAACTTCTGACAATCCCAGCGATTCTTGTTGGAATTGTCGCGCTCCTGGGTTTGCTTCTGCAAAAGAAGACCGGAACGCAGGTCATCCTGGGAACGACGAAAACCATCTTGGGGTTTCTGATTTTGAATATCGGCGTTAGCGCAACTGTCGGCGCTCTCGGCAATTTCGATAAGTTATTTACCGCCGCCTTCGGAGTCACCGGCATATATTTCGACGACAACCTAGCTGTCGGAGCGATGATGTCGGAGATCGGCCAGCAGGTGGGATTGGTCATGGTGTTCGGGTTCTTGGCCAACATCCTGTTCGCCCGGATAACCAAGGCCAAGTATATATATCTGACCGGTCATAAAGTCTGGCATATGGCGGGCGGGATTGCATTCGCCCTCGTAACGTTGGGAATGGGTGGAATCCCGTTAGTTGTCATCGGTGCCTTGACACTTGGCTTGTACATGGTGGTACAGCCCGCGATCCTGCAGCGGTATACCCGCCGTGTGATCGGCAGCGATGATTTCGCTGTTGGTCACACAATGGGTTCGGTCTATCTCGTCGCCTCATGGATTGGAAAGGTATTTGGGAAGAAAGAGTCGAGCATCGAAGAAGTCAAGAAAGAGTCGAGCATCGAAGAAGTCAAGAAAGAGTCGAGCATCGAAGAAGTCAAGAAAGTGTCGAGCATCGAAGAAGTCAAGATGCCATCTCAGTTAGAAGCTTTTAGAGACATTGCGGTGGCATTTTCGATGATCATGTTCCTGATGTTCGCCATTCCCGCGATCTTTGCCGGCGATGCCGCAGCAGAGCTGTCCGGCAGCCAGCACCCCGTTGTGTGGATCATCCTACAAAGCCTGACCGCTGCGGGTGGGATCCTAGTGATTTTGCAGGGCGTGCGGATGTTCATCGGAGAGTTAATCCCGGCCTTCCGTGGTGTGGCCGAAAAGCTGGTTCCCGGCTCAAAGCCGGCGCTTGACTGCCCGGTTGTGTTTCCCTTTGCTCCAACAGGGGTCGTAGTAGGCCTGGTGACCGGCTTCCTTGGATGGCTCGTTGGGATGTTTCTATGCAATGTGCTCAGCTTGGCCGTTGTGCCCGTGCCCTCGATGATCGCCATCATGTTCGGATGCACCGCAGCTGCAGTCTACGGAAATGCAACCGGCGGAGCACGAGGGGCTATTGCTGCAGGTTTCATCACTGGCATCCTCTGGCCTATCGCAGGCGCGCTCTTCTATCCTGTGCTTCCGTTTTCTGAATTTGGTGCAGCAACAGGCGCAGGATTGATGACGCCGGATATCTACATCGTTGCGAGCCTACTTAAAGGGATCGGCATGCTCATCAAGTTGGTCCTAGGGCTTGGGTAGTCACCTCACTGCAGTGGGGAGGTTCTGAGAAAAATCGCCTGTATGGTTCTAATGCCCAGAGGTGATCTTATCAGGGCCTCCTCACTACCAGCGGGAGTTCACGGTATCCATAGAATGCTGCTAACTGAATATCTGACCACCGATCGGATCCGGATCGGACTTTACGCAACGGATTGGCGTGACCTGATTGATCAGGTTGGTGCCATCATGCTTCAAGCGGGGGATATCGAGGCAAGCTATATCGACGCAATGAAGCAGGTCACAGAGGAAATGGGGCCCTATTCGGTGATCGCTCCGGGTGTTGTCTTGTTGCATGGAAGGCCGGAAGATGGCGTTATTCGGATATGTTTTGCCATGGTAACTCTCAAGCAAGGTATATCTTTCGGCTCAGTGAATGATCCAGTAATGCTTGCCATAGGAATGGGCGCAATTGATCATACAAGCCACATCGAAGCGATAAAAGATCTGGCTAACCTATTAAGTGATAAAGAGAAGATTGCAAAGCTAGTTAAAGAAGAGAGTGTGACTGATTTTATGAGGATTCTTACTTCAGGATGATTGACAGCGACTTGTACCTTTCAGCTAGTGGAGCACTGCGATGGTTCTTGCGGGAGCTCAAGGTAAAGGGCATGCTATGACGAACAATCTTCTTCCCATTGAACGGATTATTGAAACCGGCGTAATGGCGGCAGCCCGGATTCCCACTGCGGATGACGCTGTACGAGTCGTGGAGGCATTGGCTGAAGGTGGAGTAATAGCGACGGCCTTTTCAATGACGATGAATGACGCACTGGAGGCGATTGCAAACGTAGCGCAGAAGCGATATACGCATATCTCAGTTGGAGTTGGAACCGTATTGGATCCAGAGTCCGCGCGAATGGCTATTCTGGCTGGCGCCGAATTCGTTGTTTCACCTACTACCAACGTAGAGATCGTTCATATGGCACACCGTTATGGAAGACCCGTGCTCCCGGGCGCACTGACTCCGAATGAGATTCTCTACGCATTCGAATTAGGTTGCCAGATTATCAAAGTGTTCCCGGGAGGTAACCTTGGATCAGCATACATCAGATCCTTATTGGGTCCGTTTAAACATATCCCCCTGATGCCGGATGGTGGTGTCACGCTAGAAAATGCAAAAGATCTGATCAGTGCAGGTGGCGCGGCACTCGGAATTGGAGGGAGTCTTGTCAAGCCCCAGGCTATTGAGAGCAATGATTTTCGACAACTAACCGAATTGGCTCAATTGTTTACATCGCTCGTTTCGCAAGCTCGTCAGGAACTTGATGTCAAATCCTAAAAGAAATTTGATTCTATAGGATTCTAAGCAGAATCGATATTGAAATAAATCCGAGTATGGCATCTAACACTGAGCATGCAACTCTAGTTATCTGTGATCTTGATGGCACGCTAATCAGCGTGTTTGAATACCATGTTCGTTGTCTAGATAAGGTAGTTGCAGAAGTGTGGGGGATCGAGAACCAACTTCCAGTGCATCAACGCTTCGGAATCCCGCAGCGTGAGACTCTGCGTAGAATTTGTGAGATCGGGGGAGTTCCAAGGCCTGTGTATGAGCAACGACTTGGTTTGGCGATGCAGAGATTGGCGCATGAAATGAGCGCTTCACTCCCCGCAGAACTCTCTTCGTACTTGCTGCCTGGAGCAATCGAGCTGCTTAATAAGCTCCAAATAAAACCGGCAACGTATCTTGCCCTGGCGACAGGAACTATTGGACCTACGGCGGAAATTATTCTTGCGAGAAGTGGCCTTAAACCGTACTTCCCCGTCGCGGTTTTTGGACATGAGAGCAATACGAGATCTGATCTGATGCGGCTCGCAATCGAACGATCCATCGGTTATTATGGAATCGATAGAGAAGACATGCAGGTGATTACCATCGGTGACGCCCCTTCTGATATTGAAGCAGGAAAAGCGATTGGGGCGCTGATCGTGGCTGTAGCCTCTGGTAAGGTTTCAACATTAGTACTTTCCCAATATAATCCGGACGTACTCTTAGATGATTTTTCGGATGTTGATATCGCATTCCGTAGTATCTTTAGAACGAATGCCCAATAATCTTGAATCGATCGAGATCTCAGCTTCTTTGTTCAGGCATTCCTTACCGGATGTGTATCGCCATATCATTTCTGGAAAGCTATCCTCACGGCCGCGGAGCCTGGTCGAATTTCATCCACAAAAAGTTCTCCAAAAATATGCTACGGCTGTTGGCTCCTAAGCTCTTCGAACCATAGTCAGGCGCTAGCAAGAACCCATCGAAGTACAATATTGTGAATTTCGGATATCCAGATCAACAGTGCAATAGTGTATGTGCAACGTTCAAGTAGAAATCGAGGTCACCATCGATGATCACCCTGCATGGCTCACCAGCGTCCCCTGGGATTGCCTTAGGACCTGCATTCCGGGTCGAGCATGTGGATTACCAGCTCATACGCACGATAGTCGATGACTCAGAGTCCGAGATTGTTCGGTTCAAGACCGCATGCGAGCAGGCAAAGGACCAACTAACAGTCATCAGGGCTAAAGCCGAGCTTGAAACCAGCAGCGAGGAAGCTGCGATCTTTGAAGCCCATGCCATGTTCCTCGAGGATCCAGCCCTAGTTGGCGAAGTGCGGTCAAAGATAAATTCCACTCAATGCAATGCAGAATGGGCACTCGATCAAGTTGTGAGCGCGCTGGCCGCACAGCTTGAAGCCTTGGACGATGAGTACTTCCGCGCCAGGGCAGCCGATGTACGTGATGTCGGAGCGCGCGTGATGCGCCTCTTGCTAGATCTTCCCGAGTCCGATCTCACTCAGCTTCGCATCCCATCGATTATCATCGCCAGGGATCTTACCCCCTCCGATACAGTCCGCCTCGATAAATCGCTCGTCCTGGGTTTCGCCACAGCAGAGGGTGGGCCCACCTCCCATACCGCCATCCTGGCCAAAGCTCTTGCGCTCCCAGCGGTTGTAGGAGTTGGACCAGAATTGATGGATGTTTCCACAGGCCAGGAGGTCGCACTGGATGGGATAAAAGGCTTGGTGATTCTGGAACCAGGTGCTGATACTAAGGAGAAGTTGACAGCTCGCCAATCTCAGTACTTGGTCGAATCAAATAAAGCTTTATCCCTCGCTAACGAGCCTGCTGTAACCACCGACGGCGTCAACGTGGAAGTTGTCGCCAATGTAGGCAATCTGGAGGATGCCCGGCGAGCGCTGGAGGCTGGCGCTGAAGGCATCGGGCTGCTGCGGACAGAATTTCTCTACCTCGACCGGAGCACCGCACCCGACGAGGATGAACAGTATCGTGCATACAAGGACATCCTCGAGGCAATGGGTGAGCGACCGGTGGTCGTGCGCACACTCGATGTCGGGGGGGATAAGGAGCTGCCCTACCTTGATCTCGGATCGGAAGCCAATCCGTTCCTCGGGTGGCGGGCGATCAGGATGTGCCTCGACCGGCCGGACTTCTTCAAGATCCAATTACGGGCGCTGCTCCGAGCCAGCCCAGGGCACGATCTGCGCATCATGTTCCCGATGATCGCAACTGTTGAAGAAGTCCGCAGTGCAAAAATCCTCCTGGTAGCAGCGTCGGATGAGGTCAAAGCGGGAGGGCACGACATCGCTGATAAGCTGCAGATCGGCATCATGGTAGAGATCCCCTCTGTTGTCGTCCTTGCTGATCAGTTTGCACGCGAAGTTGATTTCTTCAGCATTGGGACCAATGACCTCACCCAGTACACCATGGCTGCGGAAAGGACCAATGATCGCGTCGCTCATCTTAGTGATGCCATCCACCCTGCTATCCTGCGCCAGATCCAACGCGTAATCGAAGCCGCGCATGAGAACGGCATCTGGGTGGGACTGTGTGGTGAGCTCGCCGGCGACCCGGAGGCAATCCCCATTCTCCTGGGTTTGGGTCTGGATGAGTTCAGTATGGCTCCCGCCTCGATCCCGAGGGCTAAAGCGCTGATCCGGCGCTGGTCCCAAGCAGACGCGGCAAAACTTGCCCAGGAAGCCATTAACCTGGATAGCGCATCGGTCGTGCGTGAGATCGCGCGGTCGGCCAACGATCGCCGCGGATGAAAGCGGAATCCTCGATTCGCAAGGAGGCTCACTGCGTATGACGAAACAACCCGTCCGCCTCGTTTGGACTGGCGGACAGCAGTATGTCGGGACCGATAGCGGGCGGCACTCGATTGTCATTTCATCACACGATGATGAGAATAACACCGGAGTGCAACCATCAGAGCTGCTATTGCTGGCTCTCGCCTCCTGCAGCGCCTACGACGTTGTAAGCATCCTGCGCAAAAAACGAATAGACCTGCGCTCGTTGGAGGTTACCGTTACGAGCGAACAGGAACCCGATCCACCGTGGACATACCGCAAGATTCACCTAACCTTCGAAGTTGAAGGAAGAGGAGTCAATCAGCAGGTGGTCGATCAAGCCATCGAATTATCCTTGACCAAGTACTGTTCTGTCGCCGCTACCCTTCGAGGAGAAGCTAAGATCACATTCAGCAGCGAAATCGGATCTGGGAAATAGTCTCCAATTCTGGCGAAACACTGGTGAACTGTCGGGCCATAGCGGATGTCCTTTTTCACGTGGAAAGATACAATCAGCTTTCAAAGCTAGTCCAGCTAAGAATATCCCACCCCCAGGAGCATGCCGAATGAAATCTGTCCGCCTCGAGGTTACACATCCAGTCGGCCTCCATGCACGTCCTGCTGCCCGGTTCGTCCAGACAGCCTCAGAATTCTCGTCTTCGGTAACGATTTCTAACCTTACCAAAGGATCTGCGCCAGTGGACGCAAAGAGCATCCTGATGGTGCTTACGCTTGGCATACATCAAGGATATGAGGTCGAGATCCACGCTGAGGGGCATGACGAAGACGCAGCTCTCGATGCTTTAAAAGCGCTCATTGAGGATGACTTCGGGGAGAAGTAGCACGATTACCAACTAAAACAAATACGAGTATTGCACAACAACACCACCTGAAATTGTTTTTTTAATCCTCAACGAGGTCTACCAACCGTTACCAAATCGATGTTGACCAAACAAATGAATTCCCACAAGGCTACTCATCGCTCTCGCCCAATGCCAGATGCAAAGCCTTTAGTGATTCGAACTGTGCGTTGGCTAAGCTAAAATCCCTTTTGCTCAGCTCAGAACTCGGGATGGCTACACAGTACATCCCGGCTGCTTTCGCGGCTGCGACGCCGGCCGGCGAATCCTCGATCGCCAAGCAGAGCCCGGCAGGTACGCCCAGCTCCTTCGCCGAAGCAAGATATACATCCGGAGCCGGCTTTCCTGCTGCAACCCGATCGCTCCCCCAGACGCAGTCCAACCTACTCTTCACCCCGATCGAGGTGACGATCCTTTCCACGTAGGACTGCGGGCTGTTGGATGCTACCCCCATCTTGATCCCTCTCTCGTTGAACCAGCCCATCACCTCGAGAAGCCCTTCTCGGGCGTGCATTCGCATCGCCATGACGTCAGTGCGGCGTTCCCAATAATCATGCAGCAACTCCCCTGGAGCAACATTCAGCGCGTAAGCAGCGATGAAAATCTCAACTCCACGAATAGGCTCAAGCCCAATGACCCGCTTGTAAACCTCAGCGCTCGGTATGACCCCATACGGAGCCAGAGTCGTTCGCCATACTTCGAGGGCGATCGGCTCGCTGTCGATCATCAGTCCGTCCAAATCAAAAATGACGGCTCGAACGTTGCTCAATTCCAATTTCAAATCAAAGTCCTCCAGGGCATTGATGGGTCTATGCGAGCAGCGAATGAGCTTACCATCGAGATCATCCTGCCCGTCACCGTATAAGGTTCAAGATCAAGCACGTGTGTTTTATGGCGACTCCGTGCATCCCCAAGGCAGCATGGCCTCAAGAGTCATGCGTCTGGTCTGCCCTTGGCACATCTCGATTACTTGTTCTCGGGGCCTGAGTCGGGGTCCTCTCCCAGCGCCTCTTCAAACCGGGTGACGATCTTACCCAATCGTTCGTTGACCTGCTGCAGGACATCAATCAGCTCACCACGGACTTTCTCCGCCAGTTCACCGCTGCGCACTCGATCCGCTATCTCATCTACCTCATGGCGCAGTTTCTGGGCTGCTGGATCTTCGGATAGATCGCGCGCGGCGCGTGAGATCGCGTCCCCGACCTGGTTCAAGCCGCTCTGCACTTCTGTGCTCACACGCTTTCGCTCTTCACTCTCCCACGCTCCCTGAATGACAGAGCGCAGGTTGCCACCCAATCTCTCGAATTCATCCTGCAGCTGGTCCTTTTCCTGGTTATCGTTCGTCATTGTGCGTCTCCTTTTTGAGTGCCCCTGACTATCGTAAGAGGGCCTTCGAGCGCTGTCGCAAAGATATTCATCGAGTATACTCCACCCCGGTTAAGGCCCTTTTATAAAAGTCAGCCCTCCATGCAACGTCGTCCTTGGAGTTCTTCCTATGCGGGTCATCGAGATTACAGGCGAAAACAGGGACCAGATCAAGGACTTCCTGTCACTCCCCCACAGGTTGTATGCAAACTATGCCCACTGGGTGCCGCCACTCGCCTCGGGCGCCAGGAGTTGGTTCGATCGGGCTCGTAATCCTTATTATCGCCATTCCCAGGCTGCCTTCTTCCTTGCTGTAGATGATTCCGGCACGGCCCTCGGCCGCCTGGCGGTCCTCGATAATAGGCTTTACAACAACCACCAGAATGCGTCGACGGCTTTTTTCCACCTATTTGAATGCGAGAATGATCCGGAAGTGGCGAACGCTCTCTTCGAGGCTGCTAGCCATTGGGCGATCGAACGCAACCTGGACTCGCTGCTCGGCCCAAAGGGATTCTCTGCCATGGATGGCATGGGGCTACTTGTCGAAGGCTTTGAACATCAACCGGTCCTCGGTGTCCCGTACAATTTACGGTACTATCCCCGGCTCATCGAAGGCCTCGGCTTTACAACCCACAGGGATTTGCTTTCAGGCTACCTGGATCGAAGCATCGAATTCCCCGAGCGCATTCATCGCCTGGCATTGAAAGTTGCGCAGAGGCGTGGTTTGCACATCCAACGCTTCACCAGCCGGCGGGATCTGCGCAAGATTTCAGGCGACATCCGCTCCCTCTATAACGCCTCACTGGGTGAGATGCCCGATAATCCGCCCCTCACACCGGAGGAGACCGAGGCGCTCGCCCGGCAGATGCTCTGGTTCGCTGACCCGAAGATCATCAAGATCGTCCGCAAGGACGAGCGCCCGGTTGGGTTCATCCTCGCCTATCCCGATATATCTGATGCCGTTAAGCAAACAGGTGGAAAGATCCTTCCCTTCGGCTGGATCCGGCTTCTCATTGAGTTGTTCAGTACCCGGCGTGTCATCCTGAACGGTGCCGGCATCCTTCCCGAAGAGCAGGGGCTCGGGAGTACAGCGATCCTGATCAGCGAGATTGCCCGCGATCTCTTCCGCAGCCGGTATAACTTCGCCGAGCTCGTGCAAATCCGGAGCGAGAATGAGCGCATGCTGCGCGAAGTTCGTAAATTCGGGGTTGAGTTCTACAAACGCCACCGGATGTACCATAAGATATTGAACGTAGGTGCAGGATGACCCGGATAGAGCTGGATATCCACGACGTCGAAGCACTAAACCAGGTAAGCGAGACTCTCAATCGTGCGGTTGATCGTGACTCTGCGCTCCAATCTGCGCTGGACAAACTGCTCGAAATCATGGATCTCGAGACGGGCTGGATCTTTCTGCGCAAGCAAGGGAGAACTCAAGCACAAAAGCCTCCTCGGTACTCGCTTGCCGCCAGCTCCAATCTCCCCCCCGGTATTGACCTCACCTATAAAGAAATGTGGAAGGACTCTTGCGACTGCCAGGAGCTTTGTAACCGCGGCGAGTTAATCGGCGCCTTCACCGAGGTCCACTGCAGCCGGCTCGCGGATGCAGGAGAAACCCGCGATCTGCATGTGCACGCAACAGCACCACTTCGTCTGGGTGAGCAGGTGCTGGGGATCCTGAACATCGCTGCGCGGGACTGGGACTGCTTCACCCCACGCAGCCTCACGATCCTCAGCCGGGTGGGCGGGATGATGGGTACTGCGCTTGAACGCGCCGGTCACTATGACGCGCTCAGGCGCAGCCGCATGCAGGAGCAAAACGCACTGCTCAAGCTGTCCAACCAGCTGCTCGGGCGAGGGGAGCTGCTCGAAATCGGCGATCTGCTAGTGAAGGAGGCATGCCGTTTGCTGCGGGTGGATGCGGGAGCGCTGCTGCTTATCGACCCAGCGCAGGATGCTATGTTCTTCCAATCCGCAGTCGGCTGGCGCGAAGACCCCATTCAGGCCGGCCACCTCGTCCCACTGGGAACCGATTCGGGTCCGGCACAAGTCCTTGCCTCCCAGGCTCCGCTGGTGGCGATGGATTTAGAGACCAACGACCCCACGCACTGGGCTCCGCCATGGATACGGGCGGAAGGTTTCCGTGGGCACGCCGTCGTCCCCCTGGTTTCCGATGGAGCCTCGATCGGGGTCCTTGTACTGGATACTCGATCACCGCACGAGTTCAAAGAGGACGAGTTGCGTTTCCTGCAGTTGATGGCCAATCAGGGGGCAATCGCGGTGGATCAAGCCCGCCAGCGTGAGGTGGAGATCGAACGCCGTAGGATGGAACAAGAACTCCAAGTGGGTCGCAGGATCCAGCTCAGCCTGCTTCCGGAGACCGCGCCCGAAGTGCCTGGCTGGGCATTTGCGGCCCGCAACCTTGCGGCGCGGGAAGTTGGCGGCGATTTCTTTGATTACTTCTGGCTCCCCGAGCCTACTCATACACTTGGCCTTGTGATTGGCGATATCACCGGGAAGGGAGTGCCGGCAGCGCTTTTAATGGCCGTAAGCAGAACGACCATTCGCTCAACCGCGCTTAGCGGGCGGCCGCCCGCGCTGGCCCTGGTCCGGGCCAACGAGCTGATCCTGAAGGATACACGAACCGAACTTTTCCTGAGCGCATTCTACGCAACGCTGGACGTTGAACTCGGTGTGCTTACATTTGCCAACGCAGGCCATAACCGACCACTGCACCTGCCCTACGAGTCGGAAGTATGCCAGGAGCTCCATGCCGCGGGGATCGTGCTGGGAGCCTTCGACCAAATCCGGCTCGAGGAACGAACCCTGCAGTTGGAGTGCGGCGATCTACTTTTATGCTATACCGATGGGGTAACAGAGGCGATTGATGGGAATATGGTTCCATTCGGGGTCGAGCGGTTGAGAAGCTCACTCCAACGACATAGGGAAAAACCTGGCCCCGATTTGCTCCAGTCGATCCTAGATGATATCGAGAACTTCACCGGCGGTGAGCCCCAGTTTGATGACCTGACGCTGCTGCTCATCAGACGTGAAGCTGGCTGAGACTGAAGCATTGCCCCCGGCCGCACCCTGGCGCAGTCCCGGTCAGGTCCGAAGGTGCACGATCCCATCCTGCTCTGGAAGCTTTTTCACCACACCGAGCCGAATGGCTATTTTCTCTGCGATCCTATCGGCCGCATCAGGCTTTGCCGCCGCAGCACAGCGGCGCGCGGTTGCCTTTAAATCTTCGGGTTCATCGATCCAGCGCCGTACGGCTTTCGAGGCCTGATCCGGATCAGGAGCCCATACCCCAAGTTCATGGTTGATCACGAAGTCAACGTTGCCATCCTCCTGCCCGGGAAGACGACTGTAGAGCACGAGCGGCAGATGCGCGTTGATCGCCTCAGTGATCGTGCCCGGCCCGGCCTTGGTGACGATCATGTCCGCCGCGCGCATCAATTCTGACATGCGGTGTTCAAACCCGTACACAAATACCGATTTATCCCATTCATGCGACTTCAAACGCTGCTCGAGACCCGTGTTGCGCCCTGCCACAATGGCCAAACCCAATTCGCAGTCCAGCTCGGCAATGGCACTCGCAGTGGCGAGAATCGGCCCCATTCCTTCCCCGCCCCCCACCAGCAGGACCATCGGCAAATCAGGCGGCCATCCGAGGGCCTGTCGGTATGTATCCCGCTCACAGACCGGTTCGGAGAAACGACGAGCAACCGGCAATCCCGTCACCTGGATCTTGTCTGCAGGCACACCATTTTGGATCGCACGCACCCTGGCCTCCTTCGTTGGGACCAGCGTTAAATCCGCTTCCGGGTGATACCAGAGGGAGTGCGTCGAAACGAGATCGGTTACCAGGACGAAGAAAGGCATGTCACCCCGCTTGCTGGCATAGCAGAACGGGGCGACGAATAGAGGGTGGACCGAAACAACAATATCCGCCTGGTGCTCAGCCAGCATCCGGCGGACCGCCCGGCGGACATATGGCCAGCCGGTCCGGTTTATCGCACTCACCCGATGCGGGCCATCGGTGAGACGGTAGCCCATCTCCCAGAGCGCTGGAAACCGAACCATGTCGGGATAGAGCGAGGGCAGGTGGTTTAGAGGCCGGGGGGCATACTCCTTCAAGACATCCAGCATCTTGATCTCGAACTGCTTTGGATAGTTCATTTCGAGCGCTTCGACTACCGCTTCAGCGGCGCTGCGATGACCACCCCCGGTGTCGGAGAACAAAATAAGAACCTGCTTTTTCTTCATGCAGCGTTTCGCCCTGAGGCTTGTTGGCGAGCCTGCCTCATGCGCCAGCCAGACATTCCTTAAGTGCAGCCAAGAGCAAAACGACGTTCTCGGGTTGCGAGGAATACCCCATCAGGCCAATTCGCCAGACCTTGCCCTTCAGCGCCCCCAGACCACCCGCGATCTCGATCCGGTACTCATCCAGGAGACGCCGGCGAACAACATCACCATCAACGCCCTCCGGGATGCACACAGTGGTCAGGCTCGGAAGGCGATGTGCTTCCGGCACGTGTAGTTCCAGACCCATTTCCTGGAGTCCATCCCACAGGCGGCGCGCATTCCGCTCATGGCGAGCATAGCGTGCCGGCAAGCCCTCTTCGGCAACAATGCGCAGCCCCTCATAGAGCGCAAAATTGGCGCTAATCGGGGCTGTATGGTGATAGGTTCGTTCCGTGCCCCAATATTTCTGAATCATCGTCATGTCCAGATACCAATTGGCTACCTGGGTTTTACGCCCAACCAGCACTTCTACCGCCCGTGGTCCGAATGTGATCGGCCCCAACCCCGGTGGGCAACTCAGACACTTCTGAGTGCCGCTGTAGCAAATATCGATCCCATTTTGATCGACCTCGACCGGAAGCCCCCCGAGCGAGGTGACCGCATCAACCAACAGCAATGCATCTGCAGCATGGACAACACCGGCCAGGCCGGCAAGTGGCTGTCGGGCCCCGGTCGAGGTCTCTGCATGTACGATCGCCACGACTTTCGCTGGGTTGGTCTTGAGCGCGGCCTGTATCTCATCAGGTTCGAATACCTCGCCCCATTCTTTTTCGATCGTCCGGACCTGCGCACCGTAGCGAGATGCCATGTCAGCCAGACGGAGACCAAAATAACCGTTGATGCAAATCAGTACTGCATCCCCTGGTTCGATCACGTTTGCCAGAGCTGCCTCCATGGCCGCGCTGCCTGTTCCCGAGACCGGTACGGTCAGATCGTTCTGGGTTCCAAAAACATAGCGCAGAAGCTTTTTGGTCATCTCCATGATCTGAAGGAAGTATGGGTCCAGATGTCCTACCAGCGGGCTGGCCATGGCACGCAGCACGCGTGGATGGACCATGCTCGGCCCGGGACCGAGCAGCAGGCGGGGTGGGTTTTGCAGCTCTGGAAACCATTCTGGAGAATCGGGGCTGTTCCGATCCATTCGATTGTGCTCCTTGGAATACGCGTTATCGGATTGTCGACCCATTGTAACGTATCTCGCGCATGGACTGCCCACAAAGCATACTGCCCCGGCGGAGACCGGGGCGGCGGAGGACTCTATCAAACCGGGTGTCAGCGCAGGTTCTGGTAGGTCTCCAGGATGCTCAATAGGAGCGGACGCCCCTTCATCAGATAATCATCGAAGGTCGCATTGGCAATTGGCCGGGCCCCGAATTCTACTCGCGTCCCGTCGTCCATTGTCAGGTATACCGTCTCGTTATGATCCACGAGGGATTCACCACCGGCCTGGATATCCATCCCACGCGCGGAGTAATCCTTGCCATCGACTCGTACCGGGAGTTCGAATTCTGTGATCGTTGCTGCCCCCACGCCCGTCCGACCACAGGGCGTAAATTTAGCACCCGCGTTTTCTGGGACCGAGATCGTGATATACCCAAGTGATGTTTTAATCTCGAGACACAGGTTCGTCCCATAGGTCTGTTCTAAGTAGGTGAAATACGTATCGAGTGTGACGCCCTCCGGCAGGCCACCGACCGGGTTGCCGTTCTCATCGCTTGGGTAGCCCATTACACCTGTCTCATTCAATGTCACTTCTGGTGGGTACTGGATCTCGTAGCCGTAGCGGTCGTTAGTGTACGTCAACCAACCTTCAACCTGCTTCACCTCGGGATAATTGGGCGCTGTGGGAATATCAGCGTTGGGTGTTTCAATGCGCTCGAAGCGTTCGACCTGAATCTGGGTATTGTTCCAATCTGGCACGCCGGAAAGCATGCTGCCATAGATCCGGATAACCTGGCCGCTATCACGCACTGCCTCCAGCTCAGCCCGGACGCCCTCATCCATCGCCCAGATGCCATACTCCACCGGATAGGGCCCAACGAGCACGAAGTAGTCATCTCCTCCAGATCGTGGCCCGGGGGGACCGCTGTAGATGACGCCTTCCCAGCCGTCCACTGTGTCCTTGATCTCCGATTGAGCTCCGTAGAGCAGCCTATCGACGGTGAGCGTGCAGCTTGACGGGTCGAGGGGGTCGCAATCCAGGACACCCCAGACGTTTACGAACTCGCCCCGTCCTACGGCGTCCCGCAGCGAGACAATTTCCTGCTGCACCGCCTCCGTTTGGCCCATGATGTCGAAGGATGCCGTGCCGGCAGTGCCAAGGATGAACGCGTCATCCTGCGCCATACCTTGCGGCAGACTGGCGAAGT
>Ga0315553_10001536_pt1 | contig 19080 bp, 18 predicted proteins | sample SalMarSW160140MG_FD_203099 | JGI IMG/M metagenome (GOLD analysis project Ga0315553, IMG submission 203099) | Salt marsh sediment microbial communities from the Plum Island Ecosystem LTER, Massachusetts, United States - Salt Marsh Sediment SW1601-40 ... | reverse complement strand
ACACCGTCAGAGCTCGGCCTGGCCACATCGAAAGATCTCTCCAGCTTGCAGAACACCGACAAGAAGCTGACCGAAGGGCTCGCCGCGGTCGCCTCGATGGCGCAGCCGATCATTCTGCCGGGCCAGACATTTGCCGTGCGGGCCGGCTGGGGCGGCTACGACGACGCGAATGCGTTGAGCTTCTCCGCGGCCGGCGTTCTCGCCAAGAACCTGGTGCGTGATGGCTACGGCACGCTCGTGGCGGACGCCGGTCTCGGCGTCGGGACGAACGAGGGTGAGGTGGCCGGTCGAGCCGGCCTTTCCTTCGGCTGGTAGGCCGATTCAGTCTTTGCCGCCGCGGAATTGTGTGGGCGATGCGCCGAAGCGGCGGCGGAAGCAGCGGTTGAAGTATGACACCTCATTGAAGCCGCACGCATGGGCAATGTCGGTTATCCTCATGCGGTCCCCATGAGAGTTCGACAGCATCGCCCGTGCCTTCTGTAGCCGCAGCTCAAGGACACGCTCGGCGAGGCTTTCGCCTGTTTCCTGAAGGAGATCGTTGACATAGCGCGGCGTCACGCCAAGGTGGCGTGCTACTTCTGCCGATGAGAAAGCCGGATCGGAGAAGTGCGTGCTTATCTGTGCGAGAATCTCGCGAAGCCGGGCGGCGCGCAGCCCGCGCAGCCTGGCGATCTCGACGGCGTCGCGCTCGGCGCCGAGCGCCAGCACGATAAGATCGGTGATCGTGGTGCCGATATGCTCCCGAAAAAGCTGACGTGGCCGCACCGTCAGAGACTTCGAGGATAGCTGCGATATAGCGCTCGAGAAGGAACAGGGCTTTGCGGCTTTCATTGAGAGGCTTGGCGCGAAGCGCCTCCACGTCCTTGACCGTCATGCGCAGGCGATCGCGCCCTATCGCGACAGCCGTCCAGGACAGCCCCGCGTTGGATCTAATGTCGGTGGGTTCGTCGTTGCTCAGGAGGACGGGCGTGCCGGAGTTCACAACTACCTCGTGTCCGTTCTGTGCAGCGTGAATCTGGGAGGACTGCTGGTTCAGCATGAAGCAGAAGTCGTCGTCCGGTCTCTTGGCGATGGATGCGCGCGACCTCGCGATCCTATTTGTCGTTCCAATCTGGCGGGACAGACGTATTCCATCCGCCTCTGCGTACTCGAAGCGCGTGTAGAACGGCTGATTCTCAAGTCTAGAAAGATCGACACAGCAAATCAGCGATTCGAAAATCTCGTGCCAGTCTGAAAAGCGGGCCGCATCGTCAAGATGCACGGGTAATGCGTCGGTGCTGAAAACGATCTTCTTCATAAATTCGAGCATTTCCGGTTGTCTGTTGACTGAGCTTTTCAGAAATCGAGGGAACGTCCAACCAATTCATCGACCTGAGGAAAGTTAAGGCGTGGCAGAAATGCAACTAGGACCTAGGAAATCCCTCGCATTTCTCCCGGGTCCAAATCGGGTGCTCCAGCGGACAAGACGCGGGGCGAGGTTTCACGGCGAAATTGCCAGATCGCGATTGCTGGCCGGGCGAACGACCGGAATGTACCGGTGCGCCTGCCCTCGACCGCCAATCTGGGGGATGTCATGGCAAAGAGCCTTACCAAGAGCCGCACCGCGCTTCTCGTCGGCGCTGCGATTGTCACGCTGAATCTGTCAGCCGATCCGGCGGCCGCCGGGTGTAAGTCGGGCGCCACCGCGGTTGCCGGCGAGGTCTTGCTCTCAGACCCCGGCTGTGAGGCATCTGCCACGGGAAGCGGCGCGTTGGCGGTCGGCGACGGCGCTGTCGCCGACGAACAATTTACAACCTCCATCGGCTTCGGGGCGGGGAGCAATGGCACCACCGGCGACCGGAATACTTGGATCGGTGCCGGTTCGGGCGAGAACGTGACCGGCACTCACAATACGGCCGTCGGCTTCAACAGCGCCCTGAACGTGAACGGCAACTCGAATTCCGCTTTTGGCGACCAAGCGGGCGGCAGTGTATTCGGCAACAACAACGCGGCTGTCGGTGCGGGCAGCGGTCAGTCGGTTTTCGGTGACGATAACGTGACGGTCGGCCATCTCAGCGGCCGCAACGTGGACGGTGTCTCAAACGCCGCCTTTGGTCTCGGAGCAGGCCAACAGGTGACCGGCGACAACAATGTCGCAATCGGCGCCTTTGCCGGCGACGGCCTCACCGCGTCAAACACGGTTTCCATCGGCACCAGTGCGCTCGCCAGCGCCGACGGCGCCATGGCGATGGGACAAAATGCCAGTGCGAGCTTCACCAACTCGGCGGCGTTCGGCAGCGGCGCGACTGCGACGCGCGCCAATCAGCAAGTGTTCGGCACGGCGAGCAACACCTACACGATGCCCGGTATCACCTCGTCCGCGAGCAAGTCTGCCCAAGGCAGCCCGACGCACATCGTCACCTCCAATAGTAAAGGCGATCTTGCCGCTTATACGCCGGCCGAGCTTGGCATTGCCACTGGTGCAGATCTCAACGCGCTCAATCAACGCATCTCCAAAGCGACCGACGAGAGCAATTCGGGGATTGCTCTGGCAATGTCGATACAGAACCCGGATCTGACGGGGTCGGAAACGTTCGGCATGGCGGCGAATTGGGGCGCGTTCGAGAATGCGAATGCGCTCGGCATGTCGCTCATGGGCGTGCTCGGGCATGATTTCATCGCCCAGGGCGATCGCGTCGCGCTGTCCGGCGGCTTTGGTGTTGGCCTCGGAACCGGCGACGGCGACAGCGTCTATGGGGGCCGCGTTGGCCTCCAATGGACCCATTGACCACAGGGCTAGGTCCTGAGCCCACGGCCTAATGTCCGCGCGCGACGTATGTGCTGTCAGGATACGGACGGTCATGGCAAGATCGGGCCATGACGCATCGATCGACATGGATATTGGGACTGGGTCTGCTCCTGATGACCGTGGGGCAGGTCTCTGCGGACGATGCGGTCGAGATCCCAGTCGCACAGCAGCAGCCGAACGTGGCGATGCCGGGCGCCGAGAAGATCGTTCTCCTCGTGCGCAACAGCCTCATAACCCTCAACAATGCGCTTCAGACCGGTAACTTCACGGTCTTGCGCGACATGGGCGCGCCGGGCTTTCGCGAGGCGAACTCGGCCGCGCGGCTCTCTCAAATTTTCGCCTCCTTGCAAGCGCAGAAGATCGACCTCGCCGCCGTGGCCGTGATCGCGCCCCAGCTCACGCAACAGCCGACGCTCGACCAAGAGAGAGGCATGCTCGATCTCAAGGGCTATTTCCCGGGTCAGCCGGTGCAGATCAATTTCGAGCTTCTCTACCAGGCCGTGAACGGCAAGTGGCGCCTGTTCGGGATCTCGGTGCAACCGGGAGCGCCGCAGACGGGCGCGCCGAGCGCACAGGCCTCGGGATCGACCGTGGTCAAAAAGAAGAAGTAGAAGTCTCGAGCCCGAGTGAGGAGGACGCCCTGAGCGCCAGACCGTCACGCAATGCGCGCACCTCGCGCATCATCACGGCGATGCTGCGCCCCTTCTGGCGCATGCGCCGGGGCATGACGCTCGGAGCGCAAGGCGTGGTGATCGACGCCGATGACCGCGTGCTTCTCGTGCGGCACAGCTACCGGCCAGGCTGGTTCTTTCCCGGCGGCGGGGTCGAGTGGGGTGAGACGCTGGAAGACGCGCTCGCCCGCGAGCTCGAAGAGGAGGTCGGCGTTACCCTCACGGCTGCGCCCGTCTTGCACGGACTGTTCTCCAACAACAGCAATTTTCCCGGCGACCACATCGCCGTCTATCTGGTCCGGGCGTGGACGCGGCGCGAGGGGTATCGCCAAAGGGGCGAGATCGCCGAGGCCGAGATGTTCGCAGCCGACGACGTGCCGGCGCTTACCGATCCCGGCACGCGCGTTCGGCTTGCCGAGATCTTCGGCGCGGCCCCGGTCAGTCCCTATTGGAATGTTCCCTGAGCGGCTAGGCCGGGCCTCGCGGACTTTACCCGCGCGCCTCAGTCCGCGCCGCCGGCCAGCTTCTTGGTGATCTTGGCGACGTGGTGGCCCTGGAAGCTCGCCAGGTTGAGCTCCTTCTGGGACGGCGCGCGCGAGCCGTCAGGGGCGGAGATGGTGCCGGCGCCGTAAGGAGAGCCGCCCTTCACCTCGCTGATATCGGGCAGGTCGGGTGCGGAGTAGGGAAGCCCGACGATGACCATGCCGTGATGCAGCATGGTGAAATGGGTGGCGACGATGGTGGTCTCGTTGCCGCCGCCGGTCGAGGTCGAGGTGAATACGCTGCCGACCTTGCCGATGAGCGCGCCCGCCACCCAGAGCGGGCCGGTCTGGTCGAAGAAGTGGCGCATCTGAGCGCTCATATTCCCGAAGCGCGTAGGCGTACCGACGATGATCCCGTCATAGTTGGCGAGCTCGTTCGGCTCGGCGATCGGCGCCGGCTGCTCCACCTTCATGCCGGCGGCGCGCATGACGTCCTCCGGCATCAGCTCCGGTACGCGCTTGACGGCGACCTGCACGCCGTCGACGGCCCGCACGCCGTGGGCGATGGCGTAGGCCAATGTCTCGGTGTGCCCGTAGGACGAGTGATAAAGAACGAGCAGTTGCGCCGTATCAGCCATAAAAAAAGCCCCCGCTTGACCGTCAGGGGCGTTTTCGAAACAACCCCATTCTCGGTAACCTTTAGTCTAGCAGATTCAATACTGTGACGTGAGGCGATAACACATAGTGAACTTGAGCGAGTTCGTAAACGCGCCCGATTGCTGCTTCCGGCGAGAATGCTGGACCTTGGCCTGCGGTCCGTGATAAGGCAGCGCCCGTCATGAGGACCAGGATCACAGTTTCGACGTTTCCCCGACGACGAGCGCGCGCCCGCTTTCCGCGGACCGCTTGAGCCTCGCCGCCGTCGCCTCGTCCTTCTCCCTGGAAGATTTGCGTTTGGTGCCCGCCGGCGGGGGATGTTCCCTCGATCAGCCATGTTGGTGCTAACGCCATGACGACCTTCGAAATCCACCCCGAAACCGCCGCCGATGAAGCGGCGCTGTCCAAGCTCTCGGCTGAGGCCTTCGGTCCCGGCCGCTTCGCGCGGAGCGCCTACCGGGTGCGCGAAGGCGTGCTTCCGGTCGCCGCGCTCAGCCTGACCGGGTGGCTCGACGGCCGTCTGGTCGGCGGCATCCGGTTCACCGCGGTGCGGATCGGGGAGGCCGAGGGCGGCCTGCTGCTGGGGCCGCTCGTGGTCGATCCTGAGGTGAAGGGCAAGGGCTACGGGAAGGCGCTGGTGGCCGAGGGGCTGGTCCGGGCAAAGGACGAAGGCTTCGGCCTGGTGCTGCTCGTCGGCGATGTGCCCTATTACGGCCGGTTCGGCTTCGCGCCGGTGGCGCCGGGCAGGATCACGCTGCCGGGGCCGGTCGATCCGGCGCGGCTCTTGGCGCTTGAGCTGGTTTCAGGCGCGCTGCAAAGCGCGGCCGGTCAGGTCAAAGCGCATGCGCGCTAGTTAATGACCCTCGCGGTACCAGGTGGCGGCCAGGAGGCCGAGCAGCAGGGCCAGCGCGAGGAAGCCGGTGAAGAGCGGGAAGAGCCGCACGCCTTTCACGTGATAGGCCTCGCGCTTGTGGAGCCCGAGCCAGTCGCTGCCATGCATGACGTGGCCGCTCCGGATCATCGCGATGCGCGGCAGGCTCGCGGCGTCGGCTTCCGTGCGGCCGAGCCAAAACGCTCCGCCGCCGGTCTCCTCGAGAATGGGCGCAAGCGGCTCGTCGGTCGCGGTCACGGCGGCGAGCTCGCGTGTATTCGCCCGGCCGACCGTCACGATGCTGGCGAGATTGCCCGAGGCCACGCGATAGACGCCTTGCTCGTCGACGTTCACGGCCTTCTGCCACTCTCCGCGCTCGCCCTTGTCGAGGGTGACGGTCTCCGTCTTGCCGGAGGGCGAGGTCACGGTGACGGGCTCGATCTCGTCCTGGATCGAGCGCCGCTGAATATTGAGCGTCTGTCCCCGGCTCGTCGCCTTTAGCGTCTCCTCCTCGAGCTCGGGCTCTTTCATCAGCCAGTGGGCGAGGCGGCGCAGGAGATCAGAATAGGGTCCGCCGCCGTCGTAGCCGCGCGCCCAGAGCCAAGCATGGTCGGAGAGGAGCAGGGCCACGCGGCCCTTGCCGCGCTCGCCGATGACGAGGAGCGGCTTTCCTTCCGCGCCCTTCATCAGCACCTCGCCGTCTTTAGGATTGGCATCGACCACGCGGAACCATTGGCCCCAGCTCGGCTCATCGCCTTTTGGACCGCCATGGGCGCCGGGCAGGTCGGCGGTCACGGGGTGCTTGTTGCCGAGGTCGGTAAGTTCCGGCTTGAACGGCTCCTCGGTCACGCGGCCCGTGGGCGAGGCAGGCAAGATCTGCCCGAGCGGCGTGCGGTAGAGGCTGAGGGCCGAGGCGTATTCGTCGCCGGCGGAGACGAGTACGGCGCCGCCGCGCTCGACATAGCGGGCGACGTTCTCCAGATAGAGCAATGGCAGCACGCCGCGCCGTTGATAGCGGTCGAAGATGATCAGGTCGAATTGATCGAGCTTCTCCTGGAACAGCTCGCGCGTGGGGAAGGCGATCAGCGACAGCTGGTTGATGGGCGTGCCGTCCTGCTTCTCCGGCGGACGCAGGATGGTGAAATGCACGAGGTCGACGGACGCGTCGGACTTCAGCATGTTGCGCCAAGTGCGCTCGCCGGCGTGAGGCTCGCCCGAGACCAGCAGCACGCGCAAGTTCTCGCGCACGCCCTCCACCGTGAGCACGGTGCGATTGTTGACCTTGGTGAGCTCGCCGGGTGCGGAGTCGACCTCGACATCGACGATATTGGGACCGGCATGGGCAATCTCGACGGGTATGTCGACCTTCTCGCCGATGCGGACGGTCTTCTGGATCGGCGCCTGGCCCTGGTGCTTGATCGTGAGCGTCGCGGTGCCGGTCGGGTCGGGCTTGGTCTGGCTGACCTTGACCTCGATCGGCTGCGTGCTGCCGACGATGCCGAAGCGGGGCGCGTTCAAGACCTCAAGCCTGCGGTCGAACTCGCCAGGTTTTCCAGTGATCAGGGCATGCACCGGCGCATCGAAGCCGAGCGCCTTGGCGGAGGCCGGCACGTCGTGGACTTCTCCGTCGGTGATCATGATCACGCCGGCGAGACGGTCGGGCGGCACGTCAGCCAACGACTGGCCGAGATCGGTAAACAGCATGGTGCCGTCGCGCTCGTCGTCAGGCGAGGTCGAGGTGGAGCGCACGAAGCGCACGTCGAGATCGGGAATCGCCTTGAGGCGCTCTTCCAAATCTTTCCGCACCGTCTCGGTGCGCGCCGTGCGCCCGGCGATCGTCTGGCTTTGGCTGTCGTCGACAACGACGGTGACGATGTCGTTGAGCGGCTCGCGGTCCTCCTGCTTGAGATGCGGGTTGGCCATGGCGAGCAGGAGCATGGCGAAGGCGAGCAGGCGCAACAGCGCGCCGCGGCGGGCGCGCCAGAAGAGCAGCGCGAGCAACAGCGCGCCGATGCCGGCAATGATCCACAGGATCGGCCAGGGCACGAAGGGGATGAACTCGATGGACCAGCTCATGGCCTACTGTCCCAAACGCTCGAGCAGGGCAGGGACATGCACCTGATCGGCCTTGTAGTTGCCGGTAAGCGCGTACATCACGAGGTTGACGCCGGCGCGGAACGCCATCTCCCGCTGCACCTCGCCGCCGGGCACGACGGGAAAGATCGGCCGGTTCGCGTCATCGAGGGCCCAGGCCGACGCCATGTCGTTCGAGGTGATGACGATGGAGCTCACGCCGTCGGTGCGGCGCGAGCGCTCGCTGCGCTCGGCCTCGTCCGTCGGCTCGGCCTCGACCCAGAGCGAGCCGCCGTCCCAACGGCCGGGGAAGCTATTCATCAGATAGAACGACTTGGTGAGAACGTGATTCTGGGGCACGGGCTCGAGCGGCGGGATGTCGAGCTGGCCGATCAAGCGGTTCAGAGCCTGTCCTTGCGTGCTGCCGCCATAGGCGACGCTCTCCTGATCGCGGGTGTCGAAGATGATCATGCCGCCCTGCTTCATATAGGCGTCGATCTTGGCGAGCGTCTTGTCCGACAAGGGCTTCGCGTCGTCGGTCACGGGCCAATAAAGCAGCGGGAAGAAGGAGAGGTCGTCCTTGTCGATGTCGACGCCCATCGGGTCGGCGGGCTCGAGCGCCGTGCGGGCGCGCAGGACCTTGCTCAGTCCCCCCAAGCCTTCCTCGCTGGTGCGGTCGACGTCGCCATTGCCCGTCAGCACATAGGCGAGGTGCGTCTTGAGCGAGGCCTTGAGCGCGAAGTCATCGGCCGCGGTGCCGGTCGAGGGCGGATCCGCTTCAGCGGCGAAGCTTGGCGAGGGGAGCGCGAGGGGTATCAGCGCGAGGCCGAGGATGATGACGGCAGCGGTGGCGGCGCGGCGGCGGAAGCGCAGACCGCTGCTCAGCACCAGCACGGCGAGAATGTCGAGCCCAAACAGGGCGAGCGCGGCAAGGTAGAGCCAGGGCTCGAGCGCCATCGGCTTCTTCAGACTGTAGCCGCTCACCGCGTTTGCGCCGTCGATGGCGGCAAGGGGCCTGAGCACGGTCTTCTCGGTCACGATGTTGAGCGCACGCGCGCCGCCAGACGGGCCATAGTAGCCCGGAGGATGTTCGGGACCCGGTACCGTCTCATCGAGCTTGTCAGGCGCGATGGGAGAGGCGCGGTAGGGCGGCGGCACAAGCTGGCCGAAACCGTCCAGTGTCTGGATGGGCGCCAGCGCCGTCGTAGAAGATGTCGTGCTTGCCGCTGGCTCGACGGTCGCGCCCTCCTCGCCGCCTTGCATGATGATCTCGGCCGGCCCGAGGCTGATGACGCGGCGAAGCATCTCCACGAACAGTCCGGACAGGGGCAGGTTGGACCAGTCCGAATTGGCGGTGACGTGGAACAGCACGATCCAGCCGTCGCCGTGTTTGGCGGCGGTGACGAGCGGTGTGCCGTCGGCGAGTGTCGCCCAGACCTGGGCGTCCATGGCGACGGTGGGGTCGGCGAGGACCTGGCGGTTGATGCGCACGTCGTCCGGAATGGAAAGTCCCTTGAAGGGACTCTTATCCTCGAACGGCGCCAAGGGCTGCGGCGTGCTCCAGGAGAGCGAGCCGCCGAGCGTGCGGCCGCCACGACGCAGCGCCACGGGCAACAGCTCGTCGCCGCCTTGCTCGAGCCTGGGACCGGCAAAACGGATCAGCACGCCGCCTTTATCGAGCCACTTCTGCAACTCCTCCTGGGTGCCGGGGACGAGCTTGCCGATGTCGGCGAGCACGATGGCCGAGACGTTCTGATTGTCGATCAGAGTGTGCACCGCCGTGGCGACGTTTCGCTCATTCGGGGTGATGACGTCGGCGTAAGGCGACAGCGCGCGATCCACATAATAGAGCGGCGATAGGAGCGGCTGCGCCTCCTCGCGAGATTCGCCGGAGACGACGCCGACCCGATGCCATTGGGCGCGGGCATCGAGCAAGTGAACGGCGCCGGCGGAACGCTCGCCCTTGATCTGGAGGCGTGCCACTTGGTTGCGGATCTCGAGGGGCAGGTCGATGCTCGCGGTTGCCTCGCGCTCGCCCGACTTGATGGTGAAGGGCGCTTCGCCAAGCGGGTCGCCCCGGCCGGTCACCGCGGTCATAACGCCTGAGCGAGGACCTTCGGTGCCGCTCAGCACGCGCCCGGCCAAGACGCCCCCTTCGCCCGAGGCTTGACCGAGGCCGAGCGGGGCTTCGCCGGCATCGGGGTTGAGAACGGTCAGGCTGCCGCCATCGCCGGCAAGCTTGGTGAGGTCCTTGGTAAAGCTGTCGCCTTCGCCGTAGTCGAGACCGTCGGATAGCCACACCACGCTATAGCCGCTCTTGCCTTTGAGCGCCTTGTCCAGCGCTGTCGCGAGGGCGGCACGGTCGGGGTCGTATGGCTCGGGGTTCAGGCCGGCGATCCGCTCGCGCGCCTCGTCGGCACTGAGCGGCTCGGTGAGGGGCTGACCCGGGGCCGTCGGCGCAAGCATGACGGTGCGGCCGTCGCGGCCGGCACGATCGACCGCCGCAGCGATCGCCTCGCGACGCGCCCCCCAATGGGCGGCGGAGGGCCAGCCATTATCGACGACGAGCAGGAGCGGGCCTTCGCCGGCGAAGGTCTCGCGGTCGGGATTGAGCACGGGCCGCGCCAGCGCCACGATCAGCAAGGCCGCGAGAAGCATGCGCAACAACGTGAGCCACCACGGACTACGCGCCGGCGTCTCCTCGGTGGGCTTCAGGTCCTTGAGCAGCCGGGTCGGCGGGAACACGACGACCTGCGGGCTCGGCGGCGTGAAGCGCAACAGCCACCAGATCGCCGGCAGCGCCGCGAGCGCCACCAGGATCCAGGGCTGTAGGAAGCCTATGGACCCGAGCGTCATCATGACGGTTCTGCCGTTCGGTTTGCGGGCGCGGCGGCCGGACGCGGGACGCGGTAGCGATAGTCGCGGTCGAGACCGGCGAGGTGACTATGGATGGCGAGCACCACTTCCTCGGGCGGTCGGTCGGTGTGATGGACGACAAACGACCAGCCGAGACGCCGCGCGGCTTCCTGGAGGTCGACGCGGTGGCGGTGCATGCGCTCCTGGTAGCTCTCGCGCAAGCTCTCGGCGCGACCGGCGATCATCCGGTCGCTGCCTTCGCTCGCGGCGAACTCGGTGCGCCCCACATAAGGGAGGGTCTCCTCGGCGGGATCGAGAATCTGGACGAGATGGCCGCGCACGCCTTGGCGGGCGATGCTTTGAAACCGCGCCATGGCTTCGTCCACCGGCTCGAGGAAATCCGAGAATAGAAGACACTCGGAAAAGCGGCTGAGGCGCGCGGGCGGCGGCAGACTTGCCTCCGCCGTCTCGTTCAACAGGATCTCGGCCACTTTCCGTCCGGCGTTGCGGCCGGTGAAGGGCCTGCTGCCGAGCAGGCCGACGCGTTCGCCTGCGCGGGAGAGGATCTCAGTCAGCGCGAGCGCCAGAACGACGGCGCGGCTCTCCTTGGTGACTTTCGACAGCGACGAACGGAAGCGCATGGACGGTGAAACATCGACCCAAAGCCAAACCGTGTGGGCTGCTTCCCATTCCCGTTCTCGCACGAACAGATGGTCGGAGCTTGCCGACCGGCGCCAGTCGATGCCGGACATGGAATCGTTCACATCGAAATGGCGAAACTGCCAAAACGTTTCGCCGGGCCCGGACCGGCGGCGGCCATGGGTGCCGTGCGTCACGGTGTGCGCGACGCGCTGAGACTCGATGAGAAGCGCAGGCATGCGCGCCGCAAGGCCATGGGCCTCGGCTTCCTCTGCCAGAAACGGCTGACCTGTTTTCGCCTGCGCGTTCGCCAAGCGTAGCCTACCTCAGAGGCTCGATAAGCCTTGCCATCATGTCGCTCATCTCGATGCCTTCCGCGCGAGCGGCGAAGGTGAGCGCCATGCGGTGCTTGAGCACAGGCTCGGCAAGGTCCACGACGTCATCCACGGACGGCGCAAGGCGCCCTTCCATCATCGCCTTGGCGCGGACCGCGAGCATCAGCGCCTGGCTGGCGCGCGGGCCGGGGCCCCAGGCGATCATGTCGTCCAACTCCTGATTGATGCCGGTGCCCGGCCGCGCGGAGCGCACGAGGCTCAGGATCGCATCGACGACCTGATCGCCAACGGGCAGTTGGCGCACCAGGCGCTGCGCCATCATCAGTTCCTCGGCGGAGAGAATGGTCTTGAGGTTGCGCTCTTCGACGCCGGTCGTCGCGTACAGCATGCGCCGCTCGGCATCCAAGTCGGGATAGGAGACGTCGATCTGCAAAAGGAAGCGGTCGAGCTGCGCCTCGGGCAACGGGTAGGTGCCTTCCTGCTCGAGCGGGTTCTGGGTCGCGAGCACATGGAAAGGACGCGGCACGTCGTGGCGGACGCCGGCCACGGTGACGTGGTGCTCCTGCATGGCTTGCAGCAGCGCCGATTGCGTCTTCGGGCTGGCGCGGTTGATCTCGTCCGCCATGAGGAGCTGGGTGAAGATCGGACCTTTGACGAAGCGGAAGCTGCGGCGCCCGCCCGATTCCTCTTCGAGGACCTCGGAGCCTACGATGTCCGACGGCATCAAGTCGGGGGTGAACTGAATGCGCTTGTTCTCGAGCCCGAGCACGGCGCCGAGTGTCTCGACGAGGCTCGTCTTGGCGAGACCCGGCACGCCGATCAGGAGGGCATGGCCGCCGGAGAGGAGCGTAATCAGCGCAAGGTCGATGACGCGCTCCTGGCCGAAGATGATGGTCGCGGTCGTGTCACGAACGTCCTGGATCTTGGCGCCGATCTCGTCCAGGCGATCCACGAGTTGGGTCTCGGATGGGGCAACAGTGGTCATGGCTTCAGTTTCGCTCAATCTTGATGATGGAGAAATATAGGGCCAAAGGCCGGGGAAAGCGGAACACTTTGAACGGCAATTGGGTCACAATAGCGTTGGCACCGTCCGTTGTGCCGCGCTCCTTAAGGTGGAGCAGAAAACGAGGTTAGACGCGGCTCATATGACGATGCGCGACCAAGACAAAAGAGAGCGACTCGTAGCATCTGACAAGGTCGGCGGCAAACTGGCTAAACCATTATTGCCAAACCTTAATGTTTGCGGGGACATCGGCTTAAGGATCGCCCGTGACGGGACGTGGTTCTACCAGGGCGGCCCGATCAACCGGAAACCGCTGGTCAAACTGTTCTCCACTGTGTTGCGGCGCGAAGAGGACGGCTTCTATCTGGTGACGCCCGTGGAAAAGGTGCCCATCGTGGTGGAGGGTGAGCCCTTTATCGCGGTGGCGATGACGCGGGAGGGGAAGGGCCGCGACCAGCGCCTCACCTTCCGGACCAATGTCGACGACGTGGTTACCGCAGGACCCGAGCACCCGGTCGGCTTTCGCCCCGAGCCGGGCGGCGGGCATGCGCCCTTTGTCGTGGTGCGCGAGGGCTTGCGGGCGCAGCTCGCGCGGCCCGTCTATTACGAGCTGACGGAGCTTGTGGTCGAAACGGGCGAGGGGACCGGCGTGTGGAGCGGCGGGACCTTCTTTCCGTTCCCCATGGGAGAGAGTTGAAGCGCCCTCGCTTTGTCGGGCGCGCGAAGCTAAGGTTCGCAAAAATGTTCCCAGGGGAGGACGCTAGGCCGATGTTGCGCATCGCCCTCATCGACATTCTACTCTTCGCGCTGCCGTTCCTGGTCTACGCGGTCTACATGGTCGCGGTGAAGGGCGCGGCGTCGGGAAGCGTTTGGCAAACGGCGCCAATTCTCTGGCTGGCCGCCGCGGGCTTCGGCCTTCTGATCATCACCATGGTGACGCTGGTGCAGTTCTCCGGCAGCGACAAGAGCGGCACTTATCACCCGTCGGTGATCGAGAACGGCACGATCAAGCCTGGCGATATCGACTGACGGCAGGCGGCATGGCCGATAACGATTCTTCGCGCGCCGAGGCGCCTCCTTCGCTCAAAGATGCCGAATGGCTGAAGCGGCGGGAGACGGGGCGCGTGTTCGCGGCCTTGTCCGGGACCGGCATCGAGACGCGGGCGGTCGGTGGCGCCGTGCGCGACGCGCTGCTCGGACTTCCCGTGACCGACATCGACTTCGCCACCACGGCCGTGCCGGACAAGGTCATGGCGCGCGCCCGCAAGGCGGGCCTGAAGGCGATCCCCACCGGCATTGCCCACGGCACGGTGACGGTCGTTGCGGAGGGTGCGCCGTTCGAGGTGACGACCTTGCGCCGCGACGTGGAGACCTACGGCCGTCACGCCAAGGTCGTCTTCACCGAGGACTGGGCGGAGGACGCGCGGCGGCGGGACTTCACTCTGAATGCACTCTATGCCGGACAAGACGGGACGCTCTACGACCCGCTCGGCGGCTATGCCGATCTCGTCGCGGGACATGTGCGGTTCATCGGCGATGCGAAAGCGCGCATTGCGGAGGACTATTTGCGCATCCTGCGCTTCTTCCGTTTCAACGCCTATTACGGCAAGGGCCCGCTCGATGCGGTTGGACTCTCGGCTTGCGTGAAGCAGCGAGACGGGCTGAGGTTGCTCTCGGCCGAGCGGGTGTGCGCCGAGCTGAAGCGAGTCCTGGTTGCGCCGCAGGCACTTGCCGCAATCGACGCTCTATTCGACTACGGGCTTCTCACCGACATTCTCGGCAGCGCGCCGCGGCTTCGCCGTTTCGCGCATCTGATCGCCATCGAGACATCGTGTTCGTGCGCGCCGAACGCGGTCCTGAGGCTCGCCGCGCTTGCGGTGTTCGTCGCGGAGGACGCGTCTCGGCTTGCGGCGCGGTTCAAGCTGTCCAATGCCGAGCAGGCCGTGCTCGCGCTCGGTGCGGACGAGGCGCTCGATCCCGCGTTGCCGGAGGAGAGCGCGGCGAAGCGGCTGCTCTACCGGCTCGGCCCCGACAAGTTTTCCTTGCAGGTGCTGCTGACATGGGCCACGCGCGGCGCGGCTGCCGACGATACAGAGTGGCGGCGGGCGTTCGCGCTGCCGGAGCGCTGGGAGGCACCGTCCTTCCCGGTTCGCGGGCCGGATCTCGCGCCCTTCAAGCTCGAAGGCCCTGCGCTCGGCGAGATGCTGCGCGTGCTCGAGCAGCATTGGATCGACAGCGGCTTTTCCGCGGACCGTGAGCAGCTCGCCGCGCACGCGGCCGCGCTCAGCCGAAAATCATCCACGCGAGACCGATAAGGGTCGCCGCGAAAGCCAGCGCCACAGGGATCAGGGTCACCTCGATCAGGACGTCGCGGCCCGACATCTTGCCGCGGTCGACGGCTATATTGTCGTCATGCAGGAAGGCGGCGAAGCTCTCCTGCCGCAGCAACCAGCGCTTGTCATGGACGGCGCGGGAGGCGGTCGTCAGGAACAGGGTGAAGAACATCACGAAGAACAAGCTCACCACGGCGAGGTCGAGATCGATTCCTCGGCCCCAGGCGAAACTGAGCCAAGCCATGGCCAGATACCAGAGCGTGGCGGCGAGGCCGATTTCGATCGCCACCGGGTGAACGCTGGCCGGCTTACGCGAGCCCGCAGGCGCTTGTCCCGCCTCGGACGAACCAGATATTTCGTTAGGGTGTGTTGCGTGAGCCATCACGCACCTCCGGTTTGGAACCCCGTGCCCCTCCGGAACTATGCGAAGGTAATTCACAAGAACGGCGAAAGTTGCATCACAGGCCCGGTCACTTCGACGCATGGTCCAGGCGTTCGATGAACGCCATGGCCGCGGCGGGCGCCCGCAGCTTCCCTTCGTGAATGAAGTAGACGAACACGTCGCGGGGCTTTGCGGCCGGTTTCTGCGCCGCGTCGACGACCGGGAGATCGTCAGGCGCGCCACCCGACGCCCAGACTTTGGTGCGCGCGGCCCATTGGTCCAGCACCTTGGGGGCATAGCCCGTCTCGATCTCATCGGCGCCGCGCTGGAGGCGCGCGTAGACGACGTCGCCGGTGAGGTCGGCAATCGCCGGGTAGTCCCCGCTGTCGACCAAGACGGGCGCCACGCCATGATCGCGCAAGAGGCGGACGAAGGCGGGGTCTTGAAAGCTCCCATGGCGCACTTCGACCACGTGGTTGACCTTCCGTCCGTCCAGGCTTTCAGGCAAATGTTCCAGGAACTTGCCGAAGTCCCCCGCATCGAATCTCTTGAACGGCGGGAACTGCCAGAGCACCGGGCCGAGCTTGTCGCCGAGCTCGCTCAAGCCGGAGTCGAAGAACCGCGCGATGAACTGGCCGGTCTCTGCCAATGCCTTCTGCTGGGTGACGAGGCGCGGGCCTTTCACCGAGAACACGAAGCCGTCGGGCGCGGTGTCGGCCCATTTCTTGAAGCTCTTCGGACTTTGCAGCCGGTAATGGGTGGCGTTGATCTCGATCGTGGTGAGATGGCTCGCGGCATAAGCAAGCTCGTCCGCCTGTCTCAGGCCCTTTGGGTAGAAGGTGCCCCGCCACGGCGCGTAAATCCAACCGCCGATGCCGGCGCGGATGCGGCCCGAGGTCGTTCGGTCCTTCCCGGCCATGAAGATCCCTCCTCGTTGTGCCCGGTGACGATAGCGGAGAGCGGAGCGCAGCACTTACGAAAAGAGCCGCGCCCGAAGGCGCGGCTCGCTTACTCTCAACGTTGCAGACGCTTACGCAACTGAACGCTACGCGACTAGAAGTCCATGCCGCCCATGCCGCCACCAGGCATGGCGGGCGCGGCCGACTTCTTCGGCAGCTCGGCCACCATGGCCTCGGTGGTGATGAGCAGACCGGCCACGGAGGCAGCGTCCTGGAGCGCGGTGCGCACGACCTTCGCGGGGTCGATTACGCCCTGCTTGACCAGGTTGCCGTACTCGCCGGTCGCGGCGTTGTAGCCGAAGTTGTACTCGTCCTTGTCGAGGATCTTGCCGACGACCACGGCGCCGTCCTCGCCGGCATTCTCGGCGATCTGACGGAGTGGCGTCTGAAGGGCACGGCGTACGATGTTGATGCCGACCTTCTGGTCCTCGTTGGCGCCCTTCAGGGAGTCGAGCGCCTTCAGGGTGCGCAGGAGAGCGACGCCGCCACCGGGGACGATGCCCTCCTCGACGGCCGCGCGGGTCGCGTTCAACGCATCGTCGACGCGATCCTTCCGCTCGCGCACCTCGGTCTCGGTGGCGCCGCCGACCTTGATCACAGCCACGCCGCCGGAAAGCTTCGCCAGCCGCTCCTGCAGCTTCTCGCGGTCGTAGTCGGACGTGGTGTCCTCGATCTGCTGCTTGATCTGGCCGACGCGCGCCTCGATGTCCGCCTTCTTGCCGGCGCCATCGACGATGGTGGTGTCGTCCTTGGTGATGACCACCTTCTTCGCCTTGCCGAGCATGTCGAGGGTCACGTTCTCGAGCTTGATGCCGAGATCCTCGGAGATCACCTGACCGCCGGTCAGCACGGCGATGTCCTGAAGCATGGCTTTCCGGCGATCGCCGAAGCCAGGCGCCTTCACCGCGGCGACCTTCAGACCGCCGCGCAGCTTGTTGACCACCAGCGTGGCGAGCGCCTCACCCTCGACGTCCTCGGCGATGACCAGTAGCGGACGGCCAGACTGCACCACCGCCTCGAGCAGCGGCAGCATGGACTGGAGGTTCGAGAGCTTCTTCTCGTCGACGAGAATGTAAGGGTTCTCAAGCTCGACGCGCATCTTGTCGGCATCGGTAATAAAGTAGGGCGAGATGTAGCCGCGGTCGAACTGCATGCCCTCGACCACTTCGAGCTCGGTCTCGAGGCTCTTGGCCTCCTCGACGGTGATAACGCCGTCATTGCCGACTTTCTGCATGGCCTGCGAGATGAAGCGGCCGATCTCTTCGTCGCCGTTGGCGGAGATGGTGCCGACCTGGGCGATCTCCTCGTTAGAGGTGACCTTCTTCGATTTCGCTTTCAGCTCGTCGATCACGGCCCTGACGGCGAGATCGACGCCGCGCTTCAGGTCCATGGGGTTGGAGCCGGCGGCGACGGATTTGGCGCCTTCCTTGACGATGGACTGCGCCAGCACGGTCGCAGTGGTGGTGCCGTCACCCGCCTCGTCGGCGGTCTTGGAGGCGACCTCGCGCACCATCTGGGCGCCCATGTTCTCGAACTTGTCCTCGAGTTCGATTTCCTTGGCGACCGTCACACCGTCCTTGGTGATGCGCGGCGCACCGAACGACTTCTCGAGCACCACGTTGCGGCCCTTGGGCCCTAACGTCACCTTGACCGCATTGGCCAAGATATCGACGCCTTTGAGCATGCGCTCACGGGCGTCTTGGGAAAATTTCACTTCCTTGGCAGACATTGTATTCCACTCCTTAAGGGCTCACCCTGAGGACCCGCGAAGCCGGTGTCTCGAAGGGGGCTTAAAATTCGTAGGGGTTACGCAGCCTTCTTCTTCTTGGCGGCAGCGTCTTCGAGCACGCCAAGGATGTCGCTCTCTTTCATGATGAGCACGTCCTCGCCGTCGATCTTGACCTCGGTGCCCGACCACTTGCCGAACAGCACGCGGTCGCCGGGCTTCACATCCAGCGGCTGGACCTGACCCGTCTCGTCGGGAGCGCCGGGGCCCACGGCGACGACCTCGCCCTGCTGCGGCTTCTCCTTGGCGGTGTCAGGGATAATGATGCCGCCCCGGGTTCGTTCGTCCTCGTCGATGCGGCGCACGACAACGCGATCATGCAATGGACGAAACTTCATCTTGCGATCTCCTCCAGGAAAATTTTGATGAGGTGGATGGGTTGCCCGCGCTGGGGCGCATCCCCGCACGCTATGTAGATTCAGGCTTTAGCACTTTCAAGACGAGAGTGCCAAAAATTAGCAATCCCGCACCTTTGCTGCCAAGGTGCTGATATGACTGAGGAAATATCCTGGACGCAACCCCATCCCCTGATTAGCATTGATAAAATCGAAAAGGCTGATTCAACAAGGGACGTGGACTGATGGACCAGGGATTCGTGCACCAGATCGCAGGATATTCGCTGACCACCGCCGAAATTCTCTACCGGCTTCCGGACCACAAGAAGCTGCTCCAGAGCTATGTCTGGCAAGACTACGACCTGGCGCCGCGCTTCCCTAAGCTCACGGACTTTCTCGACTTCTGGGATGCCCATCTCGAAGGGCCGCTCTACCGGGTGCGCGTCGCGCACCGGGCGCTGATCTCGCCGACGGAGTTCAACTTCGTGGAAGGTGAGCTTCGCCTGCACTAGCGCGTGTAAGGCTCGCCATCACACCCCTGCCATGGCAAGCTCCTAAGCTCTGTTGAGCTGACGGAGGCGCTATATGTGGCGGTGGCTCAAGGGGTTCTTTCTCGGCGGTCTCATCGGGCTCGCCTTCGGCTTTGCCCTCGGCATCTTCTTGTTCCCCTACTTCTTTCCACCGCCGGCGGGGATGGAGACGCTGCGCCGCGACGAGACCGGTAAACTCGTCGCCAAGGGCCAGTTCATCCAGCCTAATCCGAACGATCCGATCCACACGGGCAAGGGCGACGTCAGCGTCTATCCGCAGACCGTATTCCTTGGCGAGAATTTCGAGGTCGGGCCCGGTCCCGACTTCCACGTCTATCTGGTGCCGAAGGCGAACATCCGCTCATCGAGCGACGTCACCG
>Ga0315553_10001535_pt1 | contig 19085 bp, 19 predicted proteins | sample SalMarSW160140MG_FD_203099 | JGI IMG/M metagenome (GOLD analysis project Ga0315553, IMG submission 203099) | Salt marsh sediment microbial communities from the Plum Island Ecosystem LTER, Massachusetts, United States - Salt Marsh Sediment SW1601-40 ... | reverse complement strand
ATTGCGCTTAAGCTCCACCCCCATAGGGCCATAATCCCAGCAGCTAGCTAAACCGCCATATATTTCGCTGCTGGGGAAAATAAGCCCCCTCCGCTTACACAGGGAAACGATTTTATCCATATCCACTTTAGCGGGCATACTCAGGTCTCCTTTCTCCGATGCATTGGAGCTTAGCTTACCAGCTTTATTCACAGGCGTCAAAGGGGACAACAGGACGCTGAAGGCTCAGAGTGGCAAAGGAAAAGGGGTCTGGAAGAGAGCGCGCTGCTCTGATGAAATCGGAGTTTATTCATGTTTTCGTTTTTGCCCTGGCAGTTTTCAGAGCAGCGAAGCTCAGGTTATCTTCCTTTAAGCTAATAGCTATGGTATCTCCTTCCTTAAACTCGCCCTGCAATATCTTGGTTGATATAGGATTTTCTACATACCTCTGAATAGCCCGGCGTAAGGGGCGGGCTCCGTATACAGGGTCATAGCCTTTGTGAGCTAACCAAGCTTTGGCTTCCTCATTGACCTCAAGCTTAATACTCCGCTCAGCCAACCTCCGTTCTACCTCACGGATAAGCAGGTCAACGATGCTTTTCAAGTGCTCCTCAGTTAGAGGGTGGAATATAATGACATCATCTATCCTGTTGAGTAGCTCAGGGCGGAAGGTTCGTTTTAAGGCGCTTTCTATAGCGGTTCTCATTTTTTGTTCGTCGCCTTCCTCTTTTTTAAGGGGAAAACCAATTCCCCCATGTTGGAATTCTTCGGTGCCCAGGTTACTGGTCATGATTACCACTGTGTTTTTGAAGTCCACAGTCCGGCCATGCCCATCGGTAAGTCTGCCGTCTTCCAGCAGTTGCAATAGTATGTTGAAAACATCGGGATGAGCTTTTTCTACCTCGTCGAACAGGATGACCCGGTAGGGACGGCGGCGCACTGCCTCGGTCAGTTGGCCTCCCTCTTCATACCCCACGTATCCCGGTGGCGACCCGATAAGACGGGATACGGTATGTTTTTCCATATATTCCGACATGTCCAGTCTTACCATGGTCTCTTCATCGTCGAAGAGAAACTCGGCTAAAGCGCGAGCTAGCTCGGTTTTCCCCACGCCGGTAGGGCCGAGGAAAATGAAGCTGCCAATGGGGCGTTTGGGGTCCTTGAGCCCGGCTCGGCCTCGCTTGATGGCCTCAGAAACGGCAGCCACTGCCTCTTCCTGGCCCACTATCCTCTGGTGAATCCTTTCCTCCATATGAACCAATTTATCAGTTTCAGTTTCCATCATCCGCGAAACGGGTATGCCCGTCCACTGGGCAACCAGTCCGGCGATATCCTCCTCATCTACCACACTGTCAATTTTCTTCTCTTTCTGCCATTGCAGTTTGGCCTTATTGTACTCTTGTTCCAAGTGCAACCTCTCCGCTTTTAATTCGGCAGCCTTTTGATAGTCCCCTCGTTGCGAAGCAGCTTCCTCCTCATCAATCAGGTGCTTCATCTTCCGGTCCAGTGTTTTAACTTCTTCAGGAGCACTTTCCATATCAAGGCGCAACTTGCTGGCTGCTTCGTCGATCAAGTCAATTGCCTTGTCAGGCAAGAATCTATCGGATATATATCTCTGGCTCAGCTTGGCAGCAGCTACCAGGGCGGAATCCTCGATTTTTATTTTGTGATGTGCTTCATATCTGGGGCGAAGTCCTCGGAGCATCTCTATGGTAGCCTCTACACTGGGTTCATCGAGATAAACAGGGCTGAAACGCCTCTCCAGAGCTTTATCTTTTTCAATACGCTTTCTATACTCGTCGAGTGTAGTGGCCCCGATACATTGAATCTCACCACGAGCCAGTGCTGGCTTCAGCATATTACTGGCGTCGATTGCTCCTTCGGCAGCTCCGGCTCCTACCACGGTGTGAAGCTCATCAATGAACAGAATAACTTCGCCGGCTGCCTGCCGGACTTCATCTAGAACTGCCTTCAACCTTTCCTCAAACTCCCCGCGGAATTTGCTTCCAGCTACCAGTGCTCCCATGTCTAAAGACACCACCTTTTTCCCTTTCAGGGAATCGGGAACATCTTCAGCGACAATCTTCTGAGCTAATCCCTCGGCAATAGCCGTCTTGCCCACGCCGGCGTCGCCGATAATCACGGGATTGTTCTTGGTGCGCCGGGAGAGTATTTGCGTCACACGTTTAATTTCGTTTTCCCTCCCGATTACAGGGTCGAGTTTGCCCTGACGAGCTAGTTCCGTGAGGTCATGTCCGTATTTTTCCAGGGAACGGTATTTGCTTTCCGCTTGACGGTCGGTAACTCGATGTCCGCCACGAATTTTCTGCAAGGCTTGATAAATCTTTTCCTGGTTAACGCCGGATTCAGCCAGAATTGTTGCGGCTTCGCCTCTGGTTTCCCCGGCAATAGCAATGAGCAAGTGCTCGGTGCTGACAAACTCGTCCTTGAGCCTGTCGGCCTCCCTGTTGGCATTTTCGAGGAGAGCGGAAATCCGCGGAGTAGCATAAATTTGTCCCGCCTCGTAAGCTACCTTGGGGAAACTATCAAGCGTTGCTTCTACTCGCTGCTTTACCGATTCGACATCCACATCCAGCATCTGTAATATGTCCCTGGTTACCCCCTTTTCCTGCTCCAGCAAAGCCAATAGAATATGCTCCACATCCCACTGGTTATGTCGATAGCGGCGAAGTAGCTCTTGTGAGGCTGCTAAAACCTCCTGTGCCTGCTCAGTAAATCTCTCCGGTTTCAACTCTCTACACCTCCTTCCATTCTGCGTCTTCTATTATGTCCTCTATTATGTCTTCTATTTCAGCTTCGGCAACTTTCTTAATTTTTCTCTCCATTTCCTCAAGTTGCTGCTGCATCTCTGTCATCCTTTGCATCAATCTCAACGCCACCTCTACTCCAGCCAAATTAACGCCACAATCGCTCATCAGAGCCTTAATATAGCGCAAGCGGTCAACGTCTTCCTCCGAATAGAGACGTATATTGCCACTCGAACGCTCTGGCTGTACCAGCCCCAGCCTTTCATAATACCGCAATGTGTGAGCTTCTATGCCTATCATCCTGGCGGCTATGCTTATTACGTATCTCGGTTTGGATTCCCAGTCCATCATCGTGGCACCTCGCTTTATGTTGGTCGCAGAGACCGCAATCTCTCAAATAGTTTTTTTTCCTCCCCGGTCAAATTGGTGGGCAGAACCACTTTTACCTTGGCGAACATATTGCCGTACTTGCTATTGCCTAGCTGGGGCATGCCCTTCCCTGCCATGCGGAAAACCCTGCCGTTCTGAGTCTCCGGTGGAATTTTAAGAGATAGATTGCCATTCAAAGTAGGCAATCTGACCTCGCCACCCAGCATGGCGGTGGCTAAAGGCACTGAGACTTCAGTGTAAAGGTCATCTCCTCTGCGCTCAAAGAGCTTATGGGGCAGAACCTTCGCTACGAGATAGAGGTCGCCCTTTTTGCCACCGGCACGGCCAGAGACACCTTCCCCCGCTATACGAATCCTCGAACCATCTCTAACTCCCGCTGGAATTTTAACCTCCAGTCGCTTGGGAATTATTTTCCCGCCGGCACCATTGCACATAGTACAGACTCGATTGCCCACCCTGCCTGTGCCACCACAAGCCGTACAGGGCTCCTCGGTCTGAAGCTGTATAACACGTTTAGAGCCATGGTAAGCCTCTTCAAGGCTTACCTCGATGGTGGATTCTATATCCTGACCACGTCGTGGCCCCCTCATCCTGGAGCCTTTACCAGAATCGCCGAATAAGCTTGAAAAAATGTCTCCAAAGCCGCTCAGGTCGCCATATTCGAAGGTTGTGCCACCCTTGCCGAAATCCCACCTGACTCTCTCTTGCCCCCCGGATTTAGCAAATTGCTCAGCATATTCCCATTGTTCACCAAATTGGTCGTACTTTTTTCGCTTTTCAGGATTAGAGAGGACTTCATAAGCCGCATTTATCTCCTTAAATTTAGCCTCAGCCGATTTGTCGCCGGGGTTGAGGTCAGGATGGTGTTTGCGAGCCAAACGGCGGTAGGCCTGCTTGATCTCCTTTTCTGAAGCATTCCTACTCACACCTAGAATTTGATAATAGTCCTTGCCTGCCATCTCTATTCTCTAATTATTTTGTTTTAATTATAAAATTGTTTAATTTTTTTGTCAAATATCCTCAGGTAGGTTTCAAGGATACCTGGCAAAATTATTTAACTTTCTTATAATATTACCTGAACTGAGAGTGGGGCTTGGTAAAAAATAAAGAGGCGAAACCTTGACCGTCAAGGGGGAGAGCAAAGCGGAACAGGAAGTCAAGAGAGAAGACTACCTGTACCAGGAGAGACGCTATGGCGCTTTTTCCCGCAGCGTTGTCCTTCCCTGAGAGCTTAAGCCGGACAAGGCTGAGACAACGATGGAGGATGGCGTTCTAATTCTCACCATACCCAAAGCAATTAAAGTCAGGGCTAAAGAGAAGAAATGACTATTACAGGGCCCCGCTCTCAGACTTCAGCAAATCCATGAACTGCTTTAAAATCCCTGCGGTAGCCCCCCATATGATATGGCCGTCATATTCATATGCGTAGGAATCTTGCTTGAAATTGGCTTCATCCATCAAAAATGACAAGGGAACAGAAAAAATTTCCCTGATTTCTCTACCCTCGGCCTTGAAAGGGTAAGGGTGGGGTATGAAGGCGACAAAAGGCGAAATAACATAGTTACTGGTAAGGGTTACGCTATCGTCAAGCTCCCCTAAAATTTCAACATCTTTAGCCTTTAAACTTATCTCTTCTTCAATCTCCCTAAGGGCAGTTTGGAGCAAGCTGGAATCAGATGGCTCCTGGGTGCCTCCGGGAAAGCAGACCTGCCCTTTGTGAAAGTTTACCTCAGCGCTCCTTTCGGTAAACAGGACATAGTATTGGCCTTGGTTATAAAAAAGAGGTATAAGCACTGCTGAAGCCTTAAGGTTTTCGCCGGTGATTTTCTTTTTCTCATGATGACGGAGGATTTTTTCAATTTGCTGTTTCACGGCACCATGATTATATCACTTCTTAAGACGTCAGTTATTTACAAGTTCAGTAGCTAAAAGTTGTCGCATAAGCACTTAAGAGTTATACTTAAAGGTTGTGGCGATAAAACAAGATTATTATGAAGTGCTGGGAGTGCCTCGAAACGCTGGTGATGAGGAAATTAAGAGGGAGTTTCGCAAGTTAGCGAAACTGTATCATCCCGACCGCAATAGAGAGCCAGGAGCCGAAGACAAATTTAAGGAAATCAACGAGGCCTACCAGGTTCTCTCTGACCCTGAGAAAAGGAGCAGGTATGATCGCTATGGCCGAGTAGATGTTGAGGGAGGCTTTTCCGGTTTTGGTTTTGGCGGGCTGGGAGATGATTTTGAATCCTTCTTCGAAGGAGTTGCCTCTGTCTTCGGTGGTTTTAGCACCCCCTTTGGACGGACTGCTCAGCGTGTTCCACAAAAGGGGGACAGTTTACAAAGTCACCTCACTCTTTTCTTTAAGGAGGCGGTATTCGGCTGTAGTAAAGAAGTTGAAATACAACGCATCGAGTTCTGCCCTTCGTGCCATGGCATTGGCAGCGAACCAGGAACAAATCCTGAGACTTGCCCTGATTGTCGCGGCACAGGGCAAGTGAAGAGAGTTCAGCAAAACATTTTTGGACGCTTCACTCATATCACCACTTGCTCTCGCTGTGGAGGTAGTGGCACTCTAATAAGCAATCCTTGTTCTCAATGCAAGGGCAGGGGGAGAATAAAGGTGAAGCGCAAGCTAATGGTTAAGATTCCTGCTGGTGTGGATAATGGGCAACGATTACGCTTGGATGGAGAGGGAAGTGCTGGCTTATATGAAGGCCCCCCCGGCGACCTCTATGTCACTTTTTCAGTAAAGCCACACAATTTATTCCATAGAGATGGCAGTGACATTCTTTACGAGTTACCCATCAATTTTGCTCAGGCTGCTTTGGGCGATGAGGTAAGAGTGCCCTCTTTAGATGGAAAGGTAGATTTTAAAATACCGCCAGGAACTCAAAATGGGAAAACCTTTCGCTTTAAAGGCAAGGGGATCCCTTATATTGATGGCAAGGGAAGAGGAGACTTGCTCGTCGAAGTAGCTATAATAACTCCACAACACCTGGATAAAAACCAGCATCATCTTTTTGAAGAATTGGCTAAGGTACTACCCCGGACTGAACCGCCTCCAGACATCTAGCCTAGGGTCAGTAATGGCTTGCTGCTAATTTCTTGAACTCAAACAATGCCTGGCTTGGGGACAAGCCTTCAAAAAGAATCCCAGAAATAAGGTTGATAATTGGTAATTTAAGCCCCTGGTTTTTTGCCAACTGGTGGGCCGCCGCAGTGGTGGCGACTCCCTCGGCGACGTGTGGCATAGAGGCGGATATTTCAGATAAAGAACGACCCTTAGCCAGTTCGTAGCCAACATAATGATTGCGGCTTAGAGTGCTGGCGCAAGTAGCTATCAGGTCGCCTAAACCGGCTAGACCATAAAAAGTGCCAGCCCTGGCCCCCAAAGTTACCCCCAAGGAAACAACCTCAGCCCACCCCTAGGCAATAAAGGCTCCCTTAGCGTTGTCACCTAAGCCCAATCCATCTATCATGCCTGCGCCCAAAGCTATAATGTTTTTCAGGGCTCCGCCTAATTCAACTCCGATAACATCAGCACTAGTAGATAGAAAGAATTTGGGCGACTCCATCAGTTCCCGCGCTCTTTCCGCTGAAGATATATCCTGAGCAGCAATGACCGAAGCAGCAGGGAGGGCTTTGGCAATTTCCTTGGCTAAATTGGGACCAGAGAGAACGCAAATTTGCCCTCTTAGGGAAGGAGCAATCTCCTCTGCCAGCACTTGCGACATCCTCTTACCACTATTTACTTCCAATCCTTTGGCAGCGCTCATCAATAGCATCGAATTGGTGAGATAATCCTTGGCTTGGCTGACATTTTGTCTCAATTTTTGAGAGGGAACCGCCCAGATTGTCAGGTCAGCCTCGTTTAAGGCTTCCCCAATGTGGCTGGTAGAGGAATAACTACGCCGTCCTTGGTTTAATTCTTTGGCTTCAGCCTCGCTTCGCGCCCACAGTTTTACCGCTGCTCCTTTATCGCTCAGCAAAGCGCCTAAGGTATTGCCCCAAGAGGTATTGCCTATGATAGTAACTTTTAGGCATGATACCTCGTGCCTTTTCACCATAATCGGCGTTCTGTGCCCTGTCTTAAGCGTTTTATGTTGTCCTGGTGTTGGTAGACAAGCAGTGCAATAACTACCAAACCATAGGCTAAATAGATCGGGGATAAATTGTAAGCGATAGTCAGCGGTACCATCAAGCACCAAGCCGCTAAGGCTCCAAGAATAGAACCCAGGGACATGTGCCGGCTGCGTAATGCTGCTATAGCTACAACTTCGGCACCAAGTATGCCCGCTGGAGGACAAATAGCAAACAGTGTGCCAAAATAGGCAGTTACCCCCCTGCCTCCTTTAAACTTAGCAAATAAGGGCCAGTTATGCCCTGCTATTGCAGCCAGGCCAGCTACAACTTGAGCTACATGCTGCCAATAAACAGTCACGCCGCCAATGGTGAAGCTACCGCTGCTGACATCTATAATTACTGCGGCTAGCATGACTGCCCCACCGGCTTTAACCACATCGAGGACTATGGTTAAAACGCCGAGCTTGGTCCCTGCAACTCTCATCAAATTAGTAGCGCCAGTCTTACCACTTCCATGTTCCCTGATATCAACGCCACTTTTCAGCTTGCCTATTATCAAGCCGAAAGGAATGGAACCAAGGAGATAAGCAATGACTACTACAGCAACAAACTCGGCTATCATCATGCTCTCGCCTCCATCTTTTTATTGATTTTGCGGGCGGCCTTGGTAAAAATTAACTTCAAAGGAACGCCGCGAAAACCAAAGCCCTGGCGAAGCTTGTTTTCCAAGTAGCGTTGATAGGAAAAATGAATCAGTTTAGGATCGTTAACCTTGAGAACAAAAGTGGCTGGTTGAGATTCATCTTGATAGGCTCGGGCAATGCGCAACTGTCTAGAACCTGTGCGGGGTGGGGGATGGTTACCTACTGCCTGTTTAACTAACTCGTTAACGTCTGATTGCGGTATTCGCCTTTGTCTTTCTTGCCAGATTTCCCAGGCTTGGGGTAGAATTCTGTTTATCCCCCGCCCTAGTTTGGCAGAGATGTAAATGATAGGTGTATAGGAGGCAAATCTAAGTCTTTGCTCCACGCTACGCTTGAATTCCTGTCTTTGTACCTGGGGAACAAGGTCCCACTTGTTGACCAACAATATAATACCTTTTCCAACCTCGATAATATAGCCAGCGATATGCATATCCTGGGCAGTAATAAATTCACTGGCATCGATTAGCAACAAGGCAACATCGCAGCGGTTGATAGCTTGGAGGGCGCGGAGCAAACTATAATAGTCCACTCCAGCACCGACCCTTCCACGCCGTTTAATCCCAGCGGTGTCGACAAGTAAGATTTCCTTATCATCCCACCGAATTATAGCATCAAGCGAGTCACGAGTTGTCCCCGGAGACTCATGGACAATGGCCCTTTCATCTCTTAGCAATTTATTCAACAAGGTTGACTTGCCTACATTGGGTCGCCCAACAATGGCTAATTTAATTTCTCCCGGCTCCGCAATACTGGTAGTTTGTGGGGGCAAAGAAGCTGACACGGCATTCATCAAATCGTCTATCCCTCGATTATGGTGGGCACTGATAGCTGTAGGCTCACCCATGCCCAGGTGGTAGAAATCGGCCACCTGATTTGCTTGTTTGTCAGAATCTACCTTGTTTACTGCTAGTATGATAGGCTTATTGGCGGCGCGCAGTACATCAGCAATTTCGTCATCGGCAGCAATAACTCCATCTCTGGCATCTACTAGGAAGATGACGGCATCTGCCTGGGCAATGGCTGCTTCGACCTGCTGTTTGACCTTTTGTTCCAAAGACGTGGATGGCCTTGTTTGCCAGCCACCAGTGTCAACCACAATCAACTCCCGTCCCTGCCAGGAAACAAAGGCAAAAACACGGTCCCGGGTAGTTCCTGGCAAATCGGCAACTACAGCTATCCGCCTGCTCGCCAGGCGGTTAAGCAAGGTGGACTTGCCCACGTTGGTTCTACCCACAATGGCTACAATAGGCTTGGTCATTTGTCTGATACCTTAGGATTTGGCAGCAGCTTCACTAGTAATGCCTTTTGTAGATGAAGCCTGTTTTCTGCCTGGTCAAAGACTACTGATCTGGGGTCATTTAGCAACCCGGCGGAAATTTCCTCGCCATGGTGGGCCGGCAAGGGATGCATGAACAAAACATCTCCTTTAGCCAAGCTTAATAATTTATTATCCACCTGATAGCCTGAAAAGGCGAGACGGCGTTTGTTTGCTTCAGCCTCCTGGCCCATGCTAACCCACACATCGGTATATATTATATCAGCCCCTTTGGCTGCCTCGTGAGGGTCGGTAGTTAACAGAATCTGGCTGCCACTAAGAGCAGCGAATTTTTTTCCTTGATTTAATACCTCTGCCTTGATTTCATAGCCTGGTGGAGCGGCGAAGTGGAAATTCATGCCCGCTAGGCAGGCAGAGAGAAGCAAGCTATTGGCCACATTATTGCCATCGCCAATGAATGCTAAAGTCAAGCCAGGAAGCCTCCCTTTCTTTTCATAGATGGTGAGAAGATCGGAAAGAGCCTCGCAGGGATGTTCCAGGTCAGAAAGGGCATTAATTATGGGCACAGAAGAATGGCCAGCGAGAATACGCAAAGTCTCCTGGGAAAATGTGCGAGCGGCGATGCCGTCGACATAGCGACTGAGCACCCGAGCTATGTCAGCCGCTGGCTCTCGCTTGCCCAAGCCCACCTCTTCTGGAGATAGGTAGATACTGTGTCCGCCTAGCTGATACATAGCCATCTCGAAACTGACCCTGGTTCGCAAGGAAGGCTTTTCAAAGAGGAGAGCTAAGGTTCTACCTGAAAGGAGAGACGATGCCCCTTCTTGTTTCATACGCCGGGCTTGCTCTATGAGGTGTTCAATTTCCTTACGGTTAAGGTCAGCTATTGAGAGTAAATCTTTTTTCATCTTTCTTGATACTACTTCAGCGTATCACGTTTGTCAATTTTACAACAAGCTCTAGAGTTGTTACTGAGGATGGTAAACTACTTGAACTGTATTATAATGAGCCGGATGACCACGATCTGTCGTTGAATTGAATCTTATAATATGTAGGGGCAAAATATGGAGATAAAGGTGAAATGCTATTCGGGCTATGTCTATGCTGAAGAACCACGGTCTTTTGTCTGGCAAGAAAAGGAACTTAGAATAAAGTCAGTAGAGAACGCCTGGCAGGAGCCAGGGAGAAGACTATTCAGAGTTGTTACTGAGGCTGGCAAACTATTTAAACTGTGTTACAATGAAGCAGATGACCAATGGGCTGCTGTTGAATTGATGCTTTAAGGAGAACTCGTGAAAGAGATTTTTGAAATTCTGGAACAGAATGGCCGGGCAACTCCGGAACAGATTTCCACCATGGTGGATAAACCTGTCAGGGAGGTAGAAAAAATAATTAAACAGGCTGAGAAAGATGGGACTATTCTGAAATATAAAACCATAATAAACTGGTCTAAACTAAGCGAAGAAGATATATGGGCTTTAATCGAAGTCAGAGTAACACCGCAGCGTGATGTCGGGTTCGATGCCATTGCCGAGCGCGTTTATCAATTTCCTGAAGTATATTCTGCATATCTGGTCTCAGGCACCTATGACCTGGCTATACTGGTGAAAGGCAAAAATATGCAGGAAATTTCCAGTTTTGTCACGGAGAAACTAGCCCCTCTGGAGAGGGTGCAAAGCACTGTTACCCACTTTCTTCTCAAACGATATAAGGAAAACGGAGAGACCTTTCACCTTCCCAAGGAAATAAATAAACGTTTACCGATAACACTGTAATATGCTGAACACGAAGTCTGCTCCAACTCAAGCCCGGGATAACCTGATTTCACAAAAGGTGACTAGCCTTCCGCCATCGGGCATCAGGAAATTCTTCGACCTGCTTTCCTCCATGGAAGACATTATCTCGCTTGGTATAGGTGAACCTGATTTCGTTACTCCCTGGCATATCCGGGAGGCAGGCACATATTCTCTGGAAAAAGGCTATACCATGTATACCTCGAACTCCGGCATGTCGGAACTACGCCAGGAATTAGCCAGCTATCTGGAGCTTCGTTATGGGGTGAGTTATCATCCTGAGCATGAAATTCTTGTTACCACAGGAACTAGTGAAGGATTAGACCTTGCTCTGAGAGCAATTATCAATCCCGGTGACGAAGTCATAATTCCCGACCCTTGTTATGTGGCTTATCCTGCCGACATCATTCTGGCCGGCGGCGTGCCTATTCTTGTTCCCACAAACGAAGAAAACAACTTTGTTATCAAGGCAACAGATATTGAAGCCAGGATCACGAAGCAGACGAAGGCTATTTTGATAGGTTACCCGGCAAATCCCACTGGCGCAGTCATGTCCCAAAAAGAGGCTGACGCTATTGCCGGGCTGGCTAAAAAGTATGACTTACTGGTAATATCTGATGAGCTATATGCTCGTTTAGTCTATGGAGCGGAGCATATTTGTTTTCCCAGCCTTCCTGGGATGAAGGAACGTACCATCCTGATTCGCGGATTTTCCAAATCTCATGCCATGACCGGTTGGCGTATTGGCTATGTGTCAGCCGACCGCCGTTTCATCCAAGCCCTGGCAAAAATCCATCAATACACCATGCTCAGTGCACCAACGATGGCGCAGGTGGCAGCCATCGAGGCCCTAAGAAACGGTGAGAGCGAGGTCGAAAAGATGGTTCAAGAATACAACAGACGCCGTCGCTTCATGGTCAAAAGATTGAATGAGATCGGTTTACCTTGTTTCGAACCCAAGGGCGCTTTCTATGCCTTTCCCTCTATAAAAGCTACCGGAATGAATTCAGAAGAGTTTGCCGAAAGGCTGCTGCTGGAAGAAAAAGTTGCCGTAGTCCCGGGCACTGCTTTTGGACAATGTGGTGAAGGTTTTGTCCGTTGCTGTTACGCTACTTCGTTATCTAGCATCGAGGAAGCACTGAGAAGAATGGACAGGTTTATAAGAAAGAATAGGCTGAAGTCAGAGTAAGTAGCATTATTGATGAAGTGTCAGGTGAGACTACCCGCGAATGCCTTTCCCTAGGATAAAAACTTCAATATTAGAGACCCAATTCTCGAGCTACAATAGCACGTTGAAAATCAGCATCACCAAAAATTATCTCGGCGGCTTTTGCCTGCCTATAATATAGGTGTATGTCATGATCCATGGTAAAGCCGATGGCTCCGAATATTTGGTGTGCTGATAGGGTAACTCGTCCATAAGCCTCGCTTGCCCATGCCTTAGCTATAGCCAAATCTAAGGCAGGGGGAAGGCCTTCACTTACCTTCCAGGCTGCTTTATATGTGATAAACCGTAAACCGGCAACATCCATCGCCATATTGGCACAGTAATGCTGGATAGCCTGGAAACTACCAATAGGCCTGCCAAACTGAACTCTTTCCTTGGCATAATTGACTGCCATATCCAATGCTGCCTGGGCACCACCGACCATCTCCGCGCATTTAGCCACCGTAGCTTTTTGGAGAGCACCCTTTACTATCGACCACCCCTCATCTCGTTTACCTACTATGCTTTTCTCCGACACAGTCACATTATCAAAAACAACTTCACACTGCTTGTCACGTGCCAGGGTTTTAAGTAGAGTACACTTGACCCCGGGGCTTTTGGCATCGACAAGAAAAATGGTGATACCGTCTTCCGGGTTATTTGTCTCTTTTGTCCTGGCGACACACAGAATGTAGTCGGCAACATTGGCATTAAGGACAAACAGCTTGGTGCCCTTGATGACATATCCCCCATCACGGGCTGTAGCCTTGGTCTTAACTGATGCAGCATCATAACTAGCAGCAGGCTCGGTTAAGGCGAGGCTAAGAATCATTTCCCCCCTGGCAATTTTGGGCAGGAACTCCATTTTTTGGTCTTCGCTTCCTGCTACCAAGATAGTCAGCCCGCCGAGAACTACGGTGGAGAAAAATGGGCCAGGAACGATATTATATCCCATTTCCTCAAGAAGGACTGTCAAATCCAGGAAGCTATCGCCGCTGCCCTCATATTTTTCAGGAAAAACCAAACCCATCCAGCCCAGTTCTGCCATCTTGTGCCACAACTCAGAGGAATAACCCTCGTCATTCTCATCCAGTTGCCTGACTAATCGTTTAGGGCATTCTTTCTGCAGAAAGTCACGAGCTGATTTCTTCAGCATTTCCTGCTCTTCGCTCAGACCAAGATCCATATCATTCTCTCTACCCTATTACTTCATTTAACATACCGGGTTCACTTTCGTGGCAAGTCAAGACCTCTTATGGCGATGATATTGCGCTGAATCTCGTTGGAGCCGCCGCCCACACCAATCGAAAGTGAACTCAAACACATGCGCATTATTCGTGCATCCATGACAGCCCATTTTGAATCTTTATCCAGTTCTCCGTAGTGGCCGAGAATTCGCATCCCGGCATTGGCTGTATGCCGCATTACCTCGCTAATAAAAACCATCGACATAGATGACTCATAGCTGGGATGAAGACCCTTACTGAACATCCAGGCGATGCGATATGCCATCATGCGGGCAACCTCATTTTCCACTGCTAGCTGTGCCAGCTCGTTCCTGATTAGAGGATCGTTGGCAAGAGGCTCTCCATTTCTCGTGGTTTCTTTAGCATACTTGATCAGTTCTTCAATGATTCGTTGGTTTGTGGCAGCATAGCCTATGGAAGAGCGTTCAAAATCGAGAGCTATCATCAGTTGATACCACCCTTTGTTCTTCTGTCCTACCAGGTTTTCCTTCGGGATGTGCACATCGTCGAAGAACACTTCATTGAAAGAGTGGCGATTCAGGATGTTTATAAGGGGGCGTATAGTAATTCCCGGCGTCTTCATGTCCACAATGAATATGCTGATTCCTTCGTGCTTGGAAGCATAAGGATCAGTTCTGGCAGCAAGCCAGCAGTAGTCAGCAAGATGGCCATAGCTACACCATGTCTTCTGGCCATTAATTACATACTCATCTCCAACTTCTACAGCGCGCGTTTGAAGCGAGGCAAGGTCAGAGCCAGCATTTGGTTCGCTATATCCCAGGCAGAAGATTATGTCGCCCTTGGCTATACTGGTTACATAGTCCTTTTTCTGCTTCTCAGTACCAAAGAGCATGATGGAAGGCGCCACCCAATTCACTGTAACTTCCACCTCGATGCTTAATGGAGCCCTGCTGTAAGCCAACTCTTCGGCGAGTATAAGCCGTTTCATGTGGCTGAGTTCCAGGCCTCCATATTCTTTGGGATATGCTGGCGCCAACCAGCCTTTTTCTCCTAATTTACGCTGGAACTCGCGTGCTAGCGCCCAAGATTCCTCAGTTTCCTCCCAAATGCCGGGATCAAGCTCAATCCACCTCTGTGGGATCTCCTGTTCCAGCCACTGGCGAACTTCCCGTCTAAATACTTCCTCGTCTTCGGTAAATTTGAAGTCCATATTGACTAACCTCTAGCTTGCAAATTGCGATGCCCGTTACTCAATAATGGCAATAATATCATCCTCGAGAATAGAGTCACCTTCCTTTACCCGGATCTCAATCACCCGTCCGTTATGTGGAGACTTCACCCGAATCTCCATTTTCATGGACTCGAGGATCACAATAGTTTCGCCTTCGTCAATTGACGCTCCATTCTCCACCAAAATCTTCCAGACACTGCCTGTAATAGGTGAGGGCACTTCTATCATATCCGGCTTACTTTGCCTTTTTAGTCCTCTCCTCCGGTTGGTTCAACTTTAAGATAGCTCTGGCTTCTTCCACTGTTGCTGGTTCCCTGCCGATATCCCTTGTCATCCTTGTCGCCTTTTCCACTAATGGTCCATTCCCTTCAGCCATCTTCCCGGGCGACAAATAGAAATTATCCTCAAGGCCAACTCTAATATTCCCACCCAGTGCTAAAGCGGTGCTTATCAATAGCCACTGTTCTTGACTGATACCTATAACTTGCCACGCTACTCCAGAAGGAACTACACTAGATACGTGTGCCAGATTTCTAGCTGTGGCCCCCATGCCTCCAACCACTCCCATTATGAGGCTGACTTGAAAATTCTTAAGGAGTCCCATATCCATTAGGGGCGGAATGCTCTCGATGTGCCCCAGGTCAAAACATTCACATTCTGGCTTCACACCATTCTGGTTCATACTATTCAAAAAAAACATTATATCATCAAAGGGATTTTGAAAGACCATGGAGAAAACAAAATTCCTCCGCTTCGAGCTATATTTGGCATAGTTCATTGTTCCCATGTTTAATGCTGCAATTTCCGGCCTCAGTTCCCGAATATGGCCGATTCTGGTATCCCTGTCCACGTCGACAGCTCCTGTGGAAAAATTTATTATGACGGGGCACCTCTTCCTCACTTCCTGCATGATTTCGCGAAATATCTCTACTCTCCACGATGGAGCACCATCGTATTCCCTGCCATGGATATGTACTATTGCAGCACCGGCATTGTAGGCTCTTAGTGCCTCTTCAGCAATCTCCTGGGGAGTATAGGGAATCCATTTGCACTGGTCTCTGTTAGATGCTACGCCGGTCAGAGCAGCACTTATTACTACTTTATCCGCTAATCCCATGACGGTGCCTCTCCTTTATTTATTTTCCTTTCCACTGTGGTTCACGCTTTTCCAGAAAAGCGGTAATGCCCTCGGCCACATCCTCAGCCATCGTATTAATTGCCAGCACTGATGCCAGATACTCCAATGCCTTCTCATATTCCATATCACGCATTGTGTAAAAGGCTCTCCTGCCCAGTCTTAAGATAGCCGGGCTTTTACTGGTTATTTTCTTGGTGATTTCATCCACCTTTGCATCCAGTTGTTCTCTCGGCACAACATGGTTTACCAGGCCAAGCTGTTGTGCCTCTTTGGCGTCAAGTCTTTCGCCGGTCAGCATCATCTCTATAAGCCTTTTCGGGGCTGAAGTAGATCGGAGCAAGGTTGCCATAATCACATAGGGAAACAACCCAACGTTTATTTCTGGCGTGCCAAAACGACAATCTTCGGCGGCGACCACTATATCACAAGAACAAGCTAGCCCAAATCCACCCCCCAAGGCATGACCATTAATCCGTCCTAGCAACGGCTTGCGTAAGCCCTTGATCACCTTGAAAAGTTCAGCAAATCCCCTTTGTTCTTCGTGGCGGTCGAGTAAACTTGTTGTGGCGCTCATGGCTTCGCCAAAGTCAGCTCCAGCACAAAATACTTTACTACCAGCCCCAGTCAGCACGATGGCAAGAATGTTTGGGTCATCGTCATATTTTTTCAGGGCATCAAAAAGTTCGACTATCATAGTCGGAGATATAGCATTTCTCCGCTCTTCGCGAGACAAAGTAATTACGCCTGCTTTGTCTTTTGTTTCAGTTACTATCGTCTGGTACATTCGACTCCTCCCTAGACGGGGTAGACTCCGTGTTTCCTGGGATGCCTGAATATTTTTTTGTTCCTGGTAAACTCCAGCGCCCTAAACAACACCCTTCTGGTCTCCCGCGGGTCAATAACATCATCGATAACGCCGAATCTGGCAGCCTTCAGTATGTTAATCTGCGGTCTTATTTCCTGGGCAAGCTGCTCCACCATCTCCTTCGGGTTCTCCGCCTCAGCAAGTTGTTTTCTGGCAAAAATAGATACCATGCCTTCCGGTCCCATAACCGATATCTCGGCGCCGGGATAGGCAATCAGCAGGTCAGGGTCAAAAGCCCGGCCGCACATAGCATAGTACCCGGCGCCATAGGATTTTCTGGCAACCAGGGTAAATTTCGGAACAGTAGCCTCAGCAACTGCATGAACCAGCTTGGCTCCATGCCTTATTATGCCCGATTTTTCCGCCTTGGAACCTACCATGAAGCCAGGCACATCGGAAAGGAAAAGAAGCGGGATATTGAAAGCATCACAAAGCCATATGAAGCGGGCGGCTTTGTCAGCAGCATCTATATCAATGACGCCACCATAGAATATCGGGTTATTTGCTACGATTCCAATTGAGTACCCGCCTATGCGGCCGAACCCGACAATCATGTTTCTCCCCCACTTGGGCTTCATTTCAAAGAAGTAGCCATCGTCCACAATATGTTTTATTAGATCGTGCATATCATAGGCTTCCCTTGGATTATCCGGGATGACATTCAGTACGCCGTCCCCAATCAAGTCCATCGGATCTCCTGGTGACTCCTTCCGCTGAGGCTTCTCGTCACAGTGTTGCGGAAAAAAGGAAAGGTATTCCTTTATAACTTTGATACATTCCTCATCTGAATCTACTTCGAGGTCACCGCAGCCGCTAATTTCACAGTGGACCTTGGAACCGCCAAGCTCGTCTTCAGTGAGTTTTTCTCGAATCACCGACTCCACAAGAGCCGGTCCACCCAGACCCATAAAACTCGTTCCTTTAACCATGGGTACGAAATCTGAAAGGCCGGGGATATAAGCAGTCCCGGCGTAGCCCGGGCCCATCATACCGACTATTAACGGGATTATGCCTGACATCAGAGATTCTTCCTTAAAGAGATAACCTGAATCGGCAAACAATGCCACTCTTTCACCAGCCAGGCCACCACCACTCACACGGGCACCTCCTGAATCATTTAGCCATATCATCGGGATTCTTTCTCTGAGAGCGATCTCTCTTAACCTGGTCACTTTGGTTTCATTGACGGCTCCCATGGAACCGCCCCTCACAGTGAAATCGTAAGCTGCCACAGCCACGTCCCTATTGCGGACCCCGTCATTTACCTTGCCGTAGCCGGTAATGACTCCATCAGCCGGTACAAGTTTATCAACACCGATCTCGCTGCCGAGCATACCGACTTCCACGAATGTTCCCCTTTCGATTAATAGATCGAGCCTCTCTCTGGCAGTGAGCTTCCCTCGTCCGTGTTGTTTTTTGACAGCCTCCTCACCTCCCATCTGCCTGATTTCTTCGCGCAGTGCGGCCAAGCTTTCAACCCCTTGTTTCATCTTGTTACTCATTTTTCCCCTCCTTTAGCTTCGATATGAAATGAGTATCATAGTTTCCTGATTTGAATATTTCAGAACTAAACGCCTTTTTCAGGAAAGGAATATTATTCTTGATACCCGTAATCTCATAGCTGTCTAGAGCATGCTGCATCCTTACTATAGCTTTGTCCCTGTCCTCGCCCCAGACGACTAGTTTGGCAATCAAGGGATCGTAAAACTGGCTTATGGCATCTCCAGCCTCATATCCTGAGTCCACTCTTATTCCTTCACCACACGGTTCAACATAAGAGGTTAGCTTACCGGGTGACGGGTAGAAATTCTCCGAGTCCTCGGCGTAGATACGAGATTCAATGGCCCAGCCATTCCATTCCAGTTTGTCTTCCCTGAGAGACAAGGGTTCTCCCGAGGCAATCTTGATCTGTTGCTCAACTAGGTCAATACCGGTTATCATTTCGGTAATCGGGTGTTCCACCTGGAGCCTCGTGTTTATCTCCAGGAAGTAGAATTTCCTGTCCTTGTCAACCACAAATTCTACAGTGCCCGCATTTGTGTAGCCAATTTCCTGAGCCAGACGTTTGGCTGCCTGTCTGAGTCCACCTCTCAACTCAGTGGCGGTGAAAGGAGATGGCGACTCTTCAATCACTTTTTGATGCCGTCTCTGTACCGAGCATTCTCTTTCCGGGAAAGTAACCACATTCCCGTTCCTGTCCCCCATGATTTGGATTTCTATGTGATGGGGTGATTCTAAGTACGTCTCGATATAGATCCTTTCATCACCAAAGGCCAGTCTGGCTCGATTACTGGCTGTATCGAAGGCTTCTGCTACTTCTTCCATCTTTTCCACCTTCATCATGCCGATCCCGCCGCCGCCAGCTGATGCCTTGAAGATAACAGGAAATGAGAGTTTTTCTGCCCATTCTTTGGCCTCTGCAACATTGCTTAGTATGCCGCTTCCC
>Ga0315553_10001534_pt1 | contig 19087 bp, 14 predicted proteins | sample SalMarSW160140MG_FD_203099 | JGI IMG/M metagenome (GOLD analysis project Ga0315553, IMG submission 203099) | Salt marsh sediment microbial communities from the Plum Island Ecosystem LTER, Massachusetts, United States - Salt Marsh Sediment SW1601-40 ... | reverse complement strand
TTTGGCCAGAGCTATCGATCGCCTGTAACCGGCGTGGTGGCTGGAGTATCGAACGGGCGAGTACTGATCCAGTCGGATCGGCAGGTTCTGGAACTGGCCGCGCACTACAGGGGGATCGTGATCAACGTGATGTCCGGCCTGGGTGCCATCATCGAAGTAAAAGGTGCTCTCATCCAGGGGATCTGGGGTTCTGCCGGGGAAGGTTTTGGCGTCCTGAGAGTGATGGTCGATGATCCGGACGAGGCCATAGACCCCGAGAAGATGGACATGAGTTGTCGCAACGCCGTGCTCGTGGGATCGTCTCTGGACGAGGAGATCCTGCATCGTGCCCGGGACGTGGAGGTGCAGGGTATGATCGCGGGCAGTGTGGACACAAGATTGATGGACGTGGTGCAAGCTATGCCGTTTCCGGTCGTGGTCACGGAGGGGATGGGCAGATTCGCCATCTCAGACCCGGTGTTCGAACTACTGAAAGCGTACGATGGTCAGGAGGCCTCGATCCGAGGGACCATGGAGGCGAGAGGCGGAGCAGTGCGCCCCGAACTGATCGTCTATGCCTCGTACGCTGGCGGGGATGCAGAACTCGAAGGCCGTCCCGAGTTCCTATTGGAAGCAGGCTCTCAGGTGAGGATCGTGCGTGGTCCCCACATGGGGGAGACGGGCACGGTCACAGCGATCCCCCCTGGGCCGAGAGAGCTAGCCACGGGCGGCAAGGCCAAGGTTCGAGGCTTCGAGATCCGGCTGGATAGCGGCGCAGAGGTATTCGTCGCACAAGGCAACGTGGAGCTGTTTGGCTGAGCGGAGTCTCCCGGAATGATACGATGCGCGAGAACTAGTCGCAACTCAAGCGGGTTCGATGGGCAGTATCGGGTGTGTCCAGCGAAGACATGCCCTGCGGCGATGGGGCACTATTCGTCCGCCTAGAAAGGGAGGGAGAAGATGGCGAATCCCAGTGGGGGACAGAGCAGGCTTTTCATGATCGTAGTCGTCGGCCTCGTTGGTTTGCTGATGGTTGGCCTCGTGGCCATAGCAGGTCTGGTGGTGTACACGAGGTTCCTGGCCCCAGCGGCATCGCCAACGGTGGTGGCCGAGGTGACCGCCAGCCCGGTTTCCACGGTGGCACCTACGTCTACCAGCCCCCCTACCGTGGCGGCCACATCGACCACTGAGCAAGAGGAACCTACGGCGACTCGAGTGCTACAGGATGGTACGCCAGCGCCCGAGGGCGAGACTCCTGAAGCTGGCACGACGCCCACTGCTACGCCCGAGGGAGAAGGCGAGTTGGCGCCCACGGGCTTTGGACCTCTGGAAGCCCTGGTGGGCGGGGTCGCGCTTGTTCTGATCATATTGCTAGTTCGCGGCTTGAGAATGAGCTCTCGTCCCTCATAGTTGAGGCGCTGTGCCGGTGCAATACATTCGTTTGGCTGCATGCCCCAGGGGCACGTCCAGCCAGGCTAAGTAGACGTCCGGTCTGGGCAAAGCTTCATCGCCCGGCCCCCGGTCCGTCCAGCGATTGACATACTTTCCGACACGGACTATAATACGGTCGTCCTCCAATGATCAACCCAGCGCCAGGATTGCCTTTGGCGGCAGATCGGGAATCCGTGGAGGGACCGTGAGGGAGTAATGAGGGCGCTGCGTCCAGTCCGGGGTTATTGGTTTGCTTCTTTCCTTGCCTCTCGTCTTGTTCACGTGCAAGCTGCTGGTTTCGGAACCTCGACTGTCAAGTATCCACTCCGCCGACAGAGTACTCTCTCATCGCCTCAAGATCAATCTGTTCGCCTGCATACCAGAGTGACCACAGGTCGGCAAGCGGGGTTCGGTGGACCTGGAGTCTGGCAACCTGGGGCTGTGGGCACTTCTCTTGTTGCGGACACTCCTCCTGGCTGGAGACGAGTGTTCAGCTGTGGCCGTCCGCCGTCAGCGAGGGTGGCACCGAATACGGTCAACGCGGAGTGGCGAGCTTGCGTTGACTGGGACCTGGCGTGGCTCACCGTGCGGCTACGGTGGAGAGCAGAAAAGGAACCAACACGAAAGGAGTGTTACACCAGATGGGTCTAGTGGAAGACAAGAATGCTATTGTGACGGGTGGTAGTCTGGGTATTGGGACCGCCATCTCGCTGGATTTGGCCAGAGAGGGCGCCAACGTGGCACTGACCTACCGCAGTCACCCGGAAGAGGCCAAAGAGGTGGCCCGTCAGATCGAAGAGATGGGCCGCAAGGCCATGGCCTATCAGATCGATGTCTCTGATTTTGCGGCAACACAAGAGATGGTCGACAAGGTCGTGGCGGAGTTCGGCGGAGTGGACATCCTGGTGTGCAACGCTGGCATGAACTGGGATGGGGTCATCTGGAAGATGACCGAGGAACAGTGGGATCGCGTGATCGCCGTCAATCTGAAGGGCTACTTCAACTTCGCTCGCGCAGTGACCCCCATCTTCAGGGAGCAGCAGTCGGGGAAGATCGTCAACATCACCTCCATCAATGGGCTGCGCGGGAAGTTCGGCCAGACCAACTACTCGGCTTCCAAGGCTGGGATCATCGGACTGACCAAGGCCATGGCCAAGGAGCTGGGCAAGTACAGCGTCAACGTGAACGCTGTGGGGCCCGGTCTGATCGAGACCGAAATGCTGCGTCAGAACCCTGCCCGCGACAAGGTGGAGGAGATGGCCTTGCAGGAGATCGTGATCGGAAGGCTCGGACAGCCGGAAGAGGTGGCTTACGTGGTGAGCTTCCTGGCCAGTGAGAAGGCCCGCCACATCACAGGCGAGGTCATCACTGTGGACGGGGGTCAGTACATCTAGCGGAGGAGACATGAGCAGGGAGTTCGAGAACATCCTTTTCGAGCGAGAGGGCGGGGTGGCCAGGATCACGCTCGATCATCCTCCAGTGAACATCATGGATATCCCCACTATGAGGGAGATCAACGCGGCCCTGGAGTCGCTGCAAAGGGACGAGAAGACCAAGGTACTCGTCTTCGCCGCCCAAGGCAAGGCCTTCTGTGCTGGTGTGGACGTCAAGGATCACACAGCGGACAAGGTGGAGGAGATGGTGGAGGTCTTCCATCGCATCTTTCGGCAGATGTGGTCCCTGGAGATGCCCACGATAGCGGCGGTGAATGGAGCAGCTCTCGGCGGCGGGTGCGAGCTGGTAACCTTCTGCGACATGATCATCGCCTCAGAGAAGGCCACGTTTGGCCAGCCTGAGATCCAGGTGGGGGTGTACCCGCCGGTGGCGGTGGTGACTTTTCCTCGGCTGATGCCTCGCATGAAGGCGCTAGAGCTGCTTCTCACCGGCTCTGTCATCGATGCCCGGGAGGCGGAGCGCCTGGGCATGGTGAACAAGGTGGTGCCGGTGGAAGCGTTCGATGAGGAGGTCTCCGGGTTCATCGACAAGCTGGCATCGCTGAGCGGCGTGGTCCTGCGGCTGACCAAGAGAGCTACCTTGCAGGGTTTGACGCTGGGCTTCGAAGAGGCGCTCACTCTCTCGGAGGAGCTATACCTCGAGCGGCTGATGAAGACGGAGGACGCAGCCGAGGGGCTCCAGGCTTTCATGGACAAGAGAGAACCGTTGTGGAGGGACAAGTAGCCTCGCATGTGGGCAGTGGCAGGGGATACGCCGGACAGGGATTTCGTGGTGGCGCTCTGCAGAGACGCAGGGCGGATGATGGTGGATAGGCTGGGGAGCGTACACGATGTGACCCGTAAGGGCGAGGTGGACCTCGTGACTGAGGTAGACCTGGTCCTGGGGGAGAGAATCACGGAGCAGATCAACAGCCGATTCCCCGAGCACAGCGTCCTCAGCGAAGAGCGATGGGACGGAGAGACGGCTACTCTTGCCGATTACGTGTGGCTGGTAGATCCGCTGGATGGGACCACGAACTACGTTCACGGCTATCCCGCATTCTGTGTGTCCGTGGCACTGGCCCAGAGAGGCGATGTGCTGATAGGCTGCGTATTCGATCCCTTGCACGATGAGCTCTTCTATGCGGAGAAGGGCGGTGGGGCCACGCTGAACGGATCGAGGATCTGGGCTTCTGATGAGAATCGCTTGATCTCATCGCTACTGTCCACGGGCTTCCCATACGTGCGTGGCAGCGTTGCCGAGCAAAACGTGGCCCTCTTGAGAAAGCTGCTACCCACGATACAGGGGGTGAGGCGCAGCGGATCGCTGGCTCTGGATCTGGCGTACGTGGCGGCCGCGCGTCTGGACGGACACTGGGAGCTGAACGTCAAACCTTGGGACACCGCCGCGGGCGGGTTGCTGATCAAGGAGGCCGGGGGTGACATCTCCAATATGAGGGGAGAGGCCTGGAGTCCTTTCAAGGAGGATGTTGTCGCCACCAACGGCAAGATCCACCAGGAGTTGCTGGGTATACTACAGTCTGCTGGGTGAAACCGTCAGCAGGGTTTCCTAGGGATGTACGTAAGTGCGAAACTGGTGGAGGAGATCGAGGCCAAGCTGGGCAAGCCTCAGGTGCAACACCTGGAACACGAGATAGGTGAAGCCGAACTGGCCTTCGTGCGAGCGACTCAGAAGCATGGTCGCGCCCACGATATCACACTGTTCATCTTCAACGATGACCACCTGGCCTTGATCAGGAAGCCTATGTTTCGACGGCCCATTTTCCGGGCACCGAGCGGCGGCCTGGAACCTGGCGAGTCCTTCGAGGAGGGTGCCCGGCGCGAGGCGCTCGAGGAGACCGGGCTGGACATAGAACTGGAGAGGTATCTTCTGCGGATCCACGTTCGCTTCACTGGCGACGATGACTATCTGGATTGGACCAGCCACATCTTCGTGGCACGGGCCGTCGGCGGTCAGTTGGAGGCCCAAGACAAGACGGAGATCGCCGAGACGAAATACGGGACCATAGACGAGTTGCAGGGGCCGATCAGAGAAGCTCTGTTGGCCAGCGGGCGGGGTCTGCTGGCGTATCGGGTGGCGCTTACCGACGCAACGGTGGCAACGCTGCGAGGCGGCTCATAGTCGTGGTTTGTTCCGGGGAGAGAGGAAGACTCCCCGGACAGGGATCGATAGACTACGTTTTCAGAGAAGTAAGCGAGGAGGTCGCGCAATGGAGATCAAGAGAGTGGGAGTCGTGGGTGCCGGGATCATGGGTGCGGGCATCGTGCACGTCTGCGCTCAATCTGGGTACGAGGTGGTGGTCTCGGAGATCAACGACGAGTTGCTGAACAAAGGTATCGGTACAGTCGATCACTTCCTCGGCAGGGCTGTGCAGAAGGAGAAGATGACGGCTCAGGACAAGGGCGAGATTATGGGGCGCATCAAGGGCACGACCAGCATGGGCGATTTCAAGGACTGCGATCTGGTCGTGGAGGCTATCATCGAGAACCTGGAGTTGAAGAAGCAGGTTTTCAAGCAGTTGGATGAGATCTGCCCTCCGCACGCGCTCTTGACCAGCAACACCTCGTCCATGACCGTCACCGAGATGGCCGCGGCCACCAACCGGATGGACAAGGTGGTTGGCCTGCACTTTTTCAACCCTGTTCCCGTGATGCGGCTGGTGGAGATCGTGACCACCATCGTGGCCAGCGAGGAGACGGTCGAGACGCTCAGAGCGTTCGCCGAGTCGCTGGGCAAGACAGTGGTCATCGCCAAAGACACGCCGGGCTTCATCGTCAACCGGCTGCTGATACCCTACTTGTTGCACGCCATCCGGTTGTACGAGTCCGGCCTGGCCAGCATCGAGGACATAGACACTGCGATCGAGCTGGGGCTGAACCACCCGATGGGGCCCTTCCGGCTGCTGGACATCCTCGGCAACGACACCACGCTGTTCATCGCCGACAACATGTTCAACGAGTTCAAGGATGATGTATATGCGGCTCCGGTGCTATTGAAGCGTATGGTCACCGCGGGCATCCTGGGTCGCAAGTCGGGCAGGGGCTTCTACGGCGAGTACAAGTGAAACAGTATCAGCTTGCCGTCCCGGGCCTGCTGTGGCGTGAGGCTGTCAGCGGGCGGGCACGTTGTGTGCCCTGGAGGCCGAGGGGAACGGGAGCAGAGATGCTGGACCTGGCATGAGGAGGTGTAGTGAATGGCCTACAAGTATCTGTTGGTAGATCGAGAGGACAAGATAGCTGTCGTCACCATCAACCGGCCTGACAAGTTTAATGCTCTCAACGAGGGAGTGGTGGCCGAGATCAGCGCAGCCATGGACGAACTGGCCACGGAAGAAGAGGTACTCGCCATCGTTCTCATCGGTGCAGGAGAGAAGTCCTTCGTATCCGGGGCGGACATCGGCTTGCTCCAATCTCTGAAGTCACCCGAGGCTGCGGCGGAGCACTCTCGCCTCGGGCAAGCCGTGATGCTGAAGATCGAGAACCTGCCCAAGCCCGTGATAGCGGCCATCAACGGCTTCGCGCTGGGCGGAGGGCTGGAGCTGGCCATGGCCTGTGACATCCGACTAGCCGCCGATACTGCGAGAATGGGTCAGCCGGAGATCGGTCTGGGCCTCAGCCCTGGCTACGGAGGCACGCAGCGACTGTCACGCCTGGTCGGAAAGGGCATGGCCAAGATGATGATCCTCACCGGGGACATGATCGACGCTCAAGAAGCGCTGCGCATCGGCCTGGTGCAGAAGGTCGTACCAGGGGCAGAGCTACTGACGGAAGCGAAGGTCTTGGCCAGCAAACTGGCGGAGAAGGCACCGCTGAGCATGGCGTCCTGTAAGCGGTCGATCAACCAGGGACTGGAGACGGATCTCGAGAGGGGACTCGCCATCGAGGCCTTAGAGTTCGGAGGGCTGGCCGCCACCGAGGACTATCAGGAGGGGACGGTGGCATTTCTGGAGAAGAGAAAGCCGTTGTTCAAAGGGAAGTAGTGGATGGTTGGCGACGGGGGCTTGACACAGTGTCCGACGCATGTTATAATGCACATGTGGCGTCCAGTGAGCGCCATGTATTTCCCGTGACACACTTCCCCCGAAACACAGTTCGGGCTACGCGTCTCCGCCACGTATGCAGGTGACCCTCAAGCTGCCCGCCACGCGGGCATGAGCATGACACAGACAGAATAGAGAAAAGGAAAGGAGAGGGGCAAATGGCACTAGAGTGGTTACCCCGGGACTATGAGAAGAAGGATCACGCGTTGTGGGGCGATGAACACTTTGGCAGCATGGACAATCCGCCATGCGTGGTCTACGAGAAGAAGCCGATCATCGATCCCAAAGGGAATCCGGTGGACGGACTGTACAGCGCGTGGGTGTGGCTGAACAACCCTAAGCAGTACAACTCGTACACCACCGGGATGGTGAAGGGGGTCATCGCGGGGATGACCAACGCTGCCGCCGACAGCAGCGTGGTGGCGGTGGTCTTCACCGGCGTTGGGGACCGAGCCTGGTGTACTGGGGGGAACACCAAGGAGTATGCCGAGTACTACAGCGGGAGGCCTACCGAGTACGCCCTGTACATGGACCTCTTCAACGGCATGGTGGATAGTATCCTGGACTGCAAGAAACCGGTGATCTGCCGCGCCAACGGGATGAGGGTTGCCGGCGGGCAGGAGATCGGCGGGGCTTGCGATCTGTGCGTATCGTCCGACGTAGCGGTCTACGGTCAGGCTGGTCCCAGACACGGCTCCGCCCCGGTGGGCGGCTCGTCCGACTTCCTGCCGTGGTTCCTCGGGATCGAGGATGCTATGTGGAACTGCATCTCTTGCGAGATGTGGAGCGCCTACAAGATGTTCCGCAAGGGCTACCTCAGCAAGGTAGTGCCGGTACTGAAGGACGAGAAAGGGAGCTGGGTGAGAAACCCTCAGGTCATCACCGAGGAGTACGTGCGCGACGGCGAGATCGTGTACGGAGAGTTCAAGACGGGCGATGAGGCGAAGAAGGCCAGGGATTTCGTCTACAACACCCCCGCCGACTTCGAGCTGCTGGACAGAGAAGTCAACAACATGCTCTGGACCTTCACCAACCTGTTCCCCAACTGCCTCCAGATATCCATCGACTCCATCAGGGCCAAGAAGAAGTTCTTCTGGGATCAGGGCAAGCTGTACTATCGCCACTGGCTGGCCGCCAATATGTCCAGTGAGGCCTTCTTGGGCTTCCACGCCTTCAACACCAAGAAGATCACCGGCAAGGACAGGATCGACTTCATCAAGTACCGTCAACTGATCGATGAAGCCCGGTTGGTGGACGACGAGTTCATGGCCGAGGTCTTGGCCAAGCCTCAGGAGCAATAAGCCTACCTTGACACGTCAGGTCTGAGAGCCTGATTCGGCACAGGGCCGGCTCTTGGTTTGTTGAGCCGGTGGTACTTGCGTTGTGGGGTGGTTCACACCCCGAGAGGGGTGTGAACTTCCCTTCCTTCCCGAAGAGCAGATACCGAGAGGAAGAGACATGAGCCGTCTGTGGCTCGTGCTCGGTATATCACTAATGTGGCGCCCAACCCTCGAGACCTGTGAGAAAGCACACAGCTCTTGGGTGTTGCCTCAGATTCAGAGAGTCCCACAATCCGCCTAGACCCAAGTGCTCTGCCTATCAATACTTGACAACATACGCACGCTGTGCTATAATAACGATGCTCGGCGGACGAGGCTGGAAGCAAGAAGTGAAGCCTGGGGAGGGAAGATGGCGATCTGGTTGAACGTTGGCGAGATCATGAGAGTCAACGCCGACAAGTTCGGCGACAAGATGGCTGTGAAGGGGCTGGCGGTCAAGGATGGCTTCAGCGAGTTGTCGTTCAAGGAGTATGATGAGAGAGGCTGCCGCCTGGCCCATGCGTGGCTCGACATGGGTCTCGAGAAAGGCGATAGGATCGCGGTGCTGCTCTACAACGTGGTGGAGTACATGGAGATCTATCTGGCAGCGGCCAAGGCGGGGATGGTTGTCGTGCCCATCAACTTCAGATGGGTGGGGCCAGAGATCGAATACGTGGTCAACGACTCCGATTCCAAGGCTTTCATTTGCAGCGAGGAGTTCCTGAGCGAGGTCGAGCCTGTGCAGGGCAGTTTCGAGCAGGTGGATGCGGGTCGCTTCATCTTCGTGGGCAGCGAGGACAAGACCCCCAAGGGCTACGTCAACTACGAGACGATCATAGGTGCGGCGTCGCCGGAGCAGCCGGATGTGGAAGTCTTGCCGAGGGACACCTGGATTCATCTGTATACGTCTGGCACCACCGGGCGGCCGAAAGGTGTGATCAGGTCCCACGAGTCCTACACCGCGTTCTATCTCATCAACGAAGTCGAACACAGCTTCGGCTCCGACGATATCGGCATGATCGTGATGCCCCTCTGTCACGTGAACTCCACCTTCTATTCTTTCGTGTTCAGCTACGTGGGCGGGGGGGTGTACATCCACCGCGCGAGGAACTACGACCCCGTGGAGCTGCTCGAGATCATCGCTCGTGAGGGAATCACCTTCACTTCCCTGGTACCGACCCACTATATTATGATGCTCAACCTCCCAGAGGAGGTCAGGACGAAGCATGATCTGAGCTGCATTCGCCAGCTGCTGATCTCCTCCGCTCCTGCTCGCAAGGAGACAAAACTGGGGATCATGGAGATGTTCTCCAACGCCAAGCTATTCGAGGCCTACGGGTCTACAGAAGCAGGTCTGGTGACCTTGCTGCGGCCGCGCGATCAGTTGACGAAGCTTGGATCCATAGGCAAGGAGTGCATCGGCACCGACCAAGTCAAGCTACTGGACGAGAATGGTGACCCCGTTCCTCAGGGTGAAGTCGGGGAGCTGTATTCTCGGGGACCCATGATGTTCGAGGAATACTGGAAGATGCCGGAGAAGACCGCCAGTTCTTTCCGGGGCGAGTACTTCACCGCCGGTGACATGGCCAGGATGGACGAGGAAGGGTACTACTACATCGTGGACCGGAAGGACAACATGATCATCACGGGCGGCGAGAAGGTTTATCCTTCCGACGTGGAGTCAGTCGTGGGCTCGCATCCTGGCGTGCTGGACGTGGCGGTGATCGGCGTCCCTGACGAGAAGTGGGGCGAGGCGGTGAAGGCGGTGGTCGTGCCCAAGGACCCCGACGCGCCTCCCACCGAAGAAGAGATCATCGAGTTCACTCGAGGAAAACTCGCCGGCTATAGGAGGCCGAAGGGCGTCGACATCATCGGCGCCGAGGAGATGCCCAGGACGGCGACGGGCAAGATCCTGCACCGTGTATTGAGGGAACGTTACCTACAGTAGGAGCGGGTGCAGCCGGACAGCGACGCCAGTCCCAACTGGCGGGCGATCTGTCTCGTGATCACGGTGGGAATGGCGCGTGGCCATCCATGGGAAACCGTCCGTATCCATCGTCTACACGGAGGACGCTAGGACCCAGTGATGCAGTGTAGTCTGGAGGGCAAGGCGGTCATCCTCGCCAGCGGCAGAGGCATGGCGAAGGCCACCGCAGTGGGTTCCGGCCCAGTTGGCCGCGCACAACACCAACGCCAGCGCGGTAGGAGCCGGATCGACGGGCATAGGGTTCGGCAGACCTATCTGAAACGAAACAGTGCGCGAGAGAGTTCTCGAATGCCGCCCTCCAGCGTCGGGAGGCTGATCCCGACGACGCTGTGGGGGCGGTTCTTCTTTGAGCCTCGGAGAGTGCCAGTTTCGTCAATGGTCAGTTGATCTACGTAGGCAGTGACTTCCTGGTCGCTTGATACCTTTCAGGTTTTGGGAGGCAGGAGAGTGGAGTACGTCGAGAAGCTGCGGCAGATCCTGGGCGAGGAGAGCGTGAGGACCGACCCGGTCGAGTTGATGTGCTACTCCCGCGATATGTCGGTCCACGTGGGCGTACCGGACGTGATCGTCTTCGCCCGTTCCACAGACGAGGTGTCCAAGGTCCTGGCCCTCGCCAACGAGGAGAGGATACCAGTCACACCGAGGGGTTCGGGCACGAGTGTAACCGGGGCGGTGCTGGCACCCAAGGGGGGCATCGTCCTGGATCTCTCGCAGATGAACAACATCAGGGAGATCAATCGTGAGGATGGGTACGTGGTGGCGGAGCCGGGGGTGATTCTCGACAACCTGAACAAAGCCCTGGCCCCCACCCACTTTTATCCCCCCGACCCTAGCAGTCATGCCTTGGCCTCCCTTGGGGGCAGCGTGTCCACCAACGCCAGCGGCGAGCGGGCTGTGAAGTACGGTGGTACCAAGGATTGGGTGATGGGGTTGGAGGTGGTGCTGGCCGATGGTCACGTGCTGAGGACAGGGACCTCGGTCCCGAAGAGTTCCGCCGGCTTCGATCTGACTCATCTGTTCCTGGGCTCCGAAGGTACACTGGGCGTCGTGACCGAGATCACGGTCAGGATCTTGCCCAAGCCCGAATACGTAGCCTTCGTCACCATCCGGTTCAAGGCGCTGGAGGATGCCGGGACTGCCGTGACCGAGATGCTGACGGAGGGGGTCCCCCTCGCCAAGTGCGAAGTGCTGGACAGCGTAGCTCTGGGTGTGGTCAAGGAGGTCATGGGCCTGGACATCCCTGACGATGTCGGCTGCATGTTGTTCATGGAGCTGGACGGGCAGACCTCTGTGGTGCACGAGCAGTTGGAGCGGGTAAGGGAGATCGCTGGCAGGCATGAGCAGATGGGTATGGAGTGGAGCGACGACGCGCAAGAGATGGCCAAGATCTGGGCGGCGCGATCGGGGCTGACCGCTGCCCTGGGCAACGTCATCAGGGGCGAGCGGCTGATACCTATCGTGGAGGACTTCGGCGTCCGCAATAGCAGGATCCCGGACGTGATCAAAGGGGTGCAGGAGGTTGGGCAGAAGCACGGTGTGCGTATCGCCAGCTTCGGACACGTGGGTGATGGCAATATCCATGCCGTGATCATGGCGGATCCCAGAAGACCAGACCATTGGGAGAAGGTGAGGGGCATCGCCGAGGATTTCATAGAACTGACTCTCAGGCTGGATGGTACCCTCACTGCGGAGCACGGCACCGGCATGGCCAAGTCACCTTTCATGGTTGGGGAACTTGGCGCGGCTCAGGACGTGATGCGGAGCATCAAGAAGGCGCTCGATCCGAACGGCATCCTGAACCCAGCGAAGATGGGCCTCGACGATGAGGTGAAGGACATCTACGACTACTTCGCGTTCGAGGCTCTAGTGGAGCGGCCCGAGGAGGTGGAGAGCTTTGGGTGGGAGGTGGACAGCGAGATTATGGCCTGCATTCAGTGCGGCTTCTGCCGGCTGGGCTGTCCCGTCTTTGGCGAGACGATTCTGGAGTCACGCAATGCAAGAGGTCACGTCATCCTGGCGTACAACCTGATGACGGGCGCTGTGGAGCCGTCGGAGGCACTGGCGTCGAGCTTCTACCAGTGTACTACTTGTCTGAACTGTCAGGCAGTCTGCCCGGCGAGTGTTGATGTCGCTGGCATCGTCGGCGGAGCCAGGCAGAGACTAGTGGAGGCTGGCTATCTACCCCAGGTCTTCGGGCCCATGCTCGACAGTCTGAAGGAACAGGGGAACCCGCTTGGGGAGCAAGCGGCGAATAGAACGGAGACCTATCCTTCGGGCTACGAGGAGAAGGCCGCGGTGACGGGGCCGGTGGATGTGCTCCTCTACTTGGGCTGCACCGGCTCATACCAGGACCTGTACATCGTGCCCAGCATGATGGAGTTCATGGACCAGGCGGGGGTCAACTACTCCGTGCTGGGAGAGAAGGAGACATGCTGTGGCTACGTCGCTTTTCTCGTCGGCGCGAAAGAAGCCTTCCAGGAGTGTATGGACAAGAACCTGGCGATCTTCTCGGAGCTGAGCCCAGGACTGATAGTCACCACTTGCGCCGGATGCCACAGGACGCTGAGAGACGTATATCGCGAACACTCGGGATTCGACGTGGAGGTGCTGCACGCTGTGGAGTACATGGATCGTTTGATCTCCGACGGCGAAGTTCGCTTCCAGGGCGAGTTCCCCATGAAGGTCATCTATCACGATCCCTGTGACATCGGGAGGCACATGGGCATCTACGAGCCGCCGCGCAACGTCCTTCAGGCGATTCCCGGTCTGGACTTGGTGGAGTTCAGCCTGAATCGCGCCCTGGCCAAGTGCTGTGGGGGCGGTGGGGGGCTCAAGGGTTTCGATGGTGAGTTGAGCTCCGCCCTGGCCGAGAAGAGAGTGGCCGAGGCCATGGACCTGGGGGCCGAGGTGATTGTGTCGGCCTGCCCAACCTGCAAGAGCAATCTGAAGCTGGCCGCTGCAAAGCTCTCGAGAGAACGGAAACAGCGGATGAAAGTGATGGACATCACTGAGGTGGTAGCAGAGGCGCTACACTAGAGTTATCGAGGGGAGCTGGATGTCTGAGAGGAAGTTGCTGCGCAAGCCGATACAGGCGGCTAAACAGCTAGGCGAGGTGATGCGGGACTACTTCTACCGGATGGATCGTATCGCCAAGGGGGAGGAGGAGGGACGCATCGCCTGGTGCACCAGCACGGGACCGGGTGAACTACTCCAAGCCTTTGGCTTCGAGGTTCACTATCCAGAGAACCACGGGGCCATACTCGGGAGTAGGCGTGTGGCCGCGGACTACATACCGTTAGCCAACGCCATTGGCTACTCACCGGAGATCTGCTCCTATCTCACGAGTGACGTGGGATGCTACCTGAAGGGTGAGACGCCTTTATCGCAGGCCTACCCTGGTATCGAGAGCGTTCCGAAACCAGACGTCCTGGCCTACAACACTCAGCAGTGTCGCGATGTGAGGGAGTGGTTCGAATACTACGGTAGGGAGTTCAACGTACCCGTGATCGGCATCAACCCTCCCAGGGGGATGGAGCAGGTCACGGCGGCGAACGTCGACGACGTAGTCCAGCAGATCAGGGAGCTGATACCTCCTTTGGAGAGGGTCAGCGGCGAGAAGTTCGACATCGACAGGTTCAGGGAGTCGATGCGGCTCTCCAGAGAATGCAGCGAACTCTGGGGATACGTGCTGGGCCTCGCCAGCAACGTGCCCGCGCCGTGGACGTTTTTCGATGGCTGTATCCACATGGGGCCAGCGGTCTGCCTGCGAGGTACTCAGGAGCCCGTCGATTACTACCGGGCGTTGAAGGAAGAGCTGGAGCAGCGGGTGGCGGATGGCATAGCCGCGGTGGAGAACGAGCGCTTCCGCATCTACTGGGAGGGTATGCCCATCTGGGGCAAGCTGCGGGCTCTGTCGGAGCAGTTCTCCGAGCTGGATAGCTGCGTGGTGGTATCGACGTACTGTAATAGCTGGATCTTCAGCGCCTTCGATGAGCAGAGGCCCTTCGAAAGCATGGCGCAAGCGTATACAGAGATCTTCATCAACCGCAGTGAGCCCGCCAAGGAGGTGTATGTCGAGGGGCTGGTGAGAGAGTACAAGGTCGACGGAATCGTCTTCCACGACGCGAAGACCTGCCCCAACAACTCGAATTCGCGATACGGCATGCCCCAGAGATTGCAGGATAAGCTGGGCATCCCTACGCTGACCCTTGACGCCGACCTGAACGACCTGAGAATGTACTCGGAGGAGACCACCAGGACCAACATCGAGGCCTTCGTTGAGCAGTTGGAGGATACGAAAGAGGTTAGATCTGGATAGGATGGCGAGCCTGGACGGGAGCTACGTTGGCGGTCTGGATTGTGGGACCACCACGACCAAGGCCGTGATCATAGACGGCACGAGGAGGATACTCGGCAGTTGCGTGCGGAAGTCCGGCGCCAATCTCCTCGAGTCGGCGGAGACTGCGCTAGAAGAGGCGTTGAGCAGCGCTGGCCTCAGCGCGGACCAGGTGAGGTACATCGTTGGCACCGGGTTTGGCAGACGGAGCATCTCCTTCGCTCATCAGACCAAGACCGAGATCAGTTGCCACTCCAAGGGGTGCCACCACTACTATCCAGAAGCGATCACGGTGATCGACATCGGTGGCCAGGACAACAAGGTGGTCAAGCTGGACAGCTCTGGCAGGAAAAGCAGCTTCAAGATGAACAGGAAGTGCGCGGCGGGCACCGGTGCCTTTCTGGAGGAGATGGCGTACAAGCTGGACGTTCCGGTGAGCGAATTGGAGGGTTTGGCCCGCAAGTCAAGCAGTGGAACAGAGTTGGGGAGCTTCTGCACGGTGTTCACGGCCACCGAGGTTCTGGACAGAATCAGGGGGGGCGAGAAGCTGGAGGACATCGTCAGGGGATTGTTCAATTCTGTGGCCAAGCGCATTCTGGAGATGGACAGGCTGACCGGCCGCGTGATCATCAGCGGTGGTGTCGTGGCCCACAACCCCATCGTGGCCGAGATCATCAGCGAGAGGGCCAACATAGAGGTGGAGATAGCGCCCCACCCACAGGAGATGGGGGCCTTCGGCGCGGCGCTTTTCGCTGCCGAGTCGGTGGCCAGAGAAGCGGGAGAGGAAGACAAACTATCAGTAGCGAGGAGGTAGACGACCAATGACAGCAGTACCTGACAAGATCCAGACCTGGCAGATGGTGCAGCCGACGGCCAAGGATCGGGAGACAGGGGAAGTAACACCCGGCAGGCTGGAGAAGACCAGCATTCCCGTCCCAGAGTTGAAGCCGGGTGAGGTGTTGGTGGAAATCGCCGGATGTGGAGTGTGCCACACCGACCTGGGGTACTTCTACGATGGCGTCCCCACCGTAACCAAACCGCCGCTCACGCTGGGCCACGAGATCAGTGGCGTGGTCGTGGCTGGCGACAACAAGTGGGTAGGCAAGGAGGTAATCATCCCGGCGGTGATGCCATGTCGCAACTGCCCGATCTGCGACATGGGCCGGGGCAACCGTTGTCTGGCGCAGAAGATGCCGGGCAACAGCCTGGACATCTACGGCGGTTTCTCCAGCCACATCCCGGTTCCGGCGGCGGACCTGTGCCCCGTGGAGGATCGCAAAGGGATGCCACTGGAGTGGTTGGCCGTCGTGGCGGATGCAGTGACCAGCCCCTACCAAGCGGCGATCCGTGCGGATGTCCAGGAGGGCGACAGGTGCATCATCCTCGGGGTGACCGGTGGCCTCGGCGTCTTCATGTCCCAGATTCTGAAGGCCATGGGCGCAGAAGCCGTAGTCGGTATTGCGCGCCACCCGGACAAGCTGGAGAGGGCTCTGGAGTACGGAACCGACTACGTGATCAACTCTACAGACAAGAGCCCCAAGGACATTCGCAACGAGTTCCGTGACCTCTGCAAGGAGAACGGGCTGCCCTCGAACTGGGGCTGGAAGATCTTCGAGATGACCGGCGCCAAGCCAGCTCAGGATATCGCTCTGGCTCTCCTCGGATTCGTTGGCAAGCTGATCTGGGTTGGCTTCTCCATCAACCAGAACGAGTACTCCCTGTCCAGGCTGATGGCCTTCGACGCCGAGATCATCGGGACCTGGGGCTGCCTACCAGAGTACTATCCTACGGTGTTGAAGATGGTTCTCGACGGCAAGGTGCAACTGGAGCCCTTCGTGGAGGCACGACCTATGAGCCAGATCGAGGATGTGTTCGCGGAGGCGCACAGCACGACTCTGATGAGGAGGATTGTCCTGACACCTGATTTCTAGCTCGGACTGCGTGGGCCGGCCCGTGATGGGCTGAAGAAGCCTGGTGGTGCGATGATTCCAGAAGTCGCATGGGTTCACGGGTTGGCAACGAGCGGCTGTGGGGACAAGCGGCGGTGATCTGCGTCGTGATCTGTGAGCGGGTGGAAAGGAGGTGATGGGAAGAGTTGTGGTCTACTGAGTGGCCTTCTGCGTAGGAGGCTGGCAAGTGGAGCCTGAGTTCCCGTACGAAGTAGAGGAGGAAAAGAAGTGAAAAGCAAAATGCTTGCTGCATTCACAGCGGTTACGTTAGTGGCGCTGTTGGTCGCAGGTTGTGCTACACCTGCCGCAGAGCCTGAGCCTACCACACCGCCACCGGCTGCGGAGGCGACTGCCACACCGGAGCCGGAGCCCGAGATGGGCACGACCTACAAGATCGGGTTTGGGCCTGATGTGACCGGGGGAGGAGCCAACCTGGGTGAGCCCCAACGGAACTGGGCCGAGATCATGAAGGAACGGCTGGAGGAGTCTGGCGGGATCGTTGGCCCGGATGGCGTTGTCCACGAGGTGGAGATCATCGTGGGCGATTCCGAGAGCAACCCGGATGTCGCAGCCAGCCTGGCGCGGAGGTACGTTGACGAGGACGAGGTGGTGGCCCTGATCATGGGAAGTGTCACGCCCATCAGCCTGGCCATCGCCGAGGTAGCCACAGAAGCTGAGGTGCCGTACATCTCCATGGCGTCGTCGTTGGCGATCATCGCGGACCCCGACACGGGTGAGATGCGGCCCTGGGTGTTCAAGGTGGCCCAGAGCAACGGGGACGTGGCGCAGTGGCAGGTGGAGCGACTGACGGACTTGGGCGTGAACTCGGTGTGCTACATGTACGAGAACACCGGCTACGGCAAGGACTGCTATAACAACTCGTCCGCTGCGCTCACCGACGCGGGCATGGAGAACATGTTCGAGGGAGCCTTCGAGCGCACAGACACTGAGTTCCCGCAGGTGCCCGCCATAGAGGCTGCGGGGTGCGACGCAGTGGTGATCGGCGCTATCCCGCCGGGGGCCGCCAACGCCCACCTCGCGATCCGGACGGCACTGCCCGACATTCCCATCATCCACGGCCATGGCGTCTGCACGACGGACTTCATCACCGCCGGTGGCGACGCGGTGGAGAGTGCGGAGATGCCCTGCAGCGCAGTGATCATCGCCGAGGACATAGCCGCTGACAATCCTGCGAAGGCAACCTGGATGGACTTCAAGGACGCCTACGAGGACTACACCGGCGAGCCGGTCAGCACCTTCGGTGGTCACGCCTATGATGCTCTGTACTGGGTCATCGAGGCGCTGGAGACTCTGCCCGAGGGGTTGAGCCTGGCGGAGCAGCGAGCGGCTGTTCGCGACTATATCGAGAACAACATCACAGACTGGCCTGGTACGGCAGGGATCTTCAAACTCGCTCCTGACGACCACTATGGATTGGACTACACGTCCTTCACCTGGTTCAAGGTGGAAGGCCAGAAGTTTGTCCCCTTCCCGGAAGAGGAGTGGTAGACAGACGGACAAGGTCGGGGACTGAGGCCCTGGCCTCAGTCCCCCTCTTGCCGTAGCAGGGGGAGCAGGCATGGGCAAGTACCTGGGCGCCAGATCTGTGAGGCTGGGTCTGACGGCGGTTGCCACGGTGCTACTGGTGGCGTACGTTGTCTTCCTTGCCTACGAGAACGGGTACGGCCTCAAGGCCTTTGCGCAGTGGACGATGGATGGCATCCGCGGGGGAAGCATCTACGCCCTCGTCGGACTGGGTTTTGTGGTCATCCACAGTGTGACGGGTGTGATCAATTTCGCACAGGGTGAGTTCGTCATGCTGGGCGCGATGATGTGCGCGAGTCTATATGAGTTTGATCTGCCACTGCCGCCTGCCCTCAAGCTGGCGGTAGCCGTCATCGCCTCTATCCTCACAGTCACGGTGGTCGGGATACTCCTGGAGAGGGGGGCCATCTATCCGGCTCGCGGCGCGAGTGTGGTCACGCTGATCATCATCACCATCGGGGCCACGATTGCCATCCGAGCCACAGCGCTCATCATCTGGGGAACGCAGGCCAAGATCGTGCCGGCCTTCAGCAACTTGCAGCAGATAGATCACATCTTCAGACCCTTCGGACTGACGCTGGGTGCCCAGAGCTTGTGGATTTGGGGTACCGTGGCCTTGGTCCTCGGCGCTCTGCTCTACTTCTTCGAGCGCACTATTCTGGGCAAGGCGTTGCGGGCTTGCGCGGTCAACCGGCGGGCGGCAGAACTGATGGGTATCAGTCCCAGTCGTATGTCGCTTCTTGCCTTCGGTCTGGCGGCTGCGGTTGGCGCCATCGGGGGAGTGGTGTTCGGGCCCGTGATCCGGCCTCAGTACGACATGGGGCTGGCTTTCGGCCTCAAGGGCTTCGTGGCCGCCATCATGGCTGGCATGGTCAGCCCGCTGGGAGCCGTGCTGGGAGGGTTGATATTGGGGGTGGCGGAGAACGTAGGCACCGGAGTCACCGGATTGTACGGTTACAAGGACGTGATAGCCTTCGTCATCCTGATCTTGATCTTGCTTCTCAGGCCCCAAGGTCTGATCGGTGGAGGGGAGCGAGGCGTTGAGCA
>Ga0315553_10001532_pt1 | contig 19089 bp, 12 predicted proteins | sample SalMarSW160140MG_FD_203099 | JGI IMG/M metagenome (GOLD analysis project Ga0315553, IMG submission 203099) | Salt marsh sediment microbial communities from the Plum Island Ecosystem LTER, Massachusetts, United States - Salt Marsh Sediment SW1601-40 ... | reverse complement strand
CTGGCTCCTTGTTTTGCATAATGTATCATCACCAAAAATAATGGATTCGTACTACTTAAATTCATCATAATGGCAGCGAGGGTTGCTGTTTCAGAAAATTTGTTTCAGTTATGCATACATGTAACATAAGTGAAGTCATTATTTCTTAATCAATACCTGTTGTTTGTCTAATTGAAGAAGTACACCTGAATTCAAATATGCAAAAGAATTTGTCGTTGATATGATCCATGCTACTGTAAAAGTCATTCAGTTCGCTGAGAAATGATTCCCATCAAATCAGGGATGCTTAATACAAGTGTGTGAAAGTTTCATGTCGAAACAGCACAAATGTTATATTCTTTTCAGATTGGTATAATGTTGATATTGCCAAAATGTTGGAGCTGGGAAATAATATGAAAACGAAAATTTTTGCGTTATGCTTTTTTCTATTTTTAGTTGCAGCAGCCATGACTCCAGTTCATGGGGTTGGTCAGGGAGAGTGGATCGTGAATTATCGAGTGGAAGACTTGGAGACAGGGAAGCTCATTCTAGAGAGTGATTTTCAAACAGGAGAAATCAACGAATATGATTCACTATTCGCGGGATCGGAGTTACGTGTGACAATCACGGTGGATGTAGCTATTACAGCCACTTACGCCACTTTGACACTTTCCACTAACTTGTCACCTTCAACCATCGAAGACAGATACTGGCAACTCGAATCACAGGCTTACGAGTTTGTGGACTATAATCCCGCGCAGCATTATGTAGAGTTCCAACAGGTTGCAGGAACTTTCACCATAACATGTTATGGAAGAATTCCTGTGGGGATTACTCAAGAAGGGATTAACGGGTTTGTGCTACACAAAGCAAAGGAACTTGTTCTAATCAAGTTAACCAGTCCCAGCGGCGAGCTTTTAGATCAAATCAAAAGTGATGTACTCGACGCTGAACTTGCTGAATACCGAAGCCTTCTCGAGAAAAGAGAAGACAAGTTGGAAACCCTTAAGGATTCGGGAGTTGCCCCGGGATACATTGAAATGTATGAAGACATTCTCGAACAAGCAGACGCTCAAGCAGAGCTTGGATTCGTTGATGAAGCGATTGCTCTCTTAGACCTACTTTCAGTCTCTCAAGAGCCTGTTTCGTCGACTGTTGAAGTTCTTTTCTTGCCAATAATGGCTGGTTTAGCAATTGCAGTAGTTGCAGTAGGGGTCCTATACTTAAGAGCCAGAAGCAATAGGAACTATATTTTATCAGTAATTGAAGACCAAATTAGGGATCTGGAAGGGGTGACCCTGAGAGCGTCAAAGTTTGATAGAACTATTTCCTCAAGATTGGAGTCCATTAAAGAAAGACTAAAGAAACTAATCTGGGCGTAATTCAAAATGATACCATACCAAAATAGTGTGATGCTGATAGGGTTAGGCTCGGCAGGAACTAACATCGTAGAAGCTTTCATGAATCACAAAAAAACCAAGGAACTACTAAAGAACGATATTACGCGAATTTCTCTTATGGCAGTTGACATAGCTGATCCAGAGATCAGGAAATTACAAGAAAGCAATGTGAAAATGGCAAATCTTATGCAGAAGCAGGGGATTCCAAGAGAAAGAATGCGGGTAAATGCTCAATCGATAAAGTTTCCAACTGCCGAAGCAATGTTCGACTTCATTGATAAGAAATATAATGAATATCTTCTGAGTGAAGGAGCCAAAATCGAAAACTTCAATCCATGGCTCCGCTCAACAAGAGCCATACCTCCTTTAGCTGGAGGCGCGGGCAGGAGAAGAGCATTAGCAAAGGCAGTATACGTCTTAAACTACTATCAGCTTGGCATAATGAGAGGTTTAATAACTTCATTTAAAGAACAGGCTCTCTCGTCGATAATTACTCCAACCGTCGTCTTGATATATGGATTAGGGGGAGGCACTGGAAGTGGACTGTTTTGCGAGTTCACTAGACATTTAAGAAAAGTGTTGGGATCCAGTGTACCGATTATAGCTTTTGTAATCGCTCCATGTGGCGGGGATGACCCGCCAGCAAAGGGAACTTCAGCCTTTACGGCTATGAATGAATTATCTTTGTTGTTGAATAGAGATTACAACGAGTACATCAGCAAGTCGTTTGGTGAAATCTATCAAAATCCATTGAATGCCCTTGTTTGGTTGCCCTTAAGGCCTGCATACACAAATGTAGGCAACATCGTTACTGCCCGAAGAGATATGGATGAAATGATTGTTGATATGCTCTATGTTTTGATGGATTTCGATTTGGCTGATCTTTTAGGAGGAATAGGAACTGAGGTTGGGCTCACAGATAATTTCGTCCACACGTTAGGTATGATCAAGATAATGTATTCGGTGGACGATTACATATCAGCCTTCAAGCTATATTTCGAAAAACTTCAATCAGTATACGAGTTCAGAAAAGAGAAGCTTGACATTTTTAAGGGAATCAAAAAAATCATCAAAGTAAACAGTAACATAACAAGGGAACTCTACAAAAAGTATCTGATAAAATCTGGCACATACGCTGAAGAGGAGTTTGACGAGAAAGTCAAGTCTATTATTTATGGCAATCCAATGCTTGAAGAAGACTATGAACTACATGTTAAATGTATAGCGGAGCAAGCAAAAAATTGGCTAAGCGATCTAATGAAGTTTCTATCAACCATCAGATTGAATAAAGGCTGCGGACCAATAGAGCGGAAAATAGTAAAGTTGGTGCTCAGAAAAAAGAAATCTAGGAAAAAAGACAACTTGGAAACCTTGATCACGGAACTTACAAAAACACACCTCGACTTCTCTGTAAAGAAAGCTGCCATCTTTGAGCGCTTGAAGCAACTAATTCCCGGTTCACAAGTCTTCACCGTAAGGCAAAAGAAACTTTTAGAGGATCTGATGAATCTGACGGATCTTGTTGAAGACTCTCTCGAAATTCTTAGATTTTATGATGAGACTAGGATCTTTACAGAAGAAGTAATCAAATATTACGAGGGCCTCCCAGATTCTGAGACTGAATTAAAAGATTTGAAGAATATCCGAGCCCAATTAGCAACTCTCTATTTAGTTGTCCAGTTAACGCTTAGAACACCATCCGATGAAGCAAAGATGATCGATGATCACCTCAGCTACATAAATGAAGTCATGAGCAAGATGATGGATAAACGGGGATCTATCGATAATGAACTTGTTATAATACAGGAAGAAAAGCAGAGAAAAGAATTCGACAAATCAAAAATGCAGAAGCGGTTGCGCAAGTTTTTAAGTTCAAAAAGATACGCCAGAGAACAGGTTACAATGTATGAACGGGATCTAACAAGAATAGCGGAAGAAGAGTCTTACATCCTTGAAGAGCTTGAAAACCTTGAAAGTAACATCAAATTGTATGATCAGTTGGCTAAAAAACTTGAAATCACTTCTGAATATCGTAAGAGATTGAACACGATTGTTGATTTGTCCAAAGAATATGACGAAAAGCTCTCGCAGATAGTTGAACCCAAGAAATACTTTGAAAGATCAACCGAGCTCACTGAAAGAGAGCAAACGAAGATAATCTTCAAAATACTAGCCGAACAAGAAGACACGCTCTCCAGAGATGTGATAGTAAAAGAAATACTTGACATGGAACACTTTAACGATTACATGAAGAGCATCATACGAATTTTCAAAACACCAAGCCTCATGGGATATAAACCAACCTACAAATCTGATTACATTTGGGTGACTGTGGAGACCCCTCCGAAGCTATGGAGTGAAGACCTAACACAAGAGCTGTATACTTCACTTGCAGGATACGTTACCAGCGAGGTGTCACGAACAATAACCGTCCGGGTGATCGAGGCTCGGGACCCATGGACAACTAGAATCCTAGTTGTAGGTGGCAGAGGAAAGCCAGAAGACCTTGAAGCATTTGATGAAATGCAACTCCTGTATAGTAAAGCTAACGATTTCGAGAAGAATTTCTCTCGTTCCTATCTCCTTGAACATGGAGTTTCAGCAAAACAACTCGTTGACGAGATAAAAAATAACAATCAGGAGAAGAAACAAAGCGCCAAGAAGGATTAGCTCTTAATCTTCTACTAAACTCTTAACGATTCCTTGCCATTCTTCCGCATTTATAAAGCCACGGTCTATTGCATCACCTTTTATTGCGTCTATATCTTTCTCCATCGAGGTGAACATCTCAGTTACATCGAAGCCTCCCACAAACAAAACAACATCTATTCTGTCGCTGGTATCTTCCACGTATATGGGGTCACTGAAGTAGATAGATTTGAGGCTGGCTTTGTCCTTAAACCAGTTGACTATTGATAACTCAATTTTTTCCCTTGGAAGTTTGGTCTTCAATCGAGAAGGAATGCGAAGAAGAACATAGAGCACCGATGCGCTTGACAGGTCAAATGTTAAAAGAGGTCTGAGTAATGCGGCGGCGAGTACATTTTCTACTGAGCCATAAATCCTAAGGCTAGCTCCTGTGGCGGATAGAACCGTAAAAATTTTGATGTTAAAAGACCTCGACAATTCAGAGAGTTCTTGAACAAGTGTTTCTTTTGTAAATAGTAATTCTAGTAGATAATTGAGGAAGATGTTGCCCGTTATCTTGGCGCCTTTTCTGTTGACTCCCACGTAATTTTCAAGATTTTCCCTGTTTATGAGTAAAACTGGTGTAGAGTCCGTGGAGACGCTTATTCCAATGGATGAAAACGCGTTAAAATGAACGTCTGGTGGCTGTAGTTTTGATGGCAATACTGCTAATGATACCGAATTTATGTTCAATCGTTTCAGCTGTGAACTTAATGAGGGCAACAGAGCACTGCCAACACCCTCCCATACAGAAGATACAATAATTGCTTGACGTACACTGTTTATAGGTTTGTTTTTTAGGCGAGCGATAAATGCGTCATTTTTTATTATGTTAGGGTAAACATGAAACCAAAAATATGTGTCAAGTTTTGTGTCTAAGCCTAGAATGTTATATGGCTCAAGACGGGATTGACTCCATTTTCTTATATCCTTGCTTGATTTGCCAACAAAGATGGGCAAAACGTCATCACTTTTTTCTATGAAAGGTCCTTTTAGAAGAATCTGGATGGGATATTCACCAATGCATATGATAGCTTGCGAGGGAAACCATGGTTTTAATTGGTCAATGTGTTTTCCGATGCTCTCAATAACATCAAAATGATGCTGGTCTCTGCCAATAAGCAATTGGTCAATGTGTTTTCCGATGCTTTCAATAACATCAAAATGATGTTCACTGATCTCCATGAATACTCTCCACAACAAGCTTTAAGAACGGTTAAGCAAATTAAAGTTTTACATTGATTTGCCTTGAAATCTCTTCGTAATTTGCCGATTTTTCATCTACGAGATTGGTACCGAAGAAGAAAGCAAAGAAAAAAAGAAGAGATGGAACGTGCGCTTAAACAGAAATCGCTTAGGGTATTGACGTTCATAGTGACATTCATTGGCATGGTATTGGGTCTATCGTTGATCCCAATTTTTCCGCAACCCTTACCGCTGCTAATATCCTTTCTGATAGCTTTTGCTGCATTCATGAACCACGCGCGTAGTGGTATGACGATGGGGTGCCTAATCCTTGGATTAGCAGTGGTATACCACATGTCGAGGATAAATATTATATCGCAGATAAGTACGATGCCCTTAGTTCGTCTAGCCGTGATTGTTGCCATTCCGGCAGTGTTTTTTATCCTCCCGGCAATATTTTGTCGCTATGAAGATGCTATCGCCATCAATCTAGGTATTATTGCTGCAACCCTTCTTTTCTTCACTGAAACCTATTATCTTGCCATACCTTTAATCTTGGTTGCAGCGACACTCTATAAAAAGACTAAATTAGGCCTCACTGTTTCATACTATATCCTGATTTCATTACCACTTCAAATAATGTACTATTTGAATTATGTTCTTACTCTAAGTAATCCAGAATGGTGGGAAGATCCTGCTGCTGACCCATTTCTTTATGTTCCTCTCACAGGGATTCTCAAAGGCATTCAAGAATCAATGAGTCAAATCAGAATACTTCAGGCAAACAAAATTCTAGAACCTATAGCAGGGCAGATTACATTCTCGGCTCAGGACCATATATTGCAGACTACGCAGTCGGTTTTAACCAGATATTTCGATTCTCTTCCAGGCATAATTCTCTTTTTGGTCATAGTAGTTGGACTCGTTTCGGCTACTGCTTTATTAACACGAGTGCTAGTAACGGAGAGTCATGCAACAAATACAAAATTGATTCTCCCCGCTTTAACCTCGGCTAGCGCTACTGGCTTATTCTTTCTCTTCCTAATCGGCCTTCAAAAACCGTTAGCCTTTAGGGCGCAAGTTAATCTCCTACAGATTTTAATCGGAATTTCTGCAACTAGTTTAGTAACGGTAATTGCATCTTGGGTCAATTATGCGCCTAAGACAAGTTTAGAAATCGAAAAGCGTTCAAAAATGATCATTGAAAAGGCGCAAGAACTGTTGCGAGTGCGCCTACAAGTTATTGATTGGTCACTGAACAAAGTGAAGAGCAGCGTTTCCTTAGATGTTAGTTCTATTGAGGGAAGAACGCTGATAGTCAAAAGCAAACTTGATAATATTATCAGCAACGTTCAGGACAATTTGTATGACCTATCTGAGTTAAACGAGAAATTCGATGAAGTAGACACGGACCTGAGAAATGAGATTGACAAACTAATGTCTGACCTAGAAACTTCATTGGTACAATATCAAATATTCGTTTACAGTGAATACTCGTCATGGGTACGAAAACTTGAGGAAATTGGTTTAGACGTTGGAACCATCGTAAAAACAGATTTTCAGAAAGAATTACCTCTGGAAATGAGGTTAGAGCTCATTAGAGAGGTATTGGAATCAGGAAGGGCTCTTACCACCAAAGTCATGCAGGTCGCCGAACAAAGTTATGACCTTATTAGGTCCTTATACGACCCAAATCTTCCTGAGAAAAGTTTAGCAGTAACATTTGCTAAGAAAAAACTTGACGAAAACACAGTTTCATGGATTGGGTTGAACGCTCTTTTTGCTGCACTCCATAATTGGCAGAGGCAGTATAGTGCTGAGATTTCCAAGTCTATGAGCCTTCTTCAGAACTCTCTAAATTCAATAGCTAATCTAAGCACTCAAAATGAAAGATTGTTACCCGTCCTAGGCGATAATTTTCCGAAATTGATGGATCTCGTGAAAAGAGCCGAAGATGTCAGAGTTTACATGAAAAAAAAGACATTGAACGTCATGAACATTCTAATCATAAGAGAAGTACTCCAATCTTCATTAACAATTGCTAGAGACGTAATTTTGATTGTTCAAGAAGAGTTAACGAGTAATGAGAAAGCAATCGAAAGTCTGCTACTCACAAAAGATTATTCGTGGGAGAAAAACGTTGAGTGGAGAAAACAAGTAACATCTGAAATGGAGATGGTAGTTAACTCATCAAAGTATGAGCTGAGTCAAGTGATGGAAAATCTGCCCAGATCACTATCATATCTAGATGAGCTTGTAGATTCAATAGTGGCATACAATGAGAAAAAGGAGATTTTACTAAACTATCCGCTAGCAGAAATGGCTATTGAAGAGTTACTTAGACAAAAGAAGCAGGTATATGCCCAAGACCTACCATTCAACCTCAAGTATGCAGAAGAATATCTTAAACTGTTCTACAGCCAAAACTACCTCGACTTTTCTTTTGACAGAGAAAACAAGTCTCTCATGAAGAAAGCATGAATGTGGATTTCACACCCGTCTACAGCTGAACACTCAAATTGTGGAACCGTTCGTTTGCACTTGAATATTAAAGCTTATATCAAGTTAGGGTCAGTAGCTAGTTACCATGAAATCCCTAAAACAGCAGACCGAAACAGAATTTTCAGAATCTGCAGTGAAAGCCTATCTGATAGGTCTCGGTAGCGGTACGTTAGAGTTTATTGATAATGCCATAAAGTTTCATATAGAGAAAGGGCGTCTCAGAAAGCGGAAGGAACTTGTCAGGGACATACCAATGGCTGACATAGAGAGAATGGACCGAGTTGGAAAAGAAATAAGCATTACATGGAAAGGAACCACTGACATATTTGTTATAGAAGAGACGGAATCAGCTGGAACAATATTCGAAAGATTACCTAAGGCTTCTAGAGAACAGAAAAAGGTGTTTGAAGATAAAGAAGTAGCGAAACAAAAAAGAAACGAAATAAGCAAGACAGTTAGCATAGCCATGAATATAGCTGATTCATTATTTGACATTCTCAGGAGTTTACACGGATGGGTTGACTGGGATCGCGTTGAGGGCTTTTTGAAGTGCTCTGAAGAAAACGCGGCGAAGCTAACAGATCAAGAGATGAAAATAATAGAACTGGATTTTACGAAGCTTTCATCCGCTATAAAGGAACGCCTCCCGGAAGAAACCTCGAAAGAAGCCTATAATCTTTTGAGGTTGTTGCATGATTATTTTGGTAGATTAGATTCAGAGAATGAGTTTCTTAAAGAAATTCATCCAAACTATTATGATGCAAAAACAGCAATTCAAGCGCATTATCTGTTAAACGACATCGTGTTAGGTATGATGCTGGAAGATGAGGAAATTGGTAAAGAGCATGACGAGCTTCTGATTACGCTAGAAGACTTGTCAAAGGGAACAGGCTTAAAAATTAATATTAATGCAATCAAAAATGTTGTCGCCAAGTTAGGTGCCGATAAAGAAAAGGAAAGAGTTGTTAAGGAAACCAGAGCGGTTTTCAGAAAGCAACTTGAAGATTTGATGAAAACATGAGTTTTGGATAACTTCCCAACATCCAAAAAGGGGGGTTACAGTAGATGCCCAAACTCATTATTGCGGGGAGCCCCAAAAAGAAAAAAATCTACATCAAAGCATCCAAAAACGGAAACGCCCGATTCATCACAGTAAGCGACAAACTCCTAAACATGCTAGGCAGGCTACCGCGAAAAGAAAACCAAAGTGAACGGTATACTAAATGACGTGCAGTTTACCTAAAAGCTAAATTAACGTATTACATGATGATGGTTCTAAATCGCCCTCTTTTTTAATTAATATTTTTATATTGAATCTAATCCCATCGAGTTATGACCGATTTAAACAAATTTGTTTTAATATTATCGTCAGCATAACCCGCAATTGCAGTCTGCTTCTATTGTGTCTCAAATTATGCTCCAGATTTTTTTGTTTTCGGAGGAACCTGACACACTTGTTTTGGTTAGCCTTGCTGTAAGCGGATTTCTTTTAATTATGTGATATTCTTAGAAGTTACAAGCAAAAACCTGAAGTGCCCTTGCCGTCATTTTGGTGATTAAGTTTCTAGGTGCCCCGTTAGTTCGCCAAAAGATCAGCAAGCTGTTTTATTTGAGCCGTGAAATTGTTATAGTTGTCCTTTGATATTACTTTTTTAATTCCCTTTTCTTCCGCGTTCCTCAAATATTGTAAAGCGCTCTTAGCCATTTTCTTTGCCTCCGCCTCATTTCGAGATTGATTTAGCACCTCAACAGACGCTTGCCCTAAACTGTACCAAATCTGAGGATCGTCGGGTTTGCGTTGAGCTGCTTCAGAAAGATAATTGCTTGCTAACTTGAATTCTCCGTAGTTTCCGTATGAAAGCCCCGCCCAGAACCAAGCGTCATGCGGTTGCGGATTAATTTCTGTGATTTTGCTGAAACATTTTGCTGCCTCAGGGTATTCATTCATTTGATAATGTGCAAAACCTAAATCAAACCAAGCCTTTGCGTTGTTCGAATCAAGGTTCACAGCTTTGTTGTAGCATCTAACCGCGTCAAACAAAAGATTCATACGATGATACGAAACACCCAACCAATACCAGACATCAGAATCGTTCGGAGTCAACCGTAAAGCTTCATGAAAAAGTGTTACTGCATCACCGAATTTGCCTGCTTGAATGAACTGTTGCCCCTTCTGCAAACTATTCTGTTGAGTTACCTTCGCAACTCTCTTTGCGCCACGTAAACTGTACAAACTGTCCTGAACATAACCCTTCAATTCTGACGAAAAACGTCTTTCAACCGTTACAACCGAATCAACCGTTTGATTGCCACTGCTCACAATGGAGATTAGCTCCTTGTCCCAACTTTTCACAAAAGAAAAGCAACGAAAACTGCCGCTAAAATCGGAGTTGCAGACAACAACCACAAGGTCAGGCGACGAAAGCACATTAGTTATTTCCGTGAACCGGTCATCAACTGTAAGAACCCCGTCCGACTTTGAGCAGTTGAGAAAGCCTTTCTGTATCAACGAATCTGCCGCTTTGAGTATTACCCCTTCATCTTTCATCGAAGCTTTCATTTCAGAGGTAACATTGAAAACAAGTTGGTCTGACGCCGAGAATTTGGTGACTAACATCTTCTTTGTGAACGATGCTTCACCGAGAAGATTGGTTATCGAGTCTTTTGAACTGGTTCTACTAAGTGCAGATGCCGCCGACAAAACAAGAAACTCGACAAAACTTAACGATACAGTCAGCGGAGACCCGTCATCGGTTGTTTCTCCAATTTGAGTTGAAACAAAGTTCGCCAAATCATCTCTACTAAGTGTCGAATCTAAATGCACTATTTGGTCCTCGTTAGAAAACGGCACAATCTTTTTGTTTTTCTCAAAAAAATTGAGAACCTGAACCTCAGAGTGGGTCTTGACAAACACGGTATACAGTCTTTCAGGGTTTTCTAAAACGTCAAAAATTTGTTCAAGTGCTTTCGACGCAAAGCTTTCAGCCAAAATTCTTGATTTCACTAGCTCAACATTTTTTTCAGCAGAAGGTGTCAACTGCAGTTCTTCAAAGAAATCTTTTAACGGAGATTTTTCGTCAATTTTGTTGGCAAATATTTGTGATAAAGCTAAAGCCTCATACATTGAAAGTGAATACCGCACAAACATCGACCTCATTCACGTTTTTTAATAAGCACTCCAGTTTTTATGGTTCAAAAGAAGAAAACTCGCTGTTGAACATTTTAGTTTTGAATTCTCTGATGTTTTTCCGTGTAGCTACTTCCGTTTTGTATTTTTGGACTTTTTGTAACAACTTAACCTGTTTATCCCTTCTTTGACCTGGTTCAGAGGTCTGAATCGACTCCTCCAGCTTCGTTATGTAATTTTCAAGATTTTCAACTTTAGGTGCAGTTGAATACCATTCTCGGTTGTATTTAGCGTCAATAGCGTTTATTGCTCCATTCTCAACCACACGAACAGTTTCTTCAATAACCGAAGTGCCTGTTAAAGCGCTAACACCGGCATCCGCAAGAACTATTGCAGACCCAACCACGGGTATAAACGTGGTTAACATGCCTACTCCAAGAGTATTAATTTCATGCCACGCTGCTTTACCAAAGTCGCCATCCATGTTAAGTTCTTGTTCAATAGGAATCTGTCCAGTCATTAACAATCCCTTGTTAAACAACTGAAACCCCGCCAAAGCCAAACTGGCATATTTTCCAACGGGGCTTTTCTTCATAGCGAAATAAAGAGGACCAGCAAAAAATAGCGTGCTTGTTCCCTCAGCTTGGGTGGCAGTTTTATCCGCTGCGTCCAACTGGGTTTCATTCATCTCTTTGAACGTGAGCGGTTTGTTTTCTTGCGCAGAAAGCTTTTGACCATCATCCTTGGGCGCTGAACTGATTGTAGTTTTGGGAGCCGTCGTTTGTTTGCTGCTCGATTCAGTGTTTGCTGGTGAGTCGTCAGGTTTTATGAACGTCGCTTCGTCTGCTCCGATATGTGTATTCGTTGTTTGTGCTGTTTGTTGAATAATTGCAGATATGTTAACAATTTTAGCATCTGAAGGATTTTGCGTATCCGACGAAAACTTAAAATCAAGTTCACTTTTTTTGGGGGAGGGTTTCTTAGACGCACTAACCTTCTTTTGTGTTGCTGTGTTGACAAATTGTTTAACAGACGGCTTCACTGCATACATACCCGCAATTCCAGCCGCACCCACTATTGTTCCCATGATAAGGCTGTTTACCTGATTTGACATATCAGGCGTATTCGTTGTTGTTTGGGATATTCTGTTTTGTGCTCCTTGCACAAGTTGGTTAGACACTGTTTCTGTTCTTGTGTTTACACTAATTATCTGTAGTCCTTTCCAACTTTCCTTGTAAACAAGTCCGCCCTGATCGTGAATAATTCCGTCATGAACATAAGTAATTGGCAACACCAATCAAAACCTGAGCGTTAATGGCTTTACTTTTGTTTGGGTAATAATTAAAGCTTGAGTTAATTACACCACAATTTATCTACAGACTTTAAAGCAAGAATCACTATCTAACAAGTATCAACTGTTCAAAGAAGGATAATTATGTCTTCAGAAATAGACGTGAATAATGCACTAACAACAACTAAACAGTATCTTAAAAAAATGGAAATACCTTTCAGTGCTGAACAAGAACAAAACCTGTTGATTGCTTGGAACATTAAAGGAATAAATTTTCCAGCAACAATCACAGTTGCAAATGGCTACCTTTTCTTGTATTCGATAATCATGTTACGAAGTGAATTAAAAAATGTGGACTTAAAACAAGTCTATGAACATCTGTTGCGCGCTAGCCATAAATTGCCTGAAGTGGCTTTTGACCTTGACGATTTTGGAAACATTGGAACAGGTCAAGAAATACCGTTAAATGGACTCACTTTCGAAGTGTTCAAATCAGAGCTGAACGCCATTCCCGCAGCTCTGCTATACTTCCTTGAAACCGTTGTGCCCGAATGTAACCTAAAAATGCAAGTTGACGCAGGGGAACAAAAATGAATTACAGTCTTTTCATAAAAAAGGCGGCTGAACAGCTTTTCGAGAATGGCTGGAAAAAACTGGACGGTTACAATGAAAGAATTGATTTAGCGGTGGCTCGTGATGAGACAACAACAGTGGTTACAACAAAAAGAATGATTGCCTTCCTAAACGGGGACACATTATCTGAAGATGAAATTAAACAGGTCCTGAAATCGGTTCATAAGGCGCGAAAAAAAGCCGCCATGCCGCCACTTTGTCCAACTACAACCGTTTTGGTTTTCGCGTTTAAACACGCCCACAACATTGATTGGATACTTGAGAAAGCCAAAAAACGAGACCTGCTAGTAACAAATTACACTGTCTCATGGATTGTTGATTTAACCGAGGGAACCCTGAAAAAACATAAAGGACTTCCAGTGATTAGCAGTGGAGAATCAGAAATTGAAGCTGTTTTGAGTAGCAGCACAGTTTAGTTAAGAATGTGGGTGTTTAGCTTTCCTTTAGCAAGTTTCTGCATCTGAGTTCCATGCTGTTAAAGTAGTCAGTTATGCAATCCTTCAGGTCTGCTGTTTCGAGTTCTCCTGTTAGTTCTTGCTCCCCATATGTTGCCCTAAAAAAGAATTTGCCTTCTGAAACTTTGTACATCTCAATTGAAGATGTATTGCCCTTAAAACCTAAAGTAAACGGACACGATGCAGAATTTTGGATTACAGGAGTCTTTGCCAATTGTTCAACACCTTTTATCGCGTTTTCTAAGTTTGTTGTCCCCTGTTCAACAATATCAAATGAGCCGTTGATTCCTTGTAGCCAACACTTTTTTAATCTAGAATCCGGCTGCTCCGAAGTGACTGGCACCTCTTTAATGTCTACACCGCCTTCGTGTCTTCGAAGAAACAACGTTTTTTTAACTCCAGCAGTGTATCCAACTATCTCTCGAATGTCAACCCATTCATTAAAAGGTAATTTTGGAAATATGTCTACCAATTTTATTGACGAAAAATCTGCTGTCTCTTCTTTGAAAGTCGACGATTCCATAGTTGTTTTTATGATTTTTATCCAATCTTCAACTTTTCCACCTAACGCAGGTAGCTGAAACCTGAATTCGCCTGTTCCCTTATAACTAAATTTAAGGGTCTGCATGCCTACGCTTCTGATTGTTCGACCACCTTTGCCAACTTCATCAATTCCCGCAAACGGGAATTCAATTACCCCTTTGAACTGTTCTACAAACGGGCTTTCTCCTCCCGGAAGATTTGCTGTTGCCCCAATTACTAACTTGAACACTTGGGTTGCAGCTTTTTTAAGTGCACTACGACCCGCAAAAATCAGCCGCTTATTCGTGAGTACCAAATACCCTTCTGATATTTTTGGAACACCCATTCTATCAGAGTAGTGCATACTAGCAGCACTCTTTTTGATGACTTTTTCATCATCAACGACTGAAAGCTTTTCCACAAACATGAATTATCGCTTTGTTTTTTAATCGAGCACTTATAAAAGTTCGCTATAATTGATTGTTGCAGACACTTAATGATTTAGGTGTTAATCTAGAATGTAATGATTGAAATTTCACAATTTACTATAATATGTTAACTGAGCAAGATCTATCTAATTAGCCCAAAAGCTAAATTACTTCCCCGTTAATTTTACGATAAAACAGACATTATAGAGGCTGACTGATGAAGAAATTCCCCAAAAAATTCAATTTACTTGCGATCGAGGAGAAGTGGCAGCAGAACTGGGAAGAGATGGGCATATACCGTTTCGACCGAGCAGACAGCAGCCGCCCAGTCTTCACCATAGACACTCCTCCCCCGTACCCTTCAGGCGACTTTCACATGGGAAACGTCCTCAACTGGACATACATAGACGCCCTAGCCCGGTACAAACGGATGCGAGGCTACAATGTTCTTTTCCCACAGGGCTGGGACTGCCACGGACTACCAACCGAAATCAGAACCGAAGAAATACATAAAATCAAAAAAACGGATGTGCCCCCAGCAGAATTTGTTAAGCTCTGTAAACAGGTCATAAGCAAGTACATAGGCATCATGAAAGAAGCCATTATACGCCTAGGCTGCTCCGTAGACTGGACCACAGAATACACAACCATGGACCCAGACTACTGGAAACGCACCCAACTATCCTTCATTCAACTCCACAAAAAGGGCTTGATTTACAAGGGAACCCACCCCATCAGCTGGTGCACAAGCTGCGAAACAGCCATAGCAGACGCAGAAGTCGAACATGAAAACAAACAAGGCACCCTCCACTACATCAAATTCAAGCTGGAAGACGGCAACCACCTGCTCATAGCCACCACCCGACCTGAACTGCTGCCCGCCTGCGTCACCGTAGCCGTCAACCCAGACGACGAACGCTACAAGCGATACGTAGGCAAAAACCTGCGGGTTCCCATAGCAGACAGAAACGTCAAAATAATCTCGGACAGGCTCGTTGACCCCGAATTCGGAACAGGCGTCGTCATGATCTGCACATACGGAGACAAAGCAGACGTAAAAGCCGTTGCCACACACCACTTGGACTCCATAATCCTCATAGACGAGAAAGGAAAAATGAACAAAAACGCCGGAAAATACGCTGGGCTAACCACAAACGATGCAAAAAAAGCTGTAGTCGCAGACCTAGAAAAACAGGGGCTGCTGGAAAAAACGGAAACACTCAGTCAGGAAGTCGGAACCTGCTGGAGATGCAAAAACCCCATAGAAATCTTGGAGCATGAACAGTGGTTCATGAAAACCCGCATCTTCACGGAGCAGGTCAAAAAGAACACTCTAGCCGTCACTTGGTACCCAGACTACATGAAGAAGCGCATGATAGACTGGGCAAACAGCCTAGACTGGGACTGGGTAATCTCCCGCCAAAGAATCTTCGCCACCCCCATCCCCATATGGTACTGCAAAAAATGCGGAGAAATCATCCTAGCGGAACCTGACTGGGTTCCCATAGACCCAAGAACCGAAAACCCCAAAATCGACCGCTGCCCAAAATGCGGCTCCACAAAATTTGTTCCAGAAACAGACGTGCTGGACACATGGTTCGACTCCTCCATAACCTGCGCCGTCCACGCAGGATGGCCAGACAACAAAAACTGGCACAAACTGTATCCCGCTGATATGCATCCCTCAGGCTACGACATCATCCGCACATGGGCATACTACCTTATGGTCCGCAGCCTCGCCCTCTTCGACCAGAAACCCTACAAAAGCGTCCTCATCAACGGCATGGTCCTAGGAACAGACGGCAGAAAAATGAGCAAATCCCTCGGCAACTTCGTAGCCACCCCCGACGTCTTCCAAAAATACGGAGCAGACGCTCCCAGACAATGGGCTGCAGGCGGCGGAGCCACAGGCTCAGACATCCCATTCAGATGGGAAGACGTGGAATACGCATGGAGATATCTCAGAAAACTCTGGAACGCATCCCGATTTGCAGGAATGCACCTCAAAGACTACAACCCAAACCATAAACCAGCAAAGCTAGAGCTTATCGACCGCTGGTTACTCAGCAAAATGGAGCGGGTTACCCAAAAGATAACTGAAGCTTTGGAGAACTGCCAATTTAACGTAGCCACTGACGAAATCAGAAAATTCACTTGGCACAGCTTCTGCGACAACTACATCGAAGCCGTGAAACACAGGCTCTACCAGCCTGAAACGTATGGCGAGGAAAAGAGAGCGGCTGCCCAGTACACCCTCTACACTGCGATTTACCGAATACTGCAGCTTCTCGCCCCCATTTCTCCGCACATCGCTGAAGAGCTATACCAGATAATGTATGCGGACGACAAACAGCACCCAAGCATCCACGTCTCAGAGTGGCCTACAGTAAACAAGGCTCTGATTGATGAAGAAATTGAGAAACGAGGCGATGAAATTGTTTTGGCTATGGGAGAAGTCCGCAGAGACAAAGCCGAAAACCAAAAACCGTTAAATGAACCGATTGCGAAGCTGACTTTTTACTCTCTAAATAACAAAGAATCATTGGATGTATTGTTAAGTGCAGAAGAAGACCTTCGGGGAACCCTCAAAATAGACCAAATTGACGCTAAATTAGGTGAAAGAAAAGGGCGAGAAGTTCAAGGCTGCATAGACGTTTATTTTGTTGCAGAGTATTAATTCGAAGGCTTGTAGCGAAGAATTGCAGCGATTCCGCCAAACGATTTTTTCAGCATCTGCCCCTCCTCGGTTTCGCCGGACAAGATTTCCGCACTCGTTCCCGTCTCCTCAGCCAACTCAGCTAACTCGTCGATAAGCTCTTGCACTTCCTTCACTGCGAGGGTTGGAACACCGCATTTCGGACATGCGTTACCGCTTATGCTCTGCTCATACTCTGGAGCTTCATGCATCTTCATGGTCTCATGTTTGATGTAGTCGCAGGAACTGCATTTCACGGTGACCCGAACAAATTCGATGTCCTCGGAAAGCAGAAGAGTGTCCACGATTCCCGTCTTCAGGTGTTCTCGCACCTCATTCTCGCCGTATGTGGCTAAGCCCGTGTCCTGCCCTATTTCGCGGAGAAACTTCTGCATGATCTTCTTTTCTTCAACATAACGTATGCGCCGCAGGATATCCTCAGACTTTTCCACAGCCTCATCTACTCCCTGTTCAGTAACATAGGAGGTGTCGATGGTGGCTACAATCTTCTCCTTCAGTGTATAATGGAGATAGTTTCCCTTCTCGAAATCAAATTTGGTGGGTCCAGGTCCCCCCAAAATTAGGCTCTTAAGGTTTTCAATGGGAAGAAAGATTTCGTTGGCGTGTTCTCCCACGCGCTTGAAGTAATCCTGCATCTTCGCTTCTCTTTGTCGGTCAAACCTTCTGGCAGACTGTCCCCCTGCCCGGAACTTTCCCGGAACCCCGGAAGTGATCTGTTTCACTGTGTCGAGATGTTTTCCTCGAAGTGTAGCAAAGGCTGCGCCTGAGGCATCTAACACGATTACACCGTATGTTTCTTTTTCTTTCAAGAACTCTTGGAGGTGCTCAGTGTGGAATTTGGCGTCGCAGCGGTAAAGGTAGACCTGAATGGGTTCTGGCGGGGATATAACGTAGGTTTCGATTTTTTCGCTTCCGGGACCGTTCTGGGGGATGGCTCCGCAGAAGACCACCAAACCGTTTTCCGGCACCTTCTTGAAGAGTTTTACTCGTTGCGTAACCTTGGTTATGGCGTCCTGAACGTTTTTTCTGGTTGTTGTAGATTTTATGTTTGAGGCTGTTCCGTACTCGTTGTTGAGCATGGAGACCACTTCGCTGACTTGGCGCCCAGGCGGCACATAAAGGGAGACAAGCTCTGTTCCTCTGCCTTCTCTGGCGGCTAGTCTCTCTAGATTCCGTTTCAGGCGAAACCGCAGAAGAGAATCTTGTTTGGTGCTCAACGTTCATTACGCTCTTTGAATGTAGAGCTTAACAACGTGACATAACTGATAAAAGTTATCTTTTGGTTCTGCAGACTGGTTGAAGTCTTGTTTGTGTTCCTTAACCTTTTGGGTTTGGGGGTTGGAGGGCAAGATTATTCAAATCGAACGGTGCTATCTGTGTGGATAGAAACGGAATCATGTGATGTTTAGGTGGGAGAAGTAGGCTGCTAGCTCAAAGACTGGTGTTTGTTGGACACATCTCTGTTGACAAAGTCGAGAACGCCAACGGCGCTCGGACACAGCCGGGAGGAGCAGCCCTATACGCGGCAATGGCAGCCAGAACCCTGTCCTCAAATGTCGCTTTGATTTCAGCCACCGGAAAAGACAACCAATTCCTTAACGTTCTGAATCTACTGCCCTACAGGGACGTGAAAATCTATGACGCACCCTCCACACGGTTCCACATCAGGTATGACCGTCGCTGGGAAGCCCATTACCTCAGAGCGGATCATGGCGCTGGCTCCAGAATAACGTCCCGCAGAATCTCAGACCGGTGGCTTAGGCACAAGAGCATATTCCACATTTCGCCTATGCAGCCTTCAAAGGTTGCCAGAATATTAGATAAGATAAAGCAGAAGTCTCCGGAGACCAAAGTTTCGGTTAACACGTGGATAGACTATGTCAAAGAAGGGCGAAGAAACAGGAGAATCCTAAAGGACATTGCTTTGAAGGCGGACTTTTTCATTTTAAGCGACACGGAAGCTAAAGCGTTAGCCCAGACGGATTCGATCTCTTCTGCTGTTAGACTTCTCAAAGCCAAAACGCTGATTGTCACCTTAGGAAGCTTGGGTGCCATAATAAGCGGAGAAAATGTGGACATGCAGATGGTTCCCGCCTTGAATCTGTCCCCAGACAAGATTGTTGACACTACAGGAGCCGGAGACGTTTGGTGTGGAGCCTTTCT
>Ga0315553_10001531_pt1 | contig 19096 bp, 18 predicted proteins | sample SalMarSW160140MG_FD_203099 | JGI IMG/M metagenome (GOLD analysis project Ga0315553, IMG submission 203099) | Salt marsh sediment microbial communities from the Plum Island Ecosystem LTER, Massachusetts, United States - Salt Marsh Sediment SW1601-40 ... | reverse complement strand
GTCCTGCACCGGCATGTGTACGGCACCCGCGGCGAGCTTCACCGGGCATGAGCCGCATGTTCCCGAGCGACTAGGCCACCTCGACTCGGCGCTCCTCGCCGCGGTCGCGCCGGATATTGCCCATCGCGCCCATGTTTGCGGGCCACTGGCGATGATGGGCGGCGTGAAGGCTGCGCTTGTCGGCCTCGGTCTGCCTGACCGTGGGGTGATCTTCGAGGCTCATGACGACGCCTCCATGCCGGGTTGCGCTGGCCTAATAACTATGATTAAGATAGTCGCTTGTCAATAACTAGTCAGTGGGTAGCTGGCATGGCGAGCAGGCATGGTCAGAAGGGTTGTCCGGTAGCCCGGGCACTGGACGTCATTGGCGAGAAATGGTCGCTGCTCATTCTGCGTGACCTCTTCCGCAAGGGGCCTTTGCGCTTTCAAGGACTGGAGGAGGGGCTCGCAATCGCGCCGAATACGCTGTCAGCGCGGCTCAAGTCGCTGGAAGCACAAGGAGTGATCGAAACACGGCTCTATGAGAACCATCCACCCCGCTACGAGTATCTTCTGACCGACAAGGGGCGAGCACTCGGTCCGGTGCTGAAAGCCCTATACAATTGGGGCGAGACCTACGGTTAGAGCACCTTATCGCAAGTTTACGCTATGGCTCTTTCTTTAGTGAGTTGATAGAACGACACTTCGACCGAAGAGAAGGCGTCATCTGTTTCCCGGTGGCATATCGAATTTTTGCCCGTGAATTTCGGTGTCCGGTTAGCACTTTTCTCCTTGGTAGCCGTCATTCTAGGTGAGGCCGCATGTCTGCTTTGGGTCGATGCTGTCGATAAAGGCGTTGAGAGAGGCGCCGAACGGTGATTCCGTGCTGAGGTGATCGGCGACGGGGGATTCAGCGATGATGGGGCGGCAGAGGCGCGATTTTCGATCGACGCAAGGGACAGCCGCTCAACTGGCCCTGTGCATTTCATATTGCCGCCTGACCCAGCGCATGACTGGCCGCTCGGACCAGCGATCCACATCGGCGGCAAGAGACTGCGGACCCGACATGGCGTGGCGTGCAGATAGTTCGTTGGGCCGCGCAAAGTTCGCAAGCAGACTCGCTACCGTCAAATCCGCCCGGCTGAAACGGTCTCCAGCAAGATAGGTGCGCCCGTCTGCGAGTTTAGCCTCGAGCCAGTCAAACTCCTCCTCGAGCTTTGCCCGACTCTCCGCTGCTGACCCCGGCTTGACGTCATACAGCCGCATCATCACGCGCCATGACACCGGCCACATCATTGTACCGGCGAGTCGTCGCCATCCTGAAGCGCGATAGAACAGCGCGGGCTTGACCACGTTTGCATAGCCCGGGAGCAACACGGAAAATGCCAAGCGGCGGACATGTATGCCAAGAATCTCATCGGCGCGCCGCTCGATCTCCGTGGCTTCGGCGCGATTGGCTTTTGGCGAAAGACTTCGATCCCGATTCTGGTCCTTGCTCTCGGCCCAGTCGATAATGTTTCCGCTACCCTGAACCACGTCATCGCCATCGAGCTCAATGGGAAGCGTCGAGTGCTTGGCCCCGTAACGCTTGGCCAGGATCTGATGCAAGCCCGGAGGCCAGCCAACTTCATCGTATGCGATCTTATGCCAATCGAGCGCCCAACGCGCTTTCTCGCAGTAGTGAGAGGCTGCAAACGTTACGAGTTTTGGATTTGCCATCGCCATCTGAACCTCCATCGCTCAGCGCCCTGCGCTTTGCAACAGTGCCGCGCCCGTCGCGCCGCCGCTCGGTTCAATTGGCCTATTCTCCTACTTTTTCCGAAGAGCGGGAAGAAAAGGCGTCAAAAGCGGACATACTGCCAAGTTCGCGCCATGTCCGCTTTACTCCCAATAACGGACGTTGGGCGGCACATCCATGTCAGCCATTGGCTGTCGGTTTCTGAGTACACGCCCGCCGAACACGCCGAGCACAGCAGTCCTCATCATGTGACTGTCTTAGCACGCTCTGGTGGTATGCTCCGAATGTCCGAGGAACGCACCGCCAGCTATGGCCATGAATGCAAGCGCCCTCTCACGGAGGTAGACAACCGCGGGCAGATTCTGCGGGCCTGCAGTGTGGTGGTCCCCCAACGGCGCCAAAGTGCGGTTATCCGAGGAGGAGCTTTGAGCGTCTTGTCAGCGGAGGAGTAGTCATGGGCACGATCACGACCAAGGACGGCACAAAGATTTACTACAATGATTGGGGTGATGGGCAGCCGGTGGTGTTCAGCCATGGTTGGCCGCTCAGTGCCGACGCCTTCGAGGATCAGATGTTCTTTCTGGCCTCGCACGGTTATCGCTGCATTGCACATGACCGGAGGGGCCATGGCCGCTCCAGCCAGCCCTGGGACGGCAATGATATGGACACTTATGCCGACGATCTCGCGGCACTCGTCAAATCGCTTAAGCTAAGAAAGGTTATCCACGTCGGTCACTCGACCGGCGGCGGCGAGGTCGCTCGCTATATTGGCCGTCATGGCACGAAACGCGTGGCCAAGGCCGTGCTGATTGGTGCGGTGCCACCGTTGATGTTAAAAACAGATACGAACCCCGCTGGGACGCCGATGAAAGCGTTCGACGACCTCCGGGCAGCAGTGCAAAAGGACCGCTCGCAGTTGTGGAAGGATTTGAGCATGCCGTTCTACGGCTACAATCGCGCTGGCGCAAAAGTGTCAGAAGGCGTGCGGCAATCCTTCTGGCTGCAGGGGATGATGGCAGGCTTTCCAGCCTCCTATTTCTGCATCAAAGCCTTTTCCGAGACGGACCTCACGAAAGACCTCAAGAAGTTCGATGTGCCGACGCTTATTTTGCACGGCGACGATGACCAGATTGTCCCGATCCAGGCATCCGCACTCCTGTCGTCCAAAATCGTCAAGGACGCTGAGCTGAAAATCTATAAAGGCGCGCCGCACGGCATGTGCACGACTCTCAAGGACGAAGTTGACGCGGACTTGCTCGCCTTCATCGCGGCTTGACCGACAGCCACTGGTCCTCCGTGACGGCCGAAAGGTGCGCCTAATCGTCTGGGAACCGCGTTCCTGGAGGCGCTAGAAACTCACTTCAACGAGCACGGCGTTGAGGCATTCACAAGGTGTTTGAGACCAAACCCGAAGTCTACGTCAAAGTCTGTGCCGATCTGCTGCCGAAGGAGAGCACCATCAACGTGGATCACGGTGCGAGTTTCTCCAAGCTCTGGCACGCGATCTCGGATGGCTTAGGAGAAGAATTGGTCAAGGCTCTTGATGCGGCGACTAAGGATGACCAGCAGACGGTGCACCGAGTTCGTCAGCTCCAAGAGGTGGCATCCTCGCCCTGATCGCGGAGTTTGAGAACGGCATTCCGCGCAAGCGTCAGATGGATGGTATCGCCAAGGCCAGGAACCGCGGCGTGAAGTTCGGGCGGAGAATCAATGTCCGCTAAGTGCCCAAAGGGAGACGTCACAGGCTTTGCGCCTACCGTCATTGCAACAATCGGCCCAAGCGAGTCCGAGCATCGGGGAATATCTCGGTTAGGCGGGTCGGGATTGAACCTCTTTGGAGGGCTTGGGCGCGTAGCCGAGATAGCGGCGGATCTCAGTCGCGGCTAGATCAAGCGCGTCGGGATCGCCGGTCAAACGGCCGACCAAGAGCGCGCCCTGGATAGTCGAGAGGATTTGCATCGCGACATCGCGTTGCCGCTGCTCGCCGATCTCAAAACCGCCGCGCTCCGCTCCTTCCCTGATCACGCCCTCGAGCCAGTCGAGATGAAGCTTAGTGAAGTGGTGCAGGGCACGTTGCACCGGCGACGCCACGCGGCGCGCGCCCCCTGCTACCAGGATATATTGAGCCAGAGACCCTACCTCCGAACCGACATCGTCAGGCGGGCCAGGGACCGCGTGTACGAGTGGCTCGCCTTCAAGCTGGTCCGCCCGGTGAGGGACGTGCAAATTCGCCGTCTCGATCGCAGGACCTGCCTGGAGGTGATGGAGCTGCTGGAGGGCGTTAGCTACGAGACTATCCGGGAGTGGGCGATGAGGCAGGACCGGACCCGCAAGCTCCGGCGGAAGCAGGAAAAAAAGGCAACGCCTTCCTAGTTCAGCGCCCCAGCGGCCTCATCAATGGAGTGAGGTGGCTAAACTGGGTGTTGAGTTTGGTGGCGACCCGGTGGCGACCTAAGGCCTGGCGGAGAGATGTGAGGCCCATGCGCCCTGGGAAAATTATTCCTGAATTCAGTGACTTAGGTTGGTTGCGGGGGCTCGGAGCCACCTATACCGAACGTCGGTCCATTACGAGCGACACGCCCAGAAATAGGTCCAAATCCTGGGCTCACAACCAGCGTTGTTTGCACCTTGACCATGCGATCTTTTAGGTCTGTTGCCAGGCGCGATCATTGCGTCTCGACGGGCCCCGAATGTCCGCTCCCACTGAGATAGCGGACATTTTAAGCCTAAGTGCTGATGTCTCAGAATGACCCGAAGCGGAAATCCGAGAAACCTTAGATCGGCTTTGGCCTGCACCGAAGGACCTTAGCCTCCGATGAATCTTGTACAGCTATTAAGCTGAAGACTTTTCATTAAAATCATATGATAGGGATCTTTAAGTTAGCCTCTGCAAAAAACAGGGGACGAACATGAGACCGGGTTTGGGCCGCAGGGGGCTATTGCGGCCAACCATCTGGCTGGGGTTTGCTTTCTTTCCGTCGATCCTCTTGACCCCGTCCGCTGACGCCCAGTTCTATGTGCGTTCGCCCGACGTCGAAAACGGCGAACTTGCCATCGAAGAGCACGGCGCGGTCTACTCGGGTCCGGGGGAGGAAGAACAGCGCAGGCAATCGCATGAGGTCGAGCTGAAATACGGCTTCACAAACAGATGGCAGGGAATTGCCGAAGGGTTTTTTAGACAAGACATCGGCGAAAGCCTCACAGCACGGCAATTCGAGCTCGGTGCCCAGTACGAGCTCATAGAGCGCGAGGGTAACGGACTAGGACTCGCCTTCCGCGGCATCTATGAGTTTGCGCTCCAGGACCACTCGCCCGACGAGATTCTATTCGGCCCGTTAGCCAAGTATGTCATCGGTCGCGATTCGGCCACGATCAATACGTTCTTCGTCGGGCAGCTCGGCAATTATGCCGAGCTCGACAGCCTGGAGTTCCAGGTCAATTGGCGGCTTAAACATGAACTCGGCGAGAAGTTTGCCTTAGGCATTGAAGGCTACAGTGAGATCAACGCTCTCGCCCATGCGGGAACCTTCGATGAACAGCAGCACCGCTTAGGGCCGGTCGTCTACTACGAAACCGGTGGCCCCGCAGGTAAGCCGGAATGGGAGTTGACTGGGGGTGCATTGTTCGGGCTCTCGAACGCAACGTCGGACGTCACATACAAATTCGATGCCGAGGTCAAATTCTAGTGTGTCCTCGATTTTTGTGCGCCCCCACTTCGCTCCTGCTGACCGCTGCATTTGGTACCTGTCGGCTTCCGAGCCACCCTCCGGTTACTCCGGCAATATCCCCCATTTTCGCCGCGGCCGCGATGCTGATAACCGTTTTGACGCCGGCGGCAGCAAGTGCCGAGTGCGTGTTCACCGAACCCGTTACCGCACATGGCGTGCGGAACGGCGTACCAGAGGACTCTGCGCTCTCAAGCCTGTGGCCAAAGATGGCCACCCTCGGCGGAATTCGTCCGCTGCTTGCGCGGGGCAGCATCATGGTCAGTGGCACTTATATCGGTGAGGTTCTCGGCAACCCGTCAGGCGGCGTCAAGCAGAGTACGCACTATGACGGCCTCCTTGATGTGCATATAGATGCCAACATGGAGAAGACGATCGGCTGGAAGGGGCTTTGTTTTCACACAAACATGTTCCAGATTCACGGGACCAGCATCACCGGCGAAGATCTCCTCAGCATTGTCAGCGCGAGCAACATCGAGGCCTTCCCCTCGACTCGGCTGGATGAATTCTGGTTCGAGCAGAGCGTGTTTGGTGAAAAGGTTTCGGTCCGTTTTGGTAAATTGGCCGCCGACACTGAGTTCATGTTTGCCGACAGCGCCGGCGCTTTCATTGCCTCGACCTTTGGCTGGACCACGCTGACTTCGGACAACCTTCCGTTTGGGGGCCCTATCTATCCTTTTGCTTCTCCAGGCGTCCTCGTCAGCGTGCGCCCAAATGATCGCCTCAAGCTCATGATGGCCATTTATGACGACAACCCAATCGGGGCTTGCGCCGAGGATCTCGACCCAGGTCAGTGCAACAGGAGCGGTCTTGAGTTCCGCCTTGATGGTCCCCCTTTGTTACTCGCCGAAGCCGACTATTCTTACAACCAAGGCGGGGCACGACCAGGCACCATCAAGTTCGGCGGCTGGTATGACTTCGGCGAGTTCGATGATCAGCGGTTCAAGGAGCTTCGCGCCGGTTCATTCCGCACTTGGGCCGGGGCATCCGCCACCGCATGACGCCTGCTGCCCGCTACGTTCACCGCAACTGAATGCCGACAACGTGACAAAGCCGGTCGAGGAAGCGACGAGTCCGGTGGACCGAGAAGGCGCCAATCCGGACGCCGAAGATGCGGCGGCGCCTGATCTTTCTCTGGACCTAGCTTCCAGCGAAAGGGACCATCTGTAACGCTGGGCCAGGCTGGTTCGGTGAATGTGGACTGCGCAATCAGGGACGAGGCCGCGACGACATCTGCGGCCAAACGGCCTAGTTGGTGAGCATGGAAGCACGCCACGCCAGTGGCGAGCGAGCTTTGGGGATGAGCCGCTAAGCACGGCTCGACAAGGCGAGTAAAGTGCCGAGGGAGCTCACATAACCGAGCGGCGGAATCGCTTCTGGAGCCTTGCTTTTGCACTGGTCCCCAGCCTGGTGCGTCGTCACGCCTCGTTCTTCGCGGCCCCGTTTCCAAGTCATTCTAGCCCCTACGCTGCACCGAAGGAGCGGCACGCGCAACGGCGTGAAGTAAGAGGGCCTGTCCCCATATTTCGCTAGGAGGAGCTGATGACAGACCTTGCTTCAGAAGAACCGCCCTCTCCAACCGCCGCACTAATGCGACTCCTATTTGGTAAGCAGATCACCTATTCACTGGCGGCGGTGGCGCGGCTTGGCGTGGCCGACCACATGAGTAGTCATTTCTCCTCAGTTGATGAGTTAGCGGGGAAAGTGTCCGCACAGCCGGCGGCGCTTTTTAGAGTGATGCGCATGCTCGCGAGCGTCGGCGTGTTCGCGGAAGCGCCAAAGCAACGTTTTGCCCTCACGCCAATGGGCGAGCTTTTAAAGTCCCAAGCACGAAGCTCGCTGCGCTATCCCGCCATGTTTTTCGGGGATGAGTGGTCCACGCGCGCCTATCAGTACATCGTAGATTGCGTCCGCACCGGTGAAGACGGTGTGACACAAGCCTACGGTAAGCATGCCTTTGATTTCCTAGCTGAGCGCCCCGATCAGGCTGAGACCTTTCACCGCGCCATGACCAGTTTTTCGGCCATCGACTCTGAGGCAGTCGAGGAGGCCTACGATTTCAGCGGGATCAAGCGGCTCGCTGACGTGGGTGGCGGCCACGGGACCCTGCTCGCGGCGATCTTGCAGCGCTACCCGCAAATGGAAGGCGTGCTCTACGACCTGCCCGAAGTAGTGAAAGGAGCGGATCTCAGCGGATGCGACAATCGTGTCAGAGTTGAGTCAGGGAGCTTTTTTGAACGGGTGCCGAGCGGATGTGATGCCTATTTGATGAAGCACATTATCCATGACTGGAATGACGAGCGTTGTAGAACCATTCTTTCATTAGTTCGGCAACAACTCTCGCCTGAAGGCCGGGTCCTTGTGTGCGAAATGATTGTGCCTGAAGATCCCAGTCCAGCGCCGGCTAAGATGCTGGACATTGAGATGTTGGTGATGACGGTTGGCGGAAAGGAGCGGACTGTCGACGAATTTAGAGACCTATTCACTTCCGCGGGCCTTCGTCTTAATCGTGTGGTTCCGACCAAGTCACCCATCTGTGTTATTGAAGGCCTAGTGCAGTAACCCAGGTCAGCGTCAGTTTCGCCACATCAGAGCGGACATTGCTGACATATTCCTGACGCTAGGCCATCGCACCAGAAAGCCATCGCATCTCAACGGGTTGGATAGGTCTCTCCCTAAATCAAGGAGCAGGGAGGCCGTCATTCCATAACAGGGACACGCACGCATCCGATCTAAAGGAAGACTTTCGGCGCTTGGGCTTTACCGCTACCGCATCGCAGAACGCACCAAACACGCATCTACTTTCAAAGCTTCGGCGCATGGCTGCGATCCCGGATTGTCGTCACAGGTGGGCAAGTGATGACAGGAGGACGCTCCGCGGGGCGCGATCTGTTCATCCGTCAGGTTCTTGGGAAAACCTGGCAGCTTTCCCTTCTGATACTGGATGAAATATTCCTTGGCCATGTGACTGCGCAGCATCACGACGTGCGTCTGAGCCAAACGAATTGCCGAGCACCTCGCGTGTGTGTTCACCAAGGGAGGGCGGGCCATTCCGCAAGTTCAGGTTGGCATGGAGAAAACGGATCGGACAAGCAACCGATGGCACGGTTCCAGCAACGGCGTGAGGCAGATCGAGGCGCAAACCTCTGTAGCGTACCTGCTCGTCCGCGAACACGGCCTCGAGATCGTTGATCGGCCCGCAGGGCACACCAGCGGCCTCGAGATCTGCAATCCAGTGACCGGTAGGACGACGACGGGTCTGTGCCTCGATCAGCGGCACAAGCGCCTCCCGGTTCGCGACGCGGACAGGATTGTTCGCGAACCGCTCGTCGTCGGCCAGTTCCGGACATCCCGCCGTTTCGCAGAAGCGGCGAAATTGGCTATCGTTGCCAACAGCAAGAATGAAGTGGCCATCGGACGTAGCAAAGGTCTGGTAGGGGACGATGTTGGGGTGAGCGTTGCCGAGTCTCGGGGGCGAAACACCGCTCATGAGATAGTTCAAAGCTTGGTTGGCAAGGACCGCCACCTGCACGTCAAGAAGGGCCATGTCGATGTGATCGCCGCGTCCCGTCTGCTCACGATGGCGAAGAGCCGCGAGTATGCCGATCGTGGCATAAAGACCCGTGAAAATGTCGGCGACAGCGACGCCGACCTTCATCGGTCCGCCGCCCGGTGTGCTGTCGGGAGCACCGGTAAGGCTCATGAGACCACCAAGCCCCTGCACCATGAAGTCATAACCCGCGCGGTCGCGATAGGGGCCAGTTTGGCCGAAGCCCGTGATCGAGCAATAGACAAGCCTGGGGTTGATCGGCGCGAGCGTGCCATAGTCGAGGCCATACTTCGCCAGTCCTCCGACCTTGAAGTTCTCGACCAAGATGTCCGATGACCGTGCGAGCTCGCGAATAGCCTTCTGGCCTTGCGGATCGGTAATGTCGATCGCCACCGACTTCTTTCCCCGATTTGTCGAGAGGAAATAGGCAGAGTCGCTGGTCGACTTGCCGCGGGCGTCGGTTGCGTAGGGTGGGCCCCAGCTTCTGGTATCGTCTCCTGTGCCGGGCCGCTCAACCTTAATGACCTCCGCGCCGAGGTCAGCCAGGGTTTGGCTTGCCCACGGGCCCGCCAGAACCCGCGAAAGATCGAGCACGCGAATCCCGTCGAGTGGACAGCTCATCATTTAGCCTCTCTCAATTGAAGGCCTGCAAACCTGTCTGTGCCCGCCCGAGGATGAGCGCATGCACGTCGTGGGTGCCTTCGTAGGTATTCACCGCTTCGAGATTCACCATGTGGCGCATCACCTGAAACTCCTCCGTGATGCCGTTGCCGCCGTGCATGTCCCGCGCCATACGCGCGATGTCGAGGGCCTTACCGCAGTTGTTGCGCTTCATCATCGAGATCATCTCCGGCGCAGCCAAGCCTTCGTCCAGCAGGCGGCCCACACGCAGCGCGCCTTGAAGGCCAAGCGCGATCTCCGTCTGCATGTCGGCGAGCTTCTTCTGGAAAAGTTGCGTCTGGGCCAGCGGGCGGCCGAACTGTTTGCGGTCGAGGCCATACTTGCGTGCGGCGTGCCAGCAGAATTCGGCCGCACCCATGACGCCCCAACTGATGCTATACCTCGCGCGATTGAGACAGCCGAAGGGTCCTTTCAATCCCTCGACGCCGGGCAAAAGCCCATCGTCGGCAACCTCGACCCCGTCCATGACGATCTCCCCCGTAACCGAGACCCTGAGGCTCAGCTTGCCGCCAATCCTGGGCGCAGAAAGGCCCGGCGTCCCCTTCTCGATCACGAAGCCGCGGATCTTGCCGCCGTCTGCTTGGGACTTCGCCCAGACGATAAACACATCGGCAATCGGCGAGTTCGAGATCCACGTCTTGGTGCCGATGAGCCTATACCCGAAGGCGGTCTTTTCCGCGCGCGTCGTAATGGCTGATGGGTCAGAGCCGGCATCTGGCTCCGTCAGGCCGAAACAGCCGATCAGCTGTCCACTCGCAAGCTTGGGCAGATAGGTCTTGCGCTGCGTCTCGGAGCCGTAGGCATAGATCGCATACATCACGAGTGAGTTCTGAACCGACATCATAGAGCGGTAGCCGCTGTCGACCCGCTCGATCTCGCGGGCGACGAGGCCGTAGGTCACGTAGCTCGCTCCTAGCCCTCCGTACTCCTCAGGGATGGTGACACCAAGGAGTCCCGCCTCGCCCATCTCGCGAAAGACATTCGGATCCGTGATTTCCTCCGCGTAGGCCCGCAAGACCCGCGGTTGCAGCTTATCCTGCGCGAAGGCGCGCGCCCCATCGCGCAGCATGCGCTCATCATCGGTCAGCTGCGCCTCGAGGAGAACGGGATCTTCCCAGTTGAAGGTCGCAAGGTCTTGTTCGCCATGCTTGAATTGCGACATGCTGCGTTTCCTCAATCCGCGACGCTGCGATCGGTGGATACAGCGACCTCGCGCCCGCTGGGAGGCGCGAGACCCACACGTCGGCTTGCTAGAATGATGCACCAATTTTGCGCGCGTCCTCGATGATCTGCGCCGGGTAGGGCTCGCCCTCGATAGAACCATAGAGGACGTCCAGGCGCCGGTCCTCGATGCCGCAATATTCGAGAATGCCTATATCAAGCTGGATTTGCATCGCAGTGTCGTAGCCGCGCTTCCGGTAGCTGGAAGCTTTGTTACCGGCAATTGCGATCATCCAAACGCGTTTGTGCGGGTAGTTTCGTCCCCCGTAGGCCCAACCGTAGTTCCAAACGCGGTCGATCCAGCCCTTCAGGATGGCCGGCATCGACCACCACCAGACCGGGAAAACGACGACGGTAGCCTGATTGCGCTCGATCCTCTCCATCTCGCTAATGACCTGGCTCGAGTAGACCTTGTCAGGATTGCTCCAATCGGGCTCATCGGGCTCACGCAACACCGGGTCGAAGCCGTCGGAGACGAGATTTGCCCATTCGAACTCGTGTCCGTTCCTGGCCGCCGCCTGCACAAACGCGTCGGCCGCCGCCTTAGTCAGCGAGTTGGGACGCACGTGAGCCGAAACCAGCAGAGCTTTCATGCCATCGAGCTAGCGATAGTCGCCCTTGCCGGCCGGCCTCACAACTAGAAGCGTCACTATGAGATACACCACGCCCCCTACGAGCGCCGTCGGCAGCGAGGCCGTGACATACTCGTAAGGCCAGTGGCTTGCATAAGTCACGGGGTTGAGCAGGTAGAGGTAGGTTGCGAACCCTGCCACCATGCCAAGGATCGCCGCCGGATTGAACCCGCCCCAGTACGCATAGGGTGTTCCTTCGTCCCGCTGATAGACGCCGCGGATGTTGATCCGCTGTCCACGTAAAAAGAAGTAGTCGACGATCTGGATTGCGCAGAGCGGCGCAAAAAAGACACCGATGAAGGCGAGGAACGTGCCGAAATTGTTGAAGAACACGTCGGGAATGAACAGTCCGACGGCAAACACCGGGACGAGCCCCAGCAGGATAATCACGTTCCAGGGGAGCTTGGACATGCCCGGCACCTGGCGCAGGCCAATTCCGGTAGCGTAGACACCCGCAATGGCCGTACCAAGATTCGCCGCAATGACGAATATGAGGGCGATGATGCCATACCTCGTACCGCCGAGCTGAATCATCCACGCCGACGGGTCGGAGACTTGGAGCGCGAGAATTGCCGCGAGACCGACAAGCGACAGCAGCGGCACGGGAAGGCCCATGCCAAGCATCGCGGGCAGCGTCGCCGTATGCGCGTTTGGCGCCTCGCGGACCATAGCACCAATATATGGCCACCAGCTCAGCAGACTTACGATCCCGATCTCAATACCAGTCACGTAATCCCACTGTAGGTTGCCGGAAGCATAGGCAGGTTTTGCGGCAGCGATGGCGTCAGATTGCTGTGTCAAAAGTAGCCACGTCATCCAGACACCGATCCCGACGATAAAAAAGAAGAGAACCTTAGAAATTTGCTCGAGACCTGTGGCCCCTCTTAGCAAAACCAGAAACACGGTGATGCAAGCAAGAGCGGTAGAAACGCGAACGACGGTGTCGGCGCTATCGGCAGTAGTCACGCCAAGGCCCGCGAGGAGCTGGGCGACCGACTTGCCGAAAAAGATCAAGAGCAGCGAGTTCCAGCCGATGATCGAGACGTATTGCAGAAAGACAGTGATGATCCAACCACGGTTCCCGAATTGCGGCGTGGCGGAAGCGATCGAATCGACGCCGTAGCGTGTTGCCGCCGGGACAACAGCCAGCGTCACCAACAGCATGCCGATCATGGAGCCCGCGGTCATCGCCGCGAAGCCCATCCTGAGATTTAGGTAATAGCCGATGTATTCGCCAATCACGTAGCACCAGGTCGCGGAGGCCGCGACCAGGAGCACGACGAAGAGTTGCCATTGAGTCCAATGCCGATCATGCGTGGTGAGCGGCCAGCCTGATTGTTCAACGCCTTGAGTGCCATTGCTCATGACTGCCATCCCCAATAAAGCAGGAGCGCAGGTCCGACCACGCCCAGTGCTATAAGCCAGAACCAATCGATGGGCGTAAACCCCGCTCCCTGGTTTGCGTCGTTCTCAAGCTCGGCGATGCGCCGCTCGAGTTCGGGATCAAAACTTCGCGCTACCATTGCTTCGTCCTCCCTGGGCTGGTGATGCTCAGTCGTGCTTGAATCTCTCGGCGTCGGAATAGGGGAACCACCAGAAGTCCTGGTTCGATGCCGTCGGATCGATCATGACCAACTTAGAGTTCTGGAACTGCGCTAAGCCCTCGGGCCCGAGCTGCCGGCCTGTGCCGGATAGCTTGCGTCCGCCGAACGGTAGAGCGTCGTTGTCGAGCAGCGGCGCATTGATCCAAAGGAGGCCGGATTCGATCTCCCGCACGGCGCGGAATGCCTCATCCATGTCGCGGGAATAGATATTGGCGCCGAGACCGAAGCGCGATCGATTGGCGAGTGTTATGGCCTCGTCGAAACTCGAGACCTTGCAGATCGGCGCCACTGGCCCGAACGGCTCTTCGTTGAGAATTTCCATGTCCGGGGTCACGTCGGTGAGCACGGTCGGCTCGACGAACCAGCCGCGATTGTGCTCAGCAGGACGGCCGCCGCCGGTCGCGGCCTTGGCACCCTGAGCCCGCGCGCGGGAAATCAGGCTCTCGTATCTTTCTCGCTGCCGTTGGGTGGCGAGCGGTCCCATGTCGACCGGGCCGAGTCCGTTGCCGACGCGAAGCTTGCTCGCCTCTGCAACTAGACCGTCGACGAAGGCATCGTGAATCTTCTCGTGGACATAAAAGCGCTCAGCCGACGTACACACCTGTCCGCAATTGAGATAGGCCGCGAATGCGGCACCGCGTACCGCCATATCGAGTGGAGCGGACGGCATGACGATGAAGGGGTCATTACCCGACGCTTCGATTAGGCACGGCTTGAAGGTTTCTGCACAGGTGCGGGCAACCGCCTGCCCGACCGCGACCGATCCGGTGTAGGCGACACCATGCGTTCCCGAGCTCGCGATCAGCCGCTGGCCGACGCGCGCGCCTCCCGTCATGACCTGGATGAGGCCCGGCGGAAGCGTGGAAAACACCTCCATAAACTTAAGTGTCGTGAGGCTCGTCTGCTCGTGGGGCTTGACGATCACTGCGTTGCCGGCGGCAAGTGCGGCGGCTGCCTCCCAGCACAACAGAACGAGTGGGTAGTTGAACGGGAGGACGATGACGATGGTGCCCAGCGGCTCCTTGATGCTGAAGTGTAGCTGGCCGGGAACCGTCGCGCCTGCGAGACGTCCGGTCTCGTGGCGTGCGAGCTCGGCGTAGTAGTCGATCGCCGTCGCACACCAAGAGACCTCGTCGACCGACTCCTTGTAAGGCTTGCCCTCCTCGCGAGTGAGGCACTCCGCGAAGGGCGCTTTGTCGCGCCGTAACACGGCCGCGATGTCATGGAGGATGACTGCACGAGCGCGGGAATCCATACCCATCCAGACGCGTCGCGCGGAATTGGCGAGTTCGATCGCGTGATCCACCTCGGCATCGGTCGTATCGGCGATCTCGCCGGCGCGTTCCTCCGTTGCGGGATCGATCACGTCGAGGTGTTGGGTCGCGCCGCTGGGCTCGAAACGACCGCCAACGTAGATCTTTCCAGAAAGGCGTGCGAAGTCTTGCGAAGCTGTCATGACTGTCCGCCCATGTTCCTGACCGCTCGTGAACGACGCCGATTAATTAAGGTCATGACACCCTCCAGAGGTTCATGTTCTCAGGCGCGGATACGCTCCGATTCGGGGTCGTACCAGGGTCCGAGCTGAACCTGCGCGGGATACCGCTCCCACGCGATCTCCACCTCGAATTTTTGCTTGGAGAGCAGCTCCGCCGTGACGCCGTTTTCGTCCGCCACGTAGCCGAGCCCGAGCGTGGCGCCGACACGGTGGCCGTACGCACCTGAAGTGACGGAGCCTACGATCCGGTTGCCACACCAGATCGGCTCATCGTGATGTAAGAGCTTGTCGCCCGCGTCCGGTACGGCAATCTGGACAAGCCGCCGTGCCGGAGGACCGAGCTCGCGCTGGCGCAGCAGCACATCCCGACCGATGAAGCCATCCTTCTTGTCGAAGGCAACTGCGAAACCGAGTCCGGCCTCAAGCGGCGTGTCCTCCTCGCCGATGTCGTGACCCCAATGCCGGTAGCCCTTCTCCATGCGCATCGAATTTATCGCGAAGAAGCCGCCGTGACGAAGCCCGAGATCGGCGCCCAACGTCAGGATCTCATCGAGCACATATGCGGCGAACTCGGTGGGGATTGCGAGTTCCCAGCCAAGCTCACCGACAAAGGTCACGCGGCTCGCGCGCGCACGGGCGTAGCCGACCTCGACCTCGCGACTCCATCCGAACGGAAACGCTGCGGTTGAGAAATCATCCGTCGAGAGCCGGGACAAAAGCTCCCGCGACTTGGGTCCCATGACGGCGAGGGTCGCTAAGCCTGATGTGATGTCATGTGCGAAGACGTGGGCGTCTTCAGGCAGGTGACGCTTGAGCCAGGCAAAGTCGCGGGTTTGCGAAGCAGCGATCGTCACGATCAGGAATGACGTCTCGCTGATCCGCGTTACCGTGACGTCCGCCTCGATCCCCCCGCGCTCGTTAAGCCATTGCGTGTAGACCAAGCGACCGGTAGGAACGTCGATGTTGTTGGCGCAGATGCGGTTGAGCGCCGCGCACGCATCCGGCCCCTCGACGATGAACTTCGGAAAACAACTCTGGTCGAACAGCGTGACGTTGTCGCGCGTATTGCGGCATTCCTCTCCGGAGACGTCGAACCAGTTCTGTCGGCCGTAAGAGTAAACGAGTTCGGGGCGCTCGCCGGCCCGTGCAAAAAAGCCCGGCCGCTCGTAGCCGGCGACCTCAGTCATGCACGCGCCGGAGGCGAGCAACTTGTCGTGGAAGGGGCTACGTCGCACGTCGCGCGCCGTGGCATACTGGCGATTGGGCCAGTGCATGTCGAAGAGAAGTCCGAGCGTCTCCTTGGTCCGCTCGAAGAGGTAGCGGCGGTTCGACTGGAACGGGGCCATGCGGCGCACGTCCACGTCCGCCAGCTCAACCGGCGGGTGACTGTCGCGGATCCAGAGCGAAAGTGCCTTGCCGACCCCGCCCGAGGAGAGGATGCCGACGGAGTTGAACCCGCAGGCGCAGAAGAGGTTTTCGACCTCCGCGGTCTCGCCGAGTAGATATCGGTCGTCGGGCGTGAAGCTCTCGGGGCCGTTGAAGAAGAGCTGAATGCCGGTGCTCGCTAAGGCCGGCACGCGACACACCGCCTGCTCGAGGATCGGTTGAAAGTGATCAAAATCCTCGGGAAGGCTGTCGAAACAGAAATCCTCTGGGATTCCACCCGCTCCCCACGGTTTGGCGTCCTTCTCGAAGCAACCGACCAGCAGCTTACCGGCATCCTCCTTGTAGTAGGTCTGCTCGTCGCTGACGAAGAGCACCGGCAGATTCTTTGGCAGTCCGGGGATAGGCTCAGTGACGGCGTAGAAATGCTCGGCCGCGTGCAACGGAAGTGACGCGCCCGCCCGCGCCGCGAGCTCGCGTGACCACATCCCGGCGCAAACAACAACCTTCTTCGCTCGCACCTCGCCCTTGTCGGTGAGCGCGCCGACAGCCCGGCCATGCTCGACCAGTACCCGCTCGACTTTCATATTTTCGGCGACGTGCGCACCGCCTGCCCGCGCACCTTTTGCAAGAGCCATGGTCACGTCGATGGGATTGACTTGCCCGTCGTTAGGGAGCCAGAGGCCCCCGACGATGTCTTTCGTATCAATCAGCGGCCAGCGTTCCTGGATCTCTCCCGGCGCGACGACTTCGACCACCAGCCCGAAATTACGGCCCATCGAGGCGCCGCGCTTCAGCTCCTCGAGCCGCGCCTCAGTTTTTGCGGCCCTCAGAGAGCCGTTCTGCTTAAAGCCGGTGGCCTGCCCGGTCTCTGCTTCGAGTGTGCGGAAGAGCTCGCCCGTATATTTGGCGAGCTCGGTCATGTTGCGGGTCGCGCGGAGCTGCGTGACGAGACCAGCCGCGTGCCACGTCGTGCCGCAGCCGAGCTGCCGGCGCTCGCATAGCATTACATCAGTGATGCCGAGCTTCGTCAGATGATAGGCGACCGAGCAACCGGCAATACCGCCGCCGACGATCAGGACCTCCACCTTGCTCGGAAGATCTCGCGCCATGGCGTCTCCGACCTAGTAGCTCGGCGGCGTGATCGCCCAGATCACCACCGCCTTCGTTCTGCCGGGATTGCGATAGCGATGCGGCAGGTGGCTTTCGAAGGCGAAACTGTCGCCTTCCTCGAGCACGAAGTGCTTGTCTCCGACCCACACCTCGAGTCGGCCGGAGATTACGACGCCGGTCTCCTCGCCGCGATGGGCGTACGCTACGTCGCCGCTCGTCGCGCCGGGCGCAAACGTGCAGCGGAGCAGCTCGAGCTGCCGATCGAGGTTGGGAGAGAGTAGCTCGTCGGTGATGCCCGAGCTGAACTTGAGCTGCCGCCTTCGCCCCGCGCGGACGACGATGTCACGCTCGATCGCCGACTCCTCATCGCTCGGCTTGAAGAACCAGCTGATCGTCACGCCGAGGGCGCGGCTGATGGCGTAAAGGGCATCGACCGTCGGGCTGGATATGCCGCGCTCGATCTGGCTCAGGTAGCCGATCGAGAGACCCGTTGCGGCGCCGAGGTCTTGCAGCGTGATGTCACGCGCGTTGCGCAGAGAGCGTATCTCGCTGCCCACGAACACCGCATCATCGTCACGCTTTCTCGACTCGACAGGTGCCTCCTCGAGATTTGCGGGCCGCAGCATTCGGGGCAGAGACATCGCCAGCGTACCTCTGTGCGCGCCAACGTTAGTCCCCGATCATGAAAATTACAATCCGCAATTTCATGAAAATCATCACGCATGATTTCACTGTGCATTTATTCGCTGGTGCGCCCCGCGAGGGGCCAAAGGCGCTTTTGAGCTATGACGTATCCAAGACGCCGGAAACTCTCGGACCCATTTGATCTGGATCGCCTGCGAAATTAAGACGCGTGATCGCTATGGTCGCCCTGTCCTTTCCGAAAATCACATCCGGACGTATTGATGGTGCAGTCCAGCCAGGATCGGAATGGCGACAATGGCGCCAGATCGTTGAATTGCTCGATGTGAGGGCGCATCTTTCTGTAATGCCAAGTGCGTGCGCGCCTGATTGTAATACGCCGCATAGGCGGAAAGAACTCGCCGCAGGTGCCCCTCGCCGAAGATGAGCATTTGATCCAGGCACTCGCGGCGCAATGTGCCGATCAACCGTTCAGCACAACTATTTTGCCATGGAGATCCAGGAGAGATAGGTCGGTCTCGGATACCCATCGCCCTCACCCGAGACGTGAAGACATGTCCGTAGGCATGGTCGTTGTCGCGCACCAGGTAGGTCGGCGCCGAGGCCCAAGGAAACGCCTCGGTGATCTGTCGAGCCAGCCACTCGGCTGTCGGATGCCGCGTCACCTCTAACCACAACAACTGTCGCCGGCCGTGACCCAGGACCAGGAACGCAAACAAGAGATCAAAGTTTAGCGCCGGCACAACGCACATATCGATGGCGGCGATTGCCTCAGCATGACTCCGTAGAAACGTCTTCCAGCTTTGCGACGGCGGCTTAGACGGTCGTGCCATATATTTCGAGACCGTCGACTGGGCGACTTCAAACCCGAGCATCAACAATTCGCCATGGATCCGGGATGCGCCCCAAAGTGGGTTTTCCCTGCTCATTCGCCGAATCAGATCTCGCAGGCCGCGATCAATCCTCGGCCGCCCTGCCCTATTGCGCGATTTCCAACGCCAAAACATTTTGAACCCAGCGCGATGCCAACGCAGAACGGTCGCCGGCTGCACCACCCGCATCGCACCAAGAAGGCCCGGCCAAAGCCGCGTCATCCAGATGAGCAGCGCGCGATCACTGCCACGCAGTCGAAGACGAGGTGGTGCCTGCCGCATGGCGATGGTTAGCTGGTGGCGGAGAAGTACATTCTCGGCCTCAAGCCGGCACCGCGACTTGAACAGGTCGGCGACGAACATTCCAAGCACGTGCAGGATCGCAAACATCGCTCTCAACGATGCGATGATTCTGCCTTACGATGCGAATCCAGGCCGGATGGAATTTTCGGAAAGGACAG
>Ga0315553_10001530_pt1 | contig 19101 bp, 15 predicted proteins | sample SalMarSW160140MG_FD_203099 | JGI IMG/M metagenome (GOLD analysis project Ga0315553, IMG submission 203099) | Salt marsh sediment microbial communities from the Plum Island Ecosystem LTER, Massachusetts, United States - Salt Marsh Sediment SW1601-40 ... | reverse complement strand
CACTGTCTCTCAAGTCAGATGATGTTGGTGTTACCATTCCACGAGTTGCACTGATGCTTCTAGAGAGCGAGAACATAGACACATTCCTCAGGGAGCAGTCAGCTACTTTGTCACTCTCTGTTGAGAATCCCTTCAAGGAGAGAGTGTCTGATGACCGTCTGCTGACACACTATGTTTCAATTTCTTCTTCAACATCTTTCGGGAACGCAGCAGCATGGGTTTCTAGAAACTGGCACCTTTTGAACCACATCGAGGAGGTCGCTGAAGGATTGAGTGAGGACCTACAAGTCTACTGGCTCGATCTCTTGGGTGACTATCCATCCAAACAACTCATCAAGAGAAGGTTTGGTCTTGACACTCTATTGAAGCACAAGCAGATTGCCAAGAAGAGGCATGAAGCACTGACCTCTCTCCTTGAGAGTATCACCTTTGTCAACCTGAGAAACAATGTTGAGTCTATTATCTCTGGGGAATCTGCCGAACTCCAAGAGATCAAGATGAAAGGCCCTCATGACATGGAGAGAATCATCATTGTTGATGGATGGGTTCAAATCAGAGAGATGGTTTCTCCAGGTGAAGCGGACATTCTGAGAAACTTTGAAAACCACCTCTTAGATGTTCTACCCACCCAGAACGTGAATGTGATTTGGATTGACAGTGGAGTCACCCACACAAAGATGAACAAGCACTATCAGAGGGCCTGTATAAGACCTCTACGTCACGACTCCCCTCGCCGGTTTCACATAGACGAAATTATCTACAATGTACCAACTGCACCACGGTTGTTTGGTTGGAGGGTTCCAAGAAATGAGGACACGAGGTTCATCATCCAAGACACTCCAACCTCCGCAGATCCCTGGATACGACCCATAAGAGTGCCGCAACTGAGGGGATGGGCCCGAAAGTATCGAGGAGTCACAAAAAGGGATGGATTCGTCGACCCAGCAGATGTCTATGGGATTGACTTCGAGGGAGTACCTATGTATGGTCGTTCTGTGACACTCAATGAGGTCCACTCATCGATTGCACCCCTGACATCTGAAACTGTAAAACATCTGCAAGGAATTGGAAAGACCCTCATCCCAAGTCTATCAAGGCGAGAGGAATCAGCTCCAGACAGACAGTCAACAGAGAAACAATGGAGGGGGGTTCCGTTGCCCGTCACCAGAAAGGACTCTCCTTCACTCACCGACAGAATGACTTTCACACCTGGGAGACCTCCTCCACAGCATCACAAGAATAGGGGATTGTATGTTGATTTCTTGAAAATCAAGAGGGGCTGGTACTATGACAGAATCCCCATTGATATCAATGACGAGGAGTATGAGGTGGGAGTTTCCCGAAGACCACCAATATATCGAAGGACTGGACTGGATGAGGTGGATTCACAAAAAGTCCGCAGGAGAGAGGTCAAACGAGTCATGAGCGCAGCGAGATTCCTGAGAAGACAGCTTGACAAAGACAAGAATAGTCGCCTTCACTCATGCTGCGGCGACATTATCAGAGTGTGCGCAGATGTGCTCTCAGACACCCATGATGAAGAGGCCTTGTTGGTCGTTCTATCGGAGGTTAGAGGCATCATTCTCCGTGATTCTTGGAGGGCCCAACTATGGGACCTTGTTGAGAGTTCAAGAGAAACAGTTGGTGACGTCCTGACGACTGACAACAGGACTGTACTGACAATGGCTAGAGAATTCTGTCCTGACATTCTCTCCCTCTATGGGAACAATCTGTTCCTTGCCCTTCTCACAGTTATCAAGACACACTCCCTGAAACCTTCGGAGGACGTTATCATAGCCCTCTGGGAGTCGATGGCTGAATGGCGGTTGTACCAGATGGGATTCCGTCAGAAGGACCATGCAGAGGAGACTGCAAGTTCACAGTATGACTTCCAGTTCATCTACTCGAAGCTGGTGCTCCGAGTAGAACATCTGACTGATGTTACCACCCCACCTCTTCAAGCACCAGTCGAGGATGTGGCCTACGGCCAGCTTGTTTGGACTGAGAGAGAAGGTGCTCAGGATGTATGGGTTGTGTTACCAGACGTAAAAACGCCACTCCTTGGCCTTGAGTGCGGAGTCAGGGGTAGTGGAATGAAGCCTGGGTGGCATCAATGCGTGACAGATCCATCTACCCTGAAGACCTCAGTCAAGACTCTATCTGAAACTACGCTGAGGAGTCAGATTGCCCGGACCGTTATTGGGAAGACTCACATTCTATGGTTCATGGATGAGGTCGAAGGGGAGTATCAGTGGACTACACCAACAGTCTTTGAATTTGCCATCAGTAAAGAGGATGGCCGATTGCTTCGATGGTTCAGGCTCTCTCCTGTTCTTGAGAGTATCTTCTTGGAACTGGAGAAGAACAGACCCAGACAGATTCCAAGGGCTGGAACTGATGTGGACTCTCTGCTTTTTGGAGCCTTCAAAGGTTCACAGGACATTGAAGAAGTGAAAGTCCAAGTGAGTGTGGACATTGAAAACGAACTGTACTTGGTAGAGTTCAGTTCCGGTCATGTTTTCAGAGTGAGGAACACGCATGAACTAATCGGTCTGCTCAAACATCCTTACCTGAAGGGAGCACCTCTCAGGACAGATGATGATAGACTGTTGTTCTGGGACCATAAGAAGGACATCGAGTATGCATATGTTGTTGACAGGCGAGGGAAGAAAGGTCATGTCATAGACCTTTCATTTCTCAGACCTCTGGTTCATCGTGCGAACCTATTTTCTCTTGGTGACTTATTTCCCAAGACCTGTGCAGATCTCCTCAACACGAGTGATGGAGGAACCATCACTCTGGTTGCGAAGGTGGATAATAATCGTCGGAATAGGGGTGATTTCAACTTCATCAAGGTCAGACTGATAGGACTACCAAAGAGGTCGCGGTTGAAGACTCTTGAGGATGAGTGGATGAACCCATATGATTTAGAACTGATTCTTGGGTGTGAAGGATTGGTTGACTCCACTATTGGAAACAACTTCTCCCTTGAAACAGATGTGAGTGAGCTGAGGGGTGTTCGTCTGCCTTCGGGACTGGATGAGGACTCACAACTAGTCAAATCCCTCGTTATTGAAGACGATGGAGAGGAAGAACAGAAACCGTTACTTCCGGAAGGTGAGTGGACCCTGTCCAGTAAGTTCAAGGGGGGAACTATCCAATGGAGTCTAGACTCACCACTCGCAAATCAGTTGTGGATGGGCAAGACCTTTAGTACAAGGCTGGACGGGACTCTGAGTATAGAGGAAATGGTGAAGGAGTTTATCGGGGAGCTGAAGATAGTAGGTGCATCAAAAGATAATATCCACAACTTTGATGAAGAGCTCGATGACATAAGAGAAGGACTCAGAGGATGTGGTTGGGGGAACGAGCGTCCAGAGTGTAGGGCTGAAGCTGTGCAAACTGGCGGAGGGGTCAGAATATCTCTAAGAACCTGTGGAGAGAATGAGGTCATAGTCTATGAAGATGTCATCAATCCAGGTGAAGATGATGCTGCGGACTTGGTAATCGATGCTCTTGATGATTATGAATGGTCTAAATACACTACTGTGAACAAAGAGGAGTTCAGGAGGATGTTGAGAGGAATCTTGGACGACGAAGAGCTGGAACCAGATGTTGTTGATGTTGAAGAGGCAGAACTGCTGATGATTGTTGAAGAATGTAGAGTCGAGGGTAACCTTAGGTGGATGTGTAGTCAGACAAACACACTGGTAGATTATTACTTACGACAAGAGCGGCTTGATGTTGCTCTAGAGAAGATAGATGAGAATCTCTCAAATCTCGAGACCTTGGACTTGGATGATGAAGATGGACGTTGGTACTTGTTCATAGCCAGAGTCTTAAGAGCTGAGATACTCCTTGCAACAAATAATCCCAAAGAGTCAAGGAAAGAAATAGACAAAGCCTTTGAGATCATTCCTGATGATGTTGAGTTGTGGATGTTAGGAGTTGGGACAAGAAGAGAGTACTATGAGCGAGGTATGAAACTTAGAACTGATGTAATTGATTGTTAGACAACCTAGAGTTGTTCAAGGAATGTGTGTTGTAGTAATGAATAGTATCTCCATCTTCTGATGTCTTTATTTTTCTCCTTGCATTTTATGAAACAGCAACCTCCATCCTTTGTTGTCGTTTTTTTTCTTTTTCACAAACGTTGATTAGATAAACCAAAACTGAGAATCATTACGATGATTCAGAGAGTTCTATTGTTCAGAAACCTACTAGATAACATACCTAAGAACATTGGACTATACTCAGTGGGCGTCATGCTTCTTTTTCTGTTTCGTGTCACATTTGACCCATTGCAATTGCTGTTGGGACTGCTTGCCTTCATGGTTTCTTATTCATCGATTTATGTGCTTAACGATCTATATGATATTGAAGACGACAAGAAAGATGAAAAGAAAGTTCTGAGAAAACCCTTAGCTCAGGGCGTCGTGAATAGAAGCGAAGCTGTGAAGATTTTCCTTTCATTTTTGATTCTGGGTCTTCTACTCTCTATTTTTCTCAATATGTTATTCTTCTGTGTAGTTAGCTCATTAGTCTTCATCAACATGATTTACTCTATTCCATTAACAACAAACACGAACCAGAGCATAGAAGAGGTGAGTCCAAGAAGATTGAAACACACTATGTTTGGACCATTTCTAGTTTTCCTCATGCAATTTCTGAAGATTTTCCTTCCTTGGACATTTAACACAGAGGTGATGCAATTTCCAGTTCTTTTTGCTATCGGATTTTCTCTCGTCTATGTTATACTTTTCAAAGGTTACAAAGAATATCGCACTATTGGAGAATCTGTCAAGCAGACACCGTTTTCCTTTTGCTTCGCGATTGTTGTTTTCTTATTGTCAATGAGCATATATCCCGAACCTTTAGTTCAAGCATCAATAGTACTCTACATAATTGCAGGAATCATGTTCTTCTGGAATTCACACATTACTGATAGAAGGATCTTACTATTGAGCCCAATCTATATCCTTCTAGGAATTCTGATCTTGTTCTATTTAATGACAAATGTACTGACCTGACAACAAAGTTATGCTTGATGAGTAGCACGTGACCTCCATCACTTGTTGTCGAATATTTCTAACAACCTACTTCTGACATTGAATAGAATCTACACACGTCTTGCAGCTTCATAAACAGGTAACAAACGAGCTCTCCAAGCTGCAAGCTGCTTCGGTGATTTCGGATAATCAGCGTAAATCTCCCTCATGTTAGCCATCAATTTAGAAACCGCAGACACCCTCTTTAGAAATGATACATTCCCGAGTCCAGAGATTAGTCGTTTAAACTTCTCGCTACTACTTGTCTTCATTTCACCAGTTACGCTTACACTGAGGAGGTCTGAACCTTTGATGATTCCCTTTCTGAATGCAAAATTGATTTCATCATTTGTGACATTGAGGAGATATTCCTTGAAGATATCGAGTGCTGCTTGTTTCACACCATAGCTTCCCATGTATCTCTCATTATAAGACCAAAGAGATTCGATAGATGTATCATTCACATTAAGTGCTTCAGAGGCTGTTATTCCAGCAAGAGCGCCTCCCAGCATGGAAGGACCTATTCCTCCTCCATGGACCGGATTGACCTGACATGCCGCATCACCCGCAAGCATGAAGTTATCATCAACCAACGAATCTATTGGTCTCCTCATTGGCGCTATCCCTCCACTGCTATCAATGTCAATATTCTTCTTTTTCATGAAGTCCCAATTGGTCCGGACAAAGTTATCGAATATCTCATGTGGTCCTCCATGTCCTGAGAGAGTTAGTAAACCAACTCCTACGTTCACCTTATGGCTGCCCCGAGGAAAGACCCATGTGTATCCTCCGGGTGTTTGGGTCTGGTTCCAGTAGATCTCAAGAATATTGGGGGTTTCAAATGTGTGTTCAGGTGTTTCAAGGATAGATCGCCATGCAACCATCATATCCTGTTTATCGATATTTCTTTCAATCAGCGAATTCTCAGGCAACTGCCTTCTGAGCATCCCCGCTGCACCCGTGGCATCTACAATGATTCTAGCAGTAAGACTCTTGTCTTTATTTTCGTCATCGAGTTTTACCCTCACACCAGATACTTTTCCTTCATCAAAGAGAAGGTGCTTTACTCTGGTAGATGGCAGGACTTCTACTCCCTCCTTTTCTGCCAGAGATAACAACCACTGACCAAGCTTTAGCCTGTTGAATGAAAACCCCTCAATAGTCGGACCATCCAGTCGTAACCTATTCTCTCTATTAGGTGCAATCAAGTCTATGCCATTAAGGGTGTGCTCCACTATGCTATCAGGTATTGATGGAAATCCAATTAGCTCTTTGAGTTTCCTTGGATGATGAGCGGCAAGTGCATCACCACAAGTCTTGTCACCGATTTTCTCCTTGTTCTTTCTGTCAATCAATAAGATTGTATATCCTCTCCTTGCAATAGCCAATGCGGTTACCGCACCTGCAGTGCCAGCTCCTGACACGATAACATCGTAGTCTTTCATCTCCCAAATTCACCTAACTTGTCCAAATTTCAATATGCGATGGAATCTAAGATTCTTGTGAATAGCTTTGTCCAACTTAAGCGCTCATTTTCGTGCATTATTGCTCTTTAGAATTCAAGACATCCCTATGGAGAATGTTATCAAGCGGTTCAATATCGCAGTGCGAAGTTATCTATTCAAGATTGAAGGATTTGGTTCAATGAGTAAAGGAGTCCTCAAAGTCTTCTCAGAGGTTGCTCGCCAGTATGAATTGGTGAACCACATCCTGACATTTGGTCTTGATATTCCTTGGAGAGAGAGGGCCGCCCAAGTAGCTGCGTCAGGTGGAGGGGCTCTCTGGTTAGAGGTCTGCAGTGGGACCGGAGAAATGGCTGTTAATCTCAAGAAGATCGCAGATCCTACCACTAAGATTGTTGTATCCGATTTCTCCATGCCCATGGTTTCAAAGGCTAGTGAAAAAGAAGAACTTGGCACAGCTTCGATTTCACTTGCTGACTCACTACATCTTCCCTTCATTGAAAATACGTTCGATCTTGTGATAATTTCTTTTGCAACTCGTAACATCACACCTACCCGTGCAAAATTGACAATGTTTCTCCGAGAATTTTATCGTGTATTGAAACCTGGTGGTCGCTTCATCAACCTCGAAACCAGCCAACCTTCTTCAACGCCAATCAGAATCGCTTTTCGCCTATACACAAGACAAGTCATTAAATTGGTCGGAAGGATAATCTCAGGCTCAAAGACAGGATACGCATACTTGGCACATACTGTCCCCAGATTCTTTAATGCAGAAGAACTTTCAGACATTCTTTATGAGTCTGGGTTTTCAAACGTAAAATACATTAAATTGACATTTGGTGCTGTGGCAATCCACCGTGCTCTGAAAAAATAGAGTTCACATTAAACCAGAAACCTTTTCAAAAAGGCGAATGTTTTTACTAGATTATTTGAAGAGCCCTTCTAGGTCTAAAAGACCATGCTTCAATTAGCATCTATCGGAATCATGTTGATGGCTCTCAGCATTATTCCCCTTCTTTTCCTTCTGTACACAATAACGCACCTAGGAAAACTGGGAATTGAAATTAAACATCCTAGAGTGATAGTCGAACTAATGTTATTTATTGGACTCTTATTGGTGGGGCTAATTTTCTGGTTTGGCCAACCTATAATCTGATTACCTTCTCCTCTTTTCTGCTTCTCTCAGCGGCAAAGGTCATCAGATGTGTTTCTAGAGTTTCCTCAGGTCCTGAAAGAATCAGACTTGGGTCATTATGCGCAACTGCAGACACGAAGGTATCTATGAGAGTATAATCACCACCACCGTGATCTGCGAGGGAATCAGGAATACGCGGGGCATCTATGGTAGTATCAAAAATTTCTGTTTTGCCGCTTAGAAACTGGTGGATCTGGATTTTCTCGCTGTTTGCGTATATCTCACCACGACTGCCGAAGATTCGAGTTTCCCTTTGCCTGGCTTTAGTGAACCCAGTCATCGTGAATGAGGCTGTTTCTCCTCCCTCGAACTCCATATTGACTACTTGATGATCCACGACATCATTGTCGCATTCGTACACACACCGACCGTATGGTCCTGTTCTAAGCTCATGAATTATTCCTCCCTTTGTCATCTCCGAAGTGATTGTACTCAGAGGCCATTCGGTCCTTCCCTGTTCAAAGAGTTTCAAATAGAATCTCTTTGCAGAATACGGACATTCCGGTTCATAATCACATTCCAAACAATTACTTCCTGCAGTTTCAGGTTTGTTTTCACTACGAAAATGTGTCAGAGACCCGAATGAAGACACAGTCGTGCATTTCTTTCCCATGATGTATCTAATCCAGTCGAGGTCGTGACAGGATTTTGTAAGTAACATAAAGGATGATTCTTTCTCATTTCTCCAGTTTCCTCTCACAAAGGAGTGTGCCTGATGCCAATATCCAACTGGTTCCAGATGTTGAAGACTTATGACATCTCCAATAATACCCGAATCAAGAATCGCTTTGAGTTTCTGAGTGTACCTGGTGTATCTGAGAACATGACCAACAGCGAAGACTATGTTTCGTGAAAGAACGGTTTTTGCGATCTCTCTGCAGCTCTTTTCATCGGGTGCCATAGGTTTCTCTAACAGAATGTGGTAGTCTTTCTTGGCAAATGCAATTGCAGGGTCTCGATGCATATGATCTTGAGTTGTGATTATGACTGCATCTGCGAACTTCTTTTTCTTTGCCATGTCTTTCCAATCAGTGAAAACATTCTCTTCGGGTATATTATAGTCCTTTACCATTTTCTCTCGATAGAAATCACGTGGTTCTGCAACACCAACGATTTGTGCTCTTTTCGGGTGTTCTTTAGCATAGGAGGCATATACGAAACCTCGATCTCCAGCTCCTGCAATTATCAACTCGACTGGTTTCATAGTATTTTCCTACCCAGTGGACATTCTATGGACTGAATGCATGGTCCATTTCAATGTATACCTTAGTCCAATCCGATACAACTCTTATTCCTTCCCCAAACTATAAAACAGGATAATTAACTATAGTTTATAGTGATACATCATGACTATTGTGATGCTATACCATACCAAGGTCAAACAGAATTCTGTTGAGAAGATGGATGAACTCAGAGAGGGTTTCCGCAGGCTGTATGAAGAACATAGTATTGATGTGATTGGTCGATGGAAAAGCGTTGAGATGCCTCACGAGAGCTATTACATGGTCAAGTATGAGAGTGAAGATGACTATCAGCACAAGACAAGAACGCTCCATGATGATGAACAATACTTGCGTCTAACATCTCAGCTTAATGAGATTCGAACAGATTTCAAATCCATAAGACTAGTTCCGCAGTAGCGGAAAGCGTAGAGTTCTTAATCACTCGTTGATTCACTTTGCCATGTGGAAGAATTGGGAGATTTCAAGAAAGAGCAAGAATTGAGCCACACCAATACAACCCACTCCAGCAAAGCATCAAGCATTGCAATCTTGATGACACTTGTGGTGTTCCTCGCACCAATTGCTACGGCTGGGTATATTGCATATGGATCCTCTTTCTATCTCACTATCACTGCATTACTTTGGTCAGTATACATAACTAATACAGGAATCAGTTTCCAATTTCCATTTCTATTTGTATACAATCTACTGACTATGTTTCCAATCTTGTTGTTTCGAATTGCCTTGGTATATCAAATAACCAGATACTATCAGGGAAAGACAACAAGAGGACGAACAGCTGTAGTTGCGTTCCTTAGTGAATCTCCTCTCTTAGTGTTTTATTTCTTATTTCTAATCACCGCAATGATGTATGGTGGAGTGGGACTTAATTTCCCCTTGCCTATACTAATGATTCTAGGTCTTCTATTATTATGGAAGTTTCCTGTTCATGAGGCTACCGTTCCTTGGGAGGAGGAGGATGAACCTACCTACTGGTGGGAGAATGTTTCAGAAGATGAACCTGAACCTGCAGCAGATAATCAACCTTGGTAGTCTTTACATGCACAAGTTAAGTTAGACCTAAATGAGGATTTCAATAATGTGTGATCTACTTGGTCTATCATTCAGCACTCCCGTAGCTGCGAAGATATCGCTTGATGTGTTTCAAAAACGCGGTCAGATGAATCCGGATGGATGGGGCGTAGCGTTCTACAATGATGATCGAATTCAGGTCATTAAAGAGGCAGAACCTGCTATTGACAACAGACTCTTTGATTTTATTGAAAAGTATCCACGATCACGGACAATCATTACGCATGTGAGACGGTCTACACGTGGAGGCCGCAGTTATCTCAATACCCACCCATTCTATCGATATCTCAAATCCGAGTCATGCAAACGTGAGTATGCTTTTGCTCATAATGGGACATTGCTTCATCATGAACAACTCAAGCTCAAGCAATTTCATCCTATTGGAGAAACTGATTCAGAATACGCCTTTTGTTTTCTTCTTGATGCTTTATCAACCCGGCAAATTGATGAGTGGAAGATTGATGATTTTCAATTCATCGAAGAATTACTTCGAAGCATTAATGATGGCAAGAACACTCTAAATTGCATATTTTCAGATGGTGAGCACTTATTCTGTTATTCAGATGAGAATGACCACAACAATGGACTCCGCTATGTCAAACAAACACATCCCTATGGAATGGTTGAGCTAGTAAGCTCAGATGAAAAATTAGGACATATCAATATCCATACTGACTCTAAAAAACCATCTCAAACTGGATATATCATTTCCACGAGGATTTTGACGAATGAGAGGTGGACTGAGTTCGGTGGAGGAGAGCTAATTGTGTTCAGACATGGCAAAATCATATATCCAAATGAGCGAGTCCGAGCAATATCTTATCAAGATGATAAACGTTGAAGAGTTGCTTCATTTGCCTCCGCAAGTAACTCAAACAAATAAGCAACTTCGCTCAAGAAGTCTATCTTGACCGCTGCTTGATTGTAAAACTCATTAAGATTCTTCTCAATTATCACTGCTACCCTTTTTACAGTGTTATCATCACTGCCTTCGGAACTTGTTGTTTCTGGTTTGTATGTTTCAGAATTAAGGCCAATAATAGGTTCAAGAATCATCTCAGTCACGTTTTCTCTGCGAATACGTTCTAACGTTTTGATGCGTTTCTGTCCTCTACTAAACAACTCGCCAAACAAGCCTGAGAGATTTTGGTCTCTAGCGTTCTGACTTGCAGATTCGTAGAAACTTAATACTTCATTCTCAATTTCGAGTGCAAACTTCATTATCGCGCCGAAGGTTCCAAGTTCCATCTTGTCGTTCACACCTCAATCAGAACCATCGAGTGACCACGACCTTGTTCTCTGTGAAGAAACTCACAGCATCTTGACCTTGCCCATGAAGGTCTCCCAAGAATGAGTCCTTCATTCCTGAGAACGGAAACGTTGCTATGGGTGCAACAACTCCAATATTGATACCTATATTTCCTGCCTTAACCCTGTATTGATAGTCCCTCGCAGTCTTTCCACTCGATGTGAAGACAGATGATGCGTTTCCATATGGATTTGCATGGATAATATCTATGGCTTCATCAAGATCCTTTACATGAATTATTGGGATAACCGGTCCAAAGATTTCCTCGCGTGCAATTGCCATCTCTGGTTTGACTTTGTCGAAGATAGTTGGCCCAATGAAATATCCTCCTGGATACCCTGGAACCTCAACTCCGCGACCATCGAGTATTAGTTCTGCACCCTCCTTGACCCCCTTCTCAATATAACCAAGAACATTCTCCATTCCTCTCTTCGAAGCCAATGGACCCATTTGTATCCCTTCTTCGAGACCATTACCAACACTATATTGCTTGGCTGCCTCGACCACAGCCTCCTTGAGAGGTTTGTAGATATCGCCAACTGCCAGAAGCACACCCCCTGCTAAACAACGTTGCCCTGCACAACCATAAAACGAGGTGATAAGTGCAGGAACGGTCCGTTCTAAATCAGCGTCTGGCATCACAGTGAGAAAGTTCTTCGCGCCCATTTGAACCTGAGCTCGTTTACCGAACTCTCCTGTCTTCTTGTAGAGGAGCTTTCCTACTGGAGAAGAACCGACGAAAGACAAACCCACCGTATCAGGGCTTTCTATGAGTGTATTGACCGCCTCAGGTCCGCCATGGACCATGTTCAGTACACCCCTTGGTAATCCAAGCTCATGAATTATCTCAAACTGCTTGACTTGACTCAAGGGTACCTGTTCTGATGGCTTCACGATGTATGTGTTTCCAACACCTATCGCGAAAGGCCAGAACCAAGTCGGAACCATTCCCGGGAAGTTGAACGGTGCTACGCAAAAGAAGACACCAAGGGGTTGTTTAATGACCATCTCATCGATTCCTGCGGATATATCCTCCGTGTTGTAACCCATCTGGAGAGACGGAACGCTAGTAGCGCATTCCAGGTTCTCAATTGTACGACGATATTCGCCTCTGGCTTCATCAATAGCTTTTCCCTGCTCCATCGTGAGAATTTTTGAGAGTTCCTCGAAATTCTCTTCGAATGCATCTCGTATTCGGTTAAGATGTCTCACGCGTGTGAAGACAGGAGTTGCTCGCCACCGATCGAACGCAGCTTTTGCAGCTGCAATTGCCACAAGGGTCTCTTCTCTCGTACTCATGGGGGTCTTGGCTATCAGCTCACCAGTGGCTGGATTGAAAACATCTCGTGTCTCCTTAGCCTTAGACTCTACCCATTTTCCATTGATGTAGTTCTTTACAACTTCTACTGTCAAGATGGTCACTTCCAGTTCGGAACTCAATAGACGCTTCGATGTCTATTTGATTCTTGCGTACTGTCAATTTGTATGGACAAACTCAATTGCATCATCTCTGCATACTACATAGCAGAGTCCACATCCATCACACTTCTCGGGATTGATAACGGCTACTTTATCCCTCATCTGAATGGCTGCATAACCGCCATCTGCACAGGCAATGACACAGTCCTTGCATCCTGTGCAATTATTATCAATAACACGAGCCACAATCGGAGGAAGCTTACTTAGAGCAGTCCATGTAGTGATCTTAGGTAATGCTTTCCCGACCATAGAATCGAGTGTTGAATACTCTTTTCGCTCCATGAATTTAACAAGTCCTTCTTTTAGACCTTTGATTATAGAGAATCCATGCCACATTACTGCTGTACAGATCTGAACAGTTCTTGCCCCCACCATAAGATATTCTGTTGCACTGGTCCAATCCTCAATTCCTCCAATACCTGAAATCGGAATATCTGGGAATGCTCTCGCAATTTGTGATACAAAACGAAGTCCAAGTGGCTTAACCGCTGGTCCGCAGAATCCGCCATATGTGCTTAGTTGTTCTTTCTTGTCCACACCGTATGCAATAGGAAATGGAGTCGCTGTTTCGATATTAATTCCAATTAAAGACTCTACAGTATTTATCGCAGAGAGACCATCAGCTCCACCTCTAATAGCCGCCTCAGCAATAGGCACAATGTCCGTTACGTTAGGGGTTAGTTTCACTATTACTGGGAGATCAGTCCCTTTTTTGGCAGCCTTTGTCACGCGTTCTACCAATATTGGGTCTTGACCAATGAATGCGCCCATGTGCTTTTCTGGAGACCCGTGAGGACAAGAAACATTCAGCTCAATCGCATCTGCTCCTGTCTGAGACATGGTTTCAGCAAGTGCAGTCCATCCTTCTGGTTCAGGACCGCTCATCATGCTGGCAATAAAGATGAAGTCGTCTGAAGCTTCATGTTTTATCTTTGGGATCCACTCTTCAGTCCATATCTTCAGGGGCTCACGAGACAAGAGTTCTATATTATTCATTCCAATAGCCCTTCCATTTTTACGGAGAACTCCTAATCGTGTTCGTGGATCAACCGTAGGTTCATCTGTTACAGTTTTCATCACCGCTCCACCCCATCCAAGCTTTGCAGCTCGAAGAATATGACGAGGACTCATTGTTGGAGGTGCAGAAGATAATAGGAATGGATTCTTGAAAGTAATTCCCGCGAACTCGATTTCTAGTGGGTTTGAGACCATGTTTCAATTTTCCTCCAGTTCCAAGTTAGTAATACTACGTCCCTAAAGGCCTTTAGGGAGTTGTTACTTTGCACTGAGCGCGTTTACAGAAGTGGTGAATAGAGTGAAAGATGAACTAGTGCCAAAGGACCTTACAAGGAAATACTCACAGAAGGAAATTCTAGAGATTGAGAAGAAATACCTAGCCCCTGCTGTTGGCCACTATTACGAGGACCCAGTTCTATTTGTTGATGGTGAAGGTGCCGTATTGAGAGACTCTGCAGGGAAAGAATACATTGACTTGTTTGCTGGAATCTGCACGACGATAACGGGTTACAACCATCCAAAATACGTATCAACCATCCAATGGCAAGCAGAGCATCTTGTGTATACTAGTTCTCTATACTCAACAATTCCGTATGCTGTGTTAGTCAAACGGCTTGCCGAGATTGCTCCTAAGGGTCTTTCCAGTTCGTTTATTGTCAATAGTGGTTCTGAGGCAAACGAGGCCGCACTTGCCATGGTACGCAAGCACACAGGGAATCCGTACATTGTAGCCTGTCAACGGGCTTATCATGGTCGAACAACACTCACTCGCGAGCTTTCTAGCGCAGGGTGGCGTACATATCCAGAGGCTCACCCTTCTGGTGTCCGATTTACACCCTATGGTTATTGCTATCGTTGTCCCTTTGGCAAGGAGCATCCAGGATGTGGCATGGAGTGCGCACACTATCTGAGAGAGGTGATACGCACACAGACAAACAAAGCAATAGCGGCATTCATTGCTGAACCGATCCAAGGAGTAGGTGGTATTGTCCAACCACCAGCTGAATATTTCCAGATTGTGAATGAAATTGTGAAGGAGTATAATGGTATCTACATCTCTGATGAGGTACAAACTGGTTTTGGTCGAACAGGTGAAAAGTGGTGGGGAATCCAACACACCGGTGTCGAACCTGACATAATAACACTGGCAAAGGGATTTGGAAATGGTATTCCTATTGGTGGATTCATATCTCGTCCAGAAATTGCATCTGGCTACACGGTTACTGACGCATTTGCAACTTTTGGGGGAAATCCTCTCTCATGCGCGGCCGCTGTTGCCGTAATTGAAATCATCAAGGAAGAGAAGTACTTGGAAAAGGCTGCAAAGCTAGGTAAACTCCTGAAGAAAAACATGGAGGACCTTAAGGTGGACCACAAGATAATCGGTGACGTTCGTGGTCAGGGCATGATGTTAGGTATAGAGCTAGTCCGAGATCAAGCATCAAAGGAACCTGCTACTCAGGAACTACTAACAATCATGGAGGTCTGTAGAATGAAGGGACTACTCATAGGTAAGGGTGGACTAGATAACAATGTGATTCGACTTCAACCTCCGCTGGAACTCACCGGGGAGCAGATTGACCAAGCATATGTAATCCTGGGTGAAGCCTTCTCTAAGGTCGAAAAGAGCCTGTAAGACCTAAATCACAGTTTCGTGAGATCCCCGTAGCTTTCTGGTCTACGATCTCTGAAGAACTGCCATGTGTTACGGACCTCTCGAATCATATCGAGGTCAATATCTGCTACAATAAGCTCCTCTTTATCACGAGAGCCTTTAACGACCATTTGCCCTCTAGGATCTGCGATGTACGAGCTGCCATAGAAAGTCCCAGTTTTCCAAGGTTCCTCACCTACTCGATTTATGGCAGCTATGAAGTATCCATTTGCTACAGCGTGTGCTGGTTGTTCTATACTCCACAAATGCTCAGAGAGACCTGCTACAGTAGCTGATGGGTTGAAGACGATTTCCGCCCCATTGAGTCCTAGTGCACGAGCTCCTTCTGGAAAATGACGGTCGTAACAGATATAGACACCAATCTTTGCGATTGATGTGTTGAAGACTGGGTATCCAAGGTTTCCAGGTCGAAAATAGAATTTCTCCCAGAATCCGGGATCCAAGTGCGGGATGTGCATTTTCCTCATTTTTCCCAGAAGACTTCCATCCGAGTCAATGACGATTGCTGTGTTGTAATAAACACCTACTGACTCCTCCTCATACATTGGGGCAATCAGTACAAGGTGGTTGTCCTTGGCTAGTTTTTGCATTCGTTTACTCAGGGGACCGGGAATTGGTTCAGCATATTTGTACCACCTTCGGTCTTGCTCTGCACAGAAATAGGGTCCATAAAATAACTCCTGAAAACAGAGGATCTGAACATCCTGCTGTTTTGCGATGGTGGCAAAACCTTCGTGTTTTCGAATCATCTTCTCGATATTTTTCTCTATAGATGTTTCATCTGAAACGTCGCCTTCCCAAGTAGCTTGAACCAAACCTATTCGGACATTTCTCAATGCTATCACTCCACTCACGTTAGAGATTGAACTGTCATTGTTTCATCTAATAGGCATTTCCCAAACCGATTTATGGTTAGTTTTTCACTGTTTAATGGAGGACTTTTCATGTCCGAGTTAGATCTCATTATTAAAAACGGAAGTGTCGTGACTGCAGCTGACACCTACAAGGCTGATGTTGGAGTCAAAGATGGAAAAATAACAAATCTTGGGTCGGACCTGAATCCTGGGTCTAGCACACAAGTTGTGGATGCAAAAGGGAAGTACGTCTTTCCCGGAGGTATCGATGTTCATGTTCATCTTCAGCTCCCCTTTTCAGGGACAATCTCAGCTGATGATTTCGAGAATGGAACTAAGGCTGCAGCATGTGGTGGAGTTACCACTGTACTTGATTTTGCCATTCAGACTAAAGGGCATCCAATCATGGAGGCTGTGGAGGCTCGGAGGGCTGAGGCTGACCCGAATGTGTGCATTGACTATGGTCTACATGCAGCCATAACAGACTGGAATCCTCAGACGCAGAACGAGATCAAGAAAATCATAGACTACGGGATTCCCACATTCAAGATGTTTATGATCTACAAGAATGAAGGATGGATGGCTGATGATGGCATGCTCTTCAGCGCTCTTGAAGAAACCGCCAAGTTTGGAGGTCATATTGGCGTACATGCAGAGAGCGTTGATGTATTGGACCTGCTCATCGAAAGGTACGCGCAAGAGAAGGAGAAATGGGGTGCGTATGGCCATACTCTTTCGAGACCCTGCTTCACAGAGGAAGAGGCAATCATCCGGGCAATCAAATGGGCTGAGGTCACGGGTGGACAACTGTACATCGTACATATGTCAACAGGCGAGGGTGCAGATGCTGTTCATATAGCTAGGAAGAAAGGTGTGAATGTCTACGCTGAAACATGTCCGCAGTATCTGTTACTGGATGACGAGGTGTTTAAGGGTGAAAATGGTCACCTCTACGCCACCTGTCCTCAGGTCAAAAAGCCTCATGACAGCGAACGTCTATGGAAGGGACTTGCGAATGGAGATGTACAAATCATCGCGACTGATACTTGTACGTTTGATACAAAGCAGAAAGCGGCATGGAACGGGGACTTCAGGAAGATTCCATTCGGAATGCCTGGTGTCGAAACCATGGTGCCTCTGATGTATACGGAAGGAGTCGGAAAGCGTGGTTTTACAGTGAACCATTTAGTATCTCTTGTTAGTACCAATCCTGCAAAGCTCTTCGGCATGTATCCTGAGAAAGGAACAATCGCAATTGGTAGTGATGCGGATTTAGTTGTCTTTGATCCCAAAAAGGAAGTGACAATCAAGGCTGAGAATCTTCAGACAAACTGTGATTGGAGTCCATTTGAAGGGTGGAAACTTGTAGGGTATCCTGCCAAAACCATCTCTAGAGGGAAAATTGTTGCTGAGGATGGGAAATTCATTGGCGAGGTCGGTCATGGACGGTTCTTGAAACGGAAACCATATGGGAAACTCTGAACAACCATCTCGTCAACCTCATAAGCCATTGTCAGTAATCATGTTCTATGCGATTTCCTAATAGTCGTGCCTATCACGTGATCTATGATGACTCGTTGATGGATGCAGTCAAGTATGCAGCTGAGAACAACTGGACAAGTATTGTTCCAGACATCGGTGTTCCAGCCTTCTCACCCGAGAGAATACCTTCTGAAGAACGAACTCAATTGAGAGAGATGTCACGTGACCTTTCTATTGGCTGGGGATTTCATGCAGCTGGTGATAATGTCAGTCTGTTTTCGACTTACCCTCCAATAAGGGCTGGAATAATGCAGTATTTCAAACAAACTATTAATCTTGCTCGGGAAATCAGTACAGGACCAACTAATGTCGTGATTCATGCAGGAGCACCTCCGCAGTTCAAGCAGGCACGAAACAAACCGGGGAATTTCAGCGCGATTTATCGTGACACATATGCTCAGACTTTGCGCGAGAATTTGACAGCACTAATAGAACATGCATTTCCTCATGTTAAGATAGTTCTCGAAAACACCGAATGGACTCCTTTAATCCGAGATGTGATTAGACAACTTCTCCCCGCAGGTCTGAAGATTTGTTTGGATATTCCTAAGCTCTATGGTCCAGGATTCAAAATCATTGAAGAGGACTGGAATTTCATCCAAGAACACAAAGGAGCCATTGAGGTCGTTCATATTCATGATATAGACCCAACACTTGGCTCCCATCAAGTAGTTGGAGAGGGAATTATTGACTTCGAACGATATCTTCGTTTTCTGGGAGGTCTTTCAAACAAACCCCACTATGTCTTCGAAGTAAGACCTCGGGAAGCAGCCACCGAGAGCCTCAACAATATTGGTCGACTTCTAGAGGTTCTCAAATTGGATCTCTAGTTGCCACGTGAATGTTACCACAGTACACTGGTCTTAGACTTCTGATGAATTTCCCATTCATCCTTGACAAAAAGTAATCCTTCTAGAGAATTTTCATGCGAAAACTGTCCCAAACTATCAACAGAGTACCACGATAGTCTGTTATTACTCCATTCCTCATTTCCCAACACTCTTTCATTCATATCAATATCATCAACAACAGTTCCAACGATGATTATAGCTATGCCAACTGTTCCATGGAGTTGTGACAACATGGCTACTAATTCTTTCTCAAGTCTCAATTTTACACTGACCTCTTCACTAATTTCTCTTAAGCATGCATTTTCAAAATCAGCGTTTGTATCTCCTACCTCTAGTATACCCCCCGGCAC
>Ga0315553_10001528_pt1 | contig 19104 bp, 18 predicted proteins | sample SalMarSW160140MG_FD_203099 | JGI IMG/M metagenome (GOLD analysis project Ga0315553, IMG submission 203099) | Salt marsh sediment microbial communities from the Plum Island Ecosystem LTER, Massachusetts, United States - Salt Marsh Sediment SW1601-40 ... | reverse complement strand
GGCTAGCTAACATATGGCTAGCTAACATATGGCTAGCTAACATATGGCTAGCTAACATATGGCTAGCTAACATATGGCTAGCTAACATATGGCTAGCTATCGTATCAGTAGCTGTGATGCTCATCGCAACATCCGTTGTGGCAACAGAAGATGCCTTTGCAGATAGTTTAGGTACATGATAACCTCTACTGTGACCATTACACTTCAGCATGCAGATGATGTTCTTGATCTACAAAACATAGAGTCGGAATCCGCTGCGCGTAAAAATCACCAAATATGGTTTACTTGTTTAAAAGAATGACTTCTAATTATCCATAATGGAATTGGCTGAGGTGGCGCAGCAAATGTTCGATCAGGAGGAATGCAAAGTATTTCGTCTGTTTCGATGTCACACATTCGTTCCCATTCCAGAATGTACCAGGTGGACATTGTTTTGGTTCTGTTTCCTGTTTAGCCCCACTAGTGTGACTCCTAAGATGATGTCATGATAACTATAGTAACGAGTCTATATCAGAAGTTATATTAGCTAAAGTGAAAGAACCAGTAGGTTTGAATCTAAATAGGATTCCTGAACCTCCATATGCACTTGTAATCTGCGAAAAACCCTCCGTTGCAATTAGGATAGCACACGCTTTAGGGACCTCGCGTTTCGCAAAAATTACGGGATTACGATCAACCGTATTTTTGGCAATCTCTCAAAAAGGGCAGGCCTTTGTTGTATGTTCTGCGCTCGGTCATTTGTACGGATTGGTAGATCCGAATGGAAACCGAACTGTCTATCCGGTTTTTGATGTTAAATGGATGCCAATTATGAGAAAGAGAAGCGGAAGGGCTCAAACTACAGTGGCATCTGTACAAGTAATTAAATCTATATCATCACTCTCTCAAAAAGCTACAAGCTATATTCATGCTTGTGATTACGACCAGGAAGGTGAAGTCATTGGGTACAATATTTTGGAATATGCATGTAGTAACAAGTATGAGGGGTCATTAAGGGCAAAATACTCTACTCTCACTGGTCAAGAAATTAGAAATTCATTTGACAATCTTCTACCACCAAGCAAGAGATTAGCTGAAGCCGGAAGATCTAGGCATCTGATCGATTTTATTTATGGTGTCAACTTGTCGAGGGCACTTACACAAGCTTTTAAGAACAGTAACAATCGTAAAAAATACCGTAATTTATCAATCGGGAGGGTACAAGGTCCCACTCTTGCTTTTGTAGTGGATAAAGAATTGGCTATTAAAGATCATGTTCCGGTACCCTACTGGACCATAAATGCAGAATTTGAAAAAGATGGATGCATAATTAAGGCACATTATTACCGGCCGAAAATAGAGACATTAACAGAGGCTACTTCAATAGTTTATGCTTGCTCAAGTCAAGATGGGAAGGTTACTGAAATTAAGAACCAAAGAAATACTCTCCGCGCGCCACATCCTTTCAATCTGGGCGATCTGCAAAAGGAGGCATATAGAGTATTTAGGTTCTCTCCTAGCTACACGTTGTCTATTGCTGAGAAGCTATACATTGCTGCACTAATTTCATATCCGAGAACCTCGAGTCAAAGGTTACCACCTTCAATAAATTATAGGAAAATTATTTTAGATCTTTCAAAGATTACTATTTTTCCTCCTTCTGAAGTCAGAGTTAATCGTAGTAGGTGGTCCAGTAAACTTCCTATTAGTGAACCTTATACAAAAATAGCTTTGGATCTGCTGTCAAATTCAAACCATCTTTCTCCAAATGAAGGACCAAAGACCGACCCAGCACATCCAGCGATTTACCCAACAGGAGAAAAACCAAGAGGCAGATTAAATACAAGTGAATTCAAACTATTTGATCTTATTATTAGGAGATTTTTGGCGACCTTTGGTCAACCAACTATAAGTCAGCATACTACAGTGACAATTTTTGTCATAAAAGAACATTTTTTCGAGGCTGATACCAAGACGATGATAGATGAAGGCTGGATGCACTCTTACAAGCCATACATAAGCAATAGCTTAAATTTAGGGTCGCAAGCTTATTTACAAAATCTCCAGAAGGGGAACATATTGAAAAATCATGCTGTTACAATGACTGATAGGTTCACTCAGCCTCCTTCAAGATTCAACCAGTCTAGTTTGCTAGAAGAAATGGAATCGAAAAAGATTGGTACAAAAGCCACAAGATCGGAAATCATCAGCACCTTGTTTAAGAGGAACTATGTTAGTAACATACGTTCTTCTAAAGATGCCTCTTATTCTGGACAGAATGATAGTTCTGGAGGTGGGATAGAGGCTACAGATCTCGGCATTGAAATAGTGCAATCGATACGTCGATACATACCAAACCTAGTATCTATAGATCTAACCAGATCTATGGAGGAACTTCTTGAAGGAATAGCATTTGGTAACGACAGGAGTGATTTTGTCATAAAGTATTCAAAAACCAAACTAAAGGAAGCAATCATTCCATTTAAGGAAAAGGAAATTGAGATAGGCAATCGAATAACAGATGCAATAAATGTTACTGAAAGCAAACAGCAGATGATTCTTGGAAATTGTCCTATGTGTGGCAATGGAAGCTTGAGAATTATAAGATCAAATAAAACTAGGAAGAGGTTTGTGGGGTGTTCTAATTACACATCTGGCACGTGCAAGGCAGCTGTTCCACTACCGCAAAATGGATCAATAAGACTCACAGGAGAAATTTGCTCTTCATGCCGATGGCCAGTGCTGGAGAACACCTATCTTCATGGGACAAAGTATCGATGGAAATTTTGCATTAATATAAATTGTCCATCTAAGAAAAAATAGATGTACCCTCGAATGTTACGGCCGTGAAAGTTTTTATTTCCTGAAATATATAGCGTAACGGGAACGTTCCGTTATTTGACATTCATACGGATTCTCAAAGCTAAAACGATGCCAAATCAAAAGAGGTAATGAATGCTTGAATTATTTTTAAAGATGGACCTGTTATGAGCCAGACCTTAAAGCTGCAATAATATCCCTTTCGGTGATTGGCCCATTCCTCACAACGGTTAAAGTTTCATCATCATCCAACTGTATTATGGTAGAATGAGAATACTTAATCAGCGTACCACCATCCAGCAAGGCGTCGAAGTTCGTAAGTGAGGTTGTACTAATTTGAGATGGATTTTTCACGGACTCCCGACCGGAAATATTTGCACTGGTTCCAACCAAGTAGCGACTCAATTTGAGAAGAGAGAGAGTGCATAGATTTCCTGGTATTCTCACTGCAAGTGAGGAGCTGTTAGCGGTTAGTCTTGGAGAGATTTTTCGGTTAGAGAGAGGACATATTATCGTTAGCGGACCCGGCCAAAATGATCGAGCTAGTCTCTTAACCTTATTCGAGACTTCTACGATGTTTTCGACATCTAAAAGACTAGCACAAAGAACTGGCATCGCCTTCTCAGCCACCCTACGCTTTAAAAGAAATATTCGTTCTACTGCTTTGTCATTAAATGGATTGCAACCCATTGCATATACGGTGTCTGTGGGATAAACAATTATGCCCCCATCCTTCACTATTTTTGCACAATTCTCAACTCCATTGTCCTCCCCACATTTGAAATTCAAATAGCCACCTGTCGTGTTATCCATGTTCATCCAAAGACCGTAATAGTACCGATTATCTGCATCCTTCTGTTAGATAATCCTTCTGCCCTGGATACCATACTATCAGATGATTCTGAACCAACTCATTATTTACGTATTCCTTGAGCGCGCCTATTCCATGCAAACATTAGAAAAATAAATGGTATCAACATGATTCCTGTCGCGATCAACACTGGTTGGATGACTCTAAAATCGACTGATTGACCTATTGCCATCATATAGGGAAAAGGGTAAAGCCCCGATACGAAAAACCAGAACGCAATAAACAGTAGGATAAACTTTGCATTTCTTTTTAAGATGTTAGAAGGAACCGCCTTGACCTTATTACATTTCACGCATATATTTTTGCCATAGACTATGCATGATGAACAAACACTCCTTTCACAATATGGGCAGATCCTGTCACCAAATCTAGAACCACAAATTGTGCAGGTTACCAAACTCTCAATGAATATAGCATGATTCGCATAATAATATTTTGTCATTCACTTGAGAAGAAGGGCTCTGAATAGGTGAAATGTTGCATGTACGAATGTAAATAGATAAATATGCTAACCATCTCCTGCATCAGAGTCTCGAGTATGGAAATTGAGCACTGTGTATTTCCAGATGACCTAATATACGATTTAGATAATTTGGTATGGGCACGGAAAGATACCGGAAATGTTCTTGTTATCGGAATTACGTCAATCCTGTCCGCAATTGCAGGTAAACTTTCAGCTGTAAAGTTAAAGGCCGTCAACACAATGGTAATGAGGGGAAAAAACGTAGGAACAATTGAAAGCGGGAGGTATTTTGGCGCTGTTAGAGCTCCTATTGATGGAAAGATCATGGCTATTAATCATGAACTTATCAGCAATCCCAAATTGGCGAACGATTCGACCTACGAAAGGGGTTGGTTCATCGCTCTTGCTCCCACTTCAGATATTGACATTCTGAAAGGCTTGAAATCGCTTCCAGACGATACTGAGGAAATTAGATCATTAATCAGTACATTGCATGTCAAATGCTATACTGCTCTTCCAGATTTTGAAATGTTTGAAATAGGTATTGAATGTGCTGCAACTCTATCCAAATTAGATGATCTCATATCAGGGATCGAAACTGGACAAATTGTTCACTTAGTCTCAGACGATCCTACGGCCGACATAGAAATGACTAGATGGGCGCAGCAGAATGGACAAAAGTTGATAGAAACAAGGAAAGAAGAAAATTTATTGCATTTTCTAGTCGAAAAAATGGATTGAAAGTCTTAGGGAGGCCGGGATAGTCCCAACCGTATCCCAGATTCATTACTTCTCGATTGGATTTGCGATCATGTTTCCCCATTCAGTCCATGAACCATCATAGTTCTTTACGTTCGGATAGCCTAGGAGGTATTTAAGAACAAACCATGTATGCGACGACCTCTCGCCAATTCTACAATAGGCGATAATTTCCTTATCGGGGGTAATCCCTTTTGATTCGTACAATTTCTTCAGCTCTTCCGTATTCTTAAAGGTCCCGTCATTATCATTTACTGCCTGTGCCCACGGGATGTTGACAGCTCCCGGAATGTGTCCTCCTCGCTGAGCATGTTCTGTTGGATACTCTGGCGGAGCCAGTATTTCTCCAGAAAACTCTTTTGGAGATCTAACATCTACCATCTTTAGTCCTGGAGCGCTAACAGCACGTCTGACTTCGTCTAGATATACCCTAATTTTACTATCAGGCTCACTGACGGTAAAATTACCTTTCGGATAAGAAGGAACATCTTTTGTTATCGCTCTATCTTCTTGCAGCCATTTTTTTCTACCACCATTAATCAGTCTGATATCCGTATAGCCGTAGTACTTCAGAACCCAAAATGCGAAGGCGGCAAACCAATTGTTAAAATCTCCATACAACAGTAGAGTAGTATCATTGTTGACTCCAGCGTTTTGAAGAAGATTCTGACAGGCTTCCTTGGTAAGCACATTCCGTGTAAGCGGGTCGTTAATGTCGTTTTTCCAGTCAAACAATACTGCACCAGGGATGTGCCCCAGTTCGTAGTTTGCTTTTGCGTCATAGTCAACCTCTGCTATTCGGACCTTAGGATCCTTTAAGTGGTCTTCTGCCCATTGGGTGTCGACGAGTACCTCAGGATGAATATAACTCATTTTTTCTTCATCAAATATGAGTTATCGTAATATATTAGTTTAATATCTGAGAAACGGCATCAGTTTGCCTTTGCCATCCTTGCCATTGGTTGCTCAGTTGGTTAAATACCTGGTATACTTAGTGCGGAAATAATTCACTTCATCGCGGATACATGTTGCATGGACTAGTTTTTCCTTTTTCCTTAAAATGTCTTACAATCCCTTTGCGTTTAGTAGAGGCCTATTTGCTCCATCAGGACTTCCTGTGAAATATCCTTGACCTTCTGCGGTGCAACCAGAAGACGGTTTTATCCCGCTTTCATCAAGAGCAGCTTTGACTTGGGCCGGAGTAGCTCCAGGATGCGAGGATTGGTACAATGCTACACCTCCAGTAACATGGGGTGCAGCCATACTTGTTCCACTCAGTTGTGCATATTTTCCGTCACCATACGTTGATAATATACCAACGCCTGGTGCCACTATATCTACAGGCTCTCCATAGTTACTAAACGAAGCAAAGGTGTCATCATTTCCATATTTAGTAGATGATCCCTTTCCCCCACATATTCCGTCGCTATCTGCCATTGCAGCCACGGCTATTACATTTGGATTTCGAGCCGGAGAGAATGAACTTGCATCCTTGTGATCGTTACCAGCCGCTACAACGAATACAACACCTGCTTGGACCGCATTATTGATGGCTGCATCTAGGGCGGGTGAACTGCATTCACAGCCAAAACTCAAGTTTACCACATCTATCTCATTTGAATGTGCAGTAACATAATCAATACCCGCAATGATGTCTGATATAGAACCAGCGCCGCTACTATCAAGAACCTTAATCGACCAGAGGCGTGCACCTGGAGCAATTCCAGCAACCCCTATTGAATTATCTTTAGCAGCAGCTATTCCAGCCACGTGAGTCCCATGCCCATTATCGTCGTCCGCTGAAGCGGTCCCAGGTACAAATGTTTTTTCGTGATAGACATTCAAATCTGGATGGGTAAGGTCTATTCCAGTATCCAGGATTGCAATGTCTGCGTCAACGACTCCACTCCCGTCACCAGAGGCGGTGGGGCTTACATCCCCATCTACCCTGTCTACTCCGACTGGAACTTTCTGAGCCAAGGCATAGACTTTCTGGTCAGGCTCCACGAATGCAACTCGAGGATCTTGCCTTAATTCTGAGACTAATGCAGCACTCATATTATCTGATGTCTTCATTACGTAGCCATCCAGGGCATGTTGGTAAATGTTGAGAATCTGGGCACCTTTGGTCGTTGATTCTTCTGCCATAGCTCTAACTTCGTCTGCCCTCATTCTAGCGCTATCCGAACCAGCAGTCGCAGTCGCTTCAGGTTTAAGTACTACTATATATTGTCCTCTTATTGGTTCCCTAGCTGCCTTAGCCAGTTCGTAACGATCGCTTTGAATTCCCAAAATAAGCTCTTCCAATGGATTGAACTTACCTTGCGATTCTGGAGCAATGATCTGGTTGGAAGTATTGATTCTCATAACTACTGTAGCGTTATTGCTACTTAGCCCGAATTGATCAACTGCTTTATACGTGAAGCTATCTAGACCCGAGTAACCTTCGAAAGGTGTGTATCTAACACTGGCTGAATTTGTACCTGAAGTAAGATTGCCATGGTCGGGAAGATTGTTAATGTAATATGTTAAATGATCGATTAAATCCGAGTCACTACCATTCAGAGTGATTTCGAAGGAAGCGGCTGGGGAGACCATGGCATGGATATCTGATACTATTGGAGCGCTGTGATTCATGTTTGTTCCGTTGTTGGGATGCGTGGTGATGGGGAATTGTGAATCTCTAATGAACGGAATGCCTTCTCTACTCGCCTCAGGAACAGTCGCGGGCTTCTCATCAGTGTTCTCGGTATTTACCGTTAATTCACGCAAAGCAACATCCTCATTATTTTCCGAATCTCCGTAGAACGTGATCCTCAAGTATCTTCCATCTATGGGGGGGAACTTGTATTGCTCATTGAATTCAGTTGTTCCGCTACTCGAGTTCCTTAAAACATCTTTAAAATTTGTTCCATCCTCAGACACCGACAATACGAAGTTATTTGCTTTTTCATCTCCATCTGACCAACTCGCGTCGACTGCGCAAATCTTCTTTACTTTGCCAAGGTCCAGCTGTAAATAGGACCCCAAGTCTGCCGTTGACCATTCTGTTTCAAAGTCACCATCCAGCACATTCATGGTGTCATCATTTTCATCTGCATCCTTAGCACCGTCATCTTCGCTGGATGAAATAGTTTGAATTGGCGTCTGCAAACAGGATGAGCTTGTTGTGGAATTTAGAATCGCCAGCTTGGAACTGAGACTCTTGCCAAGATCCTTATCTGCGAGGTTCGGCGAGGGTGATGACATTGTGTAATCTTCATCTCCTTCAACTCCATCATCTGCCGTGACAAACATTGCGGCAGGAATCTGTGAGGTTAGCGTCGAAGTCAGAATTAGTAGAGTTATTGTAATGTAGATTGGCAGCTTGGTACGTGCCAAATTTTGTCTAATATGAAATTTCATCACATGACTCACTTCCTTACGATTCCAGGATTGGCCCCCTTTCCTGAATCTGCGACATTTCCTTCTAAAATATGAGAAGCAAACAAATGATACGGGAATTCTTGGTCGAAGTCGGTAATATAGCGACTAGATCTTGTCATTTCATGCTCTTCGATGATAACTTAGTATTTATGCCGAGTCCAATTTTCTACGCTAAAGAACGCAAGTGTTAAACTGAACTAAACAAGTATAATGGCTTTGTTAGCTCAGATTCAGCATTTTAAAAAAGTTCTTCTGCTTAAGAAAAAAAGGATCACTCGAGAGGAGGCGAGAGCGTCATGGTTTGATCAGGTTCAACGCTATTTACTCGCATATCAGTTACTAGTGAATACATGATTTCCGTCTTTTTTTCCAGTGGAATCTGAACAGAAAAACCTATTATTGAATGGCTATAAACATGAGTTACGTCTGCACCTTTCTGCTCCACCGACTTTATAATATCATCCAAATCATTAGAAGAACTTTGATTTTTCAAGGTAACTATATAGGTCTCAGCTTCTGTATTGCTTGGCAAATTTTGATCTCCAGATGTCGCATTTGATGTCGGGGAAACTACGTCATTCTGTGCATCCGCGCTTTGCAGTACAAGAGTGGATTGCAACATTAGGGCTGCGCTAAAAATAAGGGCAGTGGCAAGAATAATAGCTACCAAACAATGACCTTGAGGACTTAAATTCACCTTGTTTCTATTGAGTTGATCATAATATTTATCAATTTCTTCGAAAAAGTTCTAGTAAATTTATAAACATACGACAATTGCCTCGTTGCTCTACTTTCTGGTTTATTAATTGAACCTTCTGCTCAGTAGTCATTCATAAGCTTCCAAAATGAAGTGATACATAGCAAACACTTTACACAGTCATACAGAAACCAAAAGGATAAGTAAGAAGTACCTAGGTAAAAAAATAGGTGAGCTAAGCATAAAGTCTCGTAGAAAAAATATCTGACTTATATATGAAAAATCATCCATCATGGATGGAATATTATTATTAACTTCGTGCTCTGCCGGCCGAAAAAACATACCAAAACTTAATAATATCTCATAACTTTACAGTAAAAGCCAAGGTAGGCTTTGTAGAAAGCCCAAGATAGACAAACTTAAATATAATAAGTCAAGGAAGGCTAGGCTAAAGCAAATATTATAACCACTTAACCTATGCAAATTTATTTTGATTATCGAAGGATTCTCATGGCCGCAGCCCGCGCCCGAACAAACCAAACAGAGGACTATCATCTATTAGAAGACATATTACAAAGCATAAAGATAGCAGTAGACGACCAAAAGCATAACTTTAGCCAGTACATACAGGCAGCCCAAGCACAAGGCCTATCACAACAAGAAAGGTTGACACTAGCCAAAGAAACACTAGCTACTCATGTATCATTAAGAACACTATACAGATGGGCACACGAATACCTACCAGAAGAAGCATTTAGCCTCACTTAGTAGACATAACATTTTTGCTGACAAACGGCAACAAAATCTACAAGAGACTATACAGCAGCAAATAGAAGGTAATAATAATCATATAGAGTGTGAATCATGCGTCGAGGCCTATGATAAAGTTAAGTCAGGCGCCTATACCTTGAGTCATCCTGAAACATAACCACTATAGCCTATGTCTGTTTTATATCATTTAAACAAGTCAAAACAATTATCTTAAATGTCCATTTGTAGATCAAATGTATTAGAGGTAAGTTTATGTCGAGACCTTGGCAAAGAAGGGATACTGGATTAACATTACGGATGATAACGAGCTTCTTTATACTTACAGTGCTCTATCTTGTTTTTCTTGGCGTTCTGGTATACCTAGGGGTGGGCTTTATACCGATTACAATAGTCGCTTCAATGTTAATTATAGCGCAATGGTATTTTTCAGATAAAATTGTTTTATGGAGCTCCGGTGCAAAGGTAGTGACTAGAGAACAATTTCCTGAGTTACATGGATTGGTGGAAAGAATAGTTGCAAGGAATAACCTTCCAAAACCAAAGATTGCCGTCATAAATTCGGCAATCCCCAATGCCTTTGCAACAGGAAAAAGTCAAAGGAGCTCGGTAGTTGCCGTGACTACTGGATTGATGGATATCCTAAACAGCGAAGAACTCGAAGGTGTCATAGGCCATGAGTTGACACATATTAGAAATAGAGACGTTTTGGTGATAACGCTTGCCAGTCTTTTCTCGACTATAGCCTGGTATCTGATGCAGTTTGGTTTCTATGGAGGACTTTACGGTGGGGGAATGGGTGGATATGGCGGAGGGAGAAATCGAGGCGGTGGCGGCGGGGCAATCTTAATCATGCTAGCAGTAGCCGCCGTTACTTGGTTTGTCAGCTTCCTTGTGATCCGAGCAATTTCGAGGTACAGAGAGTTCGCTGCAGATAGAGGGTCGGCACAGATGACAGGAAAACCGGTACAGTTAGCAAACGCTCTAATGAAGATAAGCGGTACGATGCAGCGTGTTCCGAATAAAGATCTACGCAAAGTAGAAGGACTTAATGCCTTTTTCATAATTCCAGTGCATTCAGGCCGTCAAACGATAGCTAACCTCTTTTCGACGCATCCTCCTGTTGAGATGAGGGTCCAAAAACTTCTGGAGATGGAGGCATCGATGGCATGATAGACTTCTTGCTCAAAAAACTAGGAAGAGACGGTTCAATAAGAAAAAGTAAGGGCCATCGTGAGGAAGGAATATTCTCACTTACTTCCGGATATATTACGCTCGAGACTAAATTAGGGTTGACGAGCACCAACAGGTGTGGAATTTGCATCAAAAATGTGAATGGGACATACTTCTCAGATGTGATCAATGAAGTACAAGAATTTTTAAGAATAAGCAATAGCGAATTTCGGACAGAACATATTCTAATTAATGACAAATACGGCTATCTATGGATTATGATAAGGGGGATCAGTATTGAAGATATTTTGGTGGCCTCGAACGGAATTGCAGACGTCATCACAGAACGAGGATTTAAGGATCAGATGTTGGCAGCGGTATTTGAATTCAGGAAGACTGTTAGTCCCAACCCCAACCTAGACGGCCCCCAAGTTGACAGCCCCCAATTTTTGATCTTTAATTACAATAGGGAGAAATTCTACCCATTTGTTCCGTTAGCTGCTCAAGAAAAGAGGCGTAGTGATCTCGAACTGGCGCTCACGTCTATTATTTCGAAGGAAATCCCTTGGGAAACTGACATGACTGTATGGTATCCTATGTGGGACATGCCATTTGATAAATTGAAGAATTAACCGTCGACCAAGCACTAGTCAAGACCTGGGATGATTCCTTCACCATGGAAGATTTTACTTGCTTCTTCAATTGTTAAATCGCTTCCCGGTAAAATGATGTTAGAGCTTACTATCACTTTTGGATCTATTAGCTTTCCTTTTTTAGTAACGATGTCTCCGAGCTGTTCAATCTTCATTTTGAATTCCTCATCTGTCAAATTTTTCTTTTCAAACCTTCTGACGATTGAATTGTCAATCGCATTCAATTTTCTCAGAGTATCTGTGTCAACCCAGAACTGCCCATGACCCAGAACTCGAATAATTTTCCTAATTCCTCCCCTTTTAGATGTTTGTTTCTTGGACGGAGTTCTGAGCGCTCTCGAACTGCCCTTTGTCTTGTGGATTACACTTTTCCTGGAAGCTCGTACTACCGGCGAACGTTTTGTTGGTCTTGCTTTTTCCGTCTTCTGTGTTCTTTTTTTGGTTACCCTAACTGGAGAGGTTGAAGTTTTCTTCCTTGTGATCTTATTAATTCCCTTGGCTGGAGAACGTTTCTTTGATGAAGACCTACTCGGTTTAGACCTCGATTTCATGTCCTTTATGTTACGTGAACTTGCAGAGGAAGAATTGCTTTCTTTTTTCCTAGTTCGCCTCATGAGGTCGCCTCCTGTTCTTTTTCCGTGACCTGCTTTTTCCTTCTAAGTTTTTCGGCCTTCAATTTTGCTAATTCTTCCTCTACAGATTTCTCGACTGTGATGTGTTCAAGCTCACTTTCGAGCTCATCTTTGTTAGAAGTATAGTCTACCAGCACGCCCGAACTAATCATCTCATCCAATGCTTGTGCTTTTGCCTTCATTCTTTCAGCCTTCTCCTCAACTCTGTTCATCGCCATGCCAACATCGGTCATTTCCTCGGATATTCCTGTTACGCTCTCCTTGATTCTGACCTGTGCCTCGGCTGAAGAATATTGTGCCTTAATCACCTCTTTTTTAGATTTAAATTCTTCTACCTTGGCAGATAGTCTCCTTTCTGTTTGTTCTAATTTCTCCTGTTCTGCCTGCATTTCCGCGATCTGCCTGTCCAGTCCTTGCATTTCAATCAGATTTGCATTCTTTCTCTGAAGAGCAAGTTTGGCAAGATCTTCTCTATCAGAATCAAGGGAACGCCTTGCTTGTTCATCCAGTGTTCTTATGTTGTCCCATAAGCGCGCCTTCTGCATTTCCAGTCTCTTCTTTGATGTGACAACCTCAGCCATGTCCCGACGGAGTCGATTGACAAGCTCTCTTTGTTTCTCATATGAATAATCAAGGGCCTGCCGCGGATCCTCATATTTATTGATTAGGTAATTTGCTTTTTGCTTAATAACTGTCGAAATCCTATTAAGTAATCCCAATTACTTTCTATCAGTTATTTGCACAAAAATAATTATTAAATGTGACTAATCAACTAGGGCGAATGTGACCAATCATTTATAATCATAACCGAATCTCCTTCTTTCATGTTCGTCCGGTGGACCTTCTTCGTCATTCTTCTTAAAGTAACCCCACCATAATAGAAAACCACCCCCCACTAACATCGCGATTACAAACTTTTCATTATTGAGATAAGGGCTAAAGTATCGAGCAATCGCTGATTCAAATGGCGGATTCACTGATTCAGGCGCATAAGTAACAAGCACTATATTCCGAATAGCTATGATCATTGCCATAACAATAAAGAGTACCCCCATCGCAGACATCCAATTTCTGCCGCGATTATTATTTTCTCTTTTAGTAAAGATCATTTCTGATAGGATCTAAGTCACCATTAATCCCGGATGTTTAATTTTATTCCTTTTTGAGGCATTTAGCAACATGGGGGTTAATATTTCTGCTTGATAACTCATCGACAACGGTCCCAGATAGATTGGTCGAAGACCATTAATCTCACTTATTAACGAATTGATCGTTGATACATTGTTCTGGTCGTCACCGCATACGAAAGTGTCAACGGCCAGATTTTGTTTGACATCCTTCAATTTAACCTCTGATATCGTGTGAAATGCTGAGACGATTCTCCCCCTGGGTCGAATGTAATCTGAGACCAACTCAGCGGCAGATTTCACTCCTTCTTCTAAAGGCAGGTATGTGAATCCTTTATCCTCCCTTCGCATAGGAACTATGGGGGTTACTATAATGCAATTAGGGCTAATTCTCTCCGAGATGCCAGCGCACGTGCTTTCGGTTGATTCATAAGGGATAGACAAAATGACCAAATCACAGATTTCAGGTAACCGAACATTTTCTTCACCACTGATATTTCCAGTCATATTGCCTCCATAAGTCTCCCTAGCCGAATTCATATATTGTTTTGCTGCTTCATTGGCTCTAGTTGCATCACGAGACCCAATGAAAATGTCGTGTTTCAAGCACCAACGCAGCGCGAATCCCTCTCCCATTCCTCCTGTTCCGCCGACAATACCGATCTTCATCCTATTGAGATCCAACAGGCTCGGGTATGAAAACATTTTCTGAACCATCTTCCTAACTGATTGCTGTCTTAGCTTATTGATGTGCTTAACAATGCATTTTAATAGGAAAGGGTTGACTACAATCTTGAAGATTTAGGTTGGCGTTGACGATTATGATGCGACATGGACAGGCAGAGAATAATGTAAATAAGATTCTGGTAGGCAGGCATGTTGAAGCACATCTGACAGAATATGGAAAGCATCAGGTTGCAGACACAGCCATGTACTTGAAGGAAATACCGATAACTAGGATACTGGTTAGCCCGGTAATCAGAACGATAGAAACTGCAAAAATAGTATGTGAGATATTAGGTAGCACCTATGAGATCGACGAACGGCTCTATGAGATAGAGTTAGGAAAACTAGTTGGCATGAATTATGAAGAGATAGTCCAAAAATATGGGAATCTTTTCTTAAAATTTTATTCCGGAAATGATCCGACTTTGATTAGTTACGGCGTAGAATCATTTACATCTGTAAAAAATCGTATAAACAATCTACTCGAAGAACTGGGACATAAATGCGAGGATGAGAACGTCCTTCTAATAACCCATCTAGATCCGATTAAAGCGGCAGTTTCGATTCTTTTAGATCTCAATCCAAAGTCCCTCTACAGGTGGCACATACGCAACGCGTCATTAACTATACTGAGGCAAGAGAGCCAGATCTATTCACTTTCGGCTGTAAATTTGATGAGTATCAACAGATATTTTGAAGAATAGCAGGGTTGATCTTCAGTCACATAATCATCTTCTTTACTGTCACTATCCTCAGTACAACTCATGTAATCTTTAGAAGGTCCGAGAATCGACGCAGTATAAAAGCATAATAAATTAAATAGTTTGAGGCTTATATTGTAACTATGGTCGAAATCTATGATGAAAAATCTGGCCACCACATAGCGGTATTTCCTTGAACCAAGCAGGATATTGGAGATTTCAGGCTCTACATATTTCCGCGAATCGGCCGTGAGTTACGTCGTATTAGAAACCTTAAATTAGAAGTACAGGACTAATGAGCTAAAGAGTGAGTCTGAAATGGTATCTAGATTAACAATATCTTGGGCCATGATAGGATGCCTATCCGTTATAGGTTATTTGTCTTTTTTCGGTAGCAATTTTATTGATGTTTTTGCTCAGGGGGCTGAGGAGCTTATTGTGAGAAGAGTGGCGATATGGGATCTTTTCTATCAAGGTATGGTGGCAGCTTTTGTAGTGGGAGCGCTGGTACAAGGTACGATAATTTACATCTACTGGCGATTTAGAGAATCTAATCCCAAAAACAAACCGAGAACAGAAAAGAAGGAGGCATAACAACAATGGGCCATGCTACTATAGAATGGATCTACATTGGTGCAGTAATAGCAATTCTATGCTGGGTAGGCGCTTCTGCATGGAACGTGGAGCACGAGCTTGAGGCTGCACCCCCGGACGCTGAGACGATAAAGGTTATCGGACAGCAATGGTTTTGGACTTTTGAGCATCAGGATGGAACAAAAGAGGTCGGAGAACTACACGTTAAACAGAATGTCCCATATAGATTTGAAATAACGTCGCAAGATGTTATCCACGATTTCAATGTCCCTGATTTCGTCATATTGATGGATGCCGTTCCGGGTAGGATCAATACACTTTGGAATGTGTTTGATGTTCCAGGGGAATATTTGATTCAGTGCAGAGAATACTGCGGATTACTTCATTATAATATGAGAGGAAAACTGTTTGTTGAACCTGCCTCTGCAGAGTCAACAGAATCGCCAGAATCAGCTCCTATACCAGCAGCAGCACCAGCTGCATCACCTTCGGGGAACCAGACTAACCAAACCAGCCCTACAGCAGTGCCTTCAGTGACTCTCACTATTCCAGAAGGTGCATCAGTACAAGGAAATCCAGCATATGACCCAGATCCATTAACCATCTCTGCAGGAGACATAGTGGAGGTATCGAATGAAGACACAGTTCCCCATACGGTCACAAGTGGTTCTGGACTGGAAGATCCTGAATCAGGGAGTCAGTTTGACACAAGCATTATAGATGCAGGAGCTACTGCACAGATAGATACTGCTAGTCTTGTAGCTGGAGAGTATCCATATTATTGTGCAGTACATCCGTACATGCTAGGCACCATGAATGTCCAGTAACTACTACATATCCTGTGCACTTTCATTTGAGATATGTATCGCTCTAACTGAGGTAGACCACACTTACAAATGCAGATGAACTACTACTAACAACGTCCGAAAGCTTGTTTGTCATAGCGTGGTTATTGTCCATCGATGAGGTAAGGAGAAATGATATGGACGATAGAATTATCAATCGTGCTAGTCGAAATATATTTAGAATACATAATCGATCAAGCCCATACTTTTAACCCCTGAATCATGAGTACCACGTAGTATGTTCTTGGTCTAAAACATTTAGTTAATTCACCATTCGAAAAAAGCATAGTTGAAGGAACGATAGAATATCTAAAATATAGAACTGAATCATTTGGTGATTTTATCCACATATGGATGGATCCTGCTATCTCCGACATGTTAACCAACAACTACCTACTCCTATTTCTATTCCTATTTGCAGTCAAGTAGGAATAGGAATACATCATAACTACCTACTCCTATTCCTATTTGTCACTATCTATAAAACTAATGCCAAAGCCACTGCTAAGTTTAATGATCTAAGGAGGTGGAAGTATCTTTAAGTTAACAGGACCAACCACAAAACCAAAATGCTTTTATTGATAGTCAATTCCAAGATACATTATCAGTAGGTGATATGTGCTGGTACTAGAAGTAAAAAAACCGCGCCCTCTTTGGGAGATTCTATTTTCGACTCATCACACTGATATTGGATTATTGTATATTGTATCTTCAATTGCCTTCCTTATGATGGGTGGTGCTTTGGCTATGGCATTAAGGGCCGAATTATGGGTGCCTGGAGCGCAAATAATCCCAAGTTCAACTGATTTTCATAGAATATTTACCGTACACGGAACAAATATGCTATTTCTGTGGGTTTTGCCTTTCGGGTCAGGAGTTGGAAACTATCTGATACCAATAATGGTAAGATATCATGATATGGCATGGCCAAAATTGAATGCTGTTGCATTTTGGATGATACCTGTTGCTGCGGCCATGATATGGATTGGTTTTTCGGATACTGGCTGGACAGCTTACCCGCCTTATTCTACTATTAGAGCACCAGGACCAGCCGCAGACCTTTGGATTTTCGGTGCCAAGATACTGGGCCTTTCCTCCATACTAGGTGCGATTAATTTTGTTGTTACTATTCTTAGATGTAAACATCCGGATCTTCCCCTCATGAAGATGCCTTTATTTTCTTGGTCTATACTCATTACTTCCCTTATGATACTCGTTGCGACTCCAACTTTTGCTGCAGCCCTGATAATGTTATATACAGATAGGCTTGGGATCTCTGGCTTCTTTAATCCGGAAATGGGCGGGGATCCTATAGCTTACCAACATCTGTTCTGGTTCACATTCCATCCGGAAGTCTATATCTTCTTGATTCCTGCCGTCGGAATGCTGTATGAAACCATTCCCAAATTTTCCAGAAAGCCTATCTTTAGCTACCAGTCAGGGGTTACGGCGTTCGTACTACTTGGTATAATAGGATTTGCTTCGTGGGCGCACCACATGTTCGCGGTGGGGATGAGCTTCACTGAGAAAACTGTTTTTATGGTTGGGACACTTGCTGCGGTTCCAGCGTCAGCTATGCATGTCTTTAATTGGCTTGCTACCATGTGGGGTGGAAGGATAAAGTTTGTCACGCCTATGGTCTTTGCTGTGGGCGCAATAATGCTGTTTTTCGCCTCAGGAGCTGGTGGCGTTGTCAACACTCAGATGCCGCTGGATTTTATTACACATGATAGCTATTGGGTGGTTGGTCACTTCCACCTAATGCTGATGGGTACAGTATCTCTTGGACTAACTGGATTTTTGTACTATCTCTTCCCGCTAATGACCGGACGAATGTATAACGAGAAATGGGGCAAAATTCATTTTGCATTAGCATTTGTCGGGGTGATATTTGTATTCATCACACAACACGTGCTAGGGCTATACGGTATGCCTAGGAGAGTTTATGACTATGTTGATTCGCCAGAATTAGTGATTATGAACCAGATTGCGACAGTTGGCGCATTCACAGTCGGGATATCATATGTGATAATGGTAATCAACATGCTAAAGAGTGCAGGCAAAGGTAAACCAGCGGATATGGAAGATCCATTCAAGATAGGAGAGGAGTATTACGACCACAGAAGACGAGAACCACCAATCCATCATTAGGACCTCTCCTCGGAGATTAGCCAAGGGAGTGGCCATCTTAGTCATAGTTATGGCTGTAGGTGCCGCAATTGCTGTGCCAAACTGGTCCAATATGATACAACATCCACCGCCTGTCTCTACAATTGAGACCGAGCCGTCTCCAGCGGGCGTGAGTGAAGGAGAAGGTCTCCCGGCAGCCGAGGAGACCGTGACTCCAGTCCCTGCAGGAGCGATGCAAATTACGATACTTGAAGGTTCAGCAGTACAGGGAAATCCTGATTACGAACCAGATGCAGCTGAGGTACCTCTGGATGCTGAGATAGTCTGGCAAAATGCTGACTCAGTGCCTCATACGGCAACATCCGGAACTGGTCCGGAGGACACCAATTCTGGTCAAATTTTTGATACGGGTATCATAAATAATGGTGAAAGCTCAGCTCCCGTAGAGCTTGTCGGTGTTGCCGAGGGAGATGAAGTCGCATATTACTGCCAGATTCATCCATACATGACTAGTTCTCTTACGGTTACCGCTGCAGGTTCTGCAGGTTCTGCTGGTTCTGCAGCCACACCAGCTGCAGGCGGGGGCGCGGAAGCTGCAGGTGCAACACTTACCATTCCAGAAGGTGCATCAGTACAAGGAAATCCAGCATATGACCCAGATCCATTAACCATCTCTGCAGGAGACATAGTGGAGGTATCGAATGAAGACACAGTTCCCCATACGGTCACAAGTGGTTCTG
>Ga0315553_10001527_pt1 | contig 19105 bp, 18 predicted proteins | sample SalMarSW160140MG_FD_203099 | JGI IMG/M metagenome (GOLD analysis project Ga0315553, IMG submission 203099) | Salt marsh sediment microbial communities from the Plum Island Ecosystem LTER, Massachusetts, United States - Salt Marsh Sediment SW1601-40 ... | reverse complement strand
GAAACGTTGCCGTTGTCCTCGGGGCGCACCGTGCGGCCGTCGTAGGCCTCGACGCCGCCGCGCGCCTCGATCCAGGCCTGGCGCCCGCGCGGCAGCCCGCGCGCCACGTCGATATCGGCATCCGGATCGGTGTAGGGCCCTGACGGGTCGTAGACGCGGAAGGGCGGCTCGCCCTCCGACAGCGCGATGTCGCGGAACGGCACACGCACGTCCGGGTGGTCTTGCGGCGCGTCGTAGACCTTGGCCGACGCCGGCAGCGGTCCCGTCGTCACCTTCGGCGTTGCGAACTCTGGTTTGCGCTCGATCTTGTTCATGGCGTCGACCCTTGCTTTTGTTCGGGTACGGAGACGGCAACGATCGGCCCCAGGGGCAATCCAATGTCGTTGCGGTTGATGTCAGTGGCGTAGAGGCGGCAGATGGAGCCGTCGAGATAGAGCGCGTTCGGCGTCTTCAAGACGTCGCGAAATACGCGCGCAAACTGATGGAAAGTGACGGGGTCGTCGGCCAGCGCGAACATGACCTGCATTCCTTTGATACCAACTCCGTTGCGGCGGTACCGCGAGGTGCTGTCCTCGAGAAAGCGCGGATGCAGGCGTCCGTCGATGACCAGCATGGGACCCGACTGGGTGGCGAACCTCGGCTTTAGCCTGCGCGCTTGAAAAGCCTTGGTCTCAAGGACTCCGGCGGATTTGTCGGTGATGTAGAAAACGCCGTTGGGCTTCATGCTGAAATTACCAGGGCCGTCGGCCGTCGAGAGCGGCTTCAGCTCGCGGCCGTTCTCGATGTAGAGCCCGACCGGCGAGCGGTCCTCGTGATACATGCCGGCATTCATCGCGAAGACGAGCCGCCTTGCGCGCTTCTGCAATGCAGTGCGCACGCGCTCGAACTGCCCGAGCGCCGCGCCCGAGTCATCACGTAGGAACAGCTCGATGCCATTGTGCGCGTCAAATTTACAAATGACATAGCGGTTGCCTTCGATCGTCTCGTTCGCGCATGCGGCGTGAGAAGCGCCGACGCCCGCCAGCAGCGCGATGGCGGCCATCAAAAGGCTAGGGATATGCTTGGGCATGGGGGCGATCATGTGATCTTGTTCAAAGTGGTCTCGAACGGTCGGGAGGATCAGCTTGCCGGCACGTAGCCGAAATAGCTGAGCACGGCGCCGAGCACGAGCACGATGATGGCGCTCGCCATGACGATGTTGGTGTTGCGTCCGTAGCGCGCGGCGCGGTCGGCGACGAGCTTGGGGGCGACGATGCGCACCGCGCCTTTGATCAGCGTCGCCCATCCCAGGATGGTGATGATGACGGGCCAGCGCCAGTCCCACACGTTGTGGAAGACGACGATGAGCAAACCCAAAAGCACGGCTGTGGTTCCCGCCATGTAGATCGACAGCGGGCTTGCGCCGAAGTCGGCAATAAGCCGCCGGTAGTGCTCAAGGTTGATGAAAATCCCGACGCCGACCACGAGGAACAGCGGGCCGATGATCTTGGCCAGAACGATGGACGTTTCCATGGTGCCTCTCCTTGCGCCGCGCGGCGACCCGCGCCACGAATTGGCGTTGGGGCGGATGACCGGAGCATGCCGAGGAAAGAGGTCGCTTGGCGGTCCCGTCCCTTCGCCGGCATGACCCGGATCAGGTTCTAAGGGTGCTCGCGCACGAGCTTCAGCACGATCTCAGCCGGATGCCTCCGGCGCCCCTCGGAACGGCGCCAATGTGCGCCGTTCCGGAGCAACGCGCAAGGGCGAGGCACGGTCCGGTGCTTTCAGGCCATGTAGCCGACGTAGCACAGCCAGGCGCCGAGCAGCGCCTGCACGATGCCGCTCGCGGTGAAAACGTGCGGCTTGTCCAGCATCGATTGTCCGATCGACTTGACGCTGTCGGGAAACACGATCCGGAACACGCCGCCGATCACCGACAGCCAGCCGAAAATGGTGATGATGACGGGCCAGCCCAATTCCCACACGTTGTGCGTCAGCACGATGGCGAGGCCGCCGAGCAGAGTGAGAATCCCGGCGAGAAAGATGAGACCCCGGTGCTCGAGGAAGTCGGCGGCCATCTCGCGCATGTTGACCTGGTTGATCAGCATGGCGGCGCTGATCGACAGCAGGATGGGTCCGATCAGCCTGGCGAGAAATAACGACGTGTCCATGGATGGTCTCCCCAATAGCGCGCATTATGATTTTTGCGCGCGGGAGTGTGGACTGCGCCGGAGGGGGTGACAAGGCGCGCTGCAACGCTTTTCTGTCGAGAACGGCGCCGCTAGCGTCCTTCGCGCCACCAGGCGAGCGCGATCAGGAGCAGGAGCGCTGAGAGCGCCGTCAAACCGGTGAACAGCGGCGTGAGCTTCACCCCGCGCGTCACGTAGGCCTCGCGGTCCTTGAGGCCGAGCCAGCCCGAGCCAGCGAGCACCTTGGCGTTCGACAGCATGGAGACGCGCGGCACGTCGACGTTCGCCGGATTCTTGCGGGCAGCCGCCGCCGACGAGCTCGTCCAGAAGACACCGCCGCCGGTTGCGTCCGTCAGCGGCTCCAGCTTCTCGCTCGTCGCCGTCACCTCGCTCATCTCGATGGGGTCGTCGATGCCGGCATGCGCCACCGCGGTGAGCTCGCCCGACTGGGCCTTGTAGAGCCCGGGGATCTTCACGTCGACGGTCGAGCGCCAGACGCCATCGCCGGCTTTTTCCAGCGTCACTTGCGAGGTCTCTCCGCCCGGGCCCGACAGCGTGACCGGCGGCACCGTGTCCTCCATGGAGCGGCGCTCCAGCGTCAGGCGCAAGCCCTTGGCCGACGCGATCAGCCGTTCCTCCTCCAAATCCGGCTCCTTCATCAGCCAGTGCGAGAGGCGGCGCAGCAGGTCGCTGTGCGGGCCGCCGCCTTCGTAGCCGCGCGCCCACAGCCAGGCCTGGTCGGAGGTGAGGAGGGCGACGCGGCCCTTGCCCTTGTGGTCGAGGATGAGCAGCGGCTCGTTCTCGGCGCCGTCCATCAGGGTGCGACCGTGCTCGGGCTGCACCTCGACCTGGCGGAACCAGCGGCCCCACGTGGGGGGGCTCGTGGCGGTCCCCGCACCCTGCAGCTCCTCGGTGACGGGGTGCTTGCGCCCATCGGCCGTGAGCTTGGCCTTGAACGGCTCCGACAATACGCGCCCGGTGGGGATCGCCGGCAACACGGGCGACAGCGGCGTGCGGAACAGGCTGAAGGAACCGGCATAGTCATCGCCGGCGGCAACCAGCAGCGCGCCGCCGTGATCCTCCACGTAGCGCGCGATGTTGTCGTAATAGGGCAGCTGCAACAGGCCGCGGTGCTGGTAGCGGTCAAAGATGATGAGATCGAAGTCGTTGATCTTCTCGGAGAACAGCTCCCGGGTCGGGAAGGCGATCAGCGACAGCTGGTTGATCGGCGTGCCGTCGTGCTTCTCGGGCGGGCGCAGAATCGTAAAGTGCACCAGATCGACGGCCGCGTCCGACTTGAGCAAGTTGCGCCATGTGCGCTCGCCCGCGTGCGGCTCGCCGGAGACGAGCAACACGCGCAGGTTCTCGCGCACGCCCTCGGCCGCGATCACGGCGCGGTTGTTGGCAGGCGTCAGCTCACCCGGCGCGGTGTCGAGCTCGACCTCGAGAATGTTCTGGCCCGCATGCGGAAAGGGCATCTCGATTCGGACCGGGCGGCCGATCGTCGTCGTCACCCGCTCATCGGGGCGTCCTTCGCGGCGCACCTTCAGGGTCACCACCTCTGGGGCATCGCTGTCCTTGCCGGTCTCGCGCACCGCGACCTCGATCTCGCGCGACTGGCCGACGATGCCGTAGCGCGGCGCTTTGAGGATCTGGATGCGGCGGTCAAACTCGTCGGGCGCGCCGGTCAGCAGTGCATGCACGGGCGCATCGAAGCCGAGCGCGGAGGCTGATTTCGGCACGTCATGCACCTCGCCGTCGGTCAACAGGATGACGCCGGCGAGGCGGTCGGGCGGGGTGTCGGCCAGCGCCTTGTTGAGGTCGGCGAACAGGTGCGTCCCCGGCGACGTGGTGTCGCCCGGGCGCGAGGCGGGAACCCATTTGACGATCAGGTTCGGGATCTTTCCAAGCTTGGCCTCGAGCTCGGCCTTGACGGCGGCGGTCTGCGCCTTGCGATCGCCCAGGGTTTGGCTGGCGCTTTCGTCCATGATGACGATCGCCACGTTGGAAAGGCTCTCGCGCTGCTCCTCGCGCAGCGTCGGGTTGGCGAGCGCGGCGATCAGGGCGGCAAGGGCTGCCGCACGCAAAAGCGCGCCGCGCGAGCGCCGCAACAGCAAATAGCCGACGAGCACAAGCGCGATGGCCACCCCAGCCCAGAACACCGGGGCGGGCAGCACGGGCGCAAAGTCGATCGACCAATTCATGCCGCCATCCTCATTGGCCGAGGCGCTCCAGCAGCGCCGGGATGTGCACCTGGTCGGCCTTGTAGTTTCCCGTGAGCGCGTGCATCACGATGTTGATGCCGGTGCGGAAGGCCATCTCGCGCTGGTCCTCGCCCCCCCCCACCGTCGGATAGAGCGGCCGGCCGCGCTCATCGAGCGCCCAGGCGGCGGCCATATCGTTGGCGGTCACGATGATCGAGGTGACACCGTCGGAGACGCGCGCCCGCCGCCCGTGATCCTGGCCTGCCATGTCGTCCTGAGCCTCGACCCAGAGCTGGCCGCCATCCCAGCGGCCGGGGAAGTTGCGCAAGAGGTAGAACGCCTTGGTGAGAACGTGGTTTTCCGGCACGGGCTCCAGCCGCGGCACGTCGAGCCGCCCCAAAATGCGCTGCAGCGCCGTCTCGCCCATCCCGATGCCGGCGCCGCCCGTCGGCAGCCCGCGACCGTAGTCCTGGGTATCGAAAATGATGAGGCCGCCCTGCTTCATGTAGGCGTCGATTTTGGCGAGCGCCGGCTCGGGCAGCGCCTCGGCGTCGGGCAGCACCGGCCAGTAGAGCACGGGGTAGAACGCGATCTCGTCGGTCAGAATGTTGACGCCCATGGGGCGTCCGGGTTCGACCGCCGTGCGCACCGCGAGCAGACGGCCGAGGCCGTCAAGCCCCAAGCGGCTGATCTCGTCGACCTGCGGGTTGCCCGTGAGCACGTAGCCGAGCGTGACCTTGCTGGTCGCCTCAATCGCGCGCTCATCCTTGGCCTGATTGCTCAGGTTGGATTCGGTTGCCAGCTCCGGTGTGGGCTGGGCGCGAGCCGGCGGTGCGAACGTGAGCGCGGCACAGGCGACGAAGAGCCCGATCACAATGGCGGATGGCGCCGGTGCACGCCGGATCGTGCGCCCGAGGCCGAAGCCGCCCCACTGCAGGAAGATGACGGCAATGATGTCGGCGAACAGCAGCCCCAACGCGCCAAGCAGCAGCCAGGACTTCAAGGGCTTGGCCCCATCGCTTTGATAGCTCAAACGTTGCGTGCCCGCAGGCAGCGCAGGCAGCCCGGTAAGCGTGCTCTTGGGACCGAGCACATTGACGGCGTGCGGGGCGCCGCTCGCCCCGTAGTAGCCCGGGGGATGATCGAGGCTCGGCACGAGTTCGTGCACTTTGGCGGCCGGGACGGCCTGCGCGGTCGGCGGCGGCGGTTTCAAGATGCCGAACCCGTCGAGTATCTGCAGCGGTGGCAGCACGGCCGCAGATTTGGGGGCCGCCGTTTCACTCTTTTCGGCAGCGCTTGCCTCGCCGGTCGCTTCCGCCACGCCGGTGCCGAGCGCGGAGATGCGACGCAGCATCTCCACGAAAAGTCCCGAAAGCGGCAGGTTCGACCAGTCGGAGTTTGCGGTCACATGAAAAAGTATGATCTGTCCTTCGCCGATTTTGCGTGCGGTGACCAAAGGGGTGCCGTCCTGCAGCCGCGCCCATACCTGCACATCAGGACCGAGCAGGGCGGGGTCGGCCAGAACTTGGCGTTTGACGGTAACCTCGGGAGGGACGGAAAGCCCAGCAAAAAGGCTCGTGTCCTCAAACGGCGCCAATGGCTGCGGGGTGGACCACGAGAGCGCGCCTCCGAGCGCCCGCCCGCCGACGCGCAGCGGCACAGGCAACAGCTCATCGCCGCCGTTCTCCAGCCTCGGGCCGGCAAAGCGCACGAGCACGCCGCCGCGCTTCACCCAATCCTCCACACGTTTTTTGGCCTCTCCGGACAGGGTGCCGATGTCGGCGAGCATGAGCACGGTTGCGTTCTGGGACAGCGCATCGTGAATTCCGGCGACGAGGTTGGAGCCTTTGGGCGTCGCGAGCTCGGCGTAAGGCTTCAGCGCCTTCTCGATATAGTAGTGGGGCGCCAGCAGCGGCTGTGACTGCTCGCGGCTTTCGCCGGAGATGATCGCCACCCGATGCCATTGCGAGCGCGCATCGAGAAGGCTCACGGCGCCGGCCGAGCGTTCGCCGGCAATCTCGACACGGGCCACCTGATTGCGCAGCTCGAGCGGCAACTCGAGCGGGACCGTGGTGGACGTGGCGCGCGCCGCAAGCTGGAACGGCGCTTCACTGAGCCGCTGCCCGCGCCCCGAGTAGGCATGGATGAAGCCGCCGCGAGCGCCACCGCCCGCGCGCAAGATCCGCACCTCGAGCTTTCCGCTCTCGCCGATGCCGGCAGAAGCGCCGAGCGCCTCGCCGCCGCGCCCGCTTTCGATGACGGCGAAGGTGCCGCCCTTTGCCAAGCCTTGCAGCCGCTCGGCCATCTCGCGTGCCTTGCCGTCATGATCGATGCCGTCGGTCAGCCACACAACGCTCGCAGCCCCATCGGTCCCGGCGGCAAGCGCGGTCTCGAGGACTTTGACGGCGGCAAGCCGATCCGGCGCAAAGGGCTGCGGTTGAAGCGCTGCCGCGGTCGAGCGGGCTTCTCCGGGCGCCTCGATGCGCGCCGTTGCGGTCTTGACGGGGCTTGCGGTGGGCACGACCACGACGGCGCGGTTCTGCCCCTCGGCCTCCGCGATCACCCGCTCGATCATGCGCATGCGCACGTTCCACTGGGAGGCTGCCGCCCACCCGTTGTCGACGACGATCGCCACCGGCCCCTTGCCGGCGAGTGCGGCCTCGCGTGACGGATTGAGCACGGGCTCGGCCAGCGCCAGAATAATAAGAGTGGCGGCGAGCAGGCGGATCAGCGTCAGCCACCACGGCGATTTGGCGGGCGTCTTTTCCTGGTTCTCCAGGCCAACGAGGATGCGGGTCGGCGGAAACGTGATCTGACGAGGCCGCGGCGGCACGGTGCGCAAGAGCCAATAGATCACCGGCAGCGCGGCGAGCGCCCCCAGCAGCCAGGGATTGAGGAATGCCAGCGCGCCAAAGCTCATGGCCGGGCCTCGGGGTCGGACGGTGAAGGCTGTGGGCCCTGCCAGCGGTGATCGCCTGTGTCGCCTTGAAGGCGCATGATCAAAGTCAACAGCGGCTCGGAAGCCGGCCGGTCGGTGTGGTGGACGAGGAACGACCAGCCAAGGCGTTTGGTGAACGCCTCGAGCTCGGCGCGATGCGCCTCGAACCGCTCCATATAGCGCGGGCGCAGGCTTTGCACCCGGTCGGCAACCCAGCGGTCCTCGCCAATGGGGCTCAAAAACTCGGTGCGTCCTTCATAGGGGAGCGTTTCCTCGGCCGGATCGAGGATTTGGATCAAGTGGCCGACCGCCCCCTCGGCAGCCAGAGCCTCGATGTGCTCGCGCGTGCGCGCAATGGGATCGAGGAAATCGCTGAACAGCAACGCGCCGGAAAAGCGCGTCAGAGGCGTTTTCGGCGGCTGGGTGGCGGTGAGCGCCGGCGAGGACTGGTGCGCGAGGATGGCCTCGGCGATGAGCGAGGTCGCCTTGCGGCTCGCAGTCGGATGCGTAAGCCCCAGGAAGGCGACGCGCTCGCCGCCGCGGACCAAAAGCTCGGCCGCCGCCAGCATGAGGACGATCGCGCGTTCGCGCTTGGTCGTGTCCGAAAGGTGGCTGGCAAAGTCCATGGAGGGGGACAGGTCGGGCCACAGCCAAATGGTGTGCGCAGCCTCCCATTCGCGCTCGCGCACGTAAAGATGGTCGGAGCTGGCAGAGCGGCGCCAATCGATCTGGCGCGCGGTATCGCTCAGGCCAAACTGGCGAAACTGCCAGAAGGTCTCGCCGGGCCCGGCGCGGCGCCGACCGTGGATGCCGTGGGCGACGGTCTGCGCGATGCGCTTGGCTTCGATGAGGATGTCGGGCAGCCGGTCGGCGAGGCCATGCGCTTCGCGCTCCAGTGCCAGGACCCCGGCACCTTTGGCGAGATCCCGACGCGACTGCGCGGCGTTCGCCATCCTCTACTCCACTGCCGCGACGAGCCGGGAGATTATGGCGCTAAGATCCTGGCCTTCGGCGCGCGCGGCGAACGTCAAGGCCATGCGGTGCTTGAGCACCGGCTCGGCGAGCGCGAGCACGTCGTCGACCGAGGGCGCCAGCCGGCCGTCGATAAGCGCCTTGGCGCGCACGGCGAGCATCAGCGCCTGGCTTGCACGCGGACCCGGTCCCCAGGCGATGAAGCGGTCGGTCTCCTCGCTGGCCCCGGTGCCGGGGCGCGCCGAGCGCACCAGCTTGAGGATCGCATCGACGACCTTGTCGGGGACGGGGATCTGGCGCACGAGCCGCTGGACGCCTATCAGCTCCTGAGCCGTGAGGACCGTTTCGAGGTGGCGCTCGTCGGTGCCCGTCGTTGCGAACAGCATGCGCCGCTCGGCGAACAGGTCCGGGTAGGTGACGTCGATCTGCAGAAGGAAGCGATCGAGCTGCGCCTCTGGCAGCGGGTAGGTGCCCTCGTGCTCCAGGGGGTTCTGGGTGGCGAGCACGTGAAACGGCGTGGGGATGTCGTAGCGCGCTCCTGCCACCGTCACATGATGCTCTTGCATGGCCTGCAGAAGCGCCGACTGGGTTCTGGGCGAGGCGCGGTTGATCTCGTCGGCCATCAAGAGCTGGGTGAAGATCGGTCCCTTGACCAGGCGGAAGGAGCGGGGCTTGCCGGGGATGTCTTCCAGCACCTCCGAGCCGATGATGTCGGACGGCATGAGGTCGGGGGTGAACTGCACCCGCTTGGCGTCGAGCCCAAGCACCTTGCCGAGCGTCTCCACCAGCAGCGTCTTGGCAAGACCGGGCACGCCGATCAGCAGCGCGTGGCCGCCGGAAAGGATGGTCACGAGCGAGCGCTCGATCACCACATCCTGTCCGAAGATGACGGAGGCGGCGGCCTTGTGGGCCCGCTGCACCCGCTCGGCGGCTGCTTCCAGGCGGGGAACGATATCGACGTGAGTGTCGGTAACAGTGCTCATGGCGAAAATGGCTCGCTTCTCGGCTGTTCGGGACCTGGGATTGGCAGCTTAACAAGAATATGAACGGGAACGATCACGGGCACCGTTCCCCCGGTCAAGTGAATGTTACGTTAGATTGGGGAGCGGTCTCACGCGGCGGAAGGCGGAATTACTGGGGCAATTTGGCACCGGAGCCAAACAATGGATGGGGGAGAGGCGAAACTGGAGGACAATCTGGCTGGGCTCGAAGGCCTCCTCAAGGAAACGTGCGGGCGCGGAACGCCGCCGGTGGAACGCTGGCAGCCGCCCTATTGCGGCGATATCGGCCTCAAGATCCGGCGCGATGGCGTCTGGCTCCACCAGAAGAGACAGATCCGGCGGGAGTCGCTGGTCAGGCTCTTTGCCAGCGTGCTGCGCAAGGATGCCGACGGGCGCACCTACCTGGTGACGCCGGCGGAAAAGGTCGACGTTGCGGTCGAAGACGCCCCGTTTTTGGCTGTGGAGATGGGGGTGAATGGGGTTGGCCGTGCGCAACAGCTTATCTTCAGGACCAACGTCGACGATGTCGTGCGCTGCGGCCCGGAGCACCCCATGAGGTTTGCGCAGCAGACGCCCGGCGGGGGCCTGAAGCCCTACGTGCGCGTGCGCGGCCGGCTCGAAGCGCTGCTCACCCGCGCGCTCGCTTATGATCTCGCGGCGCTCGCGGTGGAGGAAACGCGCGGCGGGCGAACGGTGGTGGGCGTGTGGAGCGGCGGCACGTTCTTTGCCATGGAGGCCGCCTGAAAGGGCTGGGTCAGTGCGCCTTGATCAGTGGACCTTGAATTCGGAGCCGACGAGCCGCACCTCGGCGGGCGTCACCAGTTTGCGGTGGGCGATCGTCACTTTGAACAACTTGCCGTCCAGGCTTGCAGACCAGAAATCAAGAAAGCCCTTGAGCTTGGGAAAGCGCGGGTGAAGATCGTAGTCCTGCCAGATGTAGCTTTGCAGCAAGGCTGGATGATCGGGCAGATGGTAGAGGATTTCCGCCGTCGTCAGGCTATATCCCTTGAGCAGAACGGAAAGCTCAGAATCGGCCATTGTCAGCTCCCCCAATCAGATTCCGGGTCCCCCAGACTCGATATGTGATTGGCAATGTTAATTCAGACAGACCCAAGCACAACGAATTTGTTTCGCTTGGCCAGGAAGTTAGCAGCCTCGGGTGGCAACTGCTGACAAGCGCAAGGCGGCAGGGCCACCGCCGCCGGTGGGCAGAAGAGCGCAACAACCATGATCGAATTCGCCCTGACGAGCTTCACGACGTTTTTCGCCACCATCGGCCCGGTGGAGGCAGCCGTGCTGTTTGCGACTTTGACCCCGAAGATGGCACGGGCCGCGCGGGCGGCGATCGCAGTGCGCGCAACCGTAATTGCAAGCCTGATCCTTTTGGTCTTCACGCTGCTCGGGCAGCCGCTGCTCGATCAGCTCGGCGTCACCATCCCGGCGCTGCAGACCGCCGGCGGAATCATTCTGCTGATCATCGCGCTCGACATGATTTTTGCGCGCCCGACGAGCGCCTTTAAGCTGACCGAGCCCGAGGACGTGGAAGCGCAAACCAAGGATGATATCGCCGTCTTTCCCTTAGCCACGCCGCTGCTTGCGGGGCCGGGCGCGATGAGCGCCGGCATTTTGCTGGCCGCCAACGCCGACGGCAATCCGCTGGCGCTCTCGGTCACGGTCGCGGGCCTCGCCGCGGTGATGGTCATCACCTTCGCGCTCTTGCTGCTGTCCCACGAAGTCAACACCTTGATCGGCATCACGGCGCAGCGCGTGCTGATGCGGGTTTTCGGCGTGCTGCTGGCGGGAATCGCCGTGCAAGCCGCGTTCAACGGCATCGGCGCCAGCGGGCTTTTGCGCTAGGCGGCCGCGCCAAGCGCCAAGCCCGCACAGTCCTTAGGCCGCCATAAACCATAAGCATCCAAGACTGCGACGGTGGCGTTCGTTGAAAGGCGTTCGCAAGCCCGCGTTAGGCAGGCCGCGAGATCTGTGCGAGAAAAATCCGGCGACCGCTCCCATATCTTGCGCAAGCCGGACGCGCTTAGTGGGTCGGTGGCGGATTCGATGGGCGGCGGATGACCACAGTCACAAAAATTGCGGCAGTGCTCACAACGGGTGCGATGCTCATGGCGGCGCTGAGCGCGCATCATGTGAGCGGGAGGGTGCTGGCCGCGAGCAGCGACGCCCATCGGCCCGACAGCCAGGGCAACTATGGCAGCTACAAGAGCAACAGAAGCGGCCGTCCGCTGCCGGGGCGCCCCGTCCCGAGACGGCCAATTCCAGAACGTCCAGTGCCCTACAGCACATCCTCGAAATCCAAGGCGATCAAGCAGCCCTACTACTATCGCTACTATCAGGACACGGACCGGGGCAACTTCGGCTGCTATTGGATGGCGCGCCGGGCGATCGACACCAACAGCCGCAATTGGTGGGCGCGCTATCGCACCTGTTCTCAGCGGTCAACGCACTAAGCGCGGTCGCTGGCCGCCGCCCTTCGCTTTCCGTGCATGCCGTCCCTATATCTATTAACCATAGTGCCGGGCGCCCCCCGCTGGGCATCGGCATTTGGTGTCGGCGGCAGGCGGGCAACTGGGCGCGCCGCCGGCGTGATGGACCGCAAAGGGAGGTATGAGGATGATCAAGCAGTTCTTGGTTGTGGGCGGGCTGGCAGCCGGGTTGCTCACGGTGCCCCTTGCGCCTCAGCCGGCCGAAGCCATTCCGATGGCGAAATTTGAGGTCGCCAAGGCTGGCGGCGTGACTCTGGCGCGGCGGGGCGGCGGGTTCCGCGGCAAGGGGGGATTTGGCCGTCGCGGATTTGGCCGGCCGAAAATCCGTAGCTTTCGCGGCTTCCGGGGACCCCGGGTGCATCGCTTCCGCCACCGCCGGGTCGGTCCCCGGCACTTCAGGCGCCGCTTCTACGCGCCGTTCGCCTACTACGGCGTCTACCCGCGCTATTACAATTCTGGCCCCTGCGGGTGGCTGCGGCGACGGGCCCTACGCACGGGCAGCCGGTACTGGTGGCGGCGTTACCATCGGTGCCTGAGCTATTATTATTGAGAGACGTCGGCTAAGGCCGGATTCAATCCGGCCATTTGTTGAGTGGCGTTTTTCGCAGTAGCGCCTGGTGCGGGTTGCGGGCAGGATTTGCCCATGCCCACCTGTGCCGGCAAGCCCTCAGCGATCTCGATCCGGCGTTGGACCGAGATCGCCGACAACGCGCACCTGATCCCCGCGCTCGACACCATCTTCTTTGAGGCGAGCGGGACCAAGACATTTGCGAGCGCGGCGAGCCGCCGAGCCTTCCGCGAGCGCTGGCTGGGGCGATATCTCGCGCGCGAGCCGGCGTGGGTCTATGTGGCAATCGACTCCGCCGGGATCGTTGCGGGCTATCTCGTCGGCAGCATCGACGATCCGGCGCAGGAGGGCCCCCGCGAAGACATCCGCTGTTTTGAGAATTTCCCAGCTCTCACCGCCGAGTACCCCGCGCACCTGCACGTCAACCTGGCGCCTCCCTATCGCAACCGCGGACTGGGTGCCGCGCTCCTCGCCGCCTTCGCTGCCGACGCAGCGCGCGCGGGCGCGAAGGGCGTGCACGTCATCACCGGGGCGGAGGCGCGCAACGTCGGCTTCTATGAGCGCAACGGTTTTCACGAATTGGCGCGCGCCACCTACAATGGGCACAGGGTGGTGTTCCTTGGGCGCCGTCTCGATGCGGCAGAAACGTCTTGATCTCGCCGCCCAAGCGGCGATGATGCGGAAGGACGCTTTGCGGAGGGGTGCATGCCCAAAGCCCAAGTCAAGGCGGCGCCGGCGGCAGGCGCCGCATCCGCCATCGAAATGTCGGGCGTGCACAAGTGGTTTGGCGATTTTCATGCCCTAAACGACGTCTCTCTTGACGTGCGGCAGGGGGAGAAGATCGTCATTTGCGGCCCGTCCGGGTCGGGTAAATCCACGCTCATCCGCTGCATCAATCATCTGGAACGGCACGATGAGGGGCGCATCGTCGTCGACGGACACGAGCTGACCGACGATCTGCGCCAGATCGAGACCATCCGCTCCGAGGTCGGCATGGTCTTCCAGCAGTTCAATCTGTTCCCGCACCTGACGGTGCTCGACAATGTCTGTCTGGCGCCCGTGTGGGTGCGCAAGATGCCGCGTACCGAGGCCGAGAACCTTGGCATGCAGCTTTTGGAGCGCGTGCAGATCGCGGCGCAGGCACGCAAATACCCCGGCCAGTTGTCCGGCGGCCAGCAACAACGCGTCGCCATCGCCCGCTCGCTTGCCATGAATCCGCGCATCATTCTGTTCGACGAGCCGACCTCGGCGCTCGATCCGGAGATGGTGAAGGAAGTGCTTGAGGTCATGACGGAGCTCGCGGGCCAAGGCATGACCATGCTCGTCGTCACGCACGAGATGGGTTTTGCGCGCGCCGTCGCCGACCGCGTCCTCTTCATGGACGAGGGGCGGATCGTGGAGGATGCGGGGCCCGACGCGTTCTTTAACGCGCCGAAGTCGGACCGCCTGCGTCTGTTCCTGTCGCAGATTCTCGCCCATTGAGTTGAGGAGCCTGCTCCATGCGGCAGCCGATCGCGTTCCTTCTCCTTGCCGCGGTTGCGGTTCTCGCCTCCGGCTCCGTCGCGGCCCGAGCGGTGACGCTCGATGAGGTGAAAAGCCGCGGTGAGCTGCGCTGCGGCGTCAACCTCGGGCTCGCTGGGTTCAGTGCGCCCAACGACAAAGGTGAATGGCAAGGGCTCGACGTCGATTTCTGCCGCGCGGTGGCTTCGGCGATCTTTAAGGATCCCGACAAGGTCAAGTTCGTGCCGCTGTCGGCGAAGGAGCGCTTCACGGCGCTGCAGTCGGGCGAGATCGACCTCTTGTCGCGCAACACCACGTGGACGATGAGCCGCGACACCGAGCAGGGGCTCAACTTCGTCGGCACCACATACTACGACGGCCAGGGCTTCCTGGTGAGGAAGGCCCGCGGCCTCACGTCGGTGGCGCAGCTTGCTGGCGCAAGCATCTGCATGCAGACCGGCACGACGAACGAGCTCAACGTCGCCGACTACTTCCGCACGCGCGGGCTGACGTACAACCCGGTGGTGTTTGAGAAGAATGACGAGGCGATCGCCGCTTACAATCTCGGCCGCTGCGACGCCTACACAACCGACAGCTCTGCGCTTTACGCGCAGCGCATAAAGCTTGCAGACCCCGACGCCAACGTCGTGCTGTCCGAGATCATCTCCAAGGAGCCGCTGGGCCCGGTCGTGCGCCAGGGCGACGACCAATGGTCGAAGCTGGTGCAGTGGACGCTCTTTGCCTGGCTCAACGCGGAGGAGCTGGGCATCAAGCAGGCCAACGTCGATGAGATGCGCAATTCGCCCAACCCCGAGGTGCGGCGCCTGCTCGGCGTGGTGGGGGACTTCGGCAAGGGCATCGGGCTCTCCAACGACTGGGCCTACGAGATCGTGAAGAGCGTGGGCAATTACGGCGAATCTTTCGAGCGCAACGTCGGGCAGGGCTCGCGGCTCAAGATCGCGCGCGGCTACAACAGGCTTTGGACCGACGGCGGGCTGCACTATGCGCCCCCGATCCGTTGAGGTGGGCGCGATGAATTCACCGGCGATGCATGCCGACATCACCTCTCCCGGGGGGAGAGGTCGGCGCACGAAGTGCGCCGGGTGAGGGGTTAGGACATGCGGAGAGCGTTGAACCCCCTCACCCTAACCCTCTCCCCGACGGGGAGAGGGGACCTGTCGCATTTGCGGCTACCGTTGGTGTGGGGACACGCATGACAACGGCACGCACAAAGCCGACACGATCGCCGATGAGTCTCGACTGGCTTTATGATCGCAAAACGCGCGGGCTGATCTTTCAGATCGCGCTGCTCATCGGGGTCGCTGCGTTCTTCGTCGAGATCGGCTTGAATACGGCGGCGAACTTGAGGGCGCAGAACATCGCCACCGGCTTCGGGTTTCTCGACCGTCCCGCCGGCTTCGACATCTCGCAGACGCTCATTCCCTATTCGAGCAACAGCACCTACGGGCGCGTATTCTGGGTGGGGCTCACGAACACGCTGCTCGTTGCCGCCATCGGCATCGCGCTGGCGACGATCCTGGGCTTCATCATCGGCCTGGCGCGCTTGTCGTCGAACTGGCTGGTGGCCCGCCTCGCCACCGTCTACGTGGAGATCGTGCGCAACATTCCACTGCTGTTGCAGCTGCTTGCCTGGTACTTCACGCTGCTCATCTCGCTTCCCTCCCCGCAAGCCGACGTCCGTTTGTTGGGCGTAGGCGTCTCCGATCGCGGGGTCTATCTGCCCGCGCCCGTCTGGCAGCCGGGCCTGGGCGCGGTCCTGGTGGCGCTGCTGGCGGGGATCGCCGGCGCGGCGGGCATCGGTGTGTGGGCCAGGCGCAAGCGGCTCGCGACGGGCGAGCAGGTGCCGGCGTTCTGGTACGGGCTTGCCGCCGTGATCGCGCCGCCGCTCCTTGTGTTTCTGGCGCTCGGCGCGCCGCTGTCGTTCGAACTGCCGAAGCTGGGGCGCTTCAATCTGGAAGGCGGCATCGTGCTCTTGCCCGAGCTGATGGCGCTGCTGTTGGCGCTGACGCTCTACACCGCGGCCTTCATCGCCGAGATCGTGCGCTCAGGCATCGAGGCGGTGCCGCGCGGCCAGAAGGAGGCGGCCGCGGCGCTGGGCCTGCGCCCCTGGCAGGTTCAGCGCCTCGTCGTCATCCCCCAGGCGCTGCGCGTCGTCATCCCGCCCCTCACCAATCAGTATTTGAACCTCACCAAGAATTCCTCGCTCGCCGTGGCGATCGGCTACCCCGACCTTGTCTCCGTGTTCGCCGGCACCGTGCTCAACCAGACCAACCAGGCGGTCGAGGTGATCCTGATCACCATGGGCGTCTACCTTGGGATCAGTCTGCTGACCGCGCTCGCCATGAACTGGTTCAACGCGCGCATGGCGCTGGTGGAGCGGTAGGGTGACGATGGCACGCGCGCGACACGAAACGCGGATCGCTTGGCTGAAGGCCAATCTATTCTCGTCTTGGGGCAACACCGCGCTCACGCTCATCTCGCTGGCGATCATCTCTATCGTCGTGGTGCGCTTCCTCGACTGGGCGCTATTCAGCGCGGTCTTCTCGGGTGACGACGGGGCGGCCTGCAATAAGCCGGGGGCGGGGGCTTGCTGGCCGTTCATTGCGCATAAGTTTGGGCTCTTCATGTACGGCCGCTACCCCGACGCGGAGCGCTGGCGCATCAATCTGACGTATGCGCTGGCGCTTGCGGGCCTCGTGCCGCTGATGCTCCCCCACGTGCCGGGCAAGCTGTGGCTGTCGATCTATCTGGTGATCGTCTTCCCCGTGGTCGGTTTCGTCCTGGTGACGGGCGGCATCTTCTGGCTGCCGCACGTGGCGACCGAGCTGTGGGGCGGCCTGTTCCTCACGTTGGTCGTGGCAAGCGTGGGAATCGCCGCCTCCTTCCCGATCGGCATTCTGCTGGCGCTGGGGCGGCGCTCGGCACTGCCGATCGTGCGTTGGGTGTCGATCGGCTTCATCGAGTTCGTGCGCGGAGTGCCGTTGGTCACCGTTCTGTTCATGGCATCCGTCATGCTGCCGCTGTTCCTGCCGCCCGAGGTGACCTTCGATAAGCTTTTGCGGGCGCTGATCGGGGTGGCGCTGTTCTCTGCCGCTTATCTGGCCGAGGTGATCCGCGGCGGGCTGCAGGCCATCCCGCGCGGGCAGTACGAGGCGGCCGACGCGCTCGGCCTCTCGTATGCGCAGAAGATGGGGCTGATCGTGCTGCCGCAGGCCTTGAAGCTCGTGATCCCCGGGATCGTCAACTCGTTCATCGCGCTGTTCAAGGACACGAGCCTGGTGCTGATCATCGGCCTGTTCGATCTCCTCGGCATCGTGCAGCAGTCAATCTCAGCCGACCCCAAGTGGTTCTCGCCGCAAACCGCGGCGACGGGCTACGTCTTCGCAGGGTTCATCTTCTGGATCTTCTGCTTTTCCATGTCGCGCTATTCCGCGTTCCTGGAGCGCCGCCTGGCAAGCGACCGGCGCTAGCGCGTCAGAAATGGTGAGACGGGCTCGCTCAGCTAGCCGGGGTTTCCGCAGCTAAAGCCGCCGCCGAGAGGCGTTGGCGGGAGGCCCGCTTGTATGGTGCCTGCGGGGCAGAGGCAGTCTCCATCGGCCGGGGTGACGACGAGAAAGTCGCTGTCGATCGTGCACTCGGGAGTGGGTGGTGTGGGTGTTGGTGTTTGCTGCGCCGGCGCTGGTGCTTGGGTGATGAGGTTCGGGAATTTCGGTGTGTAGTTCTCCGGATCCTCGGTGCGGTGACGGGCAATGAGCGATTTATCGGGATCGTGGCCGAGATAGATCTTCAAGCCGCCGGTGATGCGATTGAACTGATCGTCCCCGAAGTCGCTCTTGGCAAACAGCGATATGGGCGAGCCGTAGTCGCGCATCAGGTATTCGATGCCGGCAGCGCCCAAGCTCGTCTCGCTGACGTAGCGGTAGCCGCCATAGATCCGCAAATCGCCGGTTAGGTAGTAGGCGAGATCGGCGTGGGCGAAGAAATGATTGTCGTCTGTGTTGAGAACCGTAAGGCCGTTGGCCAAGCTCGGCACGTCGATGCCCTCATAGCCAGCCAGGCCCTCGAGCGAGAAGCGGCTGAGATAGAGCTGGAACTCGGCGGCCGCGCGCCAGATGTCGATGGAGTTCCAGGAATGGTAGCTACCGTAGATGCCAAACAGGTAGCTCGAGGGGTCGCGCGTGAAGAGGTGCAGGCCGCCGCCACCCATTGTGTCGTGATCCAAGCGCCCGAGCGCGCCGTCCATCTGCAGACCGAACGCGTGGCCGAGCGGCAGCACGTAGCTGCCGAGGGCAAGCGCAGATTTATCGCTGTCGTATTCCCCTCCCTCGACGCTGAACTTGCCATTGGCGTCTGAGACAGCCGGACCTGCGCCCTCACCCAGGGCCAGCGTCGGCACCAGGAGCAATGCTGTCAGCCACACAATGCGAAGGAACCCCATGCGAACACCACTCCTCGCTGTACAACGATGTATCGGGAGAAAAGCTCGGCGGCGGAAACGTGCCTGATTCGCGCCGGTGGGTGGTCGAATCAGTGCGGCCTGTCCACTGCGCAGCCCCATGCTCGGCGTTTGGCCGAACTCCCCAGTGCCTCTACTTACTCGAGTTAGCCCTCCTCCTCGCCGCCGTCGTCATCAGGAGGAGGCATCCCGTCGCCGCCGGTCGTAGGAGGTACGACGATGACTTGCCTGGGCGCTTGCAATCTAAAACTGGGGTACACCGGCGTGTAGTTCGGCGGGTTCTCGGTGCGATTTTGCGCAATAAGCGATTTGTCGGGATCACACCCGAAGTACACCTTCAAGCCGGCCGTGATGCGGTTGAAATTATCGAAACCGAAGTCGCCGAAGTTGGCGTCTGCAAAAATCGAAATGGGCGAGCCGTGGTCGCGCAAAAGGTACTCGAAGCCGGCGGCTCCGAGATTAGCCTCGGCGACGTAGCGGTAGCCGCCGTAAATCCTGAAGTCGTCGGTCAAGTAGTAAACGAGATCGGCGTAGGCGAAGAAGTGATTGTCGTCCGGGTTGAGAACCGTGAAGCTGCCGATTCTGCCCGGCACGTCGATGCTTTCATAGCCGGCGAGGCCTTCGAGCGTGAAACGGTTGAAATAAAGCTGGACCTCGGCAGCCGCACGCGCGATGCCGATGGAGTTCCAGGAATGGTAGCTGCCGTAGACGCCGAGCAAATAGGCAGTCGGGTCGCGTGTGAAAAAGTGCAGACCCCCGCCGCTCATGGTGTCGTG
>Ga0315553_10001526_pt1 | contig 19119 bp, 17 predicted proteins | sample SalMarSW160140MG_FD_203099 | JGI IMG/M metagenome (GOLD analysis project Ga0315553, IMG submission 203099) | Salt marsh sediment microbial communities from the Plum Island Ecosystem LTER, Massachusetts, United States - Salt Marsh Sediment SW1601-40 ... | reverse complement strand
ATAAAAGGGATTACCAGTGAGCTCAAACGGATCATGAGCATGGTAGGAGCCCCCGATCCTAGCCTGGTCAAAAGAGATATTTTAATAGAAGATTAACATGAATTAGTCAATAGCCGGTATTTCTGGCGAAAATGATGATTTACCTTTCGTGGGAAAATTAGGGGGACAGCAACCACTTTAGGAAAGAAATAGTCAGGCTCCTATCAGAGAGATACTAGGTAGGGGGCTGATAGTTTTGAGGCACTTGGACTTATGGCAGAATAACAAACGACCCTGAGTGGGGTGAGGAATATTAAGAAAGGAGATTTCTGATGAATAAGCAGGATTATACTCAGACTAAAGGCTATGATTCTAAACGTTTATTTGAGCCATTGAACATTAAAGAGAAGACTTTGAGGAATAGAATAGTATATCCGGCATGCATTACCAGTTGTGCAACGCCAGATGGCTTCGTAACAAAAGGTCTTATTAGGTACTATCAAGCAAGGGCTGAGCATGCAGGATTAACCATCGTTGAATGCACGTTACCTAGGAAAAAGGGGGGAGGAATCACAAACCAACTTGCTATCTACAACGACAGATTTATTCCGGGACTCACAAAGCTTGCCCACGCTATTAAAGAAAAAGGTTCGGTGGCATTAATTCAGGTAGGCGATCTCGGTGCTAGGGGGGGCATTTGTGATGGAGATTGGGATCTTGTGGTGCCTTCAAAAATAGTTCCTTTACTTGGACCTATAGAACCGAGGGTTCTCAGCACCGAGGAGATTAAGGAACTAGTTGTTGTTTTTGCTGAGGCAGCACATAGAGCCTTTGAAGCTGGGTTTGATGGCGTAGAATTCCATAGCGCCCATTTGTATTTAATCAGTGAATTCCTGTCTCCTTACACAAACAAGAGAATTGACGAATACGGGGGTAGTGTCGAGAATAGAGCCAGATTTCTCATCGAGATCATAAAGGAAACAAAGAAACGTGTGTCCGAGGATTTCTTGATCTTCTGTCGCATAAGTATGTTCTCACCATTTGAGGGCGATTCCACAATGGAAGACGTCATAAAGATAGCACAACTCCTGGAACAAGCTGGCATTGACGCCTTAGACCCGTCCGGAACCTGTCAGAAAATAGCAAAAGTAGTTGAAGGTAAGAAATATGAACACCTTACAAGCACCTGTCCCTCGAATTGGCCTGAGGCTCATGAGGTCAAATACGTAGTCGAGTTAAAGAAAGTCTTAAACATACCGGTAGTAGCTGTAGGGAAAATCTATAGCCCACAGCTGGCGGAGAATATTCTAGAACTAAAACAAGCTGATCTCATAGCACTGGGTAGATCCTTAATTGCCGATCCTGAATGGCCACGTAAAGTACGCGAAGGACGAGAACGGGAGATCTCGAGATGCAAGGAAGACCTCAAATGCCTTAGAATCGTAGGACCAATACAGTGCCTTGTAAATAAATCACTTCCGCCAGAAGGAATTGATGTCTTAGCGTAAGAACACGATCCCATGAACGATGGAAGGAAATGGACGGGCAAAGCGAAAAAGCAATTTAGTGCTTAAAAAATGCACTGTAATGTGAAGAGTCGATAAGGACTTCTTCACTAATAAGGGTTATGAGCATCCTTACGAATCATTGTCTTTTGATCAGTCGTGCTAGCGATTTTCAGATAAGCGGTAGAGATTCTGAATTTGGAGCCTACTTCAATAGCCTGCGCTTATACGGTGCCGAGATGAACAATGCAGTGAACATGTAGAAGATAGAAAACAAGGAGGTAAAAAATGAAGCTGTTGGTGATTTTTCCTGGCGAACCTCGCCTTTTCTCAGGAAAGTCTCGGGAAGAGCAACTCCAGTTGAGAAAGGAGATACTAATACCGTTTGCATCCCCAGGAACGGATATTGAGGTATTTTGGGCAAAGGGAGCCCAGGGCATGCGACATGGAAGGGATATAGCGCTCGTAGTGCCTAATGCCTTAGAGATAGCCACTCAAGGCGAGAAGGATGGGTTTGATGCAGTAATACTTCATGGGATCTGAAATTTTGGCCTTGAAGCCGTCCGTGAGGCGGTAGACATTCCGGTTATCGGTGGAGCTGAAGTGGCTTTCCATATAGCATGTATGCTTGCAGATCGATTTGGCGTGATAACTCTGCCGGAATTAATAACACCGGAGCTTCAGAGAAGATGGCGCTTGATCGGTATTGATAGTGCCCGAATAACCTCAGTTAGGTGCATCAATATGACCGGTGAGGAAATTAGCCAAAGAAAGGCCGAGTGGGAAGAAAGATTTATTGAAATTGCAAAAAAACAGATTATCGAAGAAGGAGCACAAGCAATACTGATTGGCTGTTTGGCAATTACGACCCACATTATTCCGGGCTCTCGGGAGAGGCTTGAAGATAAGCTCGGCGTACCCGTAATAGATGGTTCCCCGATCACAATCAAGATGGCTGAACTGATGGTAACCCTCGGGCTAAAACAGAGCAAAGTAGCTTATCCTAGGTAAAAGAAGAGGATGATCCCATCGCTGGAATAGCTGTCTATCAACGAATACAAATGAGAACCATGAGATCAAATAGGTTGTGCAAGCAAAGAAGCCCATAAGAATACAAATCTTTGCAGTGGAGAAGATGATTAGCCCTTGGCCAGTAGATAATATCCTGAAATTAGGCCAGGGAGATCTGACTGTAAAGGGACGTTCAATGAGTGCTGATCCTGAATTTCCTCGATGAGTTGTCAAGGGGGGAGACCACGGGAACAAAAGATGTAAGGGAGACCTCAATTGGCTGAAAATAGGCGGGTCAATACGGTGCCTTGCAAATGAGTTGTTACCGTCGAAGAAAACTGATGCTTTGGCGCAAGAATGCAACTATGGAAACGGGAATATAAGTAAATAGCTGGCAAAAGCCTCGGGGCGGTGCGGTTTAGAGATGAAGTGATTGTCTCCGGGGTGTTCTAAGGCGATTGTATTCATTCTAACAAATAGGAGGTAGTAAACGTGGAAAAAAAATACAGTACAATTCTTTTGGAGAAAGACAAGAAAGATAATCATATAGCCTACATTACGCTAAATGTCCCTGAAAAAAACAATGCAATAAGCATAGGTCCGGGTAAGATGACAGCCGAACTTATAGATTCAATTGACAGAGTCAACAAGGATGATGACATAAAGGTGGTTATTTTCAAGGCCAATGGGAAGAATTTCTCAGCAGGTTTCGACCTTTCAAACGTTTACCGTGTTTACGGCGGGTCCCCTGAGGTACGTCCTCGACAGTCAAAGAGGCTGCAGATTGACTTCGATCACATAGCGGGACTGCCAAGGGCTGTTGTGTTTTGTAACAAGGTGGCAATAACGCAGGTACATGGCTGGTGTATCGAAGCCGGTATGTATATTGTGCAGGGCAGTGATTTGGCAGTCGCTACCAAGAGCGCGAAGTTTGCCCACAGGGGTCAAAGGCTTGCATTTGGGGGAATGCCCTTTATGCCCTTTGAGTTATTCCAAGGCCATACGAAAAAGATAACGGAGTTCCTTATTACTGGCAGGACGATCAGTGGTGAGGAAGCAGAAGAGATAGGAATAATCAATAAAGCAGTTGAACCGGATGATCTGGAAGAGACTGTATACAATTTGGCAAAAGCAATTGCTCTTCTACCGAGAGATGCCATTGTCATGGGTAAAATGCGAAGGAGAATGAGTTACGAAATCATGGGGGCTTACAATTTTACAATTCACCCGGTCTTTCATACCTTATCTACCAATCTGGTTTATGCCGATGATGAAAAGGAAAGCGTTTTTATCAGGGATCGAGAAAGATTGGGCGAAAGGGAAGCCTTCCATAAGCTCCATAAGGCCTTTGATGAGGCTTTAGAAAAAACAAAATACTTCAAGAGCTTCAAGGGTTAGAATGAATAGATGGAAAGCGGAGTTTCATAAAAAAGTCGTGTCAGCGGCGGAGGCTGCTCAGCTCATCGGGCCCGGAGCAAAAGTGGCCTTCACTTCAGGAAGAGAGGCCTTCGCAGTGGGGAATGCACTGGCGGCCCGAAGAGATGATTTGAAAGATGTCCGTATCCTAGTGCCTACTCCTACTTACGACTTTGGCTGGTATGATGAGGGATGGCAAGATTCCTTTGATGTCACTATAAGAATGCCGACCCATGTCTCCCAGAAAGCCATGGATGCGAGTAGGGTTGACTTCGATCCGGGGACTGTTATTCCTTTTGTAGAATTAGCCGATGCAGCCAAAGCAGATATTGTTATTACGGAGGTGTCTCCTCCCGATGAGAAGGGATTTTGCAGCTTTGGGTCATCCCTTTGGGCGAAAAAGAGGCAGGTGCAAGAGGCAACACTTGTGATAGCTGAGGTTAACGAGAATCTAATTAGAACTTTCGGTGAGAACTATATCCACGTTTCTGAAATAGACTATTTGGTGGAGCATACCTCCGCCGAGAGGAAAATGGGTTCCACTTCATTAGCAGGGAAACAGCTAAAGAAAACCGCATCCTACCTTAAAACCATGGCCGAGAACGTATCGCAACTAATCAAAGACGGAGATACCTTGCAAGTTGGGGTTGGTCGGACGACTGAGCCTTTAATAAATTTAGGTATGGTTAGCGGTCATTGCGATCTTGGTTGGCATTCCGAAGCCACTCCGCCGGGCGTTGTATCCCTGGTCCGGGAAGGAATCATCAACGGTAAATATAAGAACATCCATCAAGGAAAGGCAGTGGTCACATCAATAGGCGGTAGCAGCAGAGAAGAGATGAGATGGGTGCACAATAATCCCCTTTTCTGGCTTGTAGATGTTGCTTATTTGGAGGATATCAGGATAATTTCCGCCCACGAAAACTTCGTAGCTATCAATAATGCTCTAGGGATTGACTTAGGTGGACAGGTTGTTGCGGAGACCTTAGGAAAGCGACAGATTGCCGCAGCTGGAGGGCAGTTACCATTTGTCATTGGTGCCTGGCATTCGAAGGGCGGGCGTTCTATTACTGTCTTGCCCTCTACAGCCAAAGAGGGTAGTGTTTCGCGGATTATCCCTTCACACTCTGAAGGGACTGTAGTCACAATCCCACGTAATTGTGTGGATTACGTGGTTACAGAATACGGCATTGCTCATCTAAAGGGCAAAAGCCTTCGTCATCGCTCTGAAGAGCTCATTGGCATTGCTCACCCTGATTTCCGCCCTGAGCTGAGGAAATACGCCAAAAAACTCTTCTGGCCTTAGAGAAGCAAGGGTTCTATTTTTCAGAAATATGGTGAAAATTGAACAGAGGATGAGATTGCTAATCAATTATTGCAGATTCTTGAATTTGATATGTGAGTGGTTATCCACATGAAATAGACAAGGAGAGGCCCAATTCAAATGGAATTAACAGAGCTTTGTCGAAAGGGCAAAGAGCAAATTAAACAAAAGAATCTCGAATTTCCACTGGCAGCTGTTGAAACTGGCTACATCTTCAATCACGATCGCATAGTGCTGGATCGTTATACGTTTAGACAGCAGTGCATCGATGCCGGGGAGGCCAATACAGGGTGCCAGGTCTTGGGGGTAGAACTGGCAACACCTGTTATCATGTCGCCTATGGGTGTAACAATGTCCTCCATAGTTGATAACGGATACGGACAAGTGGCTTCGGGCTTAAAAGAAGCTGGGAGTTTGTTCTGGATGGGGTCCCAGATTCCACGGGGTCTTAAGGAAATCGTGAAAACAGGGGTCCCCGTAGCTGCCAATGTAAAACCATTCAAAGATCGGGAAAAGATGTTCAGGGGCATTGACTTTATCCAAGAAGTCGGAGCCCAATGGGTCGGAGTTGAAGTCGATGCAGGCCAGGGCACCAAGATCAGAGATAAAATGAGGTCAACCGCCGTCACTTCTCTTTCCCTCAAAGAGCTCATGGAAGTCAGAAAACGGGTGACGGGTCCTCTGATTTTCAAGGGGGTGCTAAGCCGAGAGGACGCCGTAAAATCGGTAGAGGCTGGCGCGGATGGCATCGTCGTTTCCAATCACGGTGCGCATACCATCGACTATCTGCCGCACCCACTGCAGGTAATGGATGAGATTGTCTCGGCCGTAGAGGGGAAGGCGATTATATTAGTGGATGGTGGATTCCGTCGAGGCAGTGATGTGGCCAAGGGTCTGGCCTTTGGAGCCTCGCTTGTGGGCTTAGGGAGGCCCATTCTTTATGGACTGGCCGCAGCAGGCAGAGAGGGAGTGAGGGATGTGATAAAAGGGATTACCAGTGAGCTCAAACGGATCATGAGCATGGTAGGAGCCCCCGATCCTAGCCTGGTCAAAAGAGATATTTTAATAGAAGATTAACATGAATTTCTGAGTGAATTAAAAGAGTAGGCGTTCGTGGTAGAAACTTGAAATATTAAGCGGATTTCTAGGAAAGGGATTCAGAATAATGAAAATGAATGAATACACATCGTATGAAGAGGCAAGGGCGCATTTTAAGTTCAGTCAGGTCTGGGAACTCTTTGACGGAAACGAGAAGAATTTCAATATAGCTCATGAATGTATTGATCGGCACGTGGGAACAGGAACTGCCATGAGGATAAAGTTCGAAGATGGACATACGGAAGAATACAGCTTCGATGAGATCTCAAAAAGTAGTTCACAATTTGCGAACGCACTTGAAAGCTTGGGTGTGAACTTCGGGGATCGCGTTGCAATAATGTTAGATCCATCCTTTGAATTTTATGTGAGTCTATTTGGGACTCTAAAAAGAGGCGCAATTGTAGTCCCTTGTTTCACATTGTTTGGTCCTGAAGCACTGAAATACAGACTAAACGACTCTGAAACAAAAATACTCATAACCACAGACGACAAAGCAGAAATGATTGAAGGTATATCAGATATTAGCGTTATTACATCTGGTGCTCAATTCAACAGGCTACTGGAGGGTAAAAACGAGAAGTTTACTCCTAACACTACTGCCAAAAATGTCGCAGTTTTTCAATACACGAGCGGTACCACTGGTCGCTATCCGGAAGCAATTAAACACTATCATAGAAGCATCGCAACCTTAATGCCAGCGGCGGTTTTTGGGCGCGGTCTTAAGAAAGGCGATAAATACTTTTGCCCGTCATCCCCTGCTTGGGGGCATGGGCTTTGGCATGGCACATTCTCTCCCTTGGCTTTGGGAATAACAACTGCCGCATATTCCGGCAAGTTCGATACAAAAAGGTTACTCGAAGCACTTGAGCAGTTTAAGATCAATAATATCGGCGCAGTTTCCACAGTTTATCGGATGATTAAGGATTCTGGAATGGTGGGTAACTATCATTTTAAGATTGATAAAATTACCTATTCGGGAGAGTCAATGGATCTAGACACCTTTAGATTTCTGGAAGATACGTTTGGCGTTCCACCTCATAGCGGGTATGGTTCGACTGAAGGAGGGGCAGTTATTTACAACTATGCTGGATTTGATAACTGGATCGTGAAATCAGGATCATTGGGTAAACCACTGCCCGGACTGGAGGTGAAGCTTATTGATGAGGAAGGTAGGGATGTTCCCCAAGGAAAAATTGGCGAGTTAGCGCTAAAGCGAAGAGGTAAATGGTTCCGACTGAAAGATGCGGCAGTTATGGATAGGGATGGTTATTTCTGGCATAAGGGGAGAGTGGACGACATAATTATCTCTGCTGGGTGGACGATCAGTCCGGATGAGGTGGAAGATGTTTTGGTACAACATAGTGCAGTCAGAGAGGCCGCGGTAGTAGGGGTACCCGACCAAGCCCGTGGCCAGATAGTGATGGCCTTTGTTGTGAGCAATCTGGTACCAAATCAAGAGCTAAAAGAGGAACTTAAGGAGTTCGTAAAAGATAAGTTGAGTAAGCATGAGTATCCACGCGAAATCGAATTTGTGGGAGAGCTCCCTAAAACAGAGATAGGTAAGATCAAAAGAAAAGAACTTAGAGAGACCGTCACGAATAAAAGCGTAAACGCATTTACGATCTCAAACAAGTGAGAATATCCAAGAACAGACTAAAAAGGGGGAGGTGGAAATATTATGATGAGGAAAAACGCATTAGCAGGCTATAGTTGGCAGGAAATCAGTGAGATGAACAAGAAAGACCGAGTGGTGCTTATACCTCTGGGTTCTGTTGAGAATCAGGGTGCACACCTCCCACTCGGAGTTGATACTTATGCGGCAGAAAAGATAGCTATGGATGTGGCTCAAAAAACGGGAGCCCTTGTTGTGCCTGCGTTAGCAGTTGGATATTCAGCCTGGTTCATGGAGTACCCTGGTACTATGACCCTTCAAATGGAAACCCTGATCCGCATTGTCAAGGAGTATTGTGAAAGTCTCATGAGCCACGGGTTCAAAAAATTTGTTTTTATTAACGGACACCAAGGCAATTCTCCGGCCATAGATATAATTGGCAGGGAGTGGAAGCTGAGCCATGATTTAGAAATAGCCATGGTTCCATTATGGCAAGTTGCTAACGTGTTAGCCAGGCGGTGTGATTTGTCACAGGAAAAGGCTTTCAAACACGGAGGTGAAATCATGACCTCCATCATGATGGCAATTGCCCCTGAATTAGTTAGTATGGACCGTGCAAAAGCAGAATACTTGAAATCCCCTAATCCTAATTTTAAAAGAAAGACAAGCGCGGGGGTAGTTGAGTTTGAAGGTATTGAAGTTAGTGTCTATGAAAAGGCTAGGCTGTGTTCGCCTACGGGAATAATGGGCAATCCTATGACAGCCAGTCCTGAAATTGGCAAATGGATGATTACTGAGATCAAGGCCTATGTGGTAAAGATGATTCAAGCGCTTTAACATCAAATAATCTATAGGGCGCAACTGTTCTGGACATTACATTCACCTGCAATTCATTGGTAGTTTAGACCGGCGAACATTGTGCAACCTGGAGCATATGCCTACGAGTTCTCATTGGATGTCCCAAATCTGCAACAACCAGAAAGGAGTTGCCTCATGGAAAACCAAGGATATAGACAAGTAAAGAACGTGGAATTCAGACGATTATTTGAGCCATTACAAATCAAGAAAGTAACTTTAAGAAATAGAGTAGTGTTTCCGGCAATTGTCACTAAATATACAACACCAGATGGCTTTGTCACAGAGGGGTTAATTGAGTACCATGAAGCAAGAGCTGAGCATGTGGGGCTGAATATAACCGAACTAGCTTTATTTAGGCCAGGAGGCGGCGTGAGCCAGCATATCCATGCGTATGATGACAAATATATTCCTGGGCTTGCCAAGTTAGCTCAGGCTATTAAAAGAAAAGGGGCAGCAGCAATACTTCAGCTATGCGATTGTGGAGCTAGAGCCGGTTCTCTGGGGGCGGTTGCTGACCCTGTGGCACCTTCAAAAATAAGGCTAGGTCCTTCTGAGGCAAGAGAGCTGAGTATAGCCGAGATTAAAGAACTAGTTGTGGCCTTTGCTGAGGCAGCACGACGAGGGTTTGAGGCTGGCTTTGACGGGGTGGAAATCCACGCAGCACATTTGTACCTCATTAGTCAGTTCCTCTCTCCTTATACGAATAAGAGGACTGATGAATATGGAGGCAGAGTTGAAAATAGAGCCAGGTTTCTCCTCGAGATCATAGAGGAAACTAAGAAACGGCTGCCAAAAGATTTTTTAATCATCTGTCGCACAAATGCCTTCGAAACAGAAGGTGGTCTGACAATGGAAGAAGTGATAAAAATTGCTCAGCTCCTAGAACAAGCTGGCATCGATGTGCTGAGCCTTTCTGGCCTTTGCCAGAAGATAACTGCTGAACGCCAGGGAAAGAAGTTTGACTGGTTTACCAGCACCTGCCCGACAAACTGGCCAGAGGGACATGAGATCAAATATGCAGTGCAGGTGAAGAAGGCCGTTAAAACACCGGTCATTGTTGTGGGGAAGATATTTAGCCCTCAGCTAGCGGAAAGTATGCTGGAATTGCAGCAAGCCGATTTGGTTGCCATGGCGCGAGCCTTAATTGCGGATCCCGAATGGCCGAGAAAAGTGGCTGAATGCAGAGAACGCGAGATTTCGAGGTGCAAAGAAGACCTCAAATGCTTGAGAAGTCACCCTATGACATGTATTGTAAACAAGTCACTACCTCCCGAGAATATTGACGACCCGCTATAGAAAGCCGGTTCTTGGGATTGAATAAATATAACATTTAGCAAATAAAAACGGCTGCATTACTGGCATTTGAAATAGCTACTGCCGCCAGTACTGTAGATTTTAGGAAGGGGAATCGATGACTAAATGCCATATTAGGCCCATACCACTTTGTAAAGGACCGCGAGACAAGTCAAAGTGGCTGCATATTGTCAGTGCACGTCTTATTTCCAATCACATTGAATTGGTTGAATCATGTAATTACGTCTGGTTCATTGAGGGAGCGCGGCAAAAAATTTTAGTCGACGCCGGGGCGACAGCCGAGATGTTTCGCGCTCGTGGGATAACGGAAGAGCATATTCAGTCTTTGGATAACGGCCTTGGGAAGCTCGGTCTGAAGCCAGAGGATATTGAAATCGTCATTCTCACACAATTACATTGGGACCATGTGGCGTTATCTTCGCGGTTTAGTAATGCCAGATTTCTTGTCCAGAAGACTGAGATAGAATTCGCTCAAAACCCGCATCCAACACAGGCACGTTACTACGACAAGGAGCTCATCGAAGGACTAAATTTTGAGATTATAGAAGGCGACAAGCAAATAATTGATGGAATACGCGTTCTATTAACACCGGGTCACACACCAGGGGGACAATCGGTCGCCATAGAAACCCCGAAAGGGACCGCGATTATTACGGGATTCTGCTGCACACAGGAAAACTTTGAACCGCCCAAAGAGGCAGGTACATTAGATTTCATCCCGCCTGGAATTCACACTGACGTCCTCCAGGTGTATGATAGTGCGATCAGGGTAAAACAAATGGCTGACTTAATCTTGCCAATCCATGATGTTAAGTTCATTAATGTAGGTAAGATACCTTAACCATTTACTAAATGACAGTACAACTGTTTGCTTGAGTCTACCTGTCTTACAGGGGAAGGAGATATTTGATGCCTATTAAAAAAGTTTTCATCATCGGCGCCGGCTTTATGGGCAGCGGCATTGCACAAGTATGTGCCCAATCCGGCATTACCGTGGTCCTATATGACATAAGCCAGGATGTCATAGAAAAGGGATTGAAGAACATTGCCTGGTCGGTCTCGAAGTTCGTCGAAAAGGGGAAACTCACCGAGGACAAAGAAACGATTCTCAACCGAATCTCAACAGCTCTTGATTTCTATAACGGTAGCGATGCCAATCTGGCTGTCGAGGCCGTCTTTGAAAACCTGGAGCTCAAACAAGAGATCTTCCGGAAGCTCGATGGGGCCTGCCAGAAGCATACTATTCTGGCCACTAACACGAGCGCCATCTCTATCTCAGAGCTGGCCTCTGTAACCAATCGCCCCGATAAGGTCGTGGGCATTCACTTCTTCTCGCCGGTCCCGATGATGGCAGCTGCAGAAGTGATTCGAGGGATGGCTACCAGTGATGACACCTTCGCTGCTGGTGAGGCCTTTGTCCGTCAGCTGAGGAAAGAGCCTATTCTGGTCCGCCGTGACGTACCCGCCTTTGTCATCAACCGCATCAACTTCCGCGCCAATCTGGAGGCCATGCGTCTCGTCGAGGAGGGAGTCACCACCGTGGAGGATATCGATAAAGGCCTGAGATTCGCCTCCGGCCGGAAAATGGGCCCCTTTGAGATCGGTGATATGGTCGGTTTGGATGTAACCTACGGTGCGCTCATGTCTATATACGAAACCACCAAGGATCCCTACTGGTACCCCCCGGCCATCTTGCGGCACAAGGTGAAAGCCGGGAACCTTGGCCGCAAAACCGGCACGGGGTGGTACGAGTATAACGAAGATGGGAGCCGAAAGGAGGGCTAGATGGGTCAAAAACTGGCACAATATGAAATTAAGGATCTGGTAGCCATTGTCACTATCGACCACCCCCCCATGAATGCCCTCGATGTTGCCACCAAAGAGGCCATCGGCACAGCCTTTATGGAGCTTGATGATCGTCGAAAGGACCTCAGGGTTGTCATATTGCAGGGAGCCGGTGAAAAGGCCTTTGCCGCAGGTGCTGATATCAAGGCATTTCTGGAGCTAACCCCCGAAACGGCCAAGAGGCGGGTGACTCGCAGTCACCAGATATACGCAATGGTAGAGAACTTCCAGTGGCCGGTCATCGCAGCGATCCACGGCTTTTGCTTAGGTGGGGGTCTAGAGTTGGCCCTGTGCTGTGACATTCGATATGCCACTGAGAACGCCAAGTTTGGTTTCCCCGAGGTAAATCTATCGGTATTCCCGGGAAATGGTGGAATCCAGCGAGGACGCTCCCATATACCACTCGGCAAACTCAAGGAGTTGACCTACACAGGAGCGATGATCGACGCCCACGAGGCCCTCAGATACGGTTTAATTGAAAAGGTAGTCCCCGACAGTGACCTCATGGATGCTGCCATGGAGCTGGCAGCGACGATCATGAAAAAAGGCCCTCTGGCTGTTGTGGCAGCGAAAAAGGTGCTCAACAGAACCCGGAATCTTCCCCTCGCTGCCGGATTAGAACTTGAATCGGATCTCTGGTCCGGTCTCACTGCCACCGAGGATATGAAGGAAGGCGCCCGGGCATTTATTGAAAAGAGAAGGCCCGAATATAAATGCAAATGACATCGAACAGCAGAAAGAAAGGATACCTGAAATGGAAAACGTTCTCATCATAACTGGCTTACGCACCCCAATCGGTTCGTACGGGGGCGCCCTCAAAGATATTCCCGTATACAAACTCACAAGTCTCGTTCTCAATGAAGTCATCACCAGAGCCCACATCAAGCCCGCCTGGGTTGATGATGTGATCATGGGCCAGTCCTATCAAAACGGCGAATGTGCCAACGGTGCGAGGATGGCCCTCCTGGAGGCTGGCTGGCCCCATGAGGTTCCCGGGGTAACGCTAGACCGTCGCTGCTGCTCCGGTTTGGATGCCATCTTCTTCGGGGTCATGAAAATCCAAACCGGTAACGCTGATATTATCGTTGCCGGGGGGATGGAGAGCATGAGCCAGGCCGAACTCTACATCCCCGGGGATAGCAAGTGGGGCCTCGGGGGAAAGACTGACGGCAAATGGGGCTTTATGCCCCGGGGACACGGGGCCCTTTCCATGTGGGGGATACCCCTGTATGACCGTATTCAGCGAGCCCGGGTCATGTCGCAGCCCATTGAGCGGTATGGTGAGCTCAACTCCATGATGATCTGGGCGGAAACGGCGGCCCAAAAGGAAAAGATTACGCGTCAAGAGGCAGATGCATGGGCCCTCAGAAGCCACCAAAAGGCAGTTGCCGCCATTGATTCGGGAAAATTCACAGACGAGATCGTGCCCATCCCCATCCCCCAGCGAAAAGGCGAACCGGTGATCTTCAATGCCGATGAGTCGCCCAGGAGAGATACAACCCTGGAGAAGCTTGCTAAATTAGGCCCCGTTTACCCCGATGGGGTGTGTACCGCCGGTAATTCATCAACCGAAAACGATGGGGCAGCTGCGGTAGTTCTTATGAGTGAGATCAAGGCAAAGGAGCTTGGCCTAGAGCCCATGGCCTCTTTTAGGTCCTGTGCCACTGCCGGTGCCGATCCCACCCTTACCTATCCTGCAGTACCTGCGGCGGTGGATACAGCCCTCAACAAGGCCGGGGTTACCATTGCTGATATAGGCCTCATCGAGATACAGGAGGCATTTGCCGTACAGACGCTGGCTGATGCCAGGCTCATGGGCATGAAACAAGAAGACTTCGATACAAAGATCAACGTCAACGGTTCGGGTATCTCCCTCGGTCATCCCATCGCTGCTACCGGTGCCATGAGACTGGTCACGTTACTTCATGAGATGAAACGGAGAGGCTCCCACTATGGACTGGAGACGATCTGCGGCGGGGGTGGGTTGGGGATAGCGGCGGTTATTGAACGGTTCTAGCTGAGCAGAGCATACGGCTGAGTCGCAACAAGTCGAATTCATAACACAAACCAACTTTGACGTTAATAAATGAAATGAAATAGATCTACAAGGAGAAATGACTGTGGACTTTGACCTTACGGAAGAACATCGTATTTTCCTAGAGACAATTCGCAACTTTGCGCAGGCTGAAATTGCTCCCTTGGTGGAAGAAGCAGAAGAGACTAACGTGTTTCCAAAACAGCTCTTTAAACAGATGGGCGAGTTAGGGTTCTTGTGCCCCCGATATCCTGTTGAGTTGGGTGGAGGCAGTGGAGACAAGATTATGGATATTATCATGGCAGAAGAGCTCAACAAGGTTAATGCCGGAATTGCTGCTTGCCTTATGGTTCAAGGCGGCTTAAGCACTCAACCCATTTACCGTTATGGCTCCGAGGATCTAAAACAACGATATCTTATCCCTGCCATCAAAGGAGAAAAGATCGCCGCCTTTGCCCTTACCGAGCCGGATTCCGGTTCAGATGCCGCTTCTATTAAAACACGTGCTGTACGGTATGGTGACAATTATATCATGAACGGAACCAAAACCTTTATCACCAATGGCCCTATTTGTGACTTTGCAACGGTGGCTGCATACACTGATCCCGCGAAGCGAGGTGAAGGCATCAATCTCTTTGTCGTGGAAAAGGGTGTTCCTGGATTCTCGGTTTCCCGTAAATTAGATAAGGTCGGGAACAGATCTATTGAAACCGGAGAACTGGCCTTTGAAGATTGCCGGGTACCAGTCGAAAACATGATCGGTGAAAAAGAAGGTGGTGGCTTTGAGATGATCGCTGACACGCTCATCTCAGGACGTATCACCTACGGAGGCCGCTGCACAGGGACTGCCCAGGCAGCATATGACTTGACCGTACAGTACGCCAAAGAGAGGATTCAATTCGGAAAACCTATTATCAAGTACCAGGCCATCCGCTTTAAACTGGCTGAGATGGCCATGAATATCGATATCATGCGGACGTATACCTACCGAATTGCATGGATGTATGATCAAGGTAGGAATGTTAGAAAAGAGTCTTCAATGGTAAAACTGTTCTGCGCGGAAACACTGCAGAAGATCCTCGCTGACTCGATGCAGATCCACGGCGGGTACGGGTACATGATGGAATACCCTATTCAGAGATACTGGCGGGATGGCCGTCTGTTCACCATTACCGAGGGCACCTCAGAGGTACAGCGTCTCGTAATTGCCAATGAGGTTTTAAGATAACCTGGCATCTAAAAGCGTGGAAGGGGGTATTTCAATGGATGACGTAGCCATTGTAGCAGTTGGGCAGAGGAAATTTTCCTGGGCATGCAATATTTCAATCAAAGAACTGGCATTTGAGGTATTCAAGGATGCCAAGGTTGAGGATTGGGGCTATCTTTGACAGATGCTAGTGGAAAAGAACATGTGAGTGATTATAGCATGATCGATATTGACAAAGTAATCGATATTATCAAGAAAGACAATCGGGCGAAACTTATAAATTTTTTCAGGGAGCACAAAGAGCTGATGCACCGTCGGCTCTTGGAATGCCTTGAAAGAGAACCTCGCACCCCCTACCTTCGTTTCGTACTGGAAACTCCAGAGGGCTTGCGACGGTCGCGATACGTTCTCGATGCCTTTGAGGAAGCCCTGGCAGGCAATGTAGAGGTTTACTTTAGTGATCAAGAGAGAATCGGTAACATTAGAGCCGTTCAGGGTTATCAGCTAAAGGACATATTGGTTTTTGTGGTATGCAAAAAGAGAGTACTCTGTGAGATAATTAATGAATACAACTCCAAATGTGAATGCAATGACGACTTAATTGGTGTTAGCGACCTTTTCTTGCTTAACTATATAACTGATTACTCATACATCATTCTTTCGCATTTTTTCATTGCGAAACGGGACGAAATAATCAATCGAAGTCAAAATCAGCTTCATGCGCTCCAACGGTATACTGCAAGGGTAATATCTGTTTTGCAAAAGGAGGATGTCTGGGAGTTTTCAAGCCAGGGGATATTTGAGATCTTTGGTCTTTATGGCTTCTTTCTGCCTCAGAATAGCAAAGACACAAAGCTTGAAAACGTGATTAAGGGAAAAATCATTTCCGCTCGAAAATTGCAGGATCTAGTAAAAAAGATGACGGATGTGTTTTCGCATTCATTTCGGGCCATGGCAATTGATGCTGATGATAATTTAATTCGCTTTAATGAAGGCATGGAGCGAGAATGCTTCAAACTTATTTGTTTCCATATCTTGCCTCGCAATTCTCGTCAGCTAGGGCTGTTTTTTATTCACGATCAAGGTCGTGTTTTCAAGTTTGAAACATTTGACAGGAACTTATTAAATCAGTTTCTCTATCTTACGGAATCTGTCTTGTCTAATTGCCTAATGGTCCAGGGGATAGATGAAAAACGCGAAGAGCTGCACAAGTTAACGGGGCGCTTGATTTCCATTCAGGAGGATGGAAGAAGAAAGATTGCTGCTGAAATCCACGACACAGTGACCCAGGCCCTTAGCGGGATCGGTTATAGAGCCCTTGCCTGTCAAGAATTGATAAAGAAGGATCCAGTCAGGTTGGATAGCGAACTGACTCACCTCACTGCCAGCATAAATGAAGCGTTGAGAAAATCCCGACAAATAATCAGCAATCTTCGACCGAACATATTAGATGACATAGGCATTATCACCGCTATAAAGAAAGTGCTAAAGGATTTTCAAGAAAGCGAAAATATAGAAACCACATTTTTATACTCTGAAGGAATTGATGTCAGTATCCATATTGGTATTGCTTTTTATAGGATTCTGCAAGAGGCTATTCATAATACAAGGAAGTATGCACAAGCTACGAAAGTAGACGTTTCCTTGACCTTGGCGGATAATGAGTACTTATCATTAGCAATACAGGATAATGGTCGAGGGTTTGATCCACATGGAAAAATGCGATATACTGAGAACTCTGGTATGGGCTTTTTGATCATGCGGGAAAGGGCAGAAGACCTGGGGGGGGAGCTTGAAGTGGCCTCGAAGATCGGTAAGGGATGCCGTATTGTAGTAAGAATCCCATTTAAAGGGAGACAGGAGGATGCCGAAGATTAATATATTGGTCGTAGACGATAATGTAATTGTACGTGAAGGATTGAAATCGCTCTTAAATTTGGAAAATGACATAAATGTGGTTGGTGAAGCGGCCTCAACTCTGGAGTGCATTAAAGTGCTTGATCAGTATGATCCGGATGTTGTGCTGATGGACCTTAAGATGCCAGGTATTGGCGGAATTGAAGGGACCAGTTTGATTAAACAAAAGCACCCTCACGTAAAGGTTGTCTTGCTAACAAATTATGACGATGAGGAATATATCCAGAAGGCAATCAATGTCGGTGTTGATGGATATGTGCTCAAAGATATCAAGAAAGGAGATTTAGCAGAAATTGTGCGCACTGTCGCTCAGGGTCGAGCCTTCATTGACCCCTCAGTTACTTACAAGGTATTTCGTACCTTGAAACAGGCTGGTTTATCTAAGGAAGAATCATTTTTGGCCCCGACCTTCTCTGAACGAGAACTGCAAATCCTTGAGTGTCTGGTTGAAGGTAAGAGCAACAGGGAAACAGCGGAGACTATTTATGTGGCTGTAGATACAGTGAAATCGCATTTGAAAAGCATTTACCATAAACTGGGAGTACATACCCGATCAAAGGCTGTTAGAAGTGCTATTCAGCAAGGTATAGTCCATCTTTAACGCCAGTTTACAATCGCTGATTTTCTAACCCATTCGGGTGATTATTTTTCACTCAGATCAGTAATTGCCTGTGAGTTATTGAAATGGTAAACCTAAAACTAGGCTGCCTGTAAAGGGTCAGTTCATAAGTGCTGTTTGAAATAGTCCCAAAGGGTAAGGTTGTGAATCGTCCGTAGCATGATCGTAAACCAAGAGGTTCAAACATCTTGACAACAAAAAAAAGGGGGTGGTTAGAGTAAAAAAATTTTTTAGATGCTTTACCATAACTCAAGGGAATCCTAACATTTAACAATCTTAAAATGGAGGAAGTCATGTCTAAGAAAAATCTCATGATGGTTTTCACACTAATCCTAACAGCTGCGCTTGTTTTTAGCAGCCTTTCGTCTGCGTTAGCAGCGTCTAAAAACCTGCCCAAAATAATTGGTGTTACCAGTTATGGTGTTCGTTCGGCCGGTTATGCTGCTGCGGTGGCAATTGGAAATGCTGTCAAAAAGCAGGTAGGCATATCATTTAAGGTGAGACCAGGTGCAAGCAATATGGCACGCGTATTACCCATTGTTACGGGACGTGCGCAAATCGGGCTTGCCGGATCTGCCGGAGCTTTCTGTGCCGCGTTTGGTGTATACCCATTTCATGCTGCCGAGATGGGGCCCCAGCCAATACGCGTTGTATGGTCCGGGCCCCTGCCGACAGGTTTCGCGGTTTATAAGTCCAGTGGTATTAAGACTATCGCGGATTTGAGAGGTAAGAGAGTCGCCAAGATACCAGGCGCCGTTGCCCTCGATATGCAATCTCATGCACTCCTGCTCCATGGTGGTCTCACGTGGGATGACGTGATACCTGTGGTTTGCTCAGGCTATGTGGGCGCTATGAAGGCCCTCCTGGAAGGAAGCGTCGATACGGCTATGGTGATGAGAACTGCAAGTATTGCCTATGAGATAGAAGCTAAACGGGGGGGTATTTTACATCTGCCTCCGTCAGACGATCCAAAGATAATAAAAGCAAGCCTGATGATTGCCCCCTGGGCTACCCCAGGCTATCATAAGTACGGAGCCGGCATAGAGTATGATAAACCCGAAACGTGGCAGAAGGCCTGGAACTGGCCCTATCCTTTTGTGAGCACTGCTGACAGAGACCCTGATCTTATATATGTCCTTACCAAGGGTATAGCCCAAGGATACAAGGACTTTTCAAAGGCTACTGATGAAATGAAGCACTGGGACCTTGAATATACTCTTGATTACAAACTTCTCGGCTACCCTTATCATGAGGGAGCAGTGCGTTATTTCAAAGAAATTGGGGTCTGGACACCTGAGATGGAAAAATGGCAAAAGAAAATGGTGACATTTGAAGAGGCAAGAATAGCTGCATGGCCTGACGGTTTGGCCGCAGCCAAG
>Ga0315553_10001525_pt1 | contig 19133 bp, 14 predicted proteins | sample SalMarSW160140MG_FD_203099 | JGI IMG/M metagenome (GOLD analysis project Ga0315553, IMG submission 203099) | Salt marsh sediment microbial communities from the Plum Island Ecosystem LTER, Massachusetts, United States - Salt Marsh Sediment SW1601-40 ... | reverse complement strand
ATTAAACTTTCAGCATCTAAATTAAAAAAGTCGATATTCTCGATATATATGGGTTGTACACCCCAAATAAGGTTTAATTCTCGCGTAGTTTTTATCGAGGGTGTCATTGCAATGATCGGCAAGGGAGGTCGGTATTTAGAAATCATCTTTGCACCAAAACCCTTTCTCGTAATAACTAAAATTTTACCTCTGAAATTTAATTCTTCCATTTCTCGAGCAAGAGCATATATTGCGTGTCCAAGAGTTTGCGTGTGTGTTAATCGATCGGAATCATATTCGTCAGGAGCTCTTATAGGGGCATTTTCGCTAGCTGTTGTTGCTATCTTATTCATATATTCGACTGAATTTATCGGATATTTTCCTACCGCAGTTTCAGCAGAGAGCATTACTGCGTCTGTCCCATCGAGGACAGCGTTAAAAATATCGTTCGCTTCAGCTCTAGTGGGTACAGGCGTGTTAATCATAGACTCTAACATTTGGGTAGCTACAATAACGGGTTTTCCTTCCCGGTTGCATTTAAAAATTAATTCTTTTTGTCTTAACGGAACTTGATCTGGAGAGATCTCAACGCCTAAATCTCCTCTCGCAATCATAATACCATCAGATACTTCTAATATTTGATCAAAATTATCGAGTGCGATAGGACGTTCGATTTTAGATATTAATTTTATCTCTTCATTCCCATAATTTTCAAGGAGTTTTTTGACTGTGAGAACATCGTCCCCTCTAGATACAAATGAAATTGCGACAAACTCTGGATTAATATCTGCTATAAACTCAAGGTCTTTAATATCCTTTTCTGTAGGCACAGATTGATTTAGTTCCCCAGTAGGAATATTTACCCCTTTATTGTTGCTAATTAATCCACCAGCAATTACTTCTCCAATCAAGTGATCTTTTTCTTTACTTTTAACTACAATTTTAATAATCCCATCGTTAACAAAAAAAACATTCCCCTTTTTCATTGACTTTAGAAATCCCACTAACGGAATGGAAAATTGAGTTTGGTCTCCACCTCCAGGAATCTCACTCTCAAATACTTTTACATCTTGTCCAACATTTAATATGTAGGCTTCATCGTTCTTAAAATTGCCAACCCTAATTTTAGGCCCTTGTATATCCGCCATAATTCCAACTTTATCATCGATACTTCTAATTCTTTCAATTAATTCACCTTTTTCTTTATGAGTTCCGTGAGAAAAATTTAATCTAAAAATATCGACACCTGCATCGATTAGACTTTTAATCATCTCTTTTGAACTAGATGCAGGACCAATCGTGCTTACAATTTTAACAGTGTTCTCTCTGAAGGACATTTTATCTCAAATTTAAATCTTTAATTCAAATACAAAACTAAAATAATTAATATTAATATTGTGTCTGGTTATAAATATTATACTTGTTCAATTAATTTTCTGAGTTTTTCTAAATCTTTTCGATATATCGTTCTAAATTCTTTTAGTAAATTGACTGCTTCTGAAAAATTATTCTTACCTTGTATTTCTTTCAAAGAAAATAAACCAACTCTGAAGTGTTGAGGATATAGTGAAAACTGGATCAGTTTTAATCTATTTTCTTTGCTAAATTCTTTTGCTAAACTAACTAAAAGATCAGAACTTTGAGAAGCTAATAATATGGCCAAAAAATATCTGTATTTAGGATTTTTAGCATAGTTTTTTGTAGTTATGAAAATGAAATTATTTAAATTTCCTTTTAATTCATAAATGTTCTTAATCTTTAAGGACTTAGAGATTCCATTAACCTTTTCTGAAATAGGAGGATATTTATTTTTAATTCTTTTAGCATCTTTTAAAATTTCTTTTTTCAGAAAGTTTTGTAGGTTTTCTTGAGTATCATTATCAGAAGCCATAAGAGTAAGAATGTTCTCTTTAATTAGATTGTTAAGTTTTTAAAAGTGATTTTTTAATACAAATCTTTAATCACAAATTCAAGGTCTAGTTTTTCTAATGTCTCTTTTAACGGATATCCATTTTCGGGATTCCAGCCCATTCCGATGCAGTACTTTCTATAAAAGTCTTTATATTCTATAGTTTTACCTTTTAGAGGTCCCTTCTGAGCGGGGGGTATTCCTATTACTCTATCAGGAAGCTCATTATTTGATATTTTAATCCCTTCTCTTAATGTGAACGCTTGACGCAATGTTTGGATTCTTAAACCGGTTATGATATATTCATCAATATTTTCTTCCCACCCTGTTAATGAATTTAAAAGGTCAATAAAAGGATATGGCCCAAAAGAAGTTGAAAACATGCACATCCCAGCACAGTTTAGTATTTGATGAAACCCTGTAGTAATAACTTGCGCTTCAACTCTCATGTTTTCGTTTTTTTTTTGCCTTTTTGGGAGATTTAGCTTCTTTTCGAACTTATCATAAGGTCCAAGTTCAGCAAAATCAATACTTGCCGTAGTATGCCTTCCTGGCGTCGGATCAAAGGCATATGAAAATGCTAAAGATTCAAAATATCGTGGATCGTGCATAGGAATTTCTGAACCTAACGAATTAATGGCATATGGTTCGCTTTCTTTTCCAATTTTATCCACTGCTATTTTTACACCGTCAGCTAGTAAATCACCAATACCCTCTCTCTGTATTATCTTGTTGATTAGACGCAAAATAGCCTTAGTGTTGCCCCATGTTAATTCTAAACCATTTGTATCTTCCAAACTTATAAGCCCCTTTTCGAAACACTCAATTGCATAAGCAACGGTAGCTCCCGCTGAAATTGTATCAATTGCGGCTCGATTGCAGATGTCATTAATCTGGAATATTGAGAATAAATCATTGTTAAGCAAAAGAGAACCGAATGCACAACAAGTTTCGTATTCAGGAATATGCATTTCTTCAATATTTAACTCAGGTATTTTCAGGATTGCTCCACATTGAACAGGACAAGCAAAACATCCATATTCCTTTACTTTATATTTGGTTATATTAATTGATGATAAATTGACTGATTTTTCGTAAGGGAAATCGTACATACCTATTCCTGCCCAATTTTTAATAGGAGAATCTCCTGTCTCCGCACTAATTGTATTTCCAATACTAGTTCCATAATTACGATAAATTGTTCGCATAAGATTTGGCGCATTAATCATTCCAATTTTAAGTCTGCGCATAGATTTTACCATTCCAAACATTTTATCTAAAAACAACTTTTTCATTGAGGTTATAGGTTCAATCTTGGTTATTTTATTATACTCTTTTATCAAATCATGAAATTTTTCGCGATTAAAGATCTCAACTCTCTTATTACCACTAAGAACTATCGCTTTAAGATTTTTAGAGCCCATTATAGCTCCTAAACCGGAACGTGCGGCAATTCTTCCCTTGTCATTTGCGATTCCAGATATTTTCGATAATTTTTCTCCTGCTTGTCCAATACCAGCGGTTTTGATGGAGTTACCGTGCATATTTTTAAGGATTTTCTCGGTTTCTATAACATCTTTTCCCCAAATATCTGAAGCGTCTAAAATTTTAATTGTATTATCTATAATAGAAAGATATATTGGTTTTTTAGATTTCCCTATAACTAGAATTCCATCGTAGCCACAAGCTTTAAGCGCAGGTCCAAAAGTTCCACCACTATTTGCGTCACCCCAAGTTCCTGTAAGTGGTGACTTACCTACAACCATATATCTTCCTGAATAAGGAGCTGCAGTACTCGTTATTAATCCTGGAAAAAATCCAATTATGGATTCAGGACTCAAGGGTTCTATGTGTGAAGGCATTCTTTCATATAATAATCTGCATCCTAAACCGTATCCACCCATGAATTGACGATAGATCTTTTCAGGTACTTCCTCCTCCCTAAAATTATCGTTTGTTAGGTCAACCCATAATACTTTTCCAAAAAAACCATATCTCATTTATTACATCACATTCTTGTTTAACGAAGGTTGTTTTAATAAAGAGAAGGCAACTCATTTTAATATTATGATTAATTATTCATTTGAGCAAAACTTCGAAACATATAAATATGTCAATTTTTAATATTATGATGGTTGCTGAAAATATCAAGTATTTCCAATTACGCTATTTCCTTTAACAGGAAAAGCTGATTAAGGGTACATCTTATATAAATTAGGCGAAACAATTTTCACTGCATAGGGTTATTCAATTAATTATAAATATACTGAGGTTTTTTATGTCGGCAGTCCCATCGCTTAAAAACGAGAGCATATCAGTAAGTATGTTTTTAGATTGGTGTAAATACACGAATATCTTCTATAATAATTTGTATTTAGAAGAATACGACTGGGTAATTAAAATGCCACTAATACCTCAAGGCTCAGAAACTCAGAATGAGATTAAACTCAAAAAATTTAACCTCACTAAATATACATATCTGCTCTCTTATTGACAAAATGCGTTTAAAGTTTCTTATCATTAAATTTGCTAGTTTTGTCTTGAATTGTCTTTATCATTTAACTTTTTATTCCAACAGGAAAAGCAAATGTAATCTCCGCTTTCTAATTTTACGAGATCCTTACTAGAACGGATCATTCCGCATTTCAAACATTTCTTTTTCAATTTAAGAAACACCACTTCCCTTTATTATATCTGATTTCAATCCAAATCGATTTTATCGTTTTTATTTGGAACTAGCACCTTAATTTCAGAATTTTTGAAAAAAGTTTTAAAAAAATGGGGATATTCGGTGTGAACTGGAATTAAATATTTGGGGTTAACTGAATTGATAAAGTTTATTAAATGATGTGGCATTGCATGTCCAGACGCGTGTACTCTATAAGAAGGAATGCCAAGTTGACGGAAATAGCGGGTTAATGTTCTATTATTATCAATATATTCTTCCGTATAGGGATCTATACTAGACGATATAAACGCGCCCTTGAGATTCGGATTTATTTTTTCAATGATATCCTTTTGGACAGAAGTAATATATAAGAAAAATTGACTTTTTAATTCTTTAATTTCATTATATTTTATAAACCGGAAACCTTTCTTTTCCTTGTGTAGTGCTTGTCTTATTTTTTCTTGCCAACGGTACCTTGCATTGCCATGAGATAATATTAAAATGTGATCATCATCAATTATATTTGGATCTTTCATAGTTTCGTAGATTTCATCTTTATTCATAAGATAATAGAAATAAGCGTCTTTTTCGGTAATGATAAATTTCCAACCATGCTTCTTAGCAATTAAAGAAAAAGTCCTGAAACGATCCCAATCTAAACGATCATACTTTACTAAAAAAAAATCATAAGGATTTTCAAGGAAAAGTTGTTCAATATTTTTCTCTACATTATTTTCGGACTCAATTGCTCCCCTATGAATATGTGTCCCTTCACAGATTAAGATATCAATTTTGTCAAGCCCTATATTTGTTATTTCATGTAAAAAATCTAGAGTCATGGCTGATAAGGGTCCATGCATACGAAAATCTCCCGTATAAACGATATTGTGTTTAGATGTTTTAATTATAAATCCGTAAGCTGCTGGAATCGAATGATCTACATGCACGGGAATTACTTTTAATCCTTTGATATTAAGCACATCTCCAGTACGAAAAAGATTCCATTCTAATCCACCGTAATTATTGCTGATCGAATCTTTTGAACATTTATAATAAGCAGAAATAATTTTTTTTGTAAAAACTCCTGTATAAATGGGAATATTTCTGTTAATGAATGATAGACCATAAAAATGGTCTTTATGTGGATGTGTGATTAGAATCCCATCTATATTTGTAATCAAATCATTGTGTTTCTGGCTCTTATTAGCTTCGTAATTAGTATATAAGTTCTCAATTGAAGAATATTCTGTGTTAGGTAATAATCCTAACTTTATTAAATCCTTAACTGAAGATGGTTCCTCGTATTTTTCAAAGTTTTCATTGAACTTCTTAATATTGATTCCAAAATCTAAAAATATTTTTACATCATAGTTGAAATCTTCTAATAGGATTTTATTTCCTCCAACTTCATTTAAGCCCCCAAAAAAAGTAAGCCTTACAGCTGAATTTTTCATTTTATCTTTCCGGATTCAGGTTTTTTTTAATAATTATCTACTTTTATGTAGAAATCTAACAATATAATTACCATTTAATTTCTATAAAAATTTTTGTCATAATTAATTAAATTCTTTAGTGGAGTTCTAACAAATATTAAAGAAATTATTGTGATTGGGTGATTAAGCAAACCGATCCTTAAACTTGAGGGAACGATTTCAATCAAAAAATAGATAATTCTATGGAAAAGAAGGAAAAGGAGCTCCAATTCGAGCCGAAGTATTATAGGTTAAGAGAGAATTAAACTCATACTTGAGTTTAATAGAGGGCGAAATCCAATGTTAGCTCGAATTTCTACTACCTTCAATAATTATTTGTTTTCTAATTATATAAAAGCAAGTGATACAAATTTTAATTTGTGTTGATAGAACATACAAAAATAAAGATAAAAGACAATTATGTTAACTAAGAGCGATCATTAACACAAAAAAAGATATTAATCAAATTTAAGCCACACTTCACAAGTTCTTAATGCTTTAAATTTCTGCAGTTTTTCATTAGCAGAATCTATTGCTTGTTGAGAAATAACATGTTTTTTAAATCTCGCTTTTTCAAGTTCTTCTATTTCATATGTAATTCTCATTATTAATTGAGTCGTCATTTTTTCAGTATACAGCTGAGTTTTATCTTTAAGGTTCTTATCATTTATTTCTAAAGCCTTTAATTCGTCAATATATCCCTTTTTATCTAAATTATCTAATTTATATTGGAGGAAATCCAAACTCTGCCTTCGCAAAAGAATAGCGACATGAATAAGCTGTTTATGTGCTTTCGAATAATTTGCAAGAAAAATCCCATAAATTGCTAATCCAGCTATTAAAAATGCTAAAATTTCTGCAATTAAACTAAAAACCCATATTATTACAACTTCGCCAAAGAGAAACGGTAAATAAGCAAATATTATAATAGAAATGCTAATTAATAGAGTAAACTTTAGTATCATATTTCTTTTTATTTCAGTGATATCCCAAAGAACTGAATGTGTTGCTTCAGCGTCAATCGAGCGATTATATGCCGCTTTTATTTTTCCTATTGCAATTTCTTTAAGATCACTTAATTCTGCTAATTTATTTTCTTCCATGGTTGGTGCCTCGTATAGTTCTTGTACAATATAATTATCAGATTTAAAAAATATTTATATAATTATTTATAACAACCTCTCAACATTCTAATGAAAGGCTTAAACAATTAATACAAGATATTTTTATTTTATTAACTTTCTTTCTTGTTTTCTAAATCAATTGGCTCATAGTTAATCATAGAGTCCTTGCCTCGCTCCATATAAAGAAATTCATATTTTTCAGGTTTAAAATGATTTCTCAAGAATTTTAGGACTTCTAAACCTTTAGAAAACTCGTCACATATAAATATATCAACGCTAATATATCCGTGTTCTGGCCAGGTATGAATTGCTGCATGACTTGTTTTAAGTATAGCAACAGCACTATATCCATATGGCTGGTAATTGTGATGAAATATATCGAAAGTTATCAAATCTGCGTAAGTTAAAGAGTCTAGAAAAATTTTTTGAATTTTTTCATTTTCTAAAAGGAAGGTTTGGTCTGAAAAACGCATTTCTCCAACAAAATGATATCCAATAGGACGGTAGGGATTCGGCTTTCTTTCTTTTAGTTCAGCAGTATAAATTGGGAGTATATTTAAACTTAATTTATCTTCTACATTTTGAATTTCAGCTAGTTCTAAATAAAAGAGGTGACTAAACTGGCCCAATATACTCGCTCCTTTATAAAGATTGAAATATGGAATCATTTCTTTTATTATGAATCCATGATCTAAAATAGACATTTGAATATTTTGCATTTCTTTGGGAGGTTTATTTCCAAAACATAAGAAACATTTTTTCCCTAGGACCATATGTACATTTTCTTCTATAACTATGCTAGTTTTTAATACCTGTTTAGCTCTTTTTAGAAATAAACGTAATCCTTCATTCGTATAAGGAGGATCCATCACAACAATATCATAATTGTTAAGAATATTAATAGGGCATGGATCTCTGAGATCGTGTGATATAACTGAAAAATTTTTTAATGAAAGGTTGTTCGCACTCTCAGAAAGAAATTTTATAACATTAGGATCGATATCTATAACTGTTATTTCTTCAGCTAAGTTTAATAAGCCAACAGCTAAAGAAGTAGCGTCGTCATCACCAAGGAATACTATTTTTCTTCCCTCAAGATCTCCTTTTTTTAAGAGATAAAGAGCACGATTTACTACTGTAGAAGAAATAGCATGTGATTGGTCTAAAGCAAAATCTGGTTCAGGACGATTGCTTAAAATTTCTTCGAGTTTATTAATAGAAGCAAATTCTTCCGGAATTTGAGTTAAAGACAAGTCAAAATTCTTTGGAAGAGGATCATAATCGAACTTTAAGTTCAAATTTTCTTGAATCCAAGTTCTACCATTTTCGCCAAGAAAATTTTTCTTTTCAATAATTCCCGCTTTTACTAATTCTCCTCGAGCAGCAGCTAAGGCAGGTATGGCGATTCCAGTTTTTTGGGAAACTTTTTTATTTTTTAATGAAGGAAAGCGAAACATCGTAAGGAGTATTGATCTAATACCCTCAACTCCTTCCGATAATTGAGCTTTTTCTGCAATTAGTGTAAGTAATTTTTCAGTTTTTATATGCATTATTCTGATTGCCTTCAGCCATTGTTATTTAAATAGGATAGATTGCTTAAAGTTTTTTACATCTTGAGAATAAGGTTGGTTCCAAAAACTAAAAAAAAATAAGAAGTGAATTTAGAATTGGGTTATCACAGAACAATGATCAGAACTAAGTGAACAAAAAATTTCACTAGTTTTAGGTAATAAATCAGGAGAACACATTATATAATCGATTCTCTTATGTGGAATATGATCTTCATCGAAATGACTTGTATATCCAAGGTCAGAATTTAGAAATGAATATGTATCAGTAAAATTCAGAATTGAGGTACTATTAATTAAAGAATATTCAGTAGAGGAGGGTTCAAAATTAAAATCACCCATCCAAACAATTTTCTCAAAAGTCATTTCCTTTTCAATCTCAGAGATTATGAAAGGAACTTGAATTAATCGATCGTCTTCTTCAGTTGATAAATGAGTAATAAAAACAGTCCAAATTGATAGGTTTACTTCTAGCTTTGCTCTTATCAATGATCTTGGTTCAGCTGACAGGATAGCAAGTGGTAATGAAATAATTTCTACTTCTAAAAAGGGATATTTACTTAAAATAACATTTCCATAATGCTTATAAAATGTATAGCCATAAAAGTAATACATGTTTAGTTTATGGGCAAAGTAAGAGGGTAAATCAATAGAAGCAGTTTTTAGTGCTCCTAAATCCACTTCATTTAAACCAACTATTTCTGGTGAATATTTCTTTATATCTTCTACAATACGCTCTAAACTTATAATATCATCATCTCCAATAGCATTATGAATGTTCCAAGTCATCAGAGTAGGTTCAGGTTTTTGTGTTGATTCAACTTTGCTATTCTGAACTATAACACCAATTAAAATTATATTACTTATTAGAATAACTATGAAGGTGATTGCTATAGTTTTATTAAAGCTTAAAGTTCGCTCTTTTATCTTGAATGAATATCTCAAATTTTTTATTTCGGTTATTAAAATTAGAGCAACACAAGTGATTATCTGAATAAGAAGATGATTCAACAAAGACATGTACTCGTACCACATTATAGTCGTATGGAGAATGAGAAAGAAAAGGGCAGAGGCAAAGAAAAATATAATTCCTACAAATAACTTTTTCGAAGAATCAAATGAGTAATAATTAAATAAATATGATAGATAGAAGATAACAGAAAATACTCCAAATATCGTCATAATTGATATGTATATTGAAGATATGATGGTAAGATCGTGTTGAATTACGAAAATCGCGAGGAACGTTAAAATACATGTAATACTGATGGACATAACAATAGTAATCCTTAGTAATTTTAGATTTAACGAAAATAAATATTTCACAATTAAAACATAACTCAATATGGCAGCAACTAATATCAACAAGAGATAATAAGTAAATCCGTAAGCGGGCCAGATATTAATTGAGTTTGAAATTAACCCATTAATATTTAGGTTGATTATATCATACGCAGAAAGAGCCATTGGATTAAAAATCCACATCGTTGAAAAAATAAAAAGAACTCCTAAGATTATAAAATGGAGAAATGATACGCTTTTTTTATTTGGATCACGTACATTTTTGCCACTAACATCAGAAAGCAATTTTTCAATACGTTTAGGATTAAAAAGACTCTGATTAACGAAAATTATTATTCCTACAAAAATAATAGTCGGAATAATTTTGATAAGGTCTGATGTAAGATTTGAGGAAATATTAACAACTAAGAAAGCAAAGTAAATTCCTAAACCAATTATCACACTTCCCAGAAATTGCGAAAAGGACATGTAAGCATCATTTGTCTCGACTAGAATTATAAATGCCATGAAAAAAAGTAGAAGTGAAAAAATCATCAAAAAGTTAATGATAAATATCGCACTTGGAATAATAATAAACTGGGAACTTATACGCAAGCCACAAATAAGATAAAGTAAGATATAAGGTTTGTAATATTTTTTAATCTTACCTAACATGAATAGGAAAAACTCAACGATTAAAATAAATACTGCTATTATCAAACTCGGCATTATAGTAATAATATCTGAGAAATTCATAAAAATATACGCATTTATATCGACTATTACATTATAAAACGACTCTATAAACAGATAGGATATAATTCCAACAAGTAAAATTGAAAATATGTTTTGATATCTCAGCATTTTTATCAAATTTTTTTAATAGATAGAAAAATTACATATAAAAATATCTGGTTCGTCATCATTTTTATAGTTTAATTCAAATTTGTTTCAAACCTCAGATAAATATAAAGAAGAAAAGAAAAAGGCGAATTTAGTTTCCAACCAAATTTTCATAAAGACATCCTGGATAAAACATGCTCTCTTGATCGTATATGGGAGAGTTACCCTTAAATAATTCCTAATCTTTCATATGTTCAGTCACAAGCGCCTCATATTCTGATTGGAGCTCTGGATCGAAAAGTGCAAAAGGAGCACGATGGATATTTGGATTTTCGTTGATAGATAACTCTACTCTCCTAAGTTCACCATACCAGGTGCCTGGTTTCCCAATAATTTCTCCCGCTTTAACATACTGCCCTAAGCTTTCAGTAAGGTTAGAGATATGAACTATCGAGACTTTTACCCAGGAAATGCTAGTTGATGCAATAAAAATCTCATAATCATTCGTATCAGCTTGAAAATCCGCTCGTATGATAAAACCATCGCAAGGAGCTTACACATTACTATTTGCTAATACTCGATATTCGAAGGTTGGTAAGATTTTTGAGCCTTCTAGACCAGTCACTTCCGCTCCAAATTCTAAGAAGTCTTTATCTTCTGACTCTAAGAAAAGAAATGATCCAGATCGATTGGTTGCAGGATCCCAATCACCAAAATCTATCAATAAATTCTTCAATAATAGTCTGAAACCTAATGTTAAAGTCAATAAAACTCCAGAAATACCAGCGATTACTAATATTATTGTTAATATTATTGCTTTTTTCTTATTTTGAATTTTTTTCATTGATGATCTACTTTTTTTTTGCTTTCAGTAAAAATATGACAGAATTTATTTTTAATTTCTTTGAAGGAAAAATTTATATATTCTTGCTTCATATCATTCTATATTAAGAATGATCTTGATTTGGAATGATTGGTTTTAATGTCAATTGAACGAAATATAGAATTAACCCATGTAGCTTTCGTTGTTCTGGGATTAGTATCTGAGCATCCATGTCATGGGAAAGATATAAATAGAAGAATTGAAGAAAGAGGTATGAGGAGTTGGACTGCTATTGGAAAATCTTCAATATATGGTGTTTTGAAAAATCTAAAGGATAAAGGATTAGTAGAATCATGGGTGGAAGAAGAAGATAATCGATTTGTCAAAATGTATCAGGTTACCCTGAAAGGAACTAAATTATTAAAGAGAATGATATATAAAATTCTGAATGAATTTTTTGGAAAAAATGATCATGATTTTTATATGGCTTTCTCAATGCTACCCTACTTAACACAGGAAGAACAAATTGAAGTTTTTTCCAATTCTCTTAACATGATACAAAATCATAAGAAAGAATTGGAGGATATGCTAAAACATAACATTAATCAACCTCTCAATGTTCGAGGGCTATTTATCCACCCAATTAAGATATTACAAGCGGATACTGAATTTTTAGAATTGGTTATCAAAGAAGTATCTAAAGATAATAATAATTACAAAAAATTATCAGAAAAAAAGGTGTTGGAGTGATTTCTATGCCATTTAGTGAAAAGATTAAAAATGATTTAAGTAAAAAAGCATATTATAGATGCTCGATATGCCACAGGCTAAAAGCTTTAGACATTCATCACATAATTCCTCAAAGTGAAGGTGGTTCTGATGAAATAAATAATGCTGCACCATTATGCAAATCATGCCATAAAATTTATGGTTTCAATCCTAATAGGAGGATTTACATCAGAGAACAAAGGGATTATTGGTATGAGAATGCTAATTTAATAATTCAGAAGGACATCTCGGAGATAGGAGGAATGAAAGGGTATATCATTAAAGATTTTATGCATAGAAAAGGCCAGCATTGCGAATCATCTGCTATGAGAGATCTTTTTGAATTTCATGGTTTTCCTATGTCTGAATCTATGGCATTTGGTTTAGATGCTACGATGGGTTTTGGATTTTTCGACACTACAAATAGTGTATCGTTTATCCCAGAATCATATATTCCTTTTTTCCTTGGAGGTAAGCAGGGAACAATTGAACCAAATTCTTTAGCTTGCCGATTATTAGGAATCACATTAAGGAAGCAGTCTTTCACTAGTGCTAATAAAGCATGGGAAGAGTCAAAAAAGATGTTAATCCAAAATAATCCCTTAATCCTCAAAGTTGATTTAGGGTATTTACCCTATTTTGAAGAAGTGGGAGATGTTCACTTTGGTGGACATGCAATTACTTTAGCGGGTTATGATGAGGAGGCAGGAATTGCTTATGTAGGTGATACCGATCTTGAAGGATTCCAGGAAGTCCCTATAGAAAAACTAAAGGAAGCAAGGAGTTCTGAACATGGTCCAAAATTTATGTATCCAAACAATGTTCAATTTTCCATGGTGAGAAGACCTGACGGAAAACATCCACCTCTAGCAGCAGGAGTAAAAGTCGCAATTAAAAAAGTAGTCGATAATATGTTGCGTCCATCAATAAATAATAGTGGAATCCAAGGGATTAAATTATTAGCAAGATCAATCCCAGAATGGAAAGTTAAATTGGAAGGTGAATCAAAGGATCCTACAGGGAAGAATATTTCACGAGCGAGACTTATGTTTGAATTATTACATGGATATATTGAGACTTGGGGCACTGGAGGGGCAGCTTTTCGTAACCTTTACATGCAATTTCTTCAAGAATTATTAAGTCATAAGGTGCTTAGAGAGGGTTCAATGGCATGGAATGATATAGAATTCAAGATAATAGAAGATTGTATACCCATAATTAGTGATTCTGCTAAGAACTGGACTATGTTTGCTGAAATTTTAAAAAATTCTGCTGATGAATATAAAAAGGAATGTTTAAATCATGTAGATTTTGAAAATTTACATAGGATAATTTTAGAGATTCTCATACTGGAGGAAAAGTTGTTTAAAAATCTAGCCAAAATCAAAGTTTAAAGAATGGGTGTTAGAAAAAGTGGAAAAGTGGAAAAGTTATTTGAAATCAGACCCAACTGAATGGTTATTAGAGGAACACAATCCTTCAGTACGATACTTCACTCTAATAGAGATTATGAACCAAAATGAAAGTGATAGTAAAGTTAAAGAAGCCAAAGAGAAAATAATGGCGGAAGGAATAGCCCCTAAAATTCTTAGTAAACAAAAAGATGGGGGTTATTGGGAAATGGCTGAAAACTTCTATATCAGAACAAAATATAAAGGAACTGTATGGCAAATAATTGTATTAGCAGAACTTGGTGCGGATGGTAGAGATAAAAGAATTCAAAAAACATGCGAATTTATTCTTGAAAACTCACAAGATAAATCATCTGGATCGTTTGCGTATTATAATAATGGAAATGGAGGAGATCAGAATAAAATTCTGCCATGTCTTACTGGTAATATGCTTTGGAGCTTAATCAAATTTGGATATTTAACTGATTCAAGAATTCAACAAGGAATAAATTGGATTGTCAATTATCAGCGTTTTGACGATGGTTTAGAACCTGCTCCTGATAAATGGCCTTATAATGTTGGATCCAAAAAGGGTGAAGCATGTTGGGGAAAACATACTTGTTATATGTGTGTTGTTAAAAATTTAAAAGCTCTATCTGAAATTCCAACCAACATGAGAACGGAAGGAGTAAGAAATGTTATTAAGAAAGCAGTTGAATACTTACTCGTTCATCACATCTATAAGCAAAGTCATAATTTAAATGCGATAGCTAAGCAAGAATGGACACAATTTGGTTTCCCGTTAATGTGGAAGACTGATGCTTTGGAGGTTTTAGAGATATTAACAAGATTAGGTTGTAAGGATGATAGAATGCAGGATGCTATTGATCTAATTATATCCAAGCAAAATGAAAATGGTAGATGGATATTAGAAAAAACCTTTAATGGACGAATGCAAGCAAATATTGAGCAAAAGGGTAAAGAAAGTAAATGGCTTACTCTAAAAGCTATGAAAGTTTTGAAAGGGTTTTACAATTGAATAAACTAAAAATTTGAAGTGAATTAAGAAATGTATGAAAAAAATTTAGCAGCTCCATGTGGAGTTTATTGTGGTGCTTGTAGATCATATTTGTTATTGAAAGAAGATCTCTTAGAAGAAAAAGGGTATAAGCGTGGTTGTAAAGGCTGTCGGATTAAAAATAAAAATTGTTCATTTATAAAAAGAGATTGTGCGTTAATAAGAAAAAACGAAATAGAATTCTGCTACGAATGTGAAAACTTTCCTTGTCCAAATTTAAAAAGGATAGATGAGAGATATTTTAAAAAATATGGTGTGAGTCCCATTAAGAATCTGAAGAGACTTCAAGAGGTTGGATTTGAACAATGGATACAAGAAAAAGAAAAGTTATATCAATGTCCGGATTGTAATGGAGAGATTTGCGTCCACGATGCTGAATGTTTTGATTGTGGTAATAAAATTAATCCGAATATAAGATAATAGGGAGAAGAAGATGTCATATAAAGAATCATACACGGAACAATTAAGGGCAAACTTTCTTAAATACGCAAGAGATGCGTTTAAATTTTTACCCAAGATGAAAAAACCGAGATTACTTGAATTAGGTTGTGGGTCTGGTCTTCTTACTATCGAGCTTGCGAAATTGACCAATGGTGATATCATTGCGATAGACATTGACCAAGTGCTCTTAGATCGATTAATCAAAAAAATAAAGGTAAGAAATCTTACAAATAGAATTACAACTCAAAGAATGGATCTTTTAAAAAATTATTTTCCAGATAAATACTTTGATCTAATTTGGGAGGCAGGCGTGGTGCACATCATTGGTTTTAAGAAAAGCTTCGAAGCGTGCCATCGAATCCTAAAGGATGGAGGGTATTTAGTGCTTGGAGAAGCTATTAAAACTATGGATAAGAATCAAGATTTGATAACCAAGTGTGGATTTGATCTTATCAAACAATTGAACTGGCCTGAGGGTTGCTGGTGGACGGATTATTATGAACCATTGGAGAGAAAAATCAAACAGATTCGTGAAAAAAAAGAAGACTCAGATATTTTCGAAAATATTAGCGCTATTGAAGCTGAAATTAAGTGGGTAAAGGCCAATCCTAATGATAGCGATTGTGCGTATTATATTTTACAGAAGAAAGGAGATTAATTAATAAAAGGTAAAAAATATGGATAAGATAAAAGTAGTAGGAGCAAGACTTCATAATTTAAAGGATTTAAATGTAGAAATTCCGAAAAAAAAAATGGTAGTAATTACTGGTGTATCAGGTTCAGGTAAATCAAGTTTAGCTTTTGACATCATTTTTGACGAAGGGATGAATCGATATTTACAATCTATTGGATTTCCTCCAAAGTTTGAAGATGAAAAACCGTTTGATTTACTTGAAGGATTAAGTCCTACCGTAGCAGTGGAGCAAAGGACAACCCGCATATTCAATCCTCGTTCCACAGTTGGTACAAAAACTAGATTATATAATCTTCTAAGAATGTTATATGCAACAGAGGGTATTTTAATCTGTCCTATTTGTAAGGAACCAGTAAAAAAAAATCTTGAATGTGATATATGTGGAATGGTAGTAGAACGTTTGGAGATTAAACACTTTAGTTTCAATGAACCAAGTGGCATGTGCTTAACTTGTAAAGGACGGGGATATCAAATGCATCTTACTGAAGAATTGATTATTCAAAATTATAATAGAAATCTTATTCAAATTACTAAAGCCGGCTCAGCAGTATTTGCGGATCAAATCAGATTTGTAGAACAACTACCCAAATTTTATGAATTTGATATTAAAACTCCATATAAAGATTTACCAGAAAATGTTAAACAAATCTTTTTATATGGGAGTGGAAAGAAGCTACCATTTAATTGGGAGTCTAAAACATTTACTGGGATATTAGAAAGAGAATTTGAGGGAATTATTCCCCATATAGAGCGTGCTCTTGGCGAATCAAAAAGTGTATATCGACGAACTAAGATTAATAGAAATTTCATGTTATTAAAAAAATGCGATGAGTGTGAGGGATATAGAATTAACGAGCAAGCAAGAAGCATTAAAATTGGAGATAACCATATAGGAGAGCTAGCAATGATGCCTATCGACCAATTAATCTCTTTTCTAGTTGAATTGAACAAAAGTATTCTCTCAACTATACAGGGAAAGAATTTATGTGAGTTAGTAATCAAAGGATTAAATAGTATGAGAGATGTAGGATTATCATATATTCATTTAAATCGAGCATTACCCACATTAAGTGGTGGAGAACTCCAGAGATTATCATTGATGACTCATTTAGATGCCGGTATTGATTCCCTTATATATATTCTGGACGAGCCAAGTATGAGTTTGCATGAACGAGAAAAAGACTCATTAATAAAAATGTTGAAGAAATTAAAAGATTTAGGAAATACTATCATAATTGTAGAGCATGATAAACGCTTTATTGAGATAGCTGATGAGATTATCGACATTGGTCCAGGTGCAGGAATTAATGGGGGAGAATTGGTCTTCCAAGGAACATTAGATGAGTTAAAAAAAGTTAGTAATTCCTATACTGGGCAATTTCTTAGTGGAAAATTATCATTACCTCAAAAAAAGAACGAGTTAAAAAAAGTTATAGGTGATTCAACAGAGTTTCTTACTATTAGGAATGCCAACACAAATAATTTAAAAAATATTGAAGTCAAAATCCCTTTAGGCATGATGGTAGGAATTGCGGGAGTATCTGGAGCCGGGAAAAGTTCTCTAATCTTAGACACATTAGTTCCATTATTGCAACCGTTTTTCAAGCGAGGCGTAGATAAAAACGAAAATAAAGATAGTGAAAATGGTGAGGACGAAAATGGTGATGAGCTTTTAGAGTATTCTGGAATGGTTAACGGATGGGAAAAACTAGATGAAGTTATAGTTGTCAATCAAAAACCAATTTCAAGAGTAAAAACATCTACACCTGCGTCATATATAGGAATTTGGGATAAAATAAGAGATAAATTTTCAAAACTAACTGAATCTAAAAAACGTAAATATACCACAGGTCATTTTTCTTATAATTCTGACAAGGGACGATGCCCAACCTGTAAAGGGACCGGCGAACAAGACCTAAGAATATCGTTTTTAAGTAGCTTTAACATTATTTGTAAAGAATGTCATGGGCTCAGATATAAACCAGAAATATTGGAAGTGAAATATAAAAACAATTCAATAGCAGATGTATTAAATATGACCGTTTCAGAAGCATTACAATTGTTTGCGTCAGATATTAGTATATCTAATGTCTTACAGATTCTTGAAAAGATTGGAATGGGATATATAACATTAGGACAACCAGCTCCTACATTGAGTGGTGGAGAGGCTCAACGAGTAAAACTTGCTAAAGAACTTGGAAGAGCTAGAAAAACCAAATCGTTATACATTTTAGATGAACCTACAGTTGGTTTATCTTTTTATGATGCTGTTAAATTAATGGAGCTTCTAGATCAATTAGTTCGAGAAGGAAACAGTGTTGTGATTATAGAACACGATCCAGAAATCTTATCTTACACGGATTACATTATCGAATTAGGTCCTGAAGGTGGTCCAAATGGAGGAAAAGTGATCGCAACTGGTACTCCTAAAGAGATAAAGGAAAATGTAAATTCTAAGACCGGCTCTTACTTATTATAATTTTTTTGTCACAATGATAGATCATACTTGTCACAGAGTTGTGACAAGATTTAAATACTCGTTTTTCTATTTACTACTAAATAGGAAATATTAGAATTATTTTCTATCATTAAAAAAATTGAAAAATTAAATAAGAACAACAAAAGGGGTTTGTTTTGTCAGTCAATGGTGATTTTATAAGTGGAAGACCATTAGTATTAGATAATGGAACGGGAATTTCTAAGAATGGTTATGCTGGTGAAGATCAACCACGTTCTGTGTTTCCAACCGTAATAGGTAAACCAAAATATGGAAACATTATGCCTGATGTGAAGGAATATTCAAGAGAATGGTATATTGGAGAGGAAGCCATAGAACTCAAAGGGCTTATGAACCTTCATTTTCCAATTGAACATGGAGTGGTTGATGATTGGCCTTCAATGGAACGGATTTGGCATTATACTTTTTTTACGGATCTTAGAGTGGATCCCTCAGAACATCCAATTCTCTTAACTGAGGCACCCTTAAATCCTCGGTTAAATAGAGAGAAATTAGCAGAAATAATGTTTGAAACATTTAATGTACCAGCACTTTACGTAGCAACCCAAGCAGTTTTATCTCTTTATGCGTCTGGTA
>Ga0315553_10001524_pt1 | contig 19140 bp, 12 predicted proteins | sample SalMarSW160140MG_FD_203099 | JGI IMG/M metagenome (GOLD analysis project Ga0315553, IMG submission 203099) | Salt marsh sediment microbial communities from the Plum Island Ecosystem LTER, Massachusetts, United States - Salt Marsh Sediment SW1601-40 ... | reverse complement strand
CTATAGCAGCCTGTTTTTAGAGGGGAGCGCATTCGAGCAGGATCTCTCGGCCGTTCGCCGCGCGATGGACCAGGGCTGGCCCGTTACCGCCATGATGCACCAGCGAGAAGGGCCGGTCACCTTGTCGCAACCGCTGAGAATCGTGTACGTCGATCCGACGGTCGAACCGCACTCGCGCTCCGCGCGATTCTATGTTGCCCTGGAGAACGAACCTCGTCGTGGCGCTAACGTGGCGGGGCAGTTCGCCGACTGGCGATTTCTGCCCGGCCAACGATTCGAGCTGCGCGTGCCGCTCGAGGCGCCGGCCAAGCGGCTTGTTGTGCCGACGAGCGCCGTAGCGCAGGACGGGCTGGAGAACTACGTATTCCAGGTCGGCGGCGAGGCGATCGTGCGACGACCCGTTACGGTCGCGTATCGCGACGCGAACGTCGTGGTGCTCGACGAAGACGACGCCTGGCTCGAAGGGGCCTCGTTGGCCATGACCGGCGCGTACCAATTGCAGCTTGCGCTGTTGAATCGAGCGGCTGGGCCGGTAGCACCGCACACACATAGTCATTGAGCAGGTCAGTTGTTGATTGTCAGTGGTCCGTTGTTAGTTGGGAGTGGAACGCCGAAGAATCCGTCTCGCTCTTGGTGAGGATTTGTGTGAGGGCTGAGTGAGGGCGGACGTCCCGTGACATCCCCCGTGTCTCTGCGTCAGGCGATGACGCATCGTTGGGTTGTTGGCAGCGAGATTGTCGGACGATCACAATACTGAGCGAATAACACTGTCATGCTCAACCACATCATTCGGTTTTCGCTGCGGCAGCCGCTGTTGATTGTGGCGCTGGCCGCGCTCGTGATCGCCGTCGGGCTGCCACAGAGCCGCCGCCTGCCCATCGACGTGTTTCCCGACCTGGACCGGCCGAGAGTGGTGCTCCTCACCGAAGCCGAGGGGCTGGCGCCGGAGGAAGTCGAGCGGCTGATCAACATTCCGCTCGAATCGGCCCTCAACGGGGCACCCGGCGTCGAGGCGGTGCGGGCATCGGCCGCGGCGGGCGTTTCCGTCATCTACGTGGAGTTCGCGTGGGGCACCGACATCATCACCGATCGCCAGATTGTGAACGAACGGTTGGCCGTGGTGGCAAACCAGTTGCCCCCCGGCGTGCAGCCGCAATTGGCCCCTATCTCCTCGATCATGGGGCAAATCATGCTCGTGGGCATGTACGTGGACGGAGCGGGGGAGGACGAAGCGCTTGAGCCCTCACCCAAACCCTCTCCCCGCGGGAGACGGCTTTTGGATCCAGACGCGGATTCAGCCGGCGACCGAACCGGCATGCTCGAATTGCGGCAGATTGCCGATTGGACCGTGCGGCGGCGGCTGATGAACATCCAGGGCGTGGCCCAGGTGTTTGTGATGGGGGGAGAGCGGGGAGGAAAGCGACAGGTGCAGGTGCTAGTCGACCCCGACCGGCTGCGCCAGGCCGACGTTACTCTGCACCAAGTCGAAGAGGCGCTGTACGCGACCAACACAAACACCTCGGGCGGCTACGTCGATATCGGCGGACAACGTCTCCTGGTGCGCAGCCTTGGCCGTATCGAGTCGCTCGACAATCTGCGATCGCTGGTCGTCGACAGCAGTCGACAACCTGCCGTGCTGTTGCACCAAGTCGCCGATGTTAAGAACGGACCCGAGGTGCCGCTGGGCCGAGCCGCCGTCAACGATCGCCCGGCGGTAATGCTCATGATTGTCAAGCAGCCCGACACCGACACGCGGAAACTGACTGCGCACGTGCTCACGGCGCTGACGGAATTGCAGCCCGCCTTGCCGTCCGACGTGCGCGTCGAGCCCGACGTGTATCGGATGGACACGTTCATCGATCGCGCAATCGAAAACGTGCTCGAGGCGCTGCGCGACGGCGGCCTGTTGGTGGTGGTCGTGCTGGTGCTGTTTCTGCTTAATGCGCGAACGACGTTCATCACGCTGACGGCAATCCCCCTGTCCATTTTCCTCACGGTGCTGGTCTTTGCGGGCTTCGGTTTGACCATCAACACGATGACGCTGGGGGGGTTAGCGGTAGCCATCGGTGAGCTGGTCGATGACGCCATCGTCGACGTGGAGAACATCTACCGGCGCCTCAAGGAAAACCGGCACGCGGCCAGCCCACGGAACGCGCTGTTGGTGATTTTTCGTGCCAGCGTCGAGGTACGCAACTCGATCGTGTTCGGCACGATGATCGTGGTGCTGGTGTTCGTGCCGCTGTTCGCCCTGGGAGGGATGGAAGGGCGGCTGTTCACCCCGCTAGGCATCGCCTACATCGTCTCGATCCTGGCTTCGCTGCTGGTATCGCTTACGGTAACGCCGGTGTTGTCGTATCTTCTCTTGGCGCGGCGCTGGGTTTGGCCGTGCCTGGCGGTGCTTCTAGTTCCAGCACTGGCGATCGGCGGTGCGGCTCTCTTGCTGCCCGGCTGGACATGGTGGGGAAAACTCGCCGTTGCCGCCGCCGCGACGCCGCTTTTGGCGGGCGGCCTGTTACTGCTGGAACGCTTCTCGAGTCACAACGGCGACGGCCTGCTGCTGCGGGCTCTCAAGTGGCTTGCCGGGCATACCATCGGCTATGGCCTGCATCATCGGTGGCTGGTGCTGGGCAGCGCCGGGGGGCTCGCAATGATCGCGGTGATCGTGCTGTTGAGCCTGGGGCGCGACTTTATGCCTCCCTTCAACGAAGGGGCGGTGCAGGTGAGCGTGATGCTCCCGCCGGGCACGTCGCTCGAAGAGTCGGACCACATTATTCGGCAAGTCGACCGGGCCTTGCTCGATCTTGACTTCGTCTCGCAGGTCGGCCGCCGCACGGGCCGAGCCGAAGAGGATGAGCACGTGGCCGGCGTAAACTATTCGGAAATCCTGCTCCAGCTCGATCCCCGTTCCCGGCGGAACCGCCAGGAGCAGCTCGCCATGATCCGCCAAGCGCTCGACAGCGTGCCGGGAGTGGAGAGCGGCTCCGGACGCACCGAAACCGAGCAGCCCATTTCGCACCTCATGTCGCACATGCTCTCCGGCGTGAAGTCGCAAATTGCCATCAAAATCTACGGCGACGACTTGGGCGTGCTGCGCATGCTCGGCCAGCAGGCACGCGCCGCCCTGGCCGAAGTGCCGGGAGTGGTGGACCTGTCGCTCGAACCACAGGTGCTCGTGCCGCAGGTTCAGGTCCGGCCGGACGACACCAAGCTGGCACAGCTCGGCCTGAAGCCCGGCGACGTGAACCACCTGGTCGAAACGGCCATGAACGGTCGCGTCATTTCGCAGGTGCTTGAGGGAGACGCCGCATTCGATCTCGTCGTGCGATTAGACGACGATCACCGACGCGACCTGGCAGCGCTGGCGAACCTGGCGGTTCCGCTTCGGTCCGGTGGTTCGGTCGCACTGTCCGAAGTGGCGCAAGTGCTTCCCGATCGCGCCGGTCCCAACCAGATCAATCGCGAAGAACGCCGCCGCCGCGTGATCGTGCAGTGCAACGTGTCGGGCCGGGCGCTGAGCGATGTGCGCGACGAAATCGAAGAAAAGCTGGCGCCGCTCACGGCGTCGCTCCCATCGTACGGCCGGGGCTACTCGATCGAGTACGGCGGACAGTTTGAAAGCGAGCAGGCTGCCACGCGGATGCTACTGTTATTGAGCATTGTTTCCGCGACCGGCATCTTTCTGCTGCTGTATACGCTGTTCCGCTCGGCCAACCTCGCGCTGCAGGTGATGGCGGCCTTGCCCATGGCGGCGATCGGAGCCGTCGCCGCATTGATCATTACGGGGCAGGACCTGAGTGTGCCGAGCATGGTCGGCTTCATTTCTCTGGGCGGAATTGCCTCGCGGAACGGTATCCTGCTGGTGGCCCACTATCTATATCTAATGCGTCACGAGGGAGAAGGCCTGACGAAGAGCATGGTTATCCGTGCGGGCAAAGAGCGACTGGCGCCGGTGCTCATGACCGCGCTGACCTCGGGCATCGGCCTGGTTCCGCTGGCGATGGCTGCCGGTCAGCCGGGCAAGGAGATTCTGTATCCCGTGGCGACCGTTATCATCGGCGGACTGGTAAGCAGCACGCTACTGGAGTTTCTCGTGCGACCCGCCCTGTTCTGGACGTTCGGTCGAAAGGCCGCCCAGCGCGTGATCGCGCGTTCGACGGACGACGATTCGTGGACAGTGACGCCCGACGGCGAGCACGCGCCCGCCGCGCCCGGTTAACGGCGACGTGAGGCCTTCCGCGACTTCCCAGACCTGCCATCCTTCGACGTTGCCGAGCCGCCGCCGCTAGCCCGCACGCCGCGCTCAATTTCCGAAATCGCCACGGCGCGGTGTTCCCGGGCCGACACGTAACACGCCTCGACCAGCGCCATCGTTTTGAGATTGTCGGTGCCCGATATCTCGGGCTCCTTATTCTCTTCGAGCGCACAGAGCAACTGCGCCATCGTGCCCGCGAAGGCATCGGGGAACCACACTTCGTCCCACCGCGGCTGAAACCAATAACCGGGACGACGCGTGGTGGTGAAATCGAGCGTGCTGGGCGTGCGGGCCGGATACGAGGGCCAGCCGATTGTGCCTCGTGCCATCCCCTCCAGGCCCTCGACGCGCCAGCGGATGGAGATGTCTTCTTCCGCCCCTTCGCGGGCTGGGCCGGTCCACACGTCGTCCCACGCGGCGGCCCGCGTTCCATCGGCGTACTCCAGCACGTACAGGCAGATGCCGTCGGTGTGCCGGAACTGGGTGGCGGTACGCGGGTCGGGTCGCACACTGGCGAACACCCGCACGGGATCGCCTAGCAGGTAGCGAAACGCGTCGAGATGGTGGATCGACATGATCCGCAGCGTCACCCAGCCCAGCCGCTTCTGCCAGGGCATCCAGTGGGGAATCGCTCGCATGTCGATCGTGGCCAGCACGGGCTGACCGAGGTAGCCGCGCTCCAGCAGGCACTTGCACGCGCGGATCGACTGGTCGTACCGCATGTTCTGATTCACGGTCAGCGTGATGCCCGCGCGGCGACAAAGCTGGACGATTTGCCGTGCTTCGTCGTACGTGGCGCCGAGCGGTTTTTGGGCCAGGATGCCGCGGACGTGGTCCTTGTGCCGCACGACTTCGCGGACCACGTCGAGCTGCACGTCGGGAGGTACGGCGATGTCGATAACTTCGATGCTCTTGTCGCTGAGCAATTCGTCGTAGGTGGAGCAGAGGCGCAGATCGTGCCGCTTCGCCACTTCTTCCGCTCGCTGCCGGGTTCGCGACGCGATCGCCACGGGATTGAAGCCGACGCCGCGATACGCCACCAGGTGGCAGTCGGCCATGATGAAGCCCGCCCCAATGCACCCGATCGGTACGTCCATGCGGCGCGGCATTTTGGGCAGGTAGTCCAGATCGAGCGAGATGTCACAAGCGGTCATGGAGTCTCTACCGAATGAGTTGCCTTGTTGCTAGCCGAGTTTCCGATGGACGTGAACACGATGTGAGTTTTCAGTGTTCCGTTTTCAGTTATGGACGGCAAAACACGGACGCGCACGGACGCACACCGACTTCGGAATGCCAGCAACGCGCAACCGGTAACCAACAACCGACCACCAACCTCCGCCTACTGAAAACTGAACACTGAAAACTGAAAACTTGCGTTCCGCAGTCGCCCTTTCGCGTTATCGCGGTTGCAAGTCGGGAGATACGGCATCGCAGTGAGGTCCTAGGGAATCCTCTTCTGCCCGCCCGTTGTCTGATCGACTTCCTGCCGCACGTAGCGCTGCGCCGCACTGCTCGGCCGGGCGCCTAACTCCTTGATCGCCGAATCGGGCACTCTCTCAAGCGGCGTGTAACGCGGGTGGTGCGACTCTTTGTAGGGATCGTTGCGAGCGGCGTTGTAGCAGCACAACAGCCCCCATCGCGGCTTGTCGCTCAGGTTCGGCTCCGAGGCGTGCAGCAGGTTGCAGTGGAAGTAAAAGCCGGTGCCGGGCTCCATCTCGCAGTACACACGCTCGAGCCGCTTGAGCGCTTCGGCCACGCGCTCGGGATCGGCCCCCGTCTGCTCGCCCACGCGACCGTGATCGATCCGCCCCAGCTTGTGCGAGCCGCGCAGCGCCTGCATGCAGCCGTTCGCGCGCGTGCAGGGGTCGATGGCGATGAACACGCTGGCCATGTTGGGGAACAGACAGCCGTTCTGATACCAGTAGCCGTAGTCCTGATGCCATTCCCACGCACCGCCGACTTTGGGGTCCTTGGCGCTCAGTTTCGAGTGGTAATGGTACACCTCGCCCCCGAGCAACTGCTCCATCGCCCCCACGATGCGTTCGCAGCGGGCGATCGTGCCGTAGATGTCGTCGCCCGGGTGATTCCACAGCGAAAGGTTGGTGCGGCGGCCCGACGAGTCGCGGACGTCCATGGCGGCCTTCTGCATAACGGAATCGGCGCGGGCGGCCTCTTGCAGAAGCGCGGTTTCTTCGGCGTCGAGAAGGTGCTCGACGAACAGGTAGCCGTCGCGATCGAAAGCTTCGACCTGAGCAAGCGTAAGAGGTTGGTTACCCATACATCATCCCCGCAGGCCCGCGCCTTGCAGCAGCTTGTCGGTTTCGCGATACGCCTCCGTAACCCACTCCACGATTCGATCGGGCTCGGGCGAGTACTCCAGCTCGATCGAAATCGCGCCGTCGATTCCCAGCGCTTTGATCTCTTTCAAGTACGGCTCGAACGGAACCACGCCGCGCCCCGGGGGCAAATCGCCGTGCCGCTTGCCGTCGCAATCCGAGATGTGTACGTGGATCGCTTTGCCCTTCAGCCGTCGCAGCTCCGCGGGCTTCACGTCGGCCAGGAGTAGGTGCGAAACGTCGATGTTGGCCCTCACCGCCTCGTGATCGCAGTCGTCGATGAATCGCACCATGTTGTCGACGTTGCCCAGCAGCGAGAGCTTGAACGGCTCCAGCTCCAGCGCGATCTGCACGCCAAGTTTGGCGGCATGATCGCCCAAGCGGCGGCAGTTTTCGACGCCCATTCGCCACTGCTCCTCGGGGGGAATGACCTCTTGATTCCAGATGTACTCGCCCAGCACCAATAGCACGTTCTTGGCCTGGTACTCGTACGCCAGGTCGAGGTACGCCTTGACGCGATCGACCTGAAACCGCTGCACCGAGGGATTGAAGTCGACCAGCCCCAGCGCCACGCAGGCGATCGAAACGATGGGCAGATCGAGCCGATCGCACTCGTCCTTGATGAGCCGCCTCTCGCGAACGTCGACGTCGAGCGGATCGACGAAAACGTCGATGGTGTCGAAGCCGATCTCCTTGGTTTTGCGCAGTCCGAACGTGGTGGGCTGGTTGGCCTGCACCCAGGCCGAGTTGATGAGGCCGAGTTTCATCGTGCCGGTTCTCCCGAGCGCGGCAGCGCCAGAGGCGGCGCATGCCGTAGCGCACACCGCCGCGGATTCATGTCCCGCGGTCGATGATACCGGTCTGAAACGCAGATGCAAGCGGCTACACGGCAGATGCGCGATGCGCGGAAATGGACGATATGGACGGAATGGACCCCGATGGGCGATCATTCCCCCTGATCTGCCGCCTTGGCTTCGTCCTTGTCGATAAAGCCATCGCCGTTGGTGTCGATCTTGTTGAACAGCTCGGCGTCGCCCAGGAATTCGCGCGGCGAGATGTCGCCATCGACGTTGCGGTCCATGCGAAAGAACCACTCGGGTCCGTCCGGCTTTTGCTGCTGGCCAGGGCCGACGGCTCCGCCGCTGGAAAAATTCCGCACCTGACGGTAGTCGTACAGTCCCTGATAAGCGTACGGTCCCCGCGCAAGCGCGACCCGTACATTGAGGGGGATTTCCACCGCGGCCACTTCGCCGTTGCCGTCGGTATCCAGCGTGGCCAGCCTCTCCGCCGCCGCGTGCATCTCCCGCAGGCCGATGCGTCCGTCGCCGTTGGCGTCGATGGTCGCAAAGAGCGCGTTGCCCTGGTCGGCGGCACCGGCCGACACCCGCTTGAACGTGTTGGCCTGCAGTTTCTCGTACGACGCCTTGATCTCGTCGGCGAACACCTTGCCGTCGGCGTTGGCGTCCCAGGCGTCGAACTGCTGCGCCAATCCCTGCTGCAGCTCGTCCTTTTCCAGGTAGCCGTTCTTGTCCTTGTCGTACTGATTCATCATCGCCGTGACCGACTGATCGTAGTTGGCGTAGGTGGGCGTGACATTCGAGGCGCTGACTTGCACCCGCGCCCCCGGCACGTCGAGCACGAACTGCTCGTTCTCCGTCACCTCAACGGGCGATCGGAGCCGCTGACGCAAGTCCTCGGTTACCGACACCACGCGCAGTCCCGCGGGGAGGGCGCCCGTTTCACCCAGGTTCAGCTCAAGCTGCAGGTGGGGGAAGATCGAAAGCAGGCCGGCCAACTCGTCTTTGTCGATCGACGAATCGCGGTTGATGTCGAGACGCAGGCCGAGGCCGGGCACCAGCGCAAAGCTCTCGATCGAGAGCGCGCCGTCCTTGCCGTAGCGCGCGGCCAGCACTTGATGCAGGGCTGCGAAGTCGGTCGACGACGTGACGTGATAGAGTATCTGCTCCCGTCTCGCCACAGCTCCACGCCGCTGGACGCCATACGCCCCACCACTGGCCAGCAGCTCGTTCTGATCGAGCACGTCGTTGTCGTTGGCGTCGCGGCTCTTCAAGCGCGCCTCGACTTCGGCCAACTCCTCGGGCGATAGCTCGCCGCTCGAGTCGGTGTCGAGAAGCTCCTGCAGCGGGCCGGACAGGTTTTGCGAGTAATTGTAATTGAGCAGCGCGAACGAGGCGCCCCCCGTCGATTGGGCCACCAGCCGCCGCAGCTCGCCGCGATCGATGAGCGAATCGCCGTTGGTGTCGTACTGCTGAACCAGGCGATCCCGAACTTGCTCGTTCTGGGCGGTGTACGCCATGCGGCCGTCTGCAAAGCGGGGGTTGGCCAGTGCCTCGGCCCAGGTCGTTTTGCCTGCGTCGTCGGGATCGATTACCTTTTGCCACTCATCGACGATCGCTTCCAGCGGCACCTGATACGGCCACCCGTCGATAGTCATGGACACGTCGAACACAATCGGCCCGCCCGGCAACAACAATAGCAGCCGCACGACGTTGTCGCGCGGATCGACCTCGTCGGGAACGTCGGCGCCGGCACCGACACCTTGCTGTTGCACGACCACGGCGCCGCCGGCGCCCACGTTCTGTACAACTACCACTTTACGCGGCTCACCCGGCGCGTCGTCCCGGTCCTTGATTACGACGACGGCCTTCTCGCCGTTGACCTCGATTTGCCTCAGCCGAACGACCAACCGGTCCGGTTCTTCTGTCGCCGGCCGTTCGTCGCCGCAGAGTCGGCCCGCGGAAGACACCGCGACCACAAGACAAGCGACCGTCGAAATCGTTACGCGTCTGGGCATGATTCTGCTCCCCGTTTGGACTGGCGGACGAATCGCACTCTGGCGCGACTCCGTCACGCGAGGACTTGCTTGATCGGCTCCCCTTCGGCGAGGCGAATCGGCCGGCCCATTTCCGAAACGTTCTGGTGGCTCGGGTCGACGCCCAAGGCGGAGCAAAGCGTCGCCAATACGTCGCCCACGTCGACCTTGCCCTCTTCCACCGTGGTGCCTTCGGCGCTGGTGCGGCCGTATGCCTGACCGCCCGCGATTCCACCTCCGGCCAGCACGGACGTCCAGGCGGCGGGGAAGTGGTCGCGCCCCGCGGCACGGTTGATCTGCGGCGTGCGGCCGAACTCGCCCATCCACAAAATCGTGGTCGATTCCAGCAACCCGCGCTCCTTGAGCTCCGCCATCAGCGTGCCCCAGCCGGCATCGAGCTCGCCCGACAACTGCTTCACCGCGGGAAAATTGTTCTGGTGTGTGTCCCAGCCGATCGACCCGGCGAACGTACCCAGCGACACTTCGACAAACGCTACTCCCTGCTCGATCAGCCGCCGCGCCATCAGGCAGCCCTGGCCGAACCGACCGCGGCCATAGGCGTCGCGCACCGTGTCGGGCTCCTCGGAAAGGTCAAACGCGCGGGCGGCGGCGCTGTTCATCAGTCGCAGGGCCCGCTGGTACACGGTGCTATGCGTGACCGGGGCCGGGGCGCGGTGCGTCGCCAAAAACCCCTCTTCCAGCGAATTCCATAGATCGAGCCGGCCGCTCTGCCCCTCGCCCGACAAGGAGCCGAGATCGTCGACGCGCAGCTCGGCATAGGTGTCGGGATTCTGCTGCGCCTGCTGCTGGAAGACGTCGGTCGCCCCTACAGACAGCGGCGCGTAACGTGGCCCCAGAAACCCGGGGCCGAATGCCGCCTGGTTGAAGGCGCGGTACGGCGCGATGCTCACGAAGTTAGGCACCTCGTCGGTCTCGTGCCCCAGCTCCTTGGAAATCGACGCCCCGATGCTGGGATAGCGGATCGGCCCCATAGGCTGGTGGCCGGTTCGCATCAGGTAGGTGCCGCGTCCGTGGTCGCCTTCCTTGGTGCTCAGGCTGCGGACCACGGCAAGCTGGTCGGCCATCGTCGCCAGCTTGGGCAGATGCTCGCTGAAGCGGAGACCAGGGGCGTTCGTTTCCACCTCTTGGAATTCGCCGCCGTTCTCGTGCCCCGGCTTCATGTCGAACGTGTCGGTTTGCGTGGGCCCGCCGGTCATCCACAACAGAATGCAGTGCCGCCGCCGCTTGGGGTCATTGGCAACTTGATCGGCCAGCACGGGCAGCCACCCGCTGGCGCTGTAGCCCAACACACCCAGGCCCGCGGCCTTGAGCAACTGACGACGGTTGAAGTTTGACATAGCGCTCACCTTGGTTAGTGTTGCCGTTTTGTATTCGTTGCGACGTGTAGGTTCCGCATCGCGAGTTTTCAGTTCGTGATAGCCTTCCGGCTGAACACGGAAAACTTGCGTCAGTGATTCAACGTAAACTCCGCCGAGTTGAGCAGCGCCCACAGCACGTCGGCCAGTGCTTGGTCCTTCTCCTCGCGCGTCGAGCGCAAGTTGACGTAACTCAAGAATTTCTCGCGCTCAGCGTCGCTTGGCAATCGCGTGAGCGTGGCCAGGAACAGCGTCTCGACGCGATGCTCGTCGTTGAAGAACGGCGCCCGCAGCGCCGCCAGCACGTCGCTTTTCTCCAGGTCGACCGCATCGCGCATCACGCTGCCGTTCATCAGTGTCAGCGCCTGGGGAATTCCGGCGTGGTAGTCGGTGGGCCCGGCGGCGGGATCGGAAAACTTCGACAGAAACGTCTGCCGCGACGCATCGAACTGCCGACCGTTGAATTGCTGCGACGCGGCCGCTTCGCGCCGGCACGTTGCCACTTCGAGGCAGTCGTAAAGCTGCTCGGCAGTGAGCGACTTGATCGCCATCCGCACAAAAAGGTCGGCCGGCACTTGGGTCCCGTCGGGCGACGCGCTCGTGAGCTGGTAGGCCTGTGTGTTGGCCAGCACGCGGATCAAGCCCCGCAAATCGTAGCCGCTCTTCACGAAGTAATCGGCCAGTTCATCCATGAGCACTGGATGGCTTACCGGATTGTGGTCGCCCAAATCGTCGACCGGGTCGACCAGCCCCCGACCGAACAGGTGCGCCCACACGCGGTTGACCGCCGCCTTGGCGAAGTACGGGTTGTCTGCGGCGGTGAACCAGTCGGCCAGCTTCTGCCGACGCGTGACACCCGCTTCATCGGGCACAATGCCTCCCCCCAAAAACTGCGGCGGCACCACCTCTTCGGTGTCGGGGAGTTTTACGTCGCCTTCCTCCGCGTCGGCCACCACCGTCAGGAATTGCTGCTGCGCCTGTGGAGGCGCCAATCGGGCGAAGAACGCGGCATAGCCCCAGAAATCGCGCTGCGACCAGTGGTCGAACGGGTGATCGTGACACTGGGCGCATTGGATCTGCACGCCCAAAAACGCCCGCGACGTGTTGGCGGCCAGCTCCTCGGGCTTGCCCTGCACCGCGCTGTAGAAGAGCAGGGGCCCGGTCTGGCCGCCGTTCAGGTTCCCCTGGGCCAGCAGCAGTTCGCGAACCATTTGGTCGTAGGGCTTGTTGTCGGCGAAGTTCTCGCGCAGCCATCCCTCAAAGCCGAACGACCCGCCGAACACCTGCACGTTGGTATTATCGGGGAGCAGAAACTGCCGCCACGTCGCGGCTAGATGCGTAGCGTGGTCGGGCTTCTCCAACAGCGCGTCGATGAGCAGACGGCGGCGATCGGGCCGGGTGTCTTCGAGAAAGTCGCGGGCTTCGTTCACGCGCGGGATGCGGCCGGTGAGATCGACGTACGCCCGCCGCAGAAACTCTGCATCGGATGCCAGCGGAGCGGTTTCGACACCCTCGGCGTTGGACCGCTCGGCCAGCCGCTCGTCGACGCGGCGAGTCATGGCGGCCGCGTCCCAAGCGGCGGCACCAGTGTCCGTTGTGGCGGCCGCCTCGGGAGTGGGGGCAGCGCTACCCTCCGGTTCAGCGGCCGGGGCGGCCGGCACGAAAAGCGCCGCGCTCATCGCCGCGACGACCAAAGCTATCGACAAAGCCGACCGCTTCATCGACCACCCCCTTTCTGCGAGCGTTTCGCGACTGCGGCCCCCCACAATCCCGTTAGCTTACCGCAGCAACTCGACTTGCTGCAAGCAAATCTTCTCGTCCTAAGTCGCCGCCGGGTAAGCAAATCGGCTGAGCGAGACCGATTTCCGGCTGCTAGGGACTCCCAAATTGAGACTTCGATACCCGGCCCATCGGTTCCGGCACGCTTTTTGGTGCCCCCGGGCTGGACAAAGGTTCAAAGCGGGTGGGGTAGCAGCGCCGATCGCCTCCATGGCCGCAACGCTGGGGGCGCGAACCGCTCGTTGGCTTCACCGAGTGCGATAAAGCGAGTACGCGACGTGCCGTGAAATGCGTGACACTGAACTCGGCAAGGGTTATCATCCGATGTTCCGCGTCATGTTCGTTTCGCGCTCGACCGCCGCTTCCCTCGTTACCCGGAAACTGCTCAGGATACGACTTGAGCATGCAACTGGGGAGAAAAAAGCATGGCACGTACCGCCCTGGACAAAGAGACGAAACGCGCGCTCCTCGACGCGCGATCCATGATCGAAGCAGCCGAGAGGGCTGATTGCAATGAGGCCGAAACTCGGCGTCGGATCGAACGGATATTTGAATCCATCTTGGGATACGATGCCTTCAGGCACCTCTCGCGCGAGCGTGCCGTGCGTGGGGCGGGGGAAACCGAACACGTCGACTTCGCAATTCAGCTTGGCGATGGTGAATCGGCCAAACCGGAGATCATGATCGAAATCAAGCGAGTCTGCGTCGATCTTGCGCCGAAACACCTGAAGCAGGTGTCGTCCTACGCCATCAACGCAGGCTGCGAGTGGATTCTCCTCACGAACTCCAAGGACTGGAAACTCTACCACGTATCGTTCGGACAACCGCCAATTACGAAGTTGATTCACCAATGGAACTTGCTTACCGACGATGTGTCGTTAATCGCGGCACGATTCGATTTGATTTCGTATAAGCACGTCAAGAAAGGAGGGTTGGATGATCTTTGGCAAAAGACGAACGTCCTTCACCCCCGAAGCTTGCTGCAGGCAATCTTGTCGGAGTCTTCGCTTAGTGCAATCCGGAGAAAGTTGAGAAAGGATTCGGGCGTCCTGCTGTCGCCCGAGGAAATTGTGACCGGAGTGCGCCGTCTGCTCAACGAGACAGCCCTGACGGAAATGGAGAATGTGCGAATTTCGATCGTGGACCCGAAGCGGCAAGTCCGAAAACGGAAGGTAAAAGACACGGAAGAAGTCGCGTCATCAATTGAACACGAATCGGAACAGTCCGACGAGGAGATGACGGACGCGCCTTCGACTGCCGACGATTGCACCGAATGACCGCCTTTCGATCTCTGGCCGGCGGCCGGGTCCGACAGAAGGGCTTGACGCAACTGACCACGGACAACTGACAACGGACGATTCAGACCTTCAGCCCTTCCGGCACCATGGGCAGCGAGCAGAGGCGGACGCCCACCGCGTTGAAAATCGCGTTGCCGATTGCCGGGGCGACCGCCACGATCGGCGTTTCGCCCGCGCCGGCCGAAGGCAAATCCTTGCGGTCGAGGAGCACCGTTTCCAGCTTGGGCAGGTCGCTGAATCGCGGCACGCGGTAGTCGGAAAGTCGCGCGTTGGTAATGACGCCGTCGGTGTACTCGATGTGCTCGAACAGCGCCCCGCCCAGCCCCATCATTACTGCCCCTTCCACCTGGTTCTCCAAGTGCAGCGGGTTCACGACCGCGCCGCACTCGAACGCGGTCACGAGGCGCACGACCCGCACGGTGCCATCGGCCCGGTCGATGGCCACTTCGGCGCACGTGGCCACGCAACTCCCTTTTTCGGTGCCGCCGGCGATGCCGTAGCCATGATCGGCGGGCGGCTTCGAATCCCCCCAGCCAAACTTTTTGGCGGCCGCTTCGACCACCGCGCGAACCCCCGCATCGCGCAGGTTTTTCAGGCGGAATTCCAGCGGGTCAATGTTCGCGGCGTGGGCCAGGTCGTCGATGTGGCACTCGCGGGCGAACACGTTGGCGGTCGACGCCAGCGCGCGATACGAACCCTGCCGCAGCGGGGAGCGCGAATTGTGCGTGGCGGTTCGCACGTTGGCCACGCGGTACGGCGCTTCGATGGCCGACCCGCCCGAGTTGTAGTTGTGAAACTCCCAGGCGGTGATCGTGCCGTCGTTGCGCACGCCGGCGTTAACCTCGATGACGCCCGCCGGGCGGAAGTAGGCCCAGGTGAACTCCTCTTCGCGCGACCACACGAGCTTGACTGGCTTGCCAGCCGACTTGGCCAACCGCGCGGCTTCGATCGCCGCCTCGCCGGTGTGCTTGCCGCCGTAACCCGAACCGGTGTCGGGCACGATGACGCGGACTCGCTCCTGCCCGATGCCGAACGCCTGCGCCAGGTCGCCGCGCACGCCAAAGGGTCGCTGCGTGCCGGTCCACACCGTGAGCTTGCCGTCGTTCCACTCGGCCACGGCGGCCCGCGGTTCGAGCGGTGTGTGGGCGATGTAGGCGATGGTATACGTGGCCGAGAGCTTATGGTCGGCGGCGGCGAGACCATCGTCGATTGAGCCGGTGTTCTGCCCGCCGCGCCCGCCGAATCCACCGCGTCCGCCGCCTCCCTCGATCTTCAGGTCGTCGTAGAGCGTGGCAACCGACGACTCGCGGGGCGAGGTCCACTCGGCACCAATGGCGTCGAGTGCCTGCTCGGCCGCGTGCTGACTCGGCGCGGCGACGCCGACAAATTCGCCGTCGCGGACGACGCTGACGCCATCCATCGATCGTGCCTTTTCGACATCGGCCGACACCAGCTTCGCATTCATCGATGGCGGACGCAGCACCTTGCCGTGCAGCATGCCCGGCCGGATCACGTCGGAGGAGTACTGATGCCGACCTGTGACGATGTCCCGAGCATTGACCTTGAGGGCAGGCTTGCCGATGACTTTCCATTGCGCCGGCGGCGTGAGGGCCACGTTGGCGGCCACCGTTTTGGTCAGCTTCTTGTCGCGCGCGAGCTCGGCGTAGGTGAGCGAGCGGCCCGAGGCGCTGTGCCTTACTATGCCGTCCGCGGCCGTGAGCGTGCTGCGCCCGACTTCGAGCGCTTCGGCGGCCAGGTCGATGAGCATTTCGCGCGCCGCAGCACCCACGCGGCGAATTTGTGGCAGCATGGCGGGCGTCGAGCGGCTGCCAAACGTGCCGGCGTCGAAGGGAACGAGATCGGTGTCCGCGAGCACCATCCGCACCGATTCCATCGGCACGCGGAGCTCCTCGGTCACCGCCTGACTGAGCGAAGTGCGGACGTTTTGCCCGATCTCCGTCTTGCCGCAGTACACTTCGATCGTGCCCTCTTCATCGACGTGCAGCCATGCGGCCAATTCCTGTGGCACGTTACCCCGACCGCCTAGTCCACGGCCGCGCTGTGCCTGGGCCGGCGAATCGCGCAGCACGAGAAACACGACAATGCCGCCGCCGATTGTCTTGAGCACGTCGCGCCGGTCGAGCTGGAACTGATACCGCGGCGCTTCGTGCAGCTCGTAGCGCTCCGGCTCGTCGAGTCCGTCAAGCGCGAGATCGGGCGCCACCGAATCCGATTCCTCCACTGCGCCGCTCGCTGTGCCTGTCGCGCGCTCATCCTCTTGGGCCTCTCCGGCTGAAAACTGAAAACCGAAAACTGAAAACTCTCCCCGCGTCATCGCCCACCTCCCTTCCGAGCCGCGGCCGCCTGGCAAACGGCCTGCACGATCCGTGCGTACGTGCCGCAGCGACAGATATTGCCGCCCAGCGACCTCGTGACATCTTCCGCCGTCGGGTCGGGATTGCGCTCGAGCAGTGCCACGCCCGACATAATCATGCCCGGCGTGCAGTAGCCGCACTGCATGGCGTCGCACTCGATGAAAGCGGTTTGCAGCGGGTGGAGGTTGCCGTCCTGCTCCAGGCCCTCGATCGTAGTGATCGACTTGCCTTGGCAGTCGCCGACGGACGTGATGCACGACCGGGTCGCTCGCCCGTCGATCAAAACGGTGCAAGCCCCACACTGCCCCTCGCCGCAGCCGTACTTGGCCCCGGTAAGGTGGCGCACGTCGCGCAGCACGTTAAGCAGACTCTCGGCCGCTTCGACATCCACCGGCCGATTGGCGCCGTTGACGCGAAGCTCAATCGTTTGGGACACAACTTTTCCTCCGTTTTGAACTGCACGTAGGAATTGTAACTATGCGCTAATGACGAGGTTGGCCACGACGGCGGGATCCGTTTGGCTGCGGTTTCAGACTGGTCACCAACAGCCGATCGACGATCTCGATCGTCCCATCGGCCAATCCTACTTCCATGGTGTGCGCCCCGGCGGCGCGATCGCCAGCATCTCCGGGTGTTCCACGGGAAGGGAACACCCATCCGCCAGAAAAATGTCGAACGCCCGAAAAGGCCGCGCTTTGTGCATCCGCCGCAACTGCTCGATAGCCATGCCGGCATTTTATCGGCGACTAAATCCCAGGGTCAACCAAAAGCGGTCAGCAATCGGCTTTCGACCATCAGCCGACAATCGACAGAGGACGAATCACCGCGGCACCGCATCCGTCGCGAATCTCCCGCCTGCGCGGGAACGACGACAGAAAAGTCGCCTCTCGCTCCGCGGGAGGGCGTTCTTAGGCCCAGGAGAGGCGCTGCAGTTCGAGACCGTATCGCCAATTGGCCCCCTCTCGCGGAGCGAGAGGCGACTTTCCCGGAGTCAGCGATCGGCGAAGTAGGGGCCGACGGAGTTGTAGTGCAGAAGGTTGTACGGCGGGATGCGCTCCATCGGCGTTTCGCCGGGCACCAGCTCGCAGGCGATACCGTACAGCCACGGGTATTCCTGGATGCGGATTTCGCGCACGGTGTAGTCCATTTTGTTGCCCCACGCCTGGCCCACACCCACCAGGTCGAAGCGATCAAACGCGCCGCGGCGAGCGTCGTAGTGCAAGTAGCCCAGCACGCGCACTTCTGAGCCGCGGCTGTCGCGATTGCGCGTCGGAGCGCCGTCGAACTCCTTGCCCAGGCGGCTGTAGCCATCGAGCCGCAGGGAGATGCCGTCCGCATCAGCGCGCTCGACCCGCAGCGTCATCGCCGTCTCGCGCGCCGGCAGCGAGTTGACGCTCCCTTCCATGTAATCGATGCCGATCGTGGTGAAGAACCGCTCTCGAATCGCCGGCGCGACTTCGATCACCTGGCCGACGCGCGGATCGGACGGCACGAGCGACTTCCACTCTGCCTCGGTTAGCCAGAGCGTGTCGCTCTGCGTCTCGGCGGCCCAGCGATCCGGGTTCTCCTCGTAGTAGAAGCGCTTAGCGCGCTCGATGTCGCCATCGTCCCCGCGCTGGAGATACGTGCAATAGCCGCGAACGATCAGGCCATTCTCGGGCGGTGCGGGAACCGGGCGCTTCGGCGGCGTGACATTCTCGCCCAGCACCAGCGACGGGTTGCGCTCGGCGTCGGACAACCGGCGGTACTCGTCGAGCACGGGTTCCAGCTCGCGCCGCCGCATGCGCAGATCGTGTTGATCGGCTCCCAACTTTCTGCCGGCCGCAGTCGTCACCACGAGGTGGTTGCCCCCGGCACCCACCGATTCGCAGAAGGCGTACTCCTCGGAGTTGCCGCGGAAGTAGGTATCGAGCGCAACGGCGATGAAATGTTCCGCGATGAAATCAGGCTCGACCTGGGTCCCGGTGAACCACCGGGCGCGATTCGAGGTGCAGGCCCCTCACGTCCGCGCGAGCGGGCTGCCGTCGGCCGCCGTGAAGATGACCAGCGGTTTGTCCTCGGCCAGCGCCCGCCGGCGAGCCTCGGTAATGTTGGTCAGCCAGGGAACGTCGCGCCACGGGCTTTCGCCTTTCTGGGGCTTGACGGCGGCCTGGAGACGGGCAAAGTCATCGGCCGGAATCTCAGCGACTCGTTGAGGGGCAGAGTTGTCTGCCTGATCGGCTTCCGCCGCGACGGTGGGTGAGTCGTCGGCGGCAACTTCGCGGCGCTCCTGAGCGACACTCAACGAAACGCAAGCGGCCCAAACGGCCCCGATCGCGAAGGAGGCCCAGAGCAACTTCGTGCGATGCGACATTGCCATATGGGTATCCTTTTCTGCCTTGCTGTTCAACGCATTTGCGCCGCGCAACGCGAGGTCGGTCGCCAGCGAACATGCCGGTCAAGCGGTAGATGGCATGTGCCGGATCGCCTACTCGGCCGCAACCTTGCCCGTGGCTGCCCATTCCACGCAGCGGACGAGCAGCTTCTGGTACGACTTGTTTCGCTTCGAGTCCAAGGCGTGGCCCAGCACGTTTTGCACAACGCGCCCCTTGCCGTGGGACTTGACGAAGACAATCGGCTCGACCTTATCGCTCCAGTCAGAATAGGCCGTTGCCAGTACTTGGATCTCTCCTTCGCCGCTCAGCTTGGAATAAAGCTCGTCTTCGGTCTTGAATTCTTTCAGGCCTTGCGTGATGGGATGTTCGCCATCCTTAATGTTCACGGTGAACTCGCCGTAGGGGCCGTGGCCGCCCACGCCCTTCTTCCACACGCGGCCCAGCAGCGCTTCGTATTCCTTCCAGTCTTGAAAAGAGCTGCAAGCAAAGTGTAGCGCCACGACGCCGCCTCCGCCG
>Ga0315553_10001523_pt1 | contig 19142 bp, 2 predicted proteins | sample SalMarSW160140MG_FD_203099 | JGI IMG/M metagenome (GOLD analysis project Ga0315553, IMG submission 203099) | Salt marsh sediment microbial communities from the Plum Island Ecosystem LTER, Massachusetts, United States - Salt Marsh Sediment SW1601-40 ... | reverse complement strand
AATCGCAACGGTACCGGAACCAACCACTACAACAGTCAACTGGTACTCTGGTCCGGTCAGCGGGTAGTGATAACCCATATCTACTATACTCGTGTCGGCAACCACGTCTGTTCTGGTGGTATATTGGTCCATACCCACTGCGACTGCCAAATCACTTCCGGCATCAACGCTGGCACTGTCGTACAGTTGTCTGGCTGCTGTCTGACTTAGATAGAAGTCACCCAAAGGCCCTGTTACAAAGCATGGGTCCTCACCAATGATAAAGCCATCAGCATTCCAGCTACTTGGGGTCCAGCTCCAGGGGTTATCAGGCTCATTGGGCTCCCACCACGTCACCGTGCAACCTTCTTCGACATAAACCGGAGGATAGAACGGCCGTATATCAGAGAAAGAACCGTACTGGAGGAACACCGCTGAATCAAGGGCACTATCAAGTGCATCAGCAATTGCCAGCTTGATATGATGCACTCCCGGACTTAAGTTCAGCTTCTGGGCTGTAAATACATTGGTAAAACCGTCATACTCAAATGGGTAACCTTCCTCATCAGGACCAAGATCACTGGTATCATTGTTGTGGAAAATATCCGGATTAGCAGCGTTCGTGCCAAATGGATTACCACCGTTGACATTATCGACCGAAACAGGCGTACCAGTCGCTGGAATCAGTGCAATATTTTCGCCATCCAGGAAGAATCCGAAGACATCATTGAACGCGTACACAAATTCATTGTACTCCTCAGAAGCGAAAACATAACTAAAGAACAAATCGCCTCCCTCGCTGACGAAATCGAATTCAAGTATGGTTGCATCGTTAGTTGCTATCCCACCGATAAGCTCTTCCAGATCCTCATCTCCAGGCTCTCCATTAATCGCTGTTGACCCATCACTTGTATTTACCCACGGCAGGTTAGGGTCGGCACCCGGTGCCAGATTTACATCTCCACAACTCAGAATGACGCCAGCTTCGATACCAAGACCGGCTGCTACCCCGCCTGTAAAGAGCCCCGAAGCATTCGGATCACCAACATAAGATACATTTGTCGCCGTGATTCCGGGACCGAGAATGGCCGCCACTAAATCATTTCCGTCATCTGTGCGAGTAACCGTCAAACCCTCGGCAAAACCGATCGGAGCAAAACCACCACCAGCCTCATTAGGCTCACCGGCAAAGTAAGGCCCGACGGTGCTATGGCTAATTCTAACCACCGAGGGCAATGGATAGGCCGGGTCGCCACTGGTTGATGAAATCTGGGCACCCTGAGCACCAACATTACGCCATATAATAGAGTCGATAACCTGAGTATTGCTCTCATAAGAAACGCTCAAGCCACCTCCAATTCCCGCGACAGTATTATCAGTTAGTGTACAGTTGGAAATTACCAGCTCATTCTGCCAGTTGGAGGAAATCCCGCCACCGTCTCTAATAGCCGAATTGTTGTTCAATAGACAATTCTTAACTGTTGTTAAGTAGTCCTCTCCATTTGCAAGGTATATACCTCCACCCGAAGTTGCAGCGCTGTTATGGCTGATTCGGCAATCGTTAATGAGCATCGGACCAGACCAGCAATATATACCGCCGCCCTGAGCAATCGCAGAATTATCCACACGCTCGACAACCTGAACATTTGGATCATTCAAATCAAAATTCGGGTCCTCCGGCGAGATCGGTATCAATACCACAGCATTCGGGTCATTAGGATCTTCCTCAGCATCAGGGTCAGGAATGTAATACTCATAAGTTATCTCAATCCCAATAGCCTCGTTACCTTTGATTTCGCAGCCGATAATGTCAGCTAAGGGAGAATCGACACAATACAAGCCTCCGCCAAACAGGGCTGTATTGTATGAGATGTTGCAGTCCGCAACCAGGAAATCGTTAGAATCCGCAAGGTAAACTGCTCCACCATATCCATTTACATCATTTTCAACTAATACGCTGTTGACAATTGTTCCTAAACAATTCTGGCTTAGGCATATCGCACCACCATAGAATGACATATTTTCATCAAAGTTGCTTTCGGAAATCGTTACAGAACTATTGTGGCCGTAGAAAATTCCACCACCGTTTTCAAGGCCCGAATTACCGGTAAACGTACAACCAGTCACTTCCGAGACACTATTGGAATCATAATAGATTCCACCACCCGAGAAGTCCGCTATGTTATCAATAAATGTGCATTGACTGAACCTCGATATGCTGGGGTCACTACAATAGACACCACCGCCGGAATGCGCTGTGTTGCCGATAAATTCACACCCATCGAGCATGGCCGCATTACCCGGATAGTAGTAGATTCCACCACCATTATTGGCCGCTGAGTTGTCATTGAACGTACAGCCGTTAAAGACCGGCAGGCTGTTGGCATCACAGTAAACCGCTCCACCTGAGCCATCAGGCGCAGAGCAGTCAGTAACTGTACAGCCCGCAAATGTCGGATTACTATTAACACCAACATATATCGCACCACCGCTGGCATTGGACACCTGGCAGTTTGTAATCACAACATTGGCTATAGTCGGGCTTGTCCCTTCACCGACATAAATTGCACCACCGCCCTCACCAGAAATGCTCCCGTCCGTTATTGTCACACCGTCAATAACTGTCCCCGGACCTTCGCCGTTATTGAACGTAAATGCACGCCCACTGCCGGAGCAGTCGATAATCACCTTGCTTACAACAGCAGGGTCATCAGGATTCGGGCTTACTATTCTGAGGTCCTTGCCTTGTGGGTCGATATCGCCAACATAAGTCCCTCCACCAACCACAAGTGTATCACCGTTCCTTGCATCTGCAACGGCCTGCTGCAGCGCATCGCCACCACCTGAAACCAGTATCTTTACCGCAGGCCCGAACGAAGCAGTGATCGTCTTGTTTGAATCCACCACTATATTAAGATCCCTCGCCATGGATATCAACGTACCGCTGGTGTCATACCAACCCCTGAGGTAATTATTCGGTTCGGGCACCGAACGTATCGTCGCAGTCGTACCGTCAAAGTATACGCCGCTGTTCGGGTCAACCGCACCTGGGCCGGAAACGTTGACTGTCAATTCATACTTCGGAATCAGTTCGAACCGCACCGTCACCTGACGATCCTTACTCATCGTCACAATACTATTAGGCCCTGTCACCTTATCATCATCTGTCCCGGCCCACCTGGCAACGCGGTAGTTCGGGTCAGGATGCGCTATTAATTCTACGACCGTGCCTGTAGGATAGAACCTGTTGTTTGGATCGACATAGCCATGTGCAAGATTCGGGTCAACAACCACGCCGTTGGAATCTACCACACTGACGATTAAACGAGACATAAGAGCCAGTGGATAATGGTATCCCATATCAACGATATTAAAGTCGCCAACAGTATCCGTACGGGTAGTATACCAATTGGGATCCAGGCCTATACTCGGGTCGGTCGATTCAGCACTGCCGGCATCGACGCATGGGCTGTTTACATCCTGCCCGGCAGCAACCTGACTTAAAAAGTAACCGTCAACAAAAACCGGGTCTACCTCAATATTATGTGTATCAGGCTCCCAGCTCTGAGTATTGTCATCCCAGCCAGAGAGCACACAATTGTCCTCAATGTGGAGCTGTTTTGCCGTATGCCCAAACAGCGCAATCACCTCCATAATCGCCCCGACCACTTCGCCGGCGTCAGCTGCCTCGTACGTTACTCCACCCGTTCTCTCAGCCAAAGCCGTGAAATCTATGATCGCATTAGGATCGCTCCCAATAACGACCGAGAAAATTCTTATCGGTGTCGGCTCATTCACTGCCGCTGTAACAATATCGTCGATTGTATATTCCGTGAAAGGTTCATAAGGGTCAGTTGGCGGACGATGTGCCGGGGCATCACCCATAAGAATAATTACTCTGATTGTCCTGTCACCAGTACGCCAGGCTCCCGGCCCCAGAGAGTCCGCGTCTGCCCCATACAAATTGGGCTCTATCGCAGACCACAATTCATCATGGTCGATACAATGCATCAACGCAGCCAGGACCGATTCGGGCCCATCTGCACCACCGAATGCCTCTATCGAATCGATCGCAGCCACCACCACATTAACATCGGTTGTAAATACTGTATCATCTCGATACGGATAATTTTCCGGACTTCCATATGGAATAGTAATATCCGGATCCAGATTGGGTTGATTAAAATCTTGATAGTCCACTACTGCGATTCTAAAATCGGCAACAGCATCTGCTATCGAACTGGCGATTTCCGCCGCCGAAACTTTAACCTCATCGATATCATCAAACATGCTGCCGGTCGAGTCTATGCAGAAAACAAGGTCGAGTTTCAATGGCTCAATCGTGTTGGGGTCAGGTTCCGGCTCGATGTCAGAGTAGGTAATAACTACATTAGAAGGCAATGGTTCGTATTCAAAGCCGCTGCCGACGGCAATCTGATTGCCTTCGTAGCCGCTGAGGTTGCCCCAGATTATGCTGTCGACAACCTGCGCTGAACTTTCGTATGAGCTGTACAGGCCTCCGCCATAGCTAAAGAACCTTTTCGTCGCTTCGTTATCAGCTATCGTACAATTGGAAATTATCAATTGATTCTGCCAGTTATTGGAAACTCCACCTCCGTCTCTGTTTGCCGAGTTATTAGTAATAAGACAATTCCTGAGCTCTCTAACCTCATATTCACCGGCAGCAAAATATATACCTCCACCTGAGGCATCGGACATATTAAAGCTGATGTCGCAATCTGCAATTAACGTCGGGCCCGCGAAGCAATAGAGCCCACCACCCTGGCCGATACCGGGTCTGTCCTGCTCCCCGGCAGTCTCAATTATCAGGGCGGCCTCGTTGAATTTTATGCTGCAGTCGATAACCTGAGAGCCGGGACAATCTTCACTATACAAACCACCGCCGCGAGCTGCCCTATTATAGGAAATATTGCATTTCTCAACCGAAATAAGATCGGAAGCCCCTAAACGTACACCACCACCACTATCGTCTGCATCGTTGGACACAAACACAGTCTCGATAATGGTTCCTGAACAATTCGGCTCGGCATATAATCCACCACCGGAGTCTGCCGAGTTACCTGTGAAGTTGCAGTCGGCGACTGCCACCAGGTTGTTGCGGCCGTAGTAAATACCACCACCCAGGGAGTCCGCTGAGTTACCCGTAAACGTACAACCAGTCAGTTGCGGTAAGCAATCGATACTAAAGTAAATACCACCGGCATCGCCGCCGCCATAGCCAACGCCGCCGGAAAACGAACTATTATCAGTAAACGTACAATCGACAAACACCGGTGAGCTTTCGCCGCTACAGTAAACCGCGCCACCGGAACCAACGGAAACAGAACAATTGCTAATGCTACAGCCTCTAAATTCAGGACTGCTGCCGAAGCCAATGTATACCGCGCCGCCGTTGGAATTAGTGACTGTGCAATTATCTATGGTAACATTCCCCAGGATTGGATTGCTGTTGAAACCAATGTATATCGCACCACCTCTGGCATTACTAAGATTGCAGTCGCTTATCATAACATTCATAATTTTTGGACTGCTGCCTGAACCTATATATATAGCACCACCAGGTTGTCCAATATAACCACCGTTGATTATCCTAAGACCGTCCAAAATTGTTCCGGCACCTTCACCGCTGTCGAAGATAAAAGCGCGACCGCTGTTGGCGCAGTCAACAATCACGTTGGAAACTATATTAGGATCATCGGGATTCGGGCCGACCACTCTGATCTCTTTGCCCTGCAAGTCAATACCGCCATCGTAAGTACCGGCTGCAACAAGCAACGTATCGCCATTTTCCGCATTATTGACAGCCTCCAATAGGGCATCGCCTCCGCCGGATACCTCGACCTTCCTCGGTAGTTTGAACTCTACGGCATAGACCCGGTCAGAATCCATTACAACTTCAAGGCTCTTACTAATAGAAACTAAGTTGCCTTGCTCATCATACCATCCCCTGACGTAATAACCCTCATTGGGCTCTGCTGTCAGCGTCAACTCCGTACCTTCATAATACCAGCCGCTATTCGGTTCTACCGTACCATTGCCTCCGACTACGGTAACAGTCAGCTGATACTGGGCAACTTCATCGCTGTAGTGGTAACCCATGTCAACTACATCAACGTCGTTGACACCGTCTACCCGCGTGGTATAAGTGTCCATACCAAGGTCGCTTGCAAGATCACTTCCGGCATCAACGCAGGGACTGTCTGAATCTTGTCCGGCAGCAATTTGACTTAGATAATAGCCGCCAATAAAGTTCGGGTCTTCCTGGATATTATGGCTGCCGGGTTCCCAGCTTTCGGTATCCGGCTCCCACCAGTTAATTGTGCAACCGTCTTCTGCATAGAGAGGTTCGCCGGATGATATATAGATAAGTCCACTCTTAACAGAGAAGATATAACGTCCCGGAACCATACTATTATTGCTGCCGTAGATCAAGCCAGTGACGGGGTTGCTGTCCAGAAAGGCTCCATTGACACCGGAACCCTCGAACTCGTAGAATGTCCCCGGATCACCGGTCCCGTTCGAGAAACCTGCATGCGCAGATAATCCGCCGAGGCCATCGATACCTTCACTTGCCTCGCCGGTTTCCCAATTTATCGTCTCGTAATTGAACTCAATATCGAAGTCATCCTCAGCACGGTCCGAACGGTCAATAAGAACCAACTGGAAGGTGTTAAGCTTGTCATAGCGCGTCTCAAAGTAGCCCACATCTATCCAGTTAACGCCAAAGGCATTATGGCCATCAATAACTTCAGTACCATAAGTGACAACATTGGGAGTGAAATCCGCATCATTTGGCCTGGTATCAACATCCGCAAAGAATGGCGCGATAATAGACGTGCCTATATCGCCGGTTAGACCAAACGGCGTATATGTCGTCATGGCCGAATCAAATGTCACATTGCCGTTATTGTTGACGAAAAGCTGAGAATAGTGAATGCCATAGTAGTTTGCTGTAAATCCGATATTAACCACATCGGTCGAACCATCATCGTTTGCTGCCAGCGAGTAGCTATTAAAGCCGGACCTAATCAACGGCAGCGCATCAGCATCAAGCGGCAGAGGAGCCTCAGCAATCCGATTGTCGATATCACTGTATGAAATGTTAATTGTTGATGGCAATGGGTAGGCTGGGTCGCCACTGCCCACAGCAACCTGCGAACCGGAAACGGCTGAATTGCCCCAAATAATGCTGTCTATAACGTTTACAGTGCTTTCATAGGAGCCATAAATACCACCACCATAAGACGATAAAAACGTAAGCATGTTATTAGCTATCGTACAGTTGGAGATATAAGGCTCCGATTGCCAATTGGCTGAAATTCCAGCGCCATCTCTTCCGGCAGTATTGCTAACTATCAAACAGTTCGTCAGCCTTGACGACCCCAAATGGCCGCCGGACAGGTATACACCACCGCCCGAGGCGTATGCATAATTTTCTTCGATTTCACAGTCAGATACCAGTATCGGCGTCGAGGAACAATATATTCCACCACCCTCACCACCGGGTACCGTAGCCTCGTTGCCTGTAAGTTCGCATTCCGAAATCGTCGAAGCTACACTGTCAACGCAGTATACTCCGCCGCCTTTAAACGCAGAGTTATTTATAAAGCTGGAACCGGTTACCACAGTGTTAACGTCATCCCAGTACAAACCACCTCCAACGGCTGCATAATTATCGCTAAAGTCACAATCTGTGATTGTCACCGGGTTAACACTTATGTAACAGATTCCGCCGCCGTAACTAATATAAGGATTCAGACGATATGCCGGTGTGTTTGGATCGACGTAATTCGGGTCGTTTGGATCGGTTGGATCATCCGGACCAAGGATAGGATACACTTCGTTCGCATGGTTGCCGATTAGTCCGCAGCCCGTGAATGTTGGCTGCGAATTGTCTTCACAGAACACACCTGCTCCGTAGCTGGGAACCACGTAGGCAATCCAAGGTTCTTGTCGACTGCTATAATTGGCCCCACCCCTTCCGCTCATACCACCGGTTATGGCATTGTTGCTGAAGGTACAGTTCTCGAAACTTATCTTACTGGCGTAACCGCAATATACACCACCACCGTAAGCGCTGTCTTTCCAGTATTCACCAAAATATCCACCACCGTTGCCGCCGATACCCCAACCGGATACGGCATTGCCGTAGTCACCGCCGTCACCGCCACTCCCGGCGATAACTGAACAATCGATAAACTGGCAATTCGAAACAGTGGCATTAGTTCTATCGGCAAAGTATATTCCGCCACCGTAGGCCCGGCCGTTTTCACCGCCGTCATTGCCGTTACCGCCCGCGTAATTATCTGCTCCATCGCCACCGTCGCCGCCATCCCCGGCATTCCCCGCAGTAGCTAAACAGTTAGTGATTATGCAACCATCTAATACAGGACTACTCCCGTAATCAAAATAAATTCCACCACCATAAACTTCTCCGCCGCGTCCGCCGAGACCACCGTCGCCACCATTAGGCGAAGGCAGGGAGTCATCACCACCAGGACTGACGCCGGCACCACCGGCACCACCATCACCGCCTGTGATACTGCAGTTGACTACCTGACAGTTGCGTATTGTTGGACTGCTGTACGGGCCACAATAAATACCGCCACCGAAGCCATCACCTCCATCACCACCATCGCCTCCATGTTCATCACCAGCTGACCAGGGCGGGAACGCGGTTGGATCATTCGGGTCCTCAGCACCATCGTTTCCACTACTGGCATCGCCGGAACGGAATGTGCAATTTCTGATAATGCAGTTAACTATAGTTGGACCAGCGCCACTTTCAATATATATTCCGGCACCAGCAGAGCTACCAGCATCGTAGCCATCGTCACCCGGACCTAATGGGGATGGCTGGGGAGGATTACCCCAACCGTGGTTTGCGATGGTAATGCCATTTATGACTGTATCAGGGCCACAACTGCTGAGAAATATGAGTCCTCGTGAGGCACGGCCGGTACCGTTGATAACCGTTTCAGCAACACAGCATGGATCATCAGGATTGGTGCTGGTCAACGTAATAGCTTTGTCTATGGTGATTTGTACCTCCCCATAATTGCCTCTGTTGATGATAATAATATCTCCATCAACTGCAGCGTCGACGGCTTGCTGGATCAGAGGATAATCACCGGGGACTTTAATGCTTTTAGGTTTTTCTATTATTGCAGTGATAATTCTATCTGAATACATTATGACTGTGTTGGTCAGCTCGTAAGACAAATCATTATCGGTGCCTATCCACCTGACCCGGTATCCCGAATCTACCGTTGCCGTAAGTGTCACTACAGAGTATTTACTAAAGAACCCGCCATTCGGGTCAATGCTGCCGTGCTCCCCGCCTACAACATTTACCGTCAACTGATATTGTTCCGTGGAGTAATGCAAGCCCATGTCGGCTATACCCTCATCGCCTACGCCGTCCGAACGGGTGGTAAAATCATGGAGGCCAAGAATATCAGCCATATCGCTCCCGGCATCGACACAGGGACTGTCCACAATTTGTCCTGCCGCAGTCTGGCTCAGATAGTAGCTCGAGAAAAAGAGCGGGTCGGTATCAATATTACCATCGAGCCAGTTGAGGGTACGTCCCGGCTCAACATAGACAGCCTCCGAGTCCTGGCCGCCCTGAATATCGCAATATGAAACCGTAAGAGTAGCAGGTCTTTGCAAATATACAGGATCGCTATCGCTGCCAATCGCTATCTGGTTACCACTGGTCCCTATGTTGTCCCACAGAATGCTGTCAATAAGATTCACCTGGCTCTCATAGGAACAGGACAAGCCACCACCTCTTCCATGGCTGGGATTTTCGAGGTCATATGCGATATTGTCAACTATCGTACAATTCGAAATTGTAGGTGCCACAAACCAGTTACAGACAATTCCACCACCATCTATGGCTGCCGAGTTGGCTCTAAACAGACAGTTCTTGAGTACTGGCGTGCCGGGGTCTCCTCCTAAATACACTCCGCCGCCGGAACCGCTCGCATCATTGCCGATTATAAAGCAGCTCTCAATTATTGCCGGAGATGACCAGCAGAACATTCCACCACCGCCTCCGTAGAAGTAGTCGCCGAACTGCTCGCCAAAATCGAGGTCGATCCATTTGCCTAAAGCAGTGTTGCCACTAATGATACAACCGGAAATTGTGGGTACGCCCTCACTCCAGAACATACCTCCACCATGGTAAGAGTAATTATCACTGATGATACAGCCGGAAATTGCCACATCAGCCTCATTACCATACCAGTACAGACCACCTCCATATGGCGCTTCATTCTCCAGGAACTGACTGCCTGTAATCGTTACCGTACCGCCGTTATACCACTCCTGATTCCACCCGTCCCATCCTCCACCGGCGTATACTCCACCTCCGGAGCCGACATTGCTAAGAGCAAAATTACCACTGAACAAACTGTTGGCAATGTCCAGTGAACAGTCGTAAAAGTAGTACAATCCGCCGCCGTCATGCCTGGCGATATTATCGGCAAAATTACAGTCATTAATCTCTATCGTGCAGTCCCAGTCGAAACACTGTCCTCCGCCATCGAAGCCGGCGATATTACCTGTGAATTCACAGTGATTCGCTATCACTGTGCAACCGTCCTTATAATCCTCGCCCCCACCGTCGTCACGTTCTGATGAATTATTACTTATTGTGCAGTTAGTAAGTTCAACTGTACAATCGTGCTCGTAGTAATTACCACCTCCATAGCTTGAAGTGGGGTTCGAATTAGGGTCTCCTCCCATACCGTCCGCGCCGTCCGCACCGTCCTGACCAGCGGCTCCTCCGCTGCCGCCATCGCCGGCATTCACACCATCGCCACCCGTGCCGCCATCGCCACCCGTGCCGCCAGTACTACCTCCGTTACCACCATTCCCACCATCACCGCCGTCGTCATTAGCATCTATTGGAGCAGCTGGAACAGCAACAGTGGTCAGGTTACCACTTATCACAGTATCAGAAATCTTAATCTCACAGTTCTCACCGTAGTATATAGCGCCTGCCCATGACCTTGCGCCGTTTCGAGCCATGTGGCCACCATCGCCACCCATTCCGCCATTGCCTCCAACGCCGTTGCCACCAGGCTCGCCATTTTGACCATCAGGATCGCCGCCCGTACCACCTTCACCACCGACACCAGCGTCACCACCGGCACCACCAGCACCAGCGTCACCACCGTCATTACCAAATCCCTGGACGGTGTTGCAGTCTATAATTTCACAGTACTGTATTGTTGGACGGCAATTGGGGCCGAAGTATATAGCGCCACCTAAGGCTTCACCACCAGCGCCGCCATCGCCGCCATCGCCACCTCTGCCACCACTTCCGCCATTGCCACCAGCACCGCCGGCACCGCCGTTGCCACCTACTCCCGGCTCTCCGTCGTTTATACCATCACTTCCATTTTGGCCATCCTGACCAGCCTGGCCATCCTGACCAACCCCACCGTCCTGGCCAGCCTGACCCTGGCCACCGAAGCCACTATCTCCACCGACAGCGCGGCAGTTTATAATTCTACAATTCAGAATAGTCGGGCTACTGTTGGCATCGAAGTACATGGCGCCACCATAACCTTGACCGGCATCACCACCATCAAACCCGTCTGCGCCATCGGCACCATCAGACCCGGCAATACCGGGTTCACCAGCGGCACCATTCTCACCATTTACACCATTGACTGGAGCGTTGGGATCGCTTGGATTAGGTTCAGGGTCCTCGGGATCCGGGAATGGCTCTAAAGGATCCAGAGGGTCCGGCGGATCCGGCGGAGGATTTGGAGCGTCAAAAACAAAACTTCCATTCTCACCATTCTGACCTTGGGCAATGCAGTCTTTGATTACCAAATTAGATATAGTTGGGCTGCTTCCACCAAAGCAGGCGATTGCACCACCAAACGCGTCCTGACCATCGGCACCAGTACCGTCTGTGCTAATCGGGCTACAAGGATCAAAGACCGCCGAACCGTTTATAATAGTGAAGCCGTCAACCACAGAATCGGCACCTTCACCACTTTGGAAGACAAAAGCACGCCCACGTTGCCCACAATCAATAATTGTAGCGGCTACACAACAAGGGTCATCCGGATGTTCGCTGGCAACGGTAATTGCCTTGCCGCCAAAATCAAGAGAACTCTCGTTATAAGTACCAGCCGCGACAATAACCTTGTCGCCGTGTTGATACGCAGCACTCATCGCATGGCTGATGCTGTGATATTGCCCGGGTACGTGCAGACTCGCTGATTGTCGGAATTCCACCGTCACTTCCTTATCGGAATTAATTGTCACGGTGTTTGTGTTGGACCACGACATATCATCGTCAGTGCCGGTCCATTGCCCAACCACGTATGTCGGTTCGGGCGTTGCCGTAAGTGTTACCACCGTACCATCAGGGTAGTATTCGCCTCGTCTATGATCGGGAGAGATTGTCCCGTTGCCGCCGACAACACTGGTTCGCAGCAGGTACAAAGGAACTTCTTCGAATTCAATAGTAATGTTGGCATCACCCATTATTGTGACAACTTTGTTCGGCTCTGTTGACGAATCATCATCCGTTCCGGTCCACGCCTTTATTCGATAGCCCGCCTCCGGGTATGCTTTAAGCGCCACTACCTCGTATTTGCGATAGGTGCCGATATTGGGATCAACGTAGCCATGGGCCAGATTAGGGTCAACGGGCACACCGTTAGCATCCACCACGGTGACATCCATCTGGAAAAATTCAGCTGGCTTAGGCACATAGTGAGCACCCATGTCAACTACATTCGTGTCGGTAACACCATCTGTCCTGGTGGTATACATGCTCAGCTGTACCCGCATAAGAAAACTGGTGTCGGGGTCCCCGGCGTCTACACATGGACTGTCGCCCACCTGTCCGGCTGCAACCTGACTTAGATAGAAATCGCCACGTGGCCCGGCCAAAAATAACGGGTCCGAATGAATATTGCCCTCACCAACATCATCGTTATCCTCAATGCAGGAGTATGTCGCTGAACAGTTATAAAGGTCATCTCCATTACCCCACAAGATGCAGTTTGTAATTACAGGGTAAGAATCCCCGTATGTAAAGATGCCTCCGGTTTTTGAGCCTATATTGTCGTCGATAGCGATAGTGCAGTTAGTAATAATGGGCGATGAAGACTCGCAGTCAATCCCGCCGCTTTGATAGGCCGTTGAATTATTCAGTATGAAACAGTTGAAAAGAGTCGGTGAAGCATAATAACATCCTATTCCGCCTCCGACGCTATTTGCAAAATTATCACTGATAGTACAGTGGCCAATCTCCGGAGAACCTTCCTCGCAATTGATACCACCGCCGACGCCGGAGCTTCCAAAGGCCTGGTTGCCTGTGATTGTACAGTTTGTAATCACAGGCGAAGCCTGATAGCAATCGATTCCACCGCCGTAATATTTCGCCATGTTGTTGCTAATAACGCAGTCGGTAATGGTCGGCGATGCTCCGTCGCATGCGATACCTCCCCCGTAATCTGCATTGCCCCAGCTGATAGTAAAACCTTTCAGAATACTATCAGGGCCCTCATTGCTGCCGAACGTCACAACAGAACCACTGCTCCCCAATCCCAAAATAAACGTGCTTTCAGGGCTGACCGTCGGGTTGGACGGGTTGTTGACATCACCGCTGCGAAGCGTTATTGCCTTGCCATGGAAATCAATATTTTCAAAATATACCGTATTCGCCCCGCTAATCGATTCGACTATCACTACATCCCCGTCATTCGCATCGTCTATAGCTAACTGGATAGAGCTGTAAAAACTGTTCGGGTCATTGGGGTCGTCCCTTGTGTTTAGAATCCTGCCCGGCCCTCCACTGGGTACTACTGTCAATGCCTCGTATAGATTAACTCGACCATTCGAATAGCAAAGCCCGGGCAACACCGGATCGACCGTCTGCATGAGAATGTGCTTTATAGTTGTGTGCGACATTGACGGGTATTGTGACCAAATTAACGCGCAAGCACCCGTAACATAAGGAGCGGCCATCGATGTTCCGCTTATCGTTTCGTAATCCGTAGACAAACCATAAAAGGTCATTACCGGCGTCTCGTACGTAGGGAACGTACTTAAGATATCTTCACCGGGCTCACCTACATCAACAGCAACCGCTCCGTAGTTAGAGAACCACGATAACTGGTCATTTGGATCTGTTGCCATTACGGAAATAATGTTTTCTGAACGGTAACTTGCCGGATATACAGGAAATACATCGTTATCAATCCCGTCATTTCCTGCTGCTGCCACGAACAGCACTCCAGCCGCCCCCGCAGCGTCAATAGCGTCTTTAAGCCCCTGACTGTAACCATATCCTCCCCAGGAAGCATTTATAACCGTGGCACCCATCGCAGCAGCATATTCAATCGCCTCAATCGCAGCATTCAAACCTATTTCATCTCCACTGCTTACTTTCAAGGACATAATCTTGACGTCCCAGCAGACACCGGTAACACCCCTGGTATTGTTACCACGAGCACCTATAATACCGGCGACGTGCGTCCCGTGGAAATAATCGTCAGTCGCATCATTATCACCTCCTGCGAAATCGTAGCCAAAGAAATCATCTACATATCCATTGTCATCATCATCAACACCGGCTTCACCGCTTCCCTCCGCAGCGTTCACCCATATATTCATCGACAGGTCGGGATGAGTGACGTCCACACCTGAGTCAATTACAGCCACGACAACACCGCCGCTGCCAACCTGAACATCCCAGGCTTCGGGTGCATCAATGTCGGCATCGACAGTCCCACCGGTTTGACCGGTGTTGTGCAAACCCCACAGTTCACCGAATAAAGGATCATTAGGAATAGCAAATAACTGGTATTTATAGTTTGGCTCGGCGTACAAAACATTAGCCGACTGGCTGAACTGAATAACAGCATCCAGAGATGATGTGCCCTCAGGGAGTTTTATAAGGGCTAAACCGGGAACGACGCCGTCATACTCTTTAGCTACGGTGGCACCGCCTATGATAGAATCTGAAACAATACCCCGGATTGAACGTCTCGTTCGGGGACCGATTATCTCTGGACCGCTCGGTGGTTGGATTCCTTCTTCAACAAAGCGTACAATTACCTCACTCTGCTTATTAGCGACCACATCACCAAGTAATTTGCCGAAGGGAATCGCAGACAAATCCTCTGCCGTTGCGAAACCTGCCTGAGCGCATAAAAATATCAATGAGCTGAGCAAAAAACACCGGAATCCATTCCGTCTTTGAATTTGTCGATTCATATTTTTACTTCTACCTTATTCCCTCAACTCATAAATATGTTCACTACACCCCCCTCCACGAGGATTAACCGCAAAACGCGTTGTCTTCTAATACGACCCGCTTTCCATTGCGGCAATTGCCTCTTTTTCGCGTTCCTCCTGCATAATTATAGTCGGCTTAACCAGTATCAGCAGTATCTTATGGTCCTTCACCTTGCTGCGGTTACTGAACGCCCTTCCAAGCACAGGTATCTTGCTCAATATCGGCACTCCTACTTCCTTTTCAACTTCTGCGGTTACTTTCTGACCCCCTAACAGTAACGTGCCGCCGTCCGGCACACTTACACGTGTCATAACCTGCGACGTCTCCGTCTCAGGAACAGTTACCGGGTACTCAAAAAGCTCATTATTGGCGCCATCACCTCCTTCTACTATCGTCGCAACCGTATGGGTTTTCATCCTCAGCAGGTCCTGCATTTGAGTAATTATATTCAATAATACATTCCTGTTATCCTTGGTGATAACTGGAGTAATAGTTAGAAAACTTCCGATTTGCAAAAAATAAACATTTTGAAATTGCCCTGCCTCTTCAACAGGGTAGTAACCCCGACTAATGCTTCGTACATAGTCAGGAGGCAGAGCATAAGAAACTGTGTCTTGAACCGAGAAAGATGCTGACTCTCCGCTCAAAACCGTCACCTTCGGAGCAGTCAAAGACTTGGCGTCAGCATGAGCCTGTGTCGCTCGCAAAAGGAACGCAACTTGTAAATCATCAAGTATAGAGCCGTAACCTCCACCAATCGATGCCGCAGGTTCAATGCCGCCAAAACTGCCCGGAACTTTTGTCGTGGAAGTCGGGTAAGTACTAAGAGAAGATGACTGGTTTAAACCAATCTGGCCCCATTTACCTCCAAGGTTATACGTTAAATCTACATCAAGGCCGATATCTTCAAGGAAATTCTCGCTGACTATAAGAAATCTGGCCTCAATGGAAACCTGATGTCCAAGAGATTTACGCATCTGATCGAGCAGATTTGCGATTCTCTCATGGATCTCAGGAGTTTGATAAATAGCAAGCTTCTTCGGTTGCATTTGCGGAAAAAGCGTTATACTACCCTCTCCTGTATCGCTGAGGTCGAACCAGGTGTCAGGCTCTATGCTTTCCATTATAAGCGTTCTCATACTTTCCGCCTGCAAACGGCTCATGTATCCCCCGCCGCCAAAACCGCCGCCACCGTAACCGCCGCCGCTCATGCCGCCGCCGTAACCGCCGCTCATACCGCCGCTCATGCCGCCGCCGTAACCGCCGCTCATGCCGCCGCTCATGCCGCCGCCGTAACCACCGCTCATGCCGCCGCCACCGTAACCACCGCTCATACCGCCGCCGCCGAAGCTGCCGCCGCCGCCGTAACTGCCGCCGCCGCCGTAACTGCCACCGCCGCCGTAACTGCCGCCGCCACCGTAACTGCTACCGCCGCCGTAACCACCGCCGCCACCGTATCCGCCGCCGCTCATGGCCTGCGACATCCTTACTATACCCATACCCTGGCTTAAGCCTTGAATATCTCCATAATTGGCCGGCTGGCCAATAAGGTCGGTAACATCATAAACCCGAGTTTCCATCTTGCTCGGGAGCGAGTCAAGCGTCGCTATCGTAATCACTCCATCTTTAACAACGTAGCCCAGGTCTGCTATTCCTCCCGCAACCTGCTCTACCAAAATCTCTAACGCCTTCCCAAGTTTTACTGCCGGCAAAGGTTCCATATTCGCGAAAGTGTCACGACTAATGTCGGCATTCTCAAGCAAATCTCCCCAGTTCGGTTGTATCTGTAAAGGTGGTTCTACGGCGGCCTCTAACCGCTCTACCACCTCGATAAAAGACATTTCAGGGCTTAATTGTGAAAGGTCCACAATCTGGCTTAACTGTTGATAAATCGCCGCATCAAGTGGGTCCAAACCGATCGCTTCGTCAGGTTGACGAGTCGGTTTCTGGATAATCTCCCGCCAGTTTTTGGGATAGGTAAACTCTTCGGCGTATGTAATCCCGGACTCGTCGGTTTTCTGCAAAATTTCCACCCGTTGTCTTTCCGACTCGTTTTGTATCTCTAACTGCCTCCGAAAATATCTCATATCATCCAGTGTGTCTTTCAATGTCAATGCTTCATCATTCTGCGGTTCCAGAGCAAGCAACATCTCCAGTTGTCCGAGAGCCGCTTCATAACGCTGCTGCTTTTGATAAGCCCTCGCGCTTTCCATCAGCGATTCTATCCTTTTCTGCCTCTCGGTCTCCATCTGCTCTCTGAGTTGACGCTGCGCCTCCGCTGACTCATCACGCTTTTGTTCGGCCAACCTCTGAACCTCACCCTGCTCCGCCTCGGCTATCTTCTCATCCAGTTCTTCCAATTCACTGCTGTATAGTTTGAATAGTTCTTCGCTAAGGTGAACCTGGTTTTGGTTAACCGTGTCCTTAGCTTCTTGAACCGTTGTTTTTATCTCATTAAACCGGCCCTCGTCTATGTACTTCTGCGTTTTAGCTATAGCATCGTTAACTATCGCCTTGGTATGGCCTCGTATGATACTCGTTCTGCTGTTAATCACTTCAATGTAACCACCTTCTTGCGCCATTATCGATGTATCGACCCCAGGCCCCGAAACAGCATCTATTTGCCTCAGGTAACCTTCTAATGTCTTTGCCATCGATGCCGGAATTAAGCCGCTGTCTATAACTTCAACAAAACCTTCGCGAGCCTCCTCATATCGGCCGGCGCGGTAAAGTTGCATGCTCCGATTATAAATCTCGGCAATCTGCCTCTTGAGCACATCCACCTGGTCGCCTATTCTCTCAGGCTCTTCTACATCTCGCCTGTACTCTTCTTCTATAGCTTCTCTCCTCCTGAGCTCTTTTACAATTTCCTCCACGGGCTCCTTTGTAACTTCTCTGCCCTGGCGTCGTTCTACAGCTCCTTCCCGCTCCTGAACAGCACCCTTAACCTTCTCACGAGGCGGCTTGGCTTTAATTACATGACCCTCTATCGTAACAAGCAATTCTGCGACTTGCTCCCGTTCCTTATCGGTCAAAAACTCGCTGTCCTTGACTTTTTCAAGGTGTGCCTTAGCCCCTGCCAGATCCCCCTCTCTAAGCAACTCGTCAGCTGTCTGCTTATGCTCCAATGCGTTTGTTCTTTCAAGGGCGGCTGCATGCGTTCTCTCCAGAAGTTCATTTAGCCTTTTAATCTCTCCGGCAGTTAAATACTCCTGATAGCCCTGGGCCATTAGCAAAGTCTTTTCTGCCTGTATATAGAAACCGAGCTCATATTGGCCCGTACCAACTTGGATTATATTCTGGACTATGCGCTGCATCATCTCGTCATCATTTTGAGATGGAGCCACTTCCGACAGAATCGCCGTCAGCAAAAAGACCGATATCAGGAGAATCGAGATAGACCCTCTGCATAGGGATTGTGCTAAAAAACTCGACTTGTCCAAAACTAACCTCCTGCCTATAAAAAATCACCCTCTTGGATAAATTCCCATCCCCTGAACGGTACTACTCACAGCCTCCGTGCCTGCAACCTCCAGTTATATTAGATTGGAATTATGATAACTTACTCTATTAAAAAAATCCAATTTTTGCAAGAGAAATATTCGATTTATGTACCTCTATCCGATAATATCTAAATTGCAGTTTGGTGACCTGCAAACTCGGGCAAAACTCAGGTAAAATTACCCCTCTAAAAAATACCTGACTTTTTGACATAATTCGCCCCTTATAAAGAAGGTTTAAAAATAAGTACTAAAAAAACGACTTTATGGCCTCAAAAACCTTGATTTTGGCAGTTGAAACCTCAAGTAGAAACGGTTCCGTTGCAATAGCTCTCGGCCAAAAATTGCTCGCTCAAACAACTTTT
>Ga0315553_10001521_pt1 | contig 19166 bp, 24 predicted proteins | sample SalMarSW160140MG_FD_203099 | JGI IMG/M metagenome (GOLD analysis project Ga0315553, IMG submission 203099) | Salt marsh sediment microbial communities from the Plum Island Ecosystem LTER, Massachusetts, United States - Salt Marsh Sediment SW1601-40 ... | reverse complement strand
AGCCGCTTCTGGGCCGCTGCTACCTGATCGGGATCGAAGTCAGTGGCCACCAGGGGAGCTCCGAAACGCTCCACGAGCAGTTGGGTCATCACGCCCTGTCCGCAGCCTATCTCTAGACAATGCGGATCAGGTGGGAGGCTGATCTGTTCGAATAGCTCCATCGCAGCGCCCTGTGTCTGGCCGACGCGCTGTGGCCTGTCCATCATCCATTTCTCGAAGGGCGTCAGCTTCATCATCCGGCGGACGAACCATCCGTCCGCCGTTGCTTTCTGCTCCATGTTTCCTCCTGTACTATCAGTTGCCGGGCACTCCATCATCATCTCTTGCCCCGCCGGAGTAGGCGCACGATGCCCGACACGAGGTTGACCCTCGGCACGCTCTCCTTGTACCGAGCGTATTCCTCTCCGAACCTCGCCAGTAGGCGCCGGTCCTCTTGCGCACAGATGAGATAGACACTGGCTATGCCCGCGACTGCTACGAGGGCTACCAGCCAGTGCTGGGCGAAGAGTACCAGCGCTACGTAGGCCAGCATCCAACCCAGGTAGAGCGGGTGTCGAATCACGGCGTAGATGCCCGTGGTCACGACCGCTGTGGTCCGGGTGACTCCGCCGCCGCGTGGCGCTTGGCCCTTCCTGGGAAGTAGGATCAGGGGAAGGGCGATCAAGGCCATGGCGCCCAGCAGGAAAACCCAGCCCACGTAGACCAGCGGTATCCAGATGGGACTACCCACGATCCACAGCAGAGCCCAACCTGACACCGTCAATACGGCCGCGGCTGCGAAGGGGATCCTTCCTCTCATCTTGGTGTCCTCGGCTTTCCTGTTGCTCGCTTCCGTGTCCATGCGGGCCACTCCTATCATCTTCATTCCCAGCGGAAGGCCTTGACCGACACGGCGGAGCAGCCTATGGCCCACAGAGCCACGAGCAGCAAGTGATGAACGGTGGTGATGATGCTCTCTCCCTCTACCATGACCGAGACCAGAGCTTCGTAGAAGTGGGTCAGAGGCAAAGCTCGGGCCAGTTGCTGTACGACCTGGGGCAGCGACTCGTTGGGGAAGAGCCCCCCGCCGATGAAGAGCATGGGGAGGAACAAGGCCAGTGCCCAAGCCTCCGCCGCCCTGGCGTTCTTCATCAGGCTGGCCAGGCAGAAGCCCATAGCCAGGAAGGCCAGGGTCCCCAGGATCAGGATGCTCAACGATGGGAGAGGGGCGCCCTTCATACGCAATCCAAAGAGGGCGACGCCGATAGCGAAAAGGGCGAGCAGTTGCAGGCAGATGATCAGACTGGCGGCGAAGACCTTTCCTCCCAGGAGCTGCCACTCCCGCAGGGGCGTTCCCCGCAGCCGTTTGAGGATCCCCTGGTCGCGCTGCTCCACCAGGTTGATCGATAGGTTGAGGAAAGCGGTGCCCGCCACCGACATGCCCGCTACGCTGGCAAACACGTACGCCACCACGGGCAGGTCGCCCGCGCTCTGGCCGCGATGCATGTAGCTGAAGAGCAGCATCAAGATCAATGGAAGCCCTGCCGTAGGCACCAGGGCGTGCCGGTTGCGGGAGTAGAGCTTGACGTTGGTTATCACCTCTGTCCCAAGGACCTTCATTCTCTTATCCTCCTGCCCGTCAAGCTGATGAAAACGTCTTCCAGAGTGGCGCCCACGACTCTCAGATCTCTGGGATAGAAGCCTTCCTGGGAGGCCATCTCCAGCAGCTTCGTGAGGGCAAGTTGCGAATCCTCCGCATGCAGCGTGTATTCGCCCGACTTGCCATTGGTGGCTGCCCACACTCCCGGTATGGAGGATAGCTTCGCCAGATCCAGGGACACGTCAGCCAGGAATGCGATCCTCTGACCGTGGTCCAGTTCTGCCATCAAGCGCCGGGGGGTGTCCAAGGCGATGATCTTGCCGTGATCCACGATGGCTACCCGGTCACAAAGCTCCTCCGCTTCCTCAATGTGATGGGTGGTGAGGAAGACCGTCCTGGAGTTCTCCCGGGCCTGCGTCATCCACTCCCAGACTGCCTGCCGGGATTGAGGATCGAGCCCGGCGGTAGGCTCGTCCAGGAACAACAGCTGAGGATCGTTGAGGAAGGCCAATATGAGAGCAAGCCTCTGGCGCTGTCCCCCTGACAGCTCTCCGTAGTGGGCGCTGCGTTTCTTCTCGAGGCCCATGGCCGACATGAGCGTGTCTGGCTCCAGAGTGTGTCGGTAGTAGCCGGAGAAGAGGCTCACGAGTTCTGCCACGCTCAGGTCCGGGTAGAGGGATGTCGACTGGAGGAGAATACCCACACTCTCCCTGAGCTCCCGGCCATCCTGGAAGGGGTCCAGGCCCAGCACGGCAACCTCTCCCTGGTCGGGCCGGCGATACCCCTCCAGGATCTCTACGGTCGTCGTCTTCCCAGCGCCGTTGGGACCAAGAAACCCGAATACTTCCCCCTCGTCCACTGTGAAGCTGATGCCGTCCACCGCTATCACTTCGCCGTAGGTCTTCACTACTTGACGGGCTTCGATGGCTGGCATTTCCTCTCCTCCTTCGTTCTGCAACAGGACTTCTAGAGCCCCAGTATCTCGCGCAGTTCCTTGGCCCGGGAGCGACTGAGATCGACCTCCGCGCCGGTGGTCAAGCGCAGCCTGTGGCTCCCTGCAAACCAGGGAACGACCTCCTTGACCCGATCCAGATTGACGATGATCGAACGGTGAGCGCGAAAGAACAGGCTGTGGTCCAGTCTCGCCTCCAGTTCGGTCAGCGTTCGACTGACCGCGTGCTCTTCTGCGCCGACGTGGAGGAGCGCGCCGCCTTCTCTGGCCTCCATCCAGTCGATGTCGCGGACGTCCACCACCAGGAAACGGCCAGGTTTGCGCACAGCTACACGAGTCAGATGCCGTTTCTCCTCGCGGAGGCTCCCCAGCAGAGGTCCAATTCTGCTGGAGAAGTCGCTCCCCGCCGCTAGTTCCTCGTGGGCTCTGGCTATGGCTCTCTCGAGTCTCTCTTGACTGAAGGGTTTCAAGAGGTAGTCGAGGGCGTTGACCTCGAAGGCTCGGATGGCATACTCGTCGTAGGCGGTGACGAAGATGATAGCCGGAGGGGCGTCCAGTGTCTCGATGACCTCGAATCCATCCAGCACCGGCATCTGGATGTCCAGGAGCACGAGGTCGGGAGAGAGTCCCTCGATCTTCTCCACTGCCTCTGCTCCGTCCTTGGCCTCGCCGATCAACTCCACGAGCTCATTCTGGGCTAGTAGGTTCCGAAGCCGCTCTCTGGCGGGCGCTTCGTCGTCCACGATGAGAGTCCTCAGCGTCATGGTTGCTCCTTGGGGATGGTGATCGTGATCTTGGCTCCGCTGGGCTCGCTCTCGCCGAGTTCCAGCCCGAACCCTTGCCCGTACTTCTTCTCCAGCCTCTCACGGACGTTGCTGAGGCCGATGCCGCTGCCCCCTTGCCGGGTGGTGTGAGTCGGAAAGCCGGGACCCTGATCGCTGATGGAGATCACAAGCGATTGCTCGTTGAGATAGGTCTCCAACTGAAGTTGCACCCCGCCCTGAGGACTCTGGCCGTGCCGGAGGGCGTTCTCCACCAGCGGTTGCAGAATGAGGGGAGGCACCAAGATCCGGAGGGTGTCCGGTGCGATGCTGGACTCGACCAGGAGCCTATCTCCGAAGCGTTCGTGCTCCAAAGAGAGGTAGTCTTCCACAAAGGAGAGCTCGTCGGCCAGTGGAACCACGTCCTTGTCCACGGCGACGAGGGCGTAGCGGAAGACCTCCGCCAGCTTCTCCACCGTCTTCTCCGCCGTTGGCGGGTCCGTGCGAATGAGATGGGCTAAGGTGTTGAGGGTGTTGAACAGGAAGTGGGGGTTGATCTGTGACTTCAAGGCCTTGAGCTCGGCCTCAGCCGCCAGGGCCTTCAGCCGTTCCTCCTGGAGCTCTGTCTCCCTCAATTCCCGATAGAACATGCGCACGTACTGCACCGAATGAATGATGGGAAAGAAGAGGGAGAAGGTCACCAGATAGAGGACTACCAGGATGGTGAAGCGGCCGAAGAGGAACATGACCAGCAGCGCACCGAGGACTCCGCCCAACAGGTGGCTGCCAAATGAGGCACCAATTTCCACCAGCACGCGCCGCACTCGGGGAAGGTCTCCTATTCTGGGCCGCAGGAAGAACCTGTGCAGGAGCAGGAAGACCTCGATCATGTAGACCATACTGAAGCCGGTAGCGAGGGAGTAGGTGTAATCCCTGCTGAAGAAGCTCGCAATGGCCGCCGCACCAAGGGCGCCCATAGGATCCCAGATTAGCAGTCTTTTCACTTCGTCTCTGGTGAGCATCCTCTCGCTCTCCTCGGCGTGGTCCTGTGGTGACTCCTCGGCTCTGCGCGTCGTCCCGGGATGTGTTGCTGCTGCCATCCCATTATCCGCCGCGGACGTTCGCTACACGACCATTATAGGAGAGGATCTGACCTGGGTCAACGGTTTTCCGGCGAATGGTCGAAATGGGGCGCTCAACGGTGGTGTGGCGATGGCGAGGGGCAAGCGGAGCTTCGTGGGCGGCGATGGTCGGCTAAGGCACGAACGGCGCGCCGCTCAGGAGGGCCTGACCTCGATCAGGTCTTTGTGGCGGATTCTCCACCAGAGTCCCACGGGGTATCCCACCATCTTGGCCACGTCGCCCCACAGGCGGATGATCGGCACCCAGAGGGCGGCCTTGACCTTCTGCGGGAGCGACAGACCTTCGAGTGCGGGCCACAGTCGCTTGTAGGGCGTCCAGAGGTAGATGGCTGTGCCAACGGGAAGCATCAGCCACCAGAGGGGATGAGCGATGAGGCCCAGCGTCACGACCAGCGGGGCGCAGACGAGATAGGTCAGGTAACGGACGGCGTGACGCTTGCGCCACAGGTCGGCCTTGCCGTCGCCTCGGGCGTACTGGAAATACTGCCGCCAGAAGGCGCTCAGGCTGGAGCGGGGTCGAAAGTAGGCCACCGCTCGAGGGGCGAATAAGAACCTGCACCCGGCGTCCAACAAACCGAAGTCGAAGACCAGGTCCTCACAGAAGTCCAGCCACTCCGGGTAGCCACCCGCCTTCGCCCAGGCCTCTCTGCGAAAAGCCACGGAGCGACTGGAGGGCAGGAAGCGCTCTGGATCAACATCGGCCTCGACGGGCAGGACGGTGGCGGCCATGGCTCTCTCGAACACGGTCTGGGGGTCAGGAAGGAAGAAGCCGCTCACCACATCTACGGTTGTGTCCTGCGCCAGGGGTCGGGTGAGCGCCTCCAGCCAGTGGGGCACCAGTCGCACGCCGGCATCGGTGCTGGCCAGAATCTCCCCGGAGGCAGCCCTGATGGCCTCGTTTCGTCCCTCAGAGATGTTGGTGCCCTCACGGACAAGGAGCTTGATGGGCAGGCGTTGGGGGTGGTGCTCGATACGCTCCAGCGTGCCGTCGGTGGAGCCCCCATCGACGATCACTACCTCCGAGGGGGGGATTGTCTGTTGGGAAAGGGAGTCTAGCAGCCTGTCGATGGACGAGGCTTCGTTCTTGACGGTGACGATGACGGAAACGTCACTTGGGCTCACTATGCTCTTCTGGCACCCTGTTCTCGGGCAGGCCAGCGGGCGCACGCTGAGTAGCGACCTTGCCTCCGCAGTAGGGACAGAGGGTCCAGGATAGCTCCATCAGGCGGCCGCAGTCGGGGCATTTCTTCTTCAGTTGGGTGTAGCACTGGGGGCAGACCATGTATTCGTCTTCGATGAGTTGCTTGCAGGCCGGGCAGACCTCCACGTCCTCGATGCCTTGCAGCAGGACCTCTTCCTCAAGGGAGCGTTCGTACCCCTCCGCCAGGGTCTCCCGGGGCCGGAGGACGAAATAGAGGACCAGACCGGCTATGTCCAGGGGCGGCGGAGGCACGACCAGCAGTGTACCAAGCGCCTGGGTGAACAGGTCGCGGGACCGCGCTCGCACGTCACGAAAGGTCCAGACGATGAGGCTGAACCAGAAGGCCACGAAGTAGGCACCGACGACCCAGAACAGCACCTGGCCGACCAGGCCTAGGGTGGCAATCAATTCTGTGAGATCAGGGATCTCTGGCATGTATGTCTCCTTGCACGTAAGTCGATCTGGGCAAGAGCGAATCGTCCTGAGTTATAGCAGAAGTGGGGGGATGCGGCAAGTAGGTGGAAGCAGCAGGTGTGTCGAAGCGCTGTGCGGGCGGGTCTCAGACTCGCCCGCACGAAGAGGTCGGGACGTTGGGAGCGTGGTCATGCCGTGCGGCTACAGAGGGATGTGTGGTCGTGGAACTACTTCACACTCTCGACAATCTCCTTCGCCCAGGCCGCAGCGCGCTCCAGTTCACCGTCCTTGAGCGGGCCCTTGGTGCCTGTAACAAGAAAGCCTTCCGGTGAGCCCACGAGAGTCGCGCCCTTTTCCTTCAGGCTCTTGGCGATCCTTCCTGCGGCATACCCGAAGATGCGGACCCATCTCACTGTGAGCCTGGTGTCAAAGGCAGCCACCTTGACCCCTTCCAGGTCACCCGCCTGCACTTTGTCCAGGACCTCTTTCATCGGAGGCGATGGCCGGCCGCCGTGGGTGGGACTACCGACGCAGAGGAGGTTAACCGTCTTGGTTTCGGAGGGGTGCGATTCTGCGGCGCGGACCACTTTGACTTCGCCGCCAATGGCATCACCGACGGCTTTGGCGATGATCTCCGTATTACCATAGACCGAGTCGTAGACAAGCAGAGTCTTCATTGTTCACCTCGGACGCAGCGTAATAGGCACTGCAAATCGTTGCTGGCGGTTCATAATCTCCCTGCTGTGATTGAACCGCCAGCCGCGTATGCTCGGTCCCAACAGGCAGGTTGTCTTGCAGGAGTGCCGATCGCCGACCTGTCGTACTGCGCCTAAGCGTCAATTAGGCTTCATTGGTCGTGTGGTGAACTTGGTCTCAACTCGGTTGCATCCTGCTCAAGGCCAGCTCTGCGGCATTGACCAGCGGATAGGACACTGGCGACGCCGTGAGCAGCGGATGCGTGCCCATTTGGAAGGTTGCGATCTGATCGGCGTTCATCTCCGCCTGGATCATGGTGGCGATCAAGTTCGCCATTTCCCCCACCGTATCGCCGCCGCAGGCTTGGCCGCCAATGAGGGTCCCGGAATACTTGCGGAAGATCAGCTTGACCCGAAGCGTCCTGGCACCAGGCAGGGAACCCGGGTGTCTATCTGTGGCTTCGGCCTCGCCAACAACATAGGCGATTCCCGCCTCACGGGCGCTCTTCTCCCCAATCCCGGCTAGCCCGCAGGCCAGATTCCCGATCTTCGTGGAGAACACGCTGATCGATCCCTTGTGCGCGCGGCGGATCTCGAAGAGATTGGCCGCTGCGATACGAGCCTCGGCGGAGGCGACTGAGGCTAACCATACTTGCGCAGGCTGCCCCGTGAAGAAGTCTACCTTGTCGGCGCAGTCACCTGCCGCCAGGATGTTGGGATCGCTGGTGAACATGTGGCGGTCCACAGCAATGCCGCCGGTAGGACCGATCTCTAGTCCGGCGTTCTGGGCCAACTCCGTGTTGGGACGAACCCCGATACCCAGAATGACAGCATCGGCCCGCAGCCTCTCACTGTTATCCAGTTCAACCTGCTCCACGCTGCTATTCCCAAGCAAAGCTTCGGCTTTGTGAGAAGCCCAAACCCGGATGCCCACCTTGGTCAGTTCCTCCTCAGCCTGCACGCACAAGCCCTCGTCAAAGACCGCGAAGAGGCAATGAGGGAGCATCTCTACAACGGAGATATTCAGATCGCCCAGCTTGCGACATTCGTCCGCCATTTCCAGACCGATGAACCCGCCACCGATGATGACCACGTCGCGACACCCTTTCAGAACCTCCAACAGATGGGCTAGATAGGCCACGTCCTTCTTGATAGAGAAGACGTTCTCTTTGTCCACGCCGGGAATCGGGGGGACGAGGGGGACGGAACCAGTGGCTACGATCAGTTTTCCGTAGCCGATGGACTGCCCCTGAGACGTGAGAACCGTTCGTGCCTGCCGATCTATTCCGGTGACCCGGTCGACGATCAAATCCACATCATTCTTGGCTAGTACCGGGTCGGGCATCAGGTTCTTGTCCGGGGAACCCAGCGTGCCGAAGATGTAGGGAATACCGCAGGGAATGAGAGTCTTCTCTTCCTGGCGGATGACGGCGAGGGTGGCATCGGGGTAGTGCCGCCGTGCTGTAATCGCGGCAGTAAACCCGGACGCGCTGCTACCGATGATCAAAGCATCTACGTTCTTCACCGCAACCCTCCTCACCAAGTGTCTGCGTTCTTTGCCTACTGCGACAGGATCTCATCTATGTCCTTTGTGGACGAGGACCGAATAGCTATGTGCTGATCCGAACGACGTTGGCACCTGCCTCGAACGCGAACAGGTAGCTGTTGCTCATGCCCATAGAGAGTTAGCGCATTGTTACGTTGCGCAGGTTCCCGGCCGAGAGGCGCTCAAACGCCGCCCGGGTCGCACGAAAGTAGGGGCGTGGCTGCTCTGGATTGCCAAAGCGCGGTCCCATGGTCATGAGCCCCTGCACATGGATCCGCTGCAGTTCAGCTAGCCGCCTCACGAGATCGTCAACTTCTTCTGGCAGCACGCCAGTCTTGCTGGCCTCCCGGCCGCTGTTGATCTCCACCAGGACAGGCATAACCTTGTCAATGATCGCACAACGACAGTTGAGGTCCTCAGCCAAGCGTCACGAATCTACCGCCTCGATCAGTTCGAAGAGCTGTACAGCCCTCTTCACTTTGTTCCGCTGCAAAGGCCGATCATGCGCCAAGTCAGATTGTCGCTCAGCACCGGGATCACCGCCCGTGCTTCATGCAAGTAGTTATGTCCCACGTGAATCATGCCGCCCTGGATTGCCGCTTTGACCTCCGTCGCCGTGGGTCCCTTGCCCGCGGCCACCACGATCACATCTGGCGGCACGGTTTCCAGGACCTGTCTTACAGGTGCTGCGATCTCAACAGCTTGCTAATCCATCTATCCAGTTCCCATCCGAATGCCAGCGATAGATTCTCCGCAATCCGGGCAGCGGCCACCTGGCTTGACAAGATTCTCCAGTACTGCGAAGGTGGACCGGCGGATCAGGGGTCGGCCACAGGAGTGGCAGAAGGTGTCGGCCTCGCCCGCCACGTTTCCCACATAGACGTAGTGCAGTCCTTCCGCCAGCCCAATCTCTCTCGCGCGCGCCAGGGTCTCCATGGGCGTAGGCGGAATGTCCATCATCTTGTAGGCTGGGAAGAAGCGGCTGATGTGCCAGGGGGTCTCCACTCCCAACTCGTGAGCCACGAACTGCGCCGCGTCCCGCAGTTCCAGGGGGTCGTCGTTGACGCCAGGAATGACCAGGGTGGTCACCTCCAGCCAGATGCCGAGGCGTTTCATCACCTTCAGGGTGTCCAACACCGGTTGCAGTTTCGCACCGATGTACTTCTTGTAGGTCTGGTCGCGGAACGCCTTCAGATCTACGTTCGCCGCGTCCAGATAGGGGTGGAAGGTTTCCAACATCTCGGTCGTCATATAACCATTCGTGACGTACACGTTGGCCAGGCCGGAGGCCTGTGCCAAACGACTTGTATCATAGGCGTACTCGGAGAAGATGGTCGGCTCGGTGTAGGTGTAGGCGATGCTTCTGCAACCGGCGCGCTCCGCTTCGGCCACGATCTCCGCTGGGCTGGCTTCGCTTCCCATGATCAGGTGCCGCTCGCGGGGCATTTGTGAAATGTCCCAATTCTGGCACCACCGGCAGCGAAAGTTGCAGCCCGGCGTGGCGATGGAGTAGATGGTGGTGCCGGGATAGAAGTGGAATAGCGGTTTCTTCTCCACTGGGTCTACATTCTGGCTGATGGTGCGGCCGTAGACCAGTGAATAGAGTGTGCCGCCCCGATTCTCACGCACCTGGCAAATGCCCCGCTTGCCGTCAGCAATCACGCAGTGGTGGGCGCACAGGTTGCAGCGTACCTGTTCATCCGACAATTGCTCATAGAGCATAGCCTCTTTCATTGCACACCATCCTCAAGCTTGGATTGCGTCTGCCTTCTCCAGATCGCTAATGCGCAGGGCGACCTCTGCCTATACGAAGCGGACGCTCCCGCTGTATGTGCGTCAATCGTAAGGTCGAATCGCACGCCGGTGCACGTGCTAGTAGAGCTTCTGTCAGTCGTCATCCCGCGAGCGGACAAGAAGCAGGGGCCGGTCGACACTGTGCAACACGCCAGCCGCCACACTCCCGTAGAACACTCGAGACATGCCGGTCCGACCGTGACTGGCCATAGCGATGATATCCGCACCTTCACGGTGAGCGGCGTCTAGGATCTCTGCCACGGCGGGGCCATTGACGACGCGTGTTCGGGCCTCGATACCTTTCTCGCGGAACTCTGCGACAAGGCTATCCAGGTAAGCTTCCGCCTGCTTGGTCCGTTGCTCCAGTGCTTGGTCAGCGAGCTCGGGATAAGCGCCCACGCCAGGCCCCGCAACGATCGTGAGTGGGTGGACTACCTGCAGGAAGACCACTTGGGCATTGTAACGCTGGGCCAGTTCCTCAATGTGGGGCAGTATCTTCTCGGCTCGCTTCGATCCATCCAACGGCACCAATATGGTGTCATACATGTTGACCTCCTTTGACGGGTCGATTTCGGCACCGGGTGACGCTGCTGCAATCTCTGCGCCAGACCCTCGGCATGTTCTGGCGGGAAAGAACCCTCCTCCGTCGCTGGTCGCCGGGCGGGAGACCGCCCAATTGACGATAGGGTCCGTTGGGCGAAGCTGTAGTCAAGTGCCTCCCTGCCGCTTTCAATGAAGCCGCCTCATGTAGAACGACTTTCCATCGTATTCGGTCTTGATCAGTTGACCTTGGGCGATCAGCCGGTGAATAGCGGACCAATCTGCGCTGGCGCGCCCGAGGAAATCCTCCACGGCCTCCTCCCGCATGGGATGTACCGCTGTGATGCTCAGCAGGTCTTCCTCTACGCCTGCTGTGAAAGCGAAAGCGTTGCCCTCGTATCCTATCAGGTATTCGACCTGCTCCACGCTCTTGCCAAGGATCTGGTACGCTCGGTTAATCACCTCCTCGCTGGGAGGCTCTGCCCACTGTTCTGCAGGCGGCCTGGTGGGAATGGAAAGGTAGGATGTGTCAGGCTTCAGCCGTGTCAGGAATTCGGCAACCTCCCTCACCTGATCATCATTGTCATTGACGCCTTCGACAAGCATCGTCTCGGTGACCAGTTCTCCTCGGTAGGTCTCCGCAAACTCGAGCATTCCATCCAGGATCGTGGTCAACTCCAGAGTTCGATGTGGCCGGTTGATCTTGCGCCAAGTCTCTTCCCGTGTCGAATCTACCTTCACAGAAACCCAGTCCGCTTTCACTAGGTCCTCTCGCACATCCTCGCGCCAGATGAGGGAGGCGTTGGTGATCACCGCGATGTTGATGCCCAAAGGCTCCAATAGGTCAATGTCGCAGCCGAGGTTGATATCCAAAGTGGGCTCGCCATCGGGGACGAAGGTGAGGTAGTCAATAGCTTCTTGAGCCTCCGTTGCCTTCGCTACCTTTTCCTCCACCTCCTTCAAGATCTCCTGCGGCTCGTAGAACGTCTGCCGCTCACTCTGCATCTTGATAGTGCGCCCCAACTGGCAATATACACAGGAATAGCTACACACCTTGGGCGGTATGTTGTTAACCCCCAAGCTGCGTCCCAAACGTCTAGATGGAACGGGTCCGAAAACAATCATGCTGCCAACCCCCTGACAATCAGGATCATGCACTCGTTGTCCAATTCAAGCTCGGATCGACTCCCGATCCTATGTAATGCTATGCGAGCATCTCTACTGATAGGCTTCACGAGTGGAAGATTATCTGCGCGCTATTTCTTCAGGGGATAGTTCTCTTCCCCAGCGGGTATCGGGATGGCAAGCCAGTTCTCCCGAGGGACGAAGGGACATGTGTACGCCTCGCTGTACACGCACCACGGATTGTACGCCCTGTTGAAGTCAAGAATCCATTTCCCATCGGCAGTGCGATTCCTCGCAGCGTCGAGGTCAAGATACCGCCCTGCACCGTATGTCTCCCGGCCAGACGTTGCGTCCCTGAATGGGATGAACAACTGCTCCTCTTGAGAATCGCCTTTGTAAGCCTGAAGCACACACTCCTCGCCGCCCACCCGAAATCGGAACTCCCCCCATCGGACAAAGTCCTGCTCCTCGCCCTTTGTGTAAGCCATCCTCACCGTCTCCTTGTCCTCATGCTCGTGAAGCTCGATCTCGAATCTGTGGTCCGGGTCGGGAGGGTAATAGTCAAGTCCTCTAAACTGAGCGCGCTCTTCGAGAGGTATCGGCGATTGCCACTGCCCTGCGAAGAACCTATCCTTCTCTCCACGCTCTTTCTTGAGTTGCGCCTTCCATGCATCAGTCTCCATAGCGGCTTGCCTCCTTATATTGCCATGGCACGAGGTATCACCGTGCCTTCAACCTGATGTGATACATTCAGCTGTTAGGTCCGCGCTGCTTTACGTCACTCGAATTGCCTTCAAGGGACAGGCCTGGGCACATATGCCACAGCCAACACACATAGCCGGATTGGGCTCGGGCATCTCATAAGGAGCTTCCTGGTTAAGAACTTTGTTGGGACATGCAAGCACGGCAAGGCAGATACCCTTGTCGCATTTCTCAGGTTGGCATTTCCTATAATCCAGCAGGGCCATCCGCTTTGGCAGTGCTTTCCTCCTCGATTGCTCTCTTCCGCTCCCCGTCCAATTCCTTCTCTAGCTCGTCAAATTGCTGAAGCATCATGGACCGCACCGAATGGGAAGGCGATCGACGCTTCAATTCGTCTATCTGCCTCTCCAGATCCTTCACTCTATCGATGTTGGTGTGCATCTTCCAAACGTCCTGCTGCTTTTACGCCCCCAGCAGCCGCACATCCTCCACCCGCTTCTTCTCAAGAGCGAGGATAGGGAAATGCTGGCCGCAGCGCCAGGTCTGCTCCAACATCTCCCTGCCGATGTCCAGCCCCACGATGCGGCTCTGGTCGCCAAGTTAGCGAGCCGTCAGGCAGGCATTGCGTCCAGCGCCTGCTCCCAGATCCAATATAGCATCATTTGGCCGAATCCTCATATCTCATATGACCCGACAGATGAAAAAAGGGTATGTGCCGCCGGTGATGAGGTTCATCAACAAGTCATAGTAGCGAGCCTCAGCGCCCGTGGCCTCTACCTTGGAGACGTAACGGTCGAACGAGCCATCAATTGACATACTTGCGCAATACTTCTTCCAAGGCATGCCTGAGTAGGGCGCCTATCTTGGTATCCACCAAGTCGCCCCCTTTGAAAATCAGAAGGGTGGGAATGGACATGATCTGGTATCGCCCCGCAACTCCTGGATTGTGGTCCACATCCAGTTTTCCAAAAACGATCTGGCCCTGATAATCCTGCGCCAAGGCCTCAATTACAGGAGCGACCATCCTGCAAGGACCGCACCACTCGGCCCAACAGTCCACGACCAACATAGGATACTTCTGGACAGCTTGATCGAAATTGCGGTCCGTCAGAATCACCGGCCCGGTGGGGGCATCCACCAGCCTTTCGGCCAGGGCCCTCTTGGCTTCCTCTGCCTCCATAATCTTGGCGTAACGAGACGATCCATAGCGCAGTACGTCGTCAACAAACTTGGATTCAGGCTGTACGCCGATAGAGATGGAATCCATATTCCCGTTGATCACCTGCTGCGGAACAGAGCTGACGTTAAACTGCTTGGCCAGGTCCATATTCTCGGAAGCCTCCACGCACTCGGATTCCACCCACCCCTTGGACTCGATGGCAATCTGGTGTGCCAACAAGACAGCACGGGGGCAGTACGGGCAGGGCGGCGTGACATACACCTGGATGGAGACGTCGCGATCTATGTTCTGGAGTTTGGCCTTGGAATCTTCCTGAAGTGCGCTATCCCGGCGAGAGATGAGGCAAATGGCCTCAATGAAGCCTCCCGCTTCCTGGCCCGTAGGAGCACCGGTGTATTTCAGCTTGTATCCCTGATCCCACCCCACGAGTACGGTTGGGGTTCGGATGATGCCCAGCCCAGTTGCCTTATCATCGCCGTTTTGATACACGGTGGGTTTGATTCTGCCATCAAGGCTATTCAGTTCCTCACATAATTGAGCCGTCAAATCGCAGTATTCTTTGTTGTCCGGCCCTATGAAGACGGACAGGCTTACCTCATTTTGGAGTTCTCCTTGGAACTTCTCTGTCAGTGCCTCCCGCGAGCTCTCATCAATTAGTGGTCCTGTCATTTCGCTGTTCCTTTCTCTTTCTGAGATTCTGACATAGGCTCCAAGGCCCGTCCTCGGGCCGCAAAGACCGCGCTCGGAGACAGGCGCTAGACCCTTGTATCAAAACTTATATTTCTCCGCTTCGAACCGAAGCCGAAACGCCTCGACCGGGTTCGGCGAAGTCCCAATTTGGTGGCCCTGGCCAGTAAACGCCGCTGGCAGGAGGAGCAACTTCGGGTACGATCAACGTTGCAACAGCGCACCAGGTATCAGAGGCCGGTCGCCAAGGCTGGGAGAAACAGGTGTGTGGCGGCAGCCCCCTCGCACAGTCCGTGGGGGCATGTCCCCATGTTGGCCTATTCGTGATCAATCGGTGATGAGGGCCAGGATGTCAGAGCTTTCCACCAACAGGTGGGGCGTATCGTCCACCTTGATCTCGGTGCCTGTGTATTTGGCGAAGAGCACCTTGTCTCCAACCTCCACAGCGATCTCCGCCTCCTCATCCTGGCTAACGGCCACCACCAGTCCCTGCTGCGGCTTTTCTCTGGCCGTCTCCGGCAGAATGATCCCACTGGGAGTCTGAGACTCCTGCTCCAGGACTTTGACCAAGACACGGTCACCCAAAGGCTCGATGTTCATTTCATTACCTTCTTTCATTGTTTTCGCGATTCAGCACTACCTTCATGCTCCTCAGGGACTTGTTGTGCCATCCCCACCGCATCAGAGCTACCGAAGCCCTAACAACTCGTCAATCTTGGGTCGGTCAAAGCCGACCACAAACTTCTTGCCGATGTAAGTCACCGGCACTCCCTGCTGACCAGTGCGGCGCACCATATCGCGGCCGGCAGCCGCATCACGGGAGACATCTACTTCCTTGAAGCGGATGCTTCGTTGCCGAAGGTAAAGCTTGACAGTTCGGCAAAAGCCACACGTGGGCGCGGTGAAGACGATGACGCGCGGTTGTTGACGCTTCTTCTTTCCTTTCATTCAGCGGTTGCTCCTCACCCTTGATCCGTTAGACCTTCCAGTTTTGTTGCTCAAGCGTGAGAAATCGCTGGCGTTCGGCGGGGGTCATCTCAGTCACTTGGATTTCCAATTCGACGCCAAAGCCGGCCACTGCCTGTTGTAGGCTGTGAACCATGTAGTCCCGGATGACGGTCGGGATCCCCAAGAAGGGGAGAACCAGCTTGAGCGAAACCCCTTCTTCGCTCGCCTGGATGTCTTGCACCATGCCCAGGTCCACCAGGCTGCAGTTGATCTCTGGGTGCTCCACCCGCTGAATGGCCTGGATGATTGCCTCTTCATTGTTCACAGTTGTCTCACTCCTTACGGGCCTTTCATTTTCTTTCCAAGGGCAAACAGGAAGTGCTCGCCGGGAACCCGCTGGGCACTCACCTCCTGGAAGCTGCACTTTTTGAGCATTGTCTCAATCTGCTCTGGCGTGTAATAGGTTTCGCCCCATATCCTCTCACCCTCGTGTCCCTTTGCGAAATCGGCTATCAATATCGCTCCACCTGGCTTTAAGACCCTCCTTGCTTGACGTAGAGCAGCCATGGGATCAGATAATTCGTGGAAGGTGTGAACGGTCACTATGGCGTCAAAGCGGTTGTCGGTAAAGGAGTCCATGAAATGCGCATCGCCCTCCACGCATTCTCTCAAGTGGGAGATCCCATCCTCTGAAATCCGCTCCTCGGAAAAGGTGCTACCCGCTATGTCAATGCCGATAGCCTCGCGTGCTACATGCTCTGCCAGGAACCTAACGAGCGTCCCGTCGCCGCAGCCCACATCAAGGCCGGATTCAACCTTGCCAAGCCTCCGGGCTATCTCCTCATGCATTGTTGCGGCATCCATTTCACTTGCCCCTCGCTACTCGCCCTCTGTGTCCGACCTCAACTCCCACCAGGATGAAATTCTCCCCATAAGCCTTTTCAAACGTCCATCGGGCCAGGTCGCTGGAGCAGTGCAGGGGGCCACTTCTCCACTCGTTCTTGCTTAACCCTCTCGACAATGCCTCTTACCTGCCTGAAAGGCGTTCATCCAACCACTGAAATATCGTAGGCGGCACTGAATGGGCAGGCCACCGGCGCTTCAGCTCAGCTTCCTGCTTTTCCAGCTCCTTGATCCGACCGCTGTTGATCTCTCACCCGCGCCCTACCTCCAGCTTCTCCGCCCCAAGGAGCCGCACATAGCCCCGCAGGAATGGGTAGCTCCCAAAGCTGCCGAATCCCTGGTGGGCCAGCATGTCCTTCAGATCCAGGGACAGGAACTCGCTGGCTAACTCGCATTCGAAGCGCCGGAAGGCCCAGCGGAAGAAGAACCATTGCCGATGCAGGTCAAACTCGCTGTAGTCCAGGATCCAGAACATGCCGCCGGGCTTCAGAGCCTGGTAGGCATTGGCAATCACCCTGTCCTTGTCTTCGTCCTCGAAGCCGTGCAGGGTGAAGGAGATGAATGCTTTGTCGAACTCCTCGTGGAAAGGGAGCGGTTCCTCAATGCGGCCGTTTAGAAAGGACACCTGGGGGTAGGCATGGCACCGCTGCTGCGCCTGTCGAAGCATCTCGTGATTGATGTCCACCCCAACAACTCGCCTGATGGAGTCCAGCGCCCTTACCATCACGCAGATATTGCGCCCAGTGCCCGATCCCAGGTCCAGGATCGCGTCTCCCCGGCGGGTATCCATCAGCTTGATGGCCCGCTGAACGAAGGCCTGATAGCGCCCCACCAGGAGCAGGTCCATCATCAGGTCGTAGTTACGTGCCGCCCACCCTCCGACCTCAATATGGCTGCGCTGTGACATAGTGCTCCTTCGGCACTCAGTGAGTGCCACCCGCTGATTGCGAAGTTGGTCCAAAGAAGGTCCTCAACGTCGGGGCATGCAGGTATGACAGACGGGCTCAGTGGTGGAGCCAGAGATCTGAATGCCAAAGGCTGAGGGCAGCCTCTCGACCTTCTGTCCGCCGCATTCAGGGCATTCTTATCTCGGGCGCAGAGCTCATTGAACGCACGAGCTTCTCGAATTTCTCCCCGCACCCCCGGCATCGATACTCCTAGATGGGCACTTGCCTCATCTTCTTTTCATGCAATGTCTGCTGTGGCCGGGCTGAGGTCAATGCTGCGTGGCCTTGTCATTCTGCTGTAGTCCTTTATGATCGGGTCTCCCTTCATCCTATCCAACTCGCCCAATATCCTCAGCCGCTCGTATATGAGCACCCAAGCGCAGTCGCGCTCAGGGTTCACTTCGCATTTGCCGTCTTTCGAACCTCCGCACGGACCATTCAGCAATCCCTTGGGACACTGGGTCAGCGGACAGATGGCAGCAAACCGGCCAAGTAGGCACTCGCCGCATTGCTGACACTTTTCCTCAAATAGAGTAGGCCCCCCACCCATGTGCCCCACGGCATCAATGCCTGGATAGATAGGCTTCATCAGGCCATATTCCCCCTCCACTACCTTTCGCACAACTTGGAGACCATCACCGCACGAAAGCGCTAGAATGGCATCACATTGTTCAAGCTCCTCTCGATGCTTGTCCAAGTGCGGTTTGCTATGAGGAACGTAGCACGTGAACTCTCCGAGTGGTGGCGCGATGGCTGCCAGAATGGTCTTCCCAGACTTGGAGAGAATGCGTGCCATTTCTCCCACCTGTGGTTCGCCACCAGTCTGGAAAATCGTAGCGCAACCACCACACCCCATCAAGACCAGTTTCTCTTTTCCTTCAAGATATCCAAGAATCTCTTCAGTAGGCTTCCAATACTGGCCAATCATTATGTTCCTTCCTTACTTTGAGGCCACAGGACCGCCTCCAATTTGCCTTTAGGGACATGCTTGGGAAACGTCCCTACCGCCCGCCCAGCCTCTTTGCCATCCGTGAAAATGATCAGGGCGGAATGGCCATGATGCCGTACTGGCCTGGCGCGCGAGAGCACTCGATCACATTCAACTTGGTCACCAGGAGGGGGCCCTCGAGTTCCCTGGCTAGTCACTCCAGCATGGGCCGTTATGAGACGGGGCGTGCACCACGGGGACCAGGAATACAGTTGCCCGGGCAGAGAGGAGCGTAGCACCGTTTTCTCAAAGGGGCTGCCCCTGGGCGCTTGGCCGTCAATCCGCATCTTGACAGTGCGCCCCAACTGACAATACGCGCACCAGTAACTACACATCTTGGGCGGTATGTTGTTAACCCCCAAGCTGCGTCCCAAACGTCTAGATCGAACGGGTCCGAAAACGATCATACTGCCAACCCCCTGACGATTGGATTATATACCCATTGTCCAACCGAAGCTCGGATCCACTCCCGATCCTAGGTAATGCGGCACGATCATCGCTAGTCATAGGCTTCACGGATTCTCATGTAGCCGCTTATGAAGGCATCATTCTCTTCACGAGTACCTGTGGACACCCTGATGAACCCTGCTGGGAGTTGATTTGAAAGATCCGACACGAGGATGCCCATCTCCTCAAACCGGTTCGCTGCATCAGGAAAGTCTGTCTTGATGAGCAGGAAATTAGTGGTGCTTGGGTATACCTGGGCTCCTTCTTCACGTAGCGCTCTCCATACTCGTTCTCGTTCCTCAACGACTCGCTGGACGTTTCTCCGCACGTAGCCTCTACTACTTAGTGCTTCTATCGCGGCCAAGAGACTGGATTGGGGTAGAAACGCGTAGAACGAGGACAACGCGTCTAAGAAGGTCCTTCCAGCGATAGCATAGCCAACGCGAGCGCCTGCCAGGCTGAAGGCCTTATCCATAGTGCGTGTGATGGCAAGATTAGGGCAACTAGGCACCATATCGGCAAGAGTCAGCCCTGAGAACTCGTAGTAGGCTTCGTCTATGACCAGAAGCGCGTTTGCATTCCCGACCAGGGTTTCGACCGCCTGGCGATCCAGGA
>Ga0315553_10001520_pt1 | contig 19177 bp, 18 predicted proteins | sample SalMarSW160140MG_FD_203099 | JGI IMG/M metagenome (GOLD analysis project Ga0315553, IMG submission 203099) | Salt marsh sediment microbial communities from the Plum Island Ecosystem LTER, Massachusetts, United States - Salt Marsh Sediment SW1601-40 ... | reverse complement strand
TGAGCGAACGGTAGACCCGGGATCTTCGGTGATCCCGCGTCGCCGGTGATTTCAGGCTGCGACCGGCGTCTGTTGCGGGGCCGTCCGCAGGTGGGCGTCCATCCCCCTAGCCGCCAAATAACTGCTGCGCTGCGGTGTATTTCTCAGGCAAATATTCTGAGCATTGAAAGTTGTTCTGATTTAGAAACCGACGCATCTCCCCCAATCCAATGAATATCTGAATCCCGTCGGTAAATATGTTATCCTGAATGACGTTGAGATTTCCTCATCGTCATCAAGGGGACATTCCTGTCATGCAAACTCCAAAAGAATTAAAGCCCGCATTGTGGGGCGCCGCGGGCGGCGCAGTTGTTCTCGCCTTTCTCGGCTTTACTTGGGGCGGATGGGTCACTGCCGGCAGCGCCAACGCGGCCGCCGAGAAGGACGCCAACCAGGCCGTCGTCGAGGCGCTCGGCGCCATCTGCGTCCATCAGTTCAACAACCAGGCCGGCGTTTCATCGAGTCTTGCCGCGCTCAAGGACCTGGCATCGTACAAGCAGGCCACGTTCATCGAAGAGGGCGGCTGGGCGACGATGCCGGGCAGCGACGAGCCGGTCAACGGCGTGGCGCGGAATTGCGCCGGCAAGCTCGCTGCCGCCAGCTAACGAGTTTTCCCGGCCGGCAGCCTGGAGGGGAAGCGCCCTTCCCTCGCCTTACCGAATCCGACAGAGTCGGCGGCCATGCCGATCCGCCGCCTCAGCGAAGACATCGTCAACCGCATCGCCGCCGGCGAGGTGGTCGAACGGCCGGCGAGTGTGGTCAAGGAGCTCGTCGAGAACGCGATCGACGCCGGCGCCAACCGCATCGAGATCGTGACGTCGGGCGGCGGGGCGGCGCTCGTGCGGGTCAGCGACGACGGGTCGGGGATCGCCCGCGACGACCTCGCGCTCGCGATCGAGCGACATGCGACCTCGAAGCTGGAGGGCGGGCTCAACGACATCAACACGCTTGGGTTTCGCGGCGAGGCGCTGGCCGCGATCGGCGCGGCAGCCCGGCTCACGGTCGCTTCGCGGGCGGCCGGCAGCGATCAGGCATGGGAGATTTCGGTCGAGGGCGCCGCGACGCGGCCGATCAGGCCGGCGGCGCTCGGGATTGGGACGCGGGTCGAGGTCCGCGACCTCTTCTTCGCGACCCCGGCGCGGCTCAAGTTCCTGAAGTCGGAGCGGGCAGAGGCCGCCGCGATCACCGACGTCGTCAAGCGCCTGGCGATGGCGCACCCGGAAATCCGCTTCACGCTCGCCGGCAGCGACCGGAGCGAGACGGACTACCCGGCGGTCACGGGCGACGACGCGCGGATGGCCCGCGTCGCGCACGTGCTCGGCGCGGAATTCCGTTCGGACAGCATCGCGATCGAGGCCGCCCGCGAGGGCGTCCAGCTCTCCGGTCACGCCGGGCTGCCGACGGTCAGCCGGGCGAACGGCCTCCAGCAGTACTTCTTCGTCAACGGGCGGCCGGTCAGGGACAGGCAGCTCGTCGGGGCGCTCCGCGCCGCCTACGCCGACGTCATGAAACGCGGCCGCCATCCGGTGGCGGCACTCTATCTGTCGCTCGACCCGGCCCAGGTCGACGTCAACGTCCACCCGGCCAAGGCCGAGGTGCGGTTCCGCGATCCGGGGCTCGTGCGCGGGCTGATCGTCGGGGCGACCCGGCAGGCGCTCGCGGGAGCCGGCCCGCGCGCCGCGCGGGAGGCCGCGGGAGCGGCCGTCGCCGCCTTCCGTCCGGGGGGCGCGGGGCGGGCGCGGGAGTCCGCGGTACCGGTGCCGGCGCGAGCGCGGGGGAACGCGGCCCTCGCGGGTTTCGCGGAGCCGGCGCAGGCGGCCTTCGACGCCTTCCCGCAACAGGCGGAAGTCAGCAAAGCCGAGCTCGATCCGGAGGTGATCGCGTGGCCGCTTGGCGCAGCGCGGGCACAGATCCACGACACCTACATCGTCGCCGAAACCGCGGACGGGCTGGTGATCGTCGACCAGCATGCCGCCCACGAGCGGCTGGTCTACGAGCGACTCAAACAAGGGATCGCGGCGGGCAGCGCTGCCCGGCAGATACTTCTGATCCCGGATGTGGTCGAACTGCCCAACGACGACGTCGAGCGGCTCGTCGAGCGGCGGGAGGAGCTCGCCGAGCTCGGCCTGACGATCGATCGGTTCGGGCCGGGGGCGATCGCGGTGAGCGAGACGCCGTCGATGCTCGGGGCCATCGACGCAGGCGCTCTTGTGCGAGACATCGCCGACGAAATCGCGGCGTGGGAGCGCACTGCCCATCTCCGGGAGCGACTCGACCGGGTGGCATCGACCATGGCGTGCCACGGCTCGGTACGCGCCGGCCGCCGGCTGAAGCCGGCGGAAATGGACGCCCTCCTCCGCGAAATGGAAGCGACGCCCAATTCCGCGACGTGCAATCATGGGCGCCCGACCTACGTCGAACTGAAGCGCGATGACATCGAACGGCTGTTCGGACGGCGGTGAGGACGGGCGCGCGGGAGGCGAGCGATGAACCGGATGGACAGGCACGGCCGCGGAGGCGAGGCACGACTGCGCTACCTCGACGGCGATTTCCAGGTGTTGACCCCCGGGGGCTTCGTGCGCTGCGCGGTGACAGGCGTCGCCATCCCACTCGACGAGGTTAAGTACTGGAGCGTCAAGCACCAGGAAGCCTATGCCGACGCCGCCGCAGCGTTGAAGCGCTACCAGGAGGCGGGCCGCCTGTAGACGTCAGGCGAGCGCCGCCTTGACAACGACGGCGTCGATCATCTCGCCGATGGCAACCGGATTGTCGAATTCCAAGGTCACGCGAAAGGCGTCGGCCCGGCGCGCGAGGTCCGCCAGGCGGCCGGTCTTGCCGGCCAGGCGGACCATGTCCTTCTCCGTCGTCACCAGGCGCAGGCCGTCCCGGTCGGCGGAGGCGATGAGGTGGGCGGCATCGGCGACGCCGTAGCGGTAGTGATCGGGGTAGCTCACGGTGCGGGCGACGGGCGCGCCGACCTCGTTCAGCGAGGCGAAGAACTTCGCGGGGCTGCCGATGCCGGCGAACGCGAGGACTGGTTGCTTGCGCCACTCGCGCACCCGAACCGGCTTGATGCGGGCTTTGACGATCGGGCGGCCGGCGCGGGCGGCGGCGCGGATAACCGGTTCAGAAGCGTCGCCATCGCCGACCACGAGCAACGCATCGACGCGTTGAAGCTGAGATTGCAGCGGTGCGCGCAACGGCCCAGAGGGGATCGTGAGGCCGTTGCCGATGCCGACGCCGGCGTCAAGGGCGACCAGCGAAAGGTCCTTGGCAAGCGCGGGATCCTGGAAGCCATCATCCATGACGATGGCGTCGACGCCCTCGTCGATCAGCTTCCTGGCGCCGGCGACACGGTCGCGAGCGACTACCGTCGGGGCCGCGGCAGCGAGCAGCAATGCCTCGTCGCCGACGTGATCGGCATTGTAGATCGCCGGATCGACCACAATCGGGCCCTTGACGCGGCCGCCGTAGCCGCGGGCGAGAATCCCCGGCTTCAGCCCGCGACCGCGGGCGATGCGCACCAGGGCGATCACTGCCGGCGTCTTGCCAGCACCGCCGACGACGAAATTGCCGACGCAAATCACCGGCACCGGCGGGCGGAAACGCGGCGGCCGCATCAGGCGTCGGGTGGCCGCGGCGCCCCACAGTCGCGCCACCGGCCATAACGCCACGGCGGCGCCGGCGGTATCGGAGCGCCACCAGAAGTCCGGTGCGGTGCGGTTCACGCGCGCCCTCCCGGATCGGCGAGCCACGGGCGGAGCGCGTCCATGGTCCTGTCGACCGCGCCCGCCAGCGGCTCCAGCGCCGCGGTAGCTCTGACGGCACTGTCGGCAGCGGCGGCTGGATCATCGAGCAGCACGGCGACGGCTTCGGCGAGTGTTCGCGCATCGGTGACCGGCGGGCGCCGCGTCGCGCGGTCGAGGCGCTCATAGACCTCGGCGAAATTGTCGACGTTGGGGCCGTGCAGTACGGCAGCGTCGAGCCGAACCGGCTCGATCGGGTTGTGGCCGCCGCCGGCCACCAGTGAGTTGCCGATGAAAGCGATCGGAGCAACCCGGTAGAACAGGCCGAGTTCGCCCAGCGTATCGGCAACATAGACGTCGACGGCGTCGTCGGGCGGCGCGCCCGTGCTCCGCCTGACCGCGGAGAGGCCGGCGTCGGCGAGCAGCGCAGCGACGGCTTCGCCGCGGGCCGGGTGGCGCGGAACGATGATGGTGAGGAGGCCGCGGCGGGTGCGGGCGAGACGCCGGTGCGCGTCGGCGACGACGGCTTCCTCGCCGTCGTGGGTGCTGGCGGCCAACCACACCGGCCGACCGGCGATCGCAGAGCGCAAGCTTTCGGTCTCCCGCGGGTCGGCGGCAAGGGGCGAAGCATCGAACTTGAGGTTGCCGGCAACGACGACGCTGGGCGCACCGAGCGCGCTGAACATCCGACCGGAGGTCTCGGATTGCGCCAGGCACAAGTCGATTTCACCAAACACACGGGCGGCGACCGGGCCGACGCGTCGCCAGCCGCGGAACGAGCGCTCGGACAGCCGTGCGTTGACGACGACGAGCGGGATTGCCGCGCGGGAAAGCTCGGCGATGATCGTCGGCCATATCTCCGACTCGACGACGATCGCCAAGCGGGGCCTCCAGTGGCAGAGGAAACGCGCGACGCAGCCGACAACGTCGTATGGCGCGTATTGGTGGACGGCGCCCGCCGGCAGACGCGCGGCAGCGACTTCCGCCGAGGTCGCGGTGGTAGACGTGAACACGACCGCATGTCCGGCCGCGGTCAAACGCTCAATCACCGGCATGACGGCGTTGGTTTCACCGACGCTGACGGCGTGGACCCAGACGAGCGATCCGGGTGGCCGGGCCAATGATGGGTAGCCGCGCCGCTCGGCGGTCCGGCTCGTGTCGCGCCGGCCGCGGCGCGTGCGCGACGGCAACAGACGGGGCAAGAACGGAGCGACGATGCCACCGGCGAGTCGGTAGGCCGACAGAGCAACGCCAGCGGCTACGTCAGGCAGAGCGCCCGCCGACGATTTCATAGGCCCTGTCTGTCGCCGCATTCAGCGCATCCTCGAGTTCGCGGCGCTTCTCCTCAAGGACAGAATCACTGGCATCGCGCGGCACTCTCACCAAGGGCGTGCTGACGGCAGCCATGGTACTGAACGGCAGAGCGATCACCGAGCGGTCCCAGCTGTCCGCGACGATCCGCCGGCTGGCGGCAAGGCCGACGCCGACGATCGGACGTCCGGACATCCGTGCCAAAGTTACCACGCCCAAACCGGCGCGGCGGGCTTGACCCTTGGAAATATCCGCCGTCAGGACCACCGTGTACCCCTCCTGAAGGCTTGCCTTCAACCGAAGCAGACCGCGCACGGCGCCCTTTCGGACCGCCTTCCTCGGATTGCGGCCACCCGAACCGCGAACCGCCTCAAGACCGAACCGCTCGCTCATGACCGCGTTCACGGTGCCGTCGCGGTGATTGGAAATGAGCACACGAACCGGCGCATCATCCGGCCGCACGAACGGCAGGATGAAATGATGCCCGTGCCACATGGTGCCGATGACGGGAAATTCGTCGCGGTAATGCTCGAACGGATTGGCGGGTTCGTAGACCATCGAGCTGGTCATGCGAACGAAGCGGAAATATCCGTAGGCGCAGTTTCCGAGCATGCGGGCAACGCTCTCGGAATCGGCGAACCGGCCAAGGCGACGGGACAAGCGGGCGCCGAACGATCGGCGCCGCCCCCTGGTCGGCTGCGAAGTGCTGGTCATCGGCGGCCCTCAGCCGCACCGGCGGCAACCGACCGGCGCTCGGAGGTAGCGTCGGGATCGAGCAGACGGTGCAGATGAACGATGAAATAACGCATGCGTGCGTTGTCGACGCTGGTCTGGGCCTTCGCTTTCCAGGCGTCGTAGGCGGACCGATAGTCCGGATAGATGCCGACGATGTCGAGTCTAGACAGATCGGCGAAGCGAATCCGATCGACGCGCTCGAGCTCGCCACCGAAGACGAGATGCAACAACTGGTTGCCGGCGCCGGCTGCCCGGGAGGGGGCCTTGCTCATGTCTCATCCTCAGCCGGTCCCGCCGCCTCGGGATTCATCATTGGTTGCGTCGACTTCCGTACGGTTCAGGTTCTAGCGCAGAGGCACGCTGAGGTCATGCGATCATCGACCGGCGACGGTCATACCCTCGACGGCGACGGTAGGGGCGTTGTTGGCGAAACGGTAGACGAGGTCGTTCGCGGGCACCATCGCACGGAACATCTCGTTGAGGTTGTGGGCGATGGTGATCTCGCCTACCGCATGGCCTAGTTCACCTTTTTCGATGACGAAACCGGCGGCGCCGCGGCTGTAGTCGCCGGTCACTAGGTTGACGCCGTGGCCGATCAACTCGGTGACGTAAAGGCCGCGGTCAATAGCGGCGATCATCTCGTCGGGAGACTGCTCGCCCGGCATGAGCGTCAGGTTGGTCGATCCGGGCGAGGGATTGCCACCACGGCGCGAGGCGCGGCCGTTGGTCGACAGACCGAGCTCGCGGCCGGTCGCCGAATCGAGGAGCCAAGTCCGCAGGACGCCATCGGCGACGAGATCGAGCGATCCGCCGGCAACGCCCTCCCCATCGAAGGGGCGCGAGCCGAGGCCGCGGGGGCGCAAGGGATCATCGGTGACGCGGATCGATGGGGCGAAGATCTGGCGCTCCAGTTTGCCACGCAGGAAGCTGGTCTTGCGGGCAATCGCGGCGCCATTGATCGCAGCGGCCAAATGGCCGACGAGGCCGCGCGAAATGCGCGGATCAAACACGACGACGGTGCGCCCGGTGGCGATCCGCCGCGGGCTGAGCCGGCGAACCGCCCGTTCGCCGGCTTTGCGACCGATCTCGGCGGGATTGGGGAGATCGGCACGGAATACTTTCGACTCGGCCTCGTAGTCGCGTTCCATGCCGGTGCCCTCGCCGGCGATCGCGGACGCCGACACAGCGAAGTGCGAGCCGAGGTAGGAGCCTGCGAAACCGTGCGAGGTGGCCAGAACCAGGCCGCCGAGGGACCAGCCGGCGCTGGCGCCGCCGGAATTGGTGACGCCAGGCACGGCGCGGGCGGCATCCTCGGCGGCGAGGGCCGCGCTCGTCAGCTCGTCGGCCGAGGGAATGGTGTCATCAAGAAGATCGAGGTCGGGAAATTCGGTCGCCAGGCGGTCCGGGTCGGCCAGTCCGGCGAAGCGATCCTCGGGCGCCGCCTTGGCCATGGCAACGGCGCGCTCCGCCAACTCGTCGGGATCGGCGAAGACATTGGCCGACACCACCGCCGAGCGCTTGCCGACAAAAGCGCGGAGCGTGAAGTCATCACCCTCGGCGCGACGCGTCTCCTCGACCTTGCCAAGGCGAACGTCGACCGACAGGGCGATGCCGCGGACACAGACGACGTCGGCCGAATCGGCGCCAGCGCGCTTGGCCGCGGCTACCAGGCGCTCGGCGCGCCGGGTGAGATCGGTCTGGTCGAGGATTTCGCTCATCAGGCACCTCCAGCGGCTGAGGGTCCGTGATCTATGACCGATGGGTCGGCCAAGCAAGGCGCCATGTCGGCAGTCCGCCGTGTGGGCTCAAGGCGACGACCGACGGAGGACGACGATTTGCGAATCGCCGACCCGGCGTTTGTCGAGCACGTCCAGGCCGGGGACCGGGTCGATCTCGGCAGCGGCGGCCTCTTCCAAAACCGCTAGGGCGTCTGGGGCTAGCCAGCCCCCAGAGGCGGCCGCAGCTAAGGCCGCTTCGCCGAGACCACGGCGATAGGGCGGATCGGCGAACGCCAGCGTAAACGGGGCCAGAGGCCCGATCCGGCCGAGGCGGGTCGCATCACGCCGGTAGATACGAACGCGCCCGACAAGCCCCAGCGATTCAGCATTGCGTCGCACGAGACCGCGAGCGGCAACGTCGTCGTCCACGAACAGACACCAGGCGGCGCCCCGAGACAGGGCCTCGAGGCCAAGCGCGCCGGTGCCGGCGAACAGATCAAGGACACGGGCGTTGGCAACGGGGTCGCCGTGGGCATGGGCGAGGATGTCGAAGATCGTCTGGCGCACGCGATCGGCGGTAGGCCTGACCGCGCGACCGCGCGGCGTGGCCAGCGAGCGGCCGCGGAGCTCACCGCCGACGATCCGCATGACGCTTGGTCGTCCTTCCAGCGGCGGGCGTCGCGGCGGCTGCCGCTTTCGACGGCGTCAGGGAGCGGATCGGAGCGGCAAAGTCGACGCCGGCGGCTGCCATCAGTTTGCGGCCTAGCTGGTCGCGCAACACTTTGCCGCGCACCTCGCGCACCTCACCCGGAGGAAGTTCGCCGAGCTGGAAGGGACCGTAGGAAACGCGAATCAGACGGGTCGTCGACAGGCCGAGGTGTGCGAGCAGACGCTTGACTTCGCGGTTGCGTCCCTCGCGCAGGGCGAGCGTCAGCCACAGGTTCGACCCCTGCACCCGATCGAGGGTCGCTTCGACGGGACCGTAGCGGACCCCGTCGATGACGCTGCCGTGTCGCAGCGCCGCGAGCGCCGCGTCGTCGACCGTACCGTGGGCGCGCACGCGGTAGCGCCGCAACCAGCCGGTGGCGGGAAGCTCGAGCAGGCGGGCCAGTCCGCCGTCGTTGGTCAGCAGCAGCAACCCCTCGGTGTTGATGTCGAGGCGACCAACGGCGACGACGCGCGGCAGATCGGTCGGCAGGACGTCGAAGACGGTGCGCCTGCCCTCAGGATCGCGGGCGGTGGTGACCAGGCCTTTGCGCTTGTGATAGAGCCACAGCCGCGTGCGTTCGCGAGGCGGCAGCGGCTTGCCGTCGACGGTGACGCGGTCGCCAGAGCCGACAACGACGGCGGGGGTCAACAGCACCGTGCCGTTGAGAGCGACGCGGCCGCTGGCGATCCAGCGCTCGGCATCGCGACGCGAGCACAGTCCTGCGCGGGCGAGCACCTTGGCAATGCGCTCGCCGGGTTCCGGCGTGGATGGCGAACGGACGGGTTTCATGGCCAGGCTGATTAGCAGAGCGGCGAGCGACGAGCGAGGGGAACGCGTGACAATGGGCACGACCGCCATCGACCCGATGGGGCTCGCGCTTGCGGAGGCGGAAGCGGCGGGGCTGCGCGGCGAGGTGCCGGTCGGCGCGGTGATCGTGCGCGACGGGACGGTGCTTGCGCGCGCCGGCAATCGGACGATCGCGCTGGACGACCCGACCGCGCACGCGGAGGTGCTTGCAATCCGCGAGGCCGCAGCGGCCGTGGGATCGCAGCGTCTCATGGGCGCCGACCTCTACGTCACGCTTGAGCCGTGCGCGATGTGTGCGGCGGCGATCTCCTTCGCACGCATCCGACGGCTCTACTACGCGGCCGCCGACGAGAAAGGCGGCGGCGTGGAACACGGCGTGCGGTTCTTCGCGCAGGCGACGTGCCACCATGCTCCCGAGGTGTACAGCGGCATCGGCGAGGGCGAGGCCGGCCGCTTGCTCAGGGAATTCTTCGAAGCACGTCGCTGAGGCTATTGGTCGCGCCACCAGCCGAACAGCTGGAACTTCTTTTTCTTCTTCTTCTTTTCGACGATCTCGACGGGGGAACCGGGATCGGGAACGCGATATTCGGTGGGCGGTTCGGACAGGTAGCGGCGGACCGGGTTGCCATTCTCGTCGACGGCGACCGCGCCACGGGCGTCGGCGTAAAGCTTCATGGCGAGCGCCTCACGCTCCTTCTCGGTCATGTCGTCCTTGGCGGAGGTGGCAGGCCAGTCCTTGGGCGTCGACGCCAGACGGAACTTCGGATCCTTGCTGTTGAGCGGCAGGTTCTCGTCAGTATGGACGATCTTCTCGCGGCCGGCGTTCAGCCTCTTGGCCTGCTCGTCGGGATCGTTCGGCCAATCGGATGCCAGCGTCGGATTGTCGGAGCCCGGCGGCGGCAGCCCGGCGGCCTCAGGCGGCGCCACAACCGGCGGACGCGGCGCATATTCGATCGGCTCCTTCTTCTCGCCGGTGAGCGAAGCAATGCCGACCAGGTCGGTCAGGGTCTGGCGGCCCGGCGAGGTGCCGGTGCCGTACGTGGTGCCGCCACAACCCGCCAGGGCGACCGCAGCCACCGCCAGGAAACCGGCGGTAAAACGCCCGCAAGTGCAGCTTGTCATCCGCCGTCCCAGTCCCATGCATCGCCCAGTGCTAGACGTCGTGGGCTGGTCTATGAGCCCCAAACCGGGCGAAAATCCGGCCGATCTTCCGCCCTCTCTAGCCGAATCGACGATTTGCGACAACCCGGGCGGCTTCAGGCCGCGGCGGCCAGGGCGCGATCCAGCGCACTGCCGGGTCCAGCGGCCGCCAGACGCACGCGCGCGACGGCGCAATCCTCATCCATTGCCGCCACCAGCGCCTCTTGAGACGCGAACCTTCGGTCAGGGCGGATCCAGTCGAAAAAGGCCACCGCCACCTCCTCGCCGTAGAGGTCGCCGGAGAAATCGAACAGGTAGACCTCGAGCAGTGGCGCACCGTTGTCGAACGTCGGGCGGCGGCCATAGTTGGCGACGCCGTCGATGATGTCGCCGTCGGGGCGCTGCAGGCGCACGGCGTAGACGCCGTGACGCAGCCGGCAGTCCGGCGCAAGCTGAAGGTTGGCCGTGGGATAGCCGAGAGCGCGTCCGCGCCGCACGCCGGTGATCACCTCGCCCATGACGAACCAGCGGTAGCCGAGCAAGCGATTGGCGTCGACGATATCGCCGGAGGCCAGCGCCTCACGGATCGTGCTGGAGGTCACTGGCGCGCCGACGTCGTCGGCAATTTCCGCAATGACGGTGACGGTGAAGCCGGACTGTTTGCCGAACGCAGCGAGCATCGCAGGCGTGCCGCCCCTGCCCTTGCCGAAATGGAAATTGAAGCCGACGACCGCGGCGGCGAGCTTGAGGCGTCCGACGAGGATGCGATTAACGAACGCCTCCGCGGTGAGCGCCGAAAAGGCGCCGTTGAAGTCGGCGACCACCAGGCCGTCGAGTCCGAGCGTTTTCAACAGCCGGGCCTTGGCGGTGAGTGGCGTCAGGCGGAACACGGGCGCCTGCGGACGGAAAACGGTGCGCGGATGGGGCTCGAAGGTCAGCGCCAACGACGGCACGCCGCGCCGGCGGGCATCGTCGCGAGCGGCCTCCAGCAATTCGATATGGCCGCGGTGCATGCCGTCGAAATTGCCGACGGCAACTACACCGCCGGTGAGCTCGACTGGCACGGAATCGACCGAGTGTGGAGTGAGCGCCTGGAGGCGGGCGCCGGATGGCATGGTGGAGGTCCGTCGGCGATGGGGATGGCGAACCTGCCGCCTGCCCGGTCCACGGTCAAGGCCCGCTCACCAAGTGAGACGCCTCAATAGACCGCAGGCACCAAGTCCCGCGCTCGAAAGGAAGGCATGGACGGCGGCGATATCGGGTGCGTCGCGATCGCCGAAGGCATCGGCGTGTATGCCGCCGGTGACGAAGACAACGTCGATACCCTGGGCGACGGCACCGCGGACGTCGGTTTCGAGGCCGTCGCCGATGGCGAGGACGGACGATGTGGCAACGGAGCCACCAGCAATCGCAGCGATGCGATCGAGGGCAAGACGGTAGATGGGTGCATGCGGCTTGCCGACGACGATGGTCTCGCCGCCGAGCTCGCGATAGCGCTCGGCGAGCGCGCCGGCGCACCAAATCAGCCGATCGCCGCGCTCGACGACGACATCGGGATTGGCACAGAGCAGCGGCAGCCCGCGGGCAAGCCAACGAGCGAAACTCGGCCGATAGTCTTCGGGCGTCTCGGTTTCGTCGTCGAACAGGCCCGTGCACGAGACCAGTTCGCAATCGTCTTCACCCGTGAGGACGAGCGGCAGGTCATCGTAAAGGGGAAGATCGCGTTGAGGCCCGACGTGCAGCACCTTCGATGCGCCGTTGGCGGCAAGAACCTCGCGGGCCGTCTCGCCCGAGGTAACGACAAAGTCGTAGGCCTCGCGGGGAACGCCGAGGCGGTCGAGCTGGGCGACAATCGGCGCTTGCGGACGCGGCGCATTGGTGATGAGGGCAATGATGCCGCCATCGGCATGAAACCGTACCAGCGCAGCGGTCGCGAGGTCATCGGCGCGCACGCCGTTGTGGACAACGCCCCAAACGTCGCAGAGGAGCGCTCGATAAGCGGGCGCAAGCGCGGCCAAGCCGGAAATGAATTGCGGGGTTGCGATGTTGGTCAACACCACCCGCGTATGATCTCGCCGCATCCGGGTCAAGTCAGGATAGACGCGCCAATTCGGGACACATCAGCGCGCGTCGAAACACAGTTTATTTACTGTGATTGGCGATCATTACATCGATGTCCGGAATGGTGAGCCGCAACTCGGGGTCGCGCGGGTCATGACCGATCTACGCCCGGTTCCCGGGCCGACGGAAGTCATTATCGTCGACTCCGATCCCAGCCAACGCAGGATTCTAACTAGCCTGATCGCCGAGCGCGCGGACGGTCGCTTCAACGTGCGCGGATACGCCAGCGCGGCGGAGGCGCTAATCGCCGTCGGCAAGGGATCGGAAGCGATCATGATCGCCGACCTCGAAACGATCGGCGGCGCCGGACGCGTCTCAGACGTGAGCGAAGCGTCGATGCCGTTGATCGCCACCAGCGCGAATGCGTCGCTGGCAAGTGCGATCGCCGCGGTGAAAGGTGGCGCCGTCGACTTCCTGCCGAAGCCGATCGGGGCGAAGGTGCTGATCGAGCGCCTAGAAGCAGTAATCGGCAGCTGGCAGCGCACGCCGGTGGACTCCCTCAAACTGCAACATAGCCACACGGACTTCGCCGGTTTCATCGGCAGGTCGGCGGCGATGCGCACGGTCTATGCCCAGGTGCAGCGCATGGCGCCATCGCGAGCGCCGGTGTTCATCACCGGCGAGAGCGGCACCGGCAAGGAATTGTGCGCGGAAGCAATTCACCAATTCGCCGGCGGCGTGGGCCGGCCGTTCGTGGCGATCAACTGCAGCGCAATTCCAAAAGACCTAATGGAGAGCGAGATCTTCGGCCATGTGCGCGGCGCTTTCACCGGGGCGGCGGACAGCCGCGCCGGCGCGGCGGAACTCGCCGACGGGGGGACCTTGTTCCTCGACGAGGTGGCCGATATGGAGTTCGGGCTGCAGGCGAAGCTTCTGCGGTTCCTGCAGTCAGGTTGCATTCAGAGGGTCGGCGGCAGCGAATTGAAACGGGTCGACGTGCGGATCGTGTGCGCAACCAACCGCGATCCGCTGGCCGAGGTGGAGGGCGGACGGTTCCGCTCGGACCTCTTCTACCGGCTGCACGTCCTGCCGATCCACCTGGCGCCACTGAGGGAACGACGCGACGACATACTGTCGCTGGCGCAAGCGTTTCTGGCGCGGTTCTCGGCAGAGGAAGGGCGCCGGTTCCAAGGCTTCGACGACGAAGCCGCCGAACGACTGGTCACGTTCGACTGGCCGGGCAACGTGCGCCAGCTCGCCAACCTCATTCGGCGCATCGTGGTGCTGCACGACGGCGTGGTGGTCGAGCGCGCGATGCTGCCGACAGCGATGGGCGGAACGGCCAGCGACACCGCCGGCACTGCCGACGCCCGCGCGGAGGCACCGCAGCCAGCGGTCGGTCCGCTATGGCAGCAGGAGCGCCGCGTCATCGAGACCGCACTCGCCATGTTCGGCGGCAATATCGCCCGGGCGGCGGCGGCGCTGGAGATCAGTCCGTCGACGATCTACCGCAAGCGGCGGTCCTGGTCGCACCGGGCCCGGCTCAGCGCATGACGTCGGCAGACTGCCGGCGACTTGCGCCAGGTCCCAAGAGATTCGATCATGGTCGGGCGGCTTGGCTAATAGAGGCCGGGGGACACAAGATGCCGAACCATCGCCGGCGGCGATCGATCGCCGGGGCGGTCGCGGTGGCTGTCAGCCTAGGGGTTGTCGCACCCGCAACCGACGTCTCGGCGGGCGCCCTCGGCGAGCATGCCGCCCGCGCCGATCAGCTGCTAAAGGACGGCAAGGCGCACGCGGCGCTCGAAGCGTTCGATTTAGCGACGGATACATTCTGGCGGACATCACCGCTGCAGTTCCGCACGGTGATCTTCGCCGACGACGTCGCCGGCTTCGGCAAATACACCCCCCGCGCGGACGCCCGGTTCCGAGCCGGCGAAAGCGTGACGGTGTACCTGGAGCCGATCGGCTACGGATACATCGTCGATGCTACGGGCTATCGGGTGGCACTAACGAGCGACCTGGAAATCCGCACGCCGGGCGGACTGATCCTGGCAAAGGCCGACGACTTCGGCGACCTCACGTGGGAGGGGCGGGCAAAAAGCCGTGAGGTCCACACCTCCATCGTGGTCGCCCTGCCCGATCTCAAACCGGGAGACTACCTCATTCGACTGACGCTCGCCGACCGGGCCTCGACCAAGTCGGCGAGCGTGACGATGCCATTCGCAATCGTCGAATAGGAGCGCGCGGCGCCTATTGATCGAGCCGCAGAAGCGAGATCTCCTGGGCGATCTGCTGGAACACCGCGATCAACTCGGAATTGCTCTCCGAGCGGAACGCCATCTCCGGCTTGGTGGCGCAATCGCGCAGCAAGTCGCGGGTCTCGCCGTCGTCGACCTGGAAGGCGACGGTATAGACGAAGACGGAGCCGGTCGCCTTGACGTTGGAGCACGCCTCAAGGGTGCGCTCGTTCATCTTCTGGTGGACGAGGCTATTGCTCGACGACGTGGTGTCGAGATGGCCCTCGGAGACGTAGCCGTACGACCCGTACATGGACTTGTTGAAATTGTTGTAGGTCGTGTACGTATTTTCGCCGTCGGTCATGACAATCAGCACCTTGCGATTGTCGTCGGTGAGATAGGGGCGACCTTCGGTGAACGGACTGCCAGGCGACAACAGGCGCCAACCCCACATGATGCCGTCGTGGATGTTGGTCATGCCGCTGGCCTGCATCCGGTTGATCTGGGTGTCGATCGTGGAACGGTTGGTGGTCAAAGGCTGCAACGGCCGGGCCGTGCAATTGTAGTTCGGTCCCCGGCTGACGCCGTTGTCATATCCGCTGACCGACTCACTATCGTACTTGCAAAGGCGAGCCTGCAGCTCCTCGTCGCTGAGGGTGTTGCCACCGCCTCCGCCACCCCAGCCGCCCCAGCCGCCCCAGCCGCCCCAACGGCCGCCGCCGCTCTGCGGAGGGCAGCTGCCGCCGTAGTCGTCAAGGTAGTCGTTGGCGAAGCCACCGGAGTCGGGCTCGTCGACGGCGAACATCGGAACGAACATCGTTGCCGGCACGGCCGGCGAGGCCGCGTCGTCGGTGACGTCGTAGGGATGGGGCCGCGGTTCAACGCAGCCTTCCCAGTTTACCCTGTCGAGCTCGTCGAAGAGGTCAAAACGGTTGGCTGCCGTCTCGAAGTTCTCGCTGTGATAGGGGGCGACGGCGGTGCCATCCATCCAAGTCGCGTTGGCGTAGCCGGACCCCACGTTCACCGCTGCGGCGAACGGCACCAGACCGATCTTGACCGGGTCCGGCTTGGGGTTCGACTCGTTCACCTCGTACAGGACCCTGGTCAAATCAGTCGCAGCGGTCCGCAGAGACGAGATCTTCGAGCCGTACATCGAACCGGAATTGTCGAGCACCATCACGACCTCGTAGGTCGCGGCGCCGGCGACGGTGCGCGACTTGAGCTTGAAGACGTGCTTCTTGATGCCGGCCATACCCAGGAAATAGGTGGGGACGGTCAGCGTGGTGGTCGCCTCGACCGTGCCACGGCCAACGGCAACATCGATGGGGAGATTCTCGACGATGCTGTCCTGGGTGTTGGCGCGAAAGATGGCCACGGCCTCCGCCTTAACATCCGCCTCGGGGACGAGGCCGATGAGCCGGTTGGCGGCCAGGGCCGACGCGTCGAGAGCGTCTTGAACCATCGCCTGCTGTCGATAGGCGTTGGTGTAGTCGACGACGGAGCCGGTCGCGAGAATGATCGGCAAGCAGGCGATGGCGAAGATCGGGGCGACGTTGCCAGCGCTATCGCGGAGCATACTCTTGAACATCGGACGCACTCGCTTTCGAGAATTAAAGTGAACCTCTTCGCATATTTGCCGTTAGGACTTGAGATAACGTTAAGTAGAACAAAGAACGAAAGGTAAAATTGATTGAAGAAAATCAAGACCGCCTGACCAGCGCGCGCGTCATCCCGCGCGGAATACTGGCGCGCAAAAGGGCGTGGATCCTTTGTGGTATCGATGCGGTGGCCCGCGTCGCGCGCGGGCCGTCAGTGCTTACTGCGAGATGCGCAGGAGCGTGATTTCGTCGCCGATTGCGGAGAACGCTGAGAGCAGCGCCTCCTGGCTGGTCGACACGTAGGCCATCGACGGGTCGGTGGCACAGGCCTGCATCATCGCCAGCGTATCTTCATCGTCCACCTGGAAGGAGACCGTGTAGACGGTGACGCGGGCTGCCTTGACGTTCTGGCAGGCGAGCGCGGTGCGCTCGTTCATCTGGTCGATGAGGTAGCTCTGGTTGGTCGAAGTGGTGCCGAGGTGGCCTTCGGAAACATAGCCCCAAGCGCCGTACCAGGACCTCAACATCCGGCTGTTGGGGTAGTAGGTGTTGAAGCCGTCGGTCATCAGGATGAGGATCTTCTGGTTGTCATTGAACGTGATGTCGCGACCCTCGGTGAACGGTGCCGACGAGGACAGCACGCGCCAGCCCCACATCAGACCGGCCTGAAGATTGGTGGCCCCCTGGGCGATCATGGCGGAGATTGAATTGAGGACGCCGTCCTGGTCGGTGGTCAAGGGCGTCAGCGCCGTGGTGGTGCACATGAAGTTGGGGCCGCCGGGAATGCCGCCGACCGTGACATTGCGGGGTGTCTCGTCGTCGTACTTGCAGGTGCGCTCGTAGGCGACGTCCTCATTAGCGCCTTGCGAACACGACCCATTGGCGCACGTCCAGTTGTTATCGGTGCCGCTGCACGATCCATCAAAGTCCGGCAGGTAGTTGTTGTAACTCTGACCGCCGGTCGGAGCACCGTTGTATCGCCGGTTCGAAAACGATCCGGCGTAGTTGCAGCTGGAGGTCGAACAGGTCCAGTTGTCCGGCGCATCGGGGGAGAACATGGGGACGAACATGGTGTCGGGCGTTGCCGGCGAAGCGGCGGCGTCGGACACGTCATACGGCATCGGCCGCATTTCGACGCAGCCGCCCCACGACGCACCGTCCATGGAATCGATCAGATCGAACGCGTTGACGTCGTTGGTGTTGTCGTCCATCGAATCGGCGTGGTAGGTGCCGATGCCGGTCTTATCGAGCCAAGTCGCACCGGGGTCATCCTTGAACTGGGGCCCGAGGTTGACGGCGGCAGCGAACGGCACCAGCCCGACCTTGACCGGATCAGGTTTGGTCGCCGTCGCGCCGAGACCGTAGAGGGTGTTCGTCAGGTCGGTGGCGGCCTCGCGCAGCGTGGCGATGTTGTTGTCGGTGTTCATCGAGCCGGAGTTGTCGAGCACCATCACGACCTCGAGCGTGCCGAGCGCGAGGGTTGCCTGCGACTTGAGGGGGAAAATGATCTCGTTAATGCCGATCATGCCGAGGAAGTAGGTCGGCACGTGCAGCTCGGTGGTGAGCGTGATGGTCGAGAGATTCACTGAGGTGGCGAGCTGCGGCGGATCGGCGATCTTGTCGATGACGTTGGCGGTGTAGTAGGCGTCGACGTCAGCCTGCAATTCCTGCATGGTGAGCAGACCGATTTTCTTGCCGGCGGCGAGCGCGGCGGAGTCCATCGCGTCCTGAACGATGGTCTGCTTGTCGTAAGCGTTGGTGTAGTCGACGACGCCGCCCATGGCGACGATCAGCGGGATGGCGGCGATGGCGAACGTCGGCAGGACGCTGGCATGGCGGTCGCGGCCGAACCGCGTGAGCACAAGCGGCATGTCTTTGGCGCCCTCTTCGACAAAATGGGGCGCAATGACAGCACGCAACCTGCTGCTTAAGCCTTAAACCGCCCTGTGCGGATTGCGTTAATTTCTAATAACCATGTACGTCCGTGCCCGGCTGCGTCGCCGCACCATCGGCGGACCGCAGCGCCCCACGCTCGTGCAAAAACCTGCCGCCGGCCGCCGCTACTGCGAGATACGTAGGAGCGTGATCTCGTCGCCAATCGCCGAGAACGCCGAAAGCAGCGCCCCCTGACTGGTGGAGACGTAGGCCATCGACGGTTCGGTCGCGCAGGCGCGCATCATCCCTAGGGTGTCGGCGTCTTCAACCTGGAACGAGACGGTATAGACGATGATGCCCGCGGCCTTGACATTCTGGCAGGCGAGCGCGGTGCGCTCGTTCATCTTGTCGATGAGGGTGTTTTGGTTGGTCGAGGTGGAACCGAGGTGGCTCCTGGCGACGTAACCCCAAGCACCGTACCATGACTTCAGCAGGTTGCTGTTGGTCTTCGGGTAGTAGGTGTTGAAGCCGTCCGTCATCAAGATCAGGATCTTCTGGTTGTCGTTAACGGAATACGCACGGCCCTCGACAAACGGAGCACCCGGCGACAACAAGCGCCAGCCCCACATCAGGCCTTCCTGGATGTTGGTTGCGCCAAGGGCGATCATGCCCGCAATGGAGTTGGTGATGGTCGGCTTGTCGGTGGTCATCGGCGTGACAGCCGTAGTCGTGCACATGAAGTTCGGACCACCGGGAATGCCGCCGACCGTGATCGGCTGCGCGGCCGCCTTGTTGGCCGCGGTCCCGTACTTGCACGTGCGACCGAAGGCGGTGCCCTCGCTGACGCCATCGTTGGCGCCGCCACAGTTGGCATCGCCGTCCGCACAGGTCCAGCTGCGCGAGGTCATGAGATAGTGCACGCCCGATTGACTGCCCGAGGTAGCAACGGCGCTGCCGCCGCTGGACGTTGAGACGCGGAAGGTGTTCGAGGTCAGCCCAGTCGAAAGGACGTAGTACTGGGTTCCGGCGGTGAGGCCCGAATACAGCGATCCGGTCGTGTCCGGGACCACCTTGTCACCGGCCGAAAGGCCGTGATTGTTCAATGTGAAAACGGCCGGATTCGCCCTGGTCACGGTGAAGATGTTGCCGCATGTCTTCGGGTCGCCGGAGTCCGGCAGATAGTTGTTGTAGTTCTGAG